>Ga0307513_10008572_pt1 | contig 13063 bp, 16 predicted proteins | sample 15_EM_MG_FD_202174 | JGI IMG/M metagenome (GOLD analysis project Ga0307513, IMG submission 202174) | Populus trichocarpa ectomycorrhiza microbial communities from riparian zone in the Pacific Northwest, United States - 15_EM | ecosystem: Host-associated > Plants > Roots > Unclassified | place...
GGGGGCCGCCCCCGTCGAGAAGGCACGGCAGGGAGGGTTGGCCAATTTGGCCAAATTTGGGGTAATGCACGCGAAAGAGAAGAGAGAAAGCAGAGAAAGAAAAGAGTATACGCACTGGATGGAGGGTGTCTGTTGTTGTTGTCAAGGGAGTGGATTTCTAGTTTGTCGCCGTTGTCGTCGTCGCCGTCGGCGGCGGCGGGGTCGTTGGGTGTTGGGCGGCGGTCATTGTGGATATTATTATTGTTGGCAGATTGGGACTGAAACTGGTTTGGAGGGGCGATACGGTCGATGGACATCGGGCTGTCTCGACCTAGCGGTGGTGGTGGGAGTACCGACATCATTTTTCTATCTTGGTGGGTTGGGGACGGAGTGGACGATGACGATGAATATGAGGAGGCGATTGGTCGTTGTGGGACGATAGGGGCGATGTCTAGTCTCGTCTCGTTGTTAGAGGCGAATATTGCCTTTGTTTTCGGATGGTCAGACTCAGTGGTGAGATGGGTGGTGTATCGTAGACGAGGACCCGCTCGTCGTCTTGGTCGTTGACGTCGTCTTCGATGTTCTTGTCGTCGATGCTGTTGTTGTTGTTGTTGTTGTTGTCGTCGTCGTCTTCGTCGTCGTCGTCGTCGTTGGGTGGTATGTGCCGGGTGTTGTGGGTGTTGGGGGATAAGTGTGGTGGTGGTACGGGAGGGGCGGGAAGAACGGAGGACAAGAAGGGGAGCGGGCGGGGGAGAAGGGTTAGTCAGTACTAGTAGCAGCAGGAGGAGGGGTTAGACCGGGGGAGCGGGGCGCGGGCGCCGCGTGGGAAGACCCTCACACCGGCGGCAAGTTTCCGAGACCCGCGACCGCCGCTGCCCCGCTGCCCCGCTGCCGCGCCCCGGTGCCTTTCTTCTGATTGCTTCCCTGTCCAATCACACCCCGGCGCTCCATGGTCGCTCGGCCGCGCCCGCCTCGTGTCTCGCTAGTCTCCGCTCGGAGGGCGCGGCGGCGGATTCATTCCTGCTGCTGCTGGCACTGCTCCCCGCTCCTGCTGCTCGTCGTTGCCCGACGCGTCGTCGTTGCCTGCGCTGTTGCCTCTGCCTAGCTGCCTAGCTGCCTGTCTGCCTGTCTGCCTAACTGCCTAACTGCCTGACGATGTCATCCACCACAACGTACATCGCCGCTGAGATTCGACGACGCGACGACGCGACGACGCGACGACGGGGGCAGCAGAGCAGCAGAGCAGCAGCAGCGGCGGCGATTCCACGCAACCCCACGCAACGCCTTCGTTACCATCCGTCAAGTCCTTCTCGCGCTATCCGCGGCGGGTTACGGCCCACGAGCAGTGTGGGTATACAGAGGTCGTCAACCGCAGCACCACCAGCTGGAGTAGCTCGTCCCTGCTGCTGCTGCTGCCACTACTGCTACTCCTTGCGGCTGCTGCTGCTGCTGCTGGCCGCTGGCCGCTAACCCTAGCTCGCTGCTGCCTCTCGCTGCCTCGCTTACAGTTGCCGCTGCTGCAGCTGCTGCACATCCCTGCACGTCGCTGCACGTCGCTACACGTCGCTACACGTGCCCTCCTCCTCCGTTACTCTTGCCGTACTCTTGCCGTACCCTCGCAGCCGAGTCCCCACCTCCCGCCCGTTCCCTCCCGCTCACTCCCGCTCCCTCCCGCTCTCTCCCGCTGCATCCGCGAATACCCCGATCACGTACCAATTTCATATTCAGACTCGTGCTCCTATCAATCTTCTCACCTATACATTTCCACAACCCGTCCGCTCGCGCTTTACACGAGGCCACAGCGAGGCAGCGAGGCAGCGAGGCGCTAAATTCGCCCGCTCTCACTCATACAGGTCCGCGCGAGAATTTCCCTTGACGCCCCAACAAAGCCTTTGCTTGAGACGGCCTGTAACGAGTCCGAGCTGTGTACAAAGCTTCCGACCATGCAGTGTAGGGTTATAATAGTTGATTTATTATGAAACTTTCACTACTGTGCCATTCTCGTACTCCATGGCCCAAAAATAGCTTTCACACCAGGTCGATAACTCTCTCCCCGGTAATGAGTGGGTCCCTGGTGGACCCCCCAGTCCTGGAAGGAAGCATTCGAGGACCTGGTCCAGGGCCTCCAAAAAGCTAACCTGTACGCGCATGCAAGAGCTGCGATTAACCTGGACGGTAAAAGGACGGACGGTTCGTGGAGGCAAAATATCCTTGCGGCCGGAGGCCATGGTGTGCATTCCATTCCGTGCGGGGTCACCTGTACCCTCAGGTTGATCCTCCAACAGAGCGGAGTGGGCTGTTTGCGATAGTACGTTGTTGAGATCTTCGATCGTGACCCGCAACTGATCGAGTGCTCCCAGTCTCAGCAGGGTGAGTCTACTGTCGCACCTAACCACTCCCAACCACAAGCCCCTGAGCGTCGATCGCAGTGCTACTATTGTCAAGTCTACTACCGGTCCGACCACATGCTCCCAACCCCGCACCGCCATCAACTAGCCCGGCGCGAACCATCTCCTCGCAAGACCTTCACTGCGACGAGCGAAGTAGTCGTTCGGGCTTACCATCCCACCATGATGAACCTCTGATCGGTGGCAGAGTGTCGAGTGTGTGAGAGGTATAACACCGTCTTGCCACACAGGAGGCAGAGAGCCAACGGCGATTCGGAACAGGTGAGGGAAAGGGAGAGGCAGGCCAAAGATGACAACCTAGGCAGTTAGGGCAAGAAACGCATCCTCCATTAACCAGGATGGAAAATGGTTTCCCCTCAAAAAATAAAATAAAACCAAAACCAAAAAAGTGTTAAAATTCAGTAAATAACACACAATATATATTGTCTCCGCTAATGGCCTTTCAACTCCTCAATTTTCTTCTCCCCCTCTAGGACTTTAACCCACACTGGCGTATTCCTTCTCAGCCATGAGTTATCAACTTTGAGGTTCTGGTGACATACTTAAGCCGGCTCACTGAGAATAAACTTGGCTTATTTATACTTTTTCTCGAGCCTCGGAAATACCGGCAAGCCCGTGGTCCGGCAACTATCGCCGTTCTAACTGCAATAGGCATTATCCATGCGGTTGCACTGTCTCATGGTTACCTTCCCGCCATCACCATCTGTATTCGCTGCTCTTGCGAATATACCTGAATCTCCAGCTACATGCACTCAATCCGCAGGAGAACATGGACACAAGACTGCGGAAATCACATTCGCTGGTAATGTCTAACCACACCCGTTCTCAACAACACATCCACCAACCGCACGTGGATATAATGAAACACGTGACTCGGAGTAAATACCGCCTCTAAAAGACTGCGCTGGTCGCTCGTTTCGAGTTGCACCTGGGTCGCTTATTTGTGCCATACACTGCCTCTTACGTCTATCAACCCCGTACTTGTTTTATGAGGCCATTTTCCAGTGCACTCACATAGGGAATACCCCGTCATGAGGTGGAAACCGACGAGTTCTGGTGCTCGCGTGGTTCCCTATTCATAGTATGGGCAGTGGAGTCCACTCCCAAATCTGATGTCAGTTGCGGGGATACTTTTACTCCTGTTGGTCCACAGCTGTAATGGCTTAAACTATTGAATATCGGATACTGGTGGCAATCACTAGCTATTATATAGCTATTACTAGAAGTCATACGGACTCTAAGGTATCCCTCACCTCAGCTACAGACATCACGGAAATGGGAGGAACCCTTGCACAGTCTTTTGGTCACCTAAATTGCTGACTGCTGGCAAACGGTCACCTGGAGGCTGTCCATCACTCCAATAAGCAATGCAGCATCGCGTTGCTAGTGATTACACTCAGTAGAACTGTTTGGTTTTTCGGATGCTCCTTGCAAAGCGTTCATTCCTGACATCCCGCGGCTTTCAATAAGCGCCAAACCTCAACAACCGCCGAGCTTTGAAAAGCGCCAAACTTCGGTGAGTGCCAGACTTCTTACCTTCTCCCACACCCCCCCCAATACTTAGGCGATGTCTGGACCACTTGAAACCAACCATCATATCCCGCTTACTATAGAAACATTGCCCATAGATCTTCTGCATGCGGAGTGGCGGGTTCTTAGAGGAGGTGCGCGCTTCACTCGACGACGCGCCTAGCTGTGGATCTGACCTCTCGAACGCTATCCAGGACACTCTCTCGCAAGTGCACATAATGTGTATGGTCCCCGGAGGGTCCCCAGGTCCTCATCTCCAGACCGGACCATCGTTTCTGTCCATCAGGCTGTGGAAAGGAACGACCAGCCACGCCCTAACTCACCGTTACCACAAATATCTCCTTCATCTCCTGGGACTCCGGCTCCGATTCCCCCAAACCTCATGGAGGGTCATGCTACCGTCTCCGCGCAAAGCGCGACAACCCAAACCCAAACCGAGTCCGGTAAGTCTCCAAACCAACCTCCGTTAGAAGACTCATCATGTTGTCAAAGAGACAACGTACCATCAAATTAATACTGTCAGCCCAGAGAACAATTTTGCCCAATATTTGGGCGAGAGTTTACCCCGTCCATGGCGGCGTGCACTCAGCGACTATCCTCCATCGGGTGTGCCGGAACGCCAGCCAGTAAAGGAGCGGTCTGTCCACTTTGAACACCCTGATTCGTCACCTTGGGACATAAATCCAAATCCTACGCCAAATCCTATGTGGTATGCCTCGCCAATGCCTATGGGTTACGGTGCGGCTTATTCTACTCCTCAATACATTGTTCCCGTCCATCAACCCCCTGGATGGCCAAACGCTACCTATGGGTCTCCCTCAGTAGCTACCACGTTTGTTGAACCACAGCAGAGGCCACAGAGCATTTATAGCCTCCCGTTTACTGATCGTGGTTCAATATTCAACCTCTTTCGCTCTTTCCATGATATAGGGCTCCTCGGCCTTCCGCTTCTGTATCACCGACGTCTTGCACGCGTTCGAGAGAAAGCGGATCTGCCTCCGACAGTGGTCGCATGGGCCAAGGACCCAAATGCGACGTACCCCTTCCACCAACAAAGACACCTCAGCGTACCGCCACTAGCCCACGCAAGCCCACAACCACCGGTAACTGGCGTACGTCAGCAAGCAGCCCTTAGAGGGCATTCGACGGGACTGCGGGTGCAGTGGGATAGTTTCCGAGACGAATGGGAGTCATTCGTGTTCGTGAGTGCCCAAGAGTGGCAGACGCTAAACATAATCAGTGCCTTACTCCTCAGGTTAGTTATGGACGGTTGTAATGCGTGGCAGGCTTATCAGACTAACTGACAGTCATAGTGCTATCCTGGCAATATTGGGCATCGATGACGCTGGTCATAACGTTATCACTCGAACCGCTGCCCTGATGGCACTTGTCTCTGCTCTCATGTCCTTAGGCTTCGGTGGGGCATACACTATCCGGTTTAGCAGCCTGAAGGCACCGCAAAGAGGACTCGTATGGGCGCTCGTGCGTACCCTAGCCCTCTTATCATATAAAACTGCTATGCTGATTGAACACCGATTTTCAGGAGACAAAGACGATGACCGCGCCATTAATTTGGAATATATGGACATTCTTATCTCTACCAGCCGCTTGGCTTGCTTGGTCGGGTCTATTCTTCTGTGTAACCATCGCTTCTTTCGTCTGGACGTCAGGGGATCGACAGGCACCGTTCTTGAATTGGGACAGAAACGGAGGAGCGGGAGTGGATGCACTACAGCTCACCAATACTGCGGTTCTTGTTCCGCGTGTATTGGTGTCAGCCTTGTTTTTGATTGGGTTCGTTTACGCGATTCAAGCCGCCCGATTCTTGACGAGATGGGCGGGTCTAAATGCAAGCGTAGAGGGTGATGGAAAGGGGGACGTATGAATAGTTGGGAGTTTTTATGATTGACTGGGCGGTCCACTGTATGGAGAGTGCACATTTGCATAGCAAAATCTCACCGAGAGCCGCGAGGGTGTATCTGGGTGGTCGTATAGGGGAGTGTTAGCATCATGAGCGTCAACTAGGAGCTGAAATTCTTTTCCCAATATGTAGTGTCGTTTCATTCTCCTGATATCGAAGGTCTGAACAGTTGCTGCATATGCTCCGTCTCTGTGTAATTTAGTTTGGGTGAGTTATAAATTTGGCCTTCGAGCACCTGACTGAGGACCCGCTAGCGTGGTACGCTAAATCTGTGACTAAATGCCAGGCCGAGATGATGAACAGTGTTCACGTACCTACTGGTGGAAACAAAGGTCCATACGATACTCACTTCTAGCAATTGTAATTGTATCAGGCAATCGAGCCTGACAGCTAACGACTCCCGGGATCTTTGGCGAAAACCTGGATGTACGTCGTTTACTAATTGAAATAAACCGAGGAGAATGTAGGGTTTCTAACCCTAGCGAGCAGAGCGAGAATTCGAGATTGAAACAAAACACTCGCTGCCAAGATGAGGGCGCTAGCGGGCCAAAATGAATTGAAAGAGTTTACTCGAACCCTCACAGGTAACGACCAACACTCGAGAGTAAGGCTACATGATATATTCCCTAACCCTTTGAAAAAAGGTGCAAAAAAAAGTTGCCAAAAAAAGGTGCGTTAAATACTGTATGTCGATGATAAAGACCCGTCAAGCTGAAATAGGGAGATCGCGCTATGCGAGCCGAGCCGCGACTCGACACGGGGGCACCGATATTAGGAGGGGAGCGGTGCGAAGGGGTGCGAAGACCACGGGTAGCCCGTACTCCGATCCGTGCACGGCCTTAGCTATCGTGCTCACCCTCGTCATCCAATCGATATGGCTCTAGGTAACTCTCTGGTACGAGTGCCTGCCCTGCAGCCTCGAGCCCAAAGCCTCCAATGCCCTCGCCCTCCTCATGTGGGCGTTCGACGATTGCCCATCCAACTCCACCACCTCGCGCGATTACACGGACGATCTGGTCCTCAACGAGCGCCATCTCTGCAGTGCCTTCAGGCTCGAAGGCGTACAGTGCACGGTATAACCCTGGCTTCAACTCCTCCTCGAACAGTTCTCCGCCTCCAGCATCGTCCTCATAGGACCCGCCGTCCCCCCCCATCGCGTCATCCCCGTCCTCATATCCGCCCTCGTCCTCATCGTCCTCACCTTCTGACGGATCGTCCGATCCCGACTCGGGCTGGCCAGAGCTGCGTTTCGAGAGGAACTTCCCAAGTGCCGCCCAACCACCCTTCTTCTTCTTTTTCCCACTCTTTGCGCCTAGTGCTTTCGAGGTTGACGAATACGAAGCCCTGGAGAGTGAGCAAAGGTAGGACCATGTAAGTCGTCCATAATTCCGTGAACGCGAGGGCTGATGACGAAAGAAATAGAAGAGACGTACCATCCCCCAAGTCCCCGACTCGAACGTGATGCACTAGAATCCCGCTTTGACTCGCGTTCACTTCGTGGAAGTAGCTCGACAGGCCGTGCACTGAACCAATGTTCCTGAGGGGCATACGCGAAATCGCGCACAATAATAGGTCGACGAGGTCGATCCTCCTCAACTGCAGAACTAGGCTGTTCGACTGTTGGACTAAGGGCGGTAACCTGCAATCCGGGAATGGTTGTATCAATAGGTGGAGCGAGGGAAGACATGCTGAACGTCGAGCTCCGTCTGTTTGTGGTCGATCGCGTAGATGTGGAACGCCCAATATTTGCACCCCCTGCTGTCGCACTCGCAATGGACGACGTCGAGCCTCGCAAACTCGAGTTGCGCCGTAGGATCTGCTGGCTTGCGCGGCGTGAGGGTGCAGGCGATGGAGGCGCTGGTCGAGAACTGGAGAGGGACGACGCACGAGAGAGACTACCGGCTCCGACGAGAGCCATAGAGAGACTTGCGGTAGACTCAGGACGATGTCGTGCCACTGGTGTCGTGGTTCCATCGTAGGTGACGTCTGGTTCATCTCCTGAGTGTTGGGGAGCAGTCGAAGATGTAGGTTTTAGGGCCCCACTTGAGGTTGGTGTAATGGTATCCGTCGAGCTTTCTTGGGCGTGCAACTTGGATAGAGAATCGTAGGGAGTTGATGATTGCGAAGACAGAGCCTGAGGGTTGTATGCTTGTGGAATAGGGACAACGATCGATGGAGAAGCATGCGTGCGGGTGTTTGCGTCATCAGCCGGGCGCGTAATCGGATACGTGGTCGTGTTCCGCTGAACGTTGTCACTGGTCACGGGAGAAGGGACGACCGTGGCGGATGCGGGGACGGAGGAATCGCGGAGTACGGAGGTTACCAAGGAATTAGAATTAGCATCGACAACCGTGACGACGGGTGGTGTCGACTGCGACACGGAGACGGAGGGAGAAGTTATTGAAGGCGTTCCAAGTGGTGATCGCGGCGCGTAAGGCCCGGAATTGGTGAGGGTTGCGGCAGAACCTATGGTTGCTGACGAGCTGTCTGGTGGGGTCAACGTTGGTAGTTGATTCGTAACATTTGAGGGAGAGGCGCCTGCGCTGCGAGTCGATGGAGGTAGCCTTGGGGTGCCGTCGCTGAGGGTAGCGACATCGCCGGTTGTAAAAGAGAGCTTCTGGTCCTTAGGTTTCTCCTTGTCCCTGTCCTTGTTGCCAACGGATTTTGCACGATAACGCTTGTTGTTGACAATCCTGTTCGCAAACTCGTGCGAACTCGGTATCGGAGGAGGAAAAAAGGTAGACGAGGGAGACGGGAATGGAGATGCAGACGACGGAGTTTCCACCGCCAAAGTGACTCTCGGCTGGCCGGACTCGGTTGCTGATGGATCCAACGCGGCAACGAAGGTCAGCGACAACGGCAACGGGTACACGAAAGAGTATGGGAGATAGGTAAGGTTAGGAGACGATACACCAGTGACTGGGGAGTGAAGCGAGGAGGGCATTGGAAGAAGACTCACTCTGTAAGAGTTGGACTGCATCCGTCTGGGACATTTTAGATAGTTGCTCAGCTCACTCAACTTGAGATTATTACTTGGTGGGGCGCAGATCGACGTCGGCGACGAGGCGAGTGGCTGAGGCGGAGGTCGTCGAGTCCAAAAGGCGTTGCCGATCTTGACCGCCAACGCTACCGCACTCACTTGTCTGACCTCCGTCATCGTTGCATACCGCCTTGAACGTCGACGGTAGATATACAATAACCATTGCAAAGCCCACGAGGGCGTCTGATGGCCCCGCCCACTTCGTCATTGTCGTTATCTCGGAACCACGCTCAACCACGCCCAACTGCAAACGCGGAATTTCGGCGCAAGACCTAATCGCAAGAAATATCCGTTGGCCTCTCTCTCCTTCATCCAAGACCGTCCGTCCACAGGCCCGGCTCCAACCCGCACCCGATGTGCGAGTTCTTTGGATGTGGTGTGCCGCGCGTGTCAACGTCACGAGCCATCTTATTTCGACTCCCATAACCGTATCGTTAAAACAGCTGGTACTCCGCCGGTGATGAGGCTAAACCCGGTTCAATTCTAGCAGTCCTCCATACTATGGGGCGAGAGAAGACCCGCACATAGGATAAGATGGGGCTAAGGGTTTAACATAACCTCGGTGATGCTGAAAGGTGGAATGGAATTTTCGACATACCAAGAGGTGTGCAGGTCCAGACTGCTACCACTCGAATGACCACCTTCATCGTTATCACCTTCATCGAATCCTTGAGGCTCATTCTCGACCGCATAGAGGCTTACATCTCCCACCCCGACAACGCTCCTCTTCTCTCTATCCTTGGCTTTGAAACTCCTCAAAGAGACCAACGAACTCAAGTCCGACTTGTCATTTCAATCCAACTTTCTTCGTGACCGGGTAATGTGGGCGTTGCGAGGGTGTCGGTGGCCCCCTCTGTGGGGAAGCGAGTGAGTTGTCGATTTAGTGTAGAGTGGTAATAAACTGGAGACAGGCGGCTACCACTCACAGGAGGGTATCAACTTACCACCTCTGGTGCTAATGATCTGGAGATCTCTGATGAGATCTCCAGATCCATGCAACTGTCCAAGCGGCACGTGGTAGAGCGTAACTTGTTCCGCACCCTTGTTGACCGAACACCGTCCGTGCCGACAGCGATGGCCAGTCCTACGTCAGAGATTGCGGTCGGCTCTGCCATTATTGCCTCCCTTGGCATTGCCGTCGCTGCTTACATGGTCTTCGGGACGCGACCTCAACGCGAAGCCGACAGTGAGTCCATCGATCCACAGGTCCGCGGCGAATTTGCTGAAACTAAGTCGCCTCTGCTCGTCGTTACGTAGTGTCTAAGGTTTTACGAGAACTGTGGTGCAAGCCTATTTCTGCCCCTACCGTCGAGATTCTCAAAGACTACCTCACCAAGCCGCTTACAGACGAAGAAAGATTCCAATATCTGAGATTCGATTCAATCAACAAATCCGAAGCTTTCATTCTCTCTACCCTAACGAGGAAGTAACCACCGACCACCTGAACCGGATCTTTCGAATCAGTGAGACCGAGTTCACCTCATATGAATCCATGGCCATTGAGAGTATCGTTCTTGGCACCCAATTTTATGAGGACGCTACCGAGAATTCCTTCCACGGACTCTGGAACGATGATATCGGGGTAGTTCTAGAGAAGATTCCCGACGGTGTGGCTATTCGCGATAACAACGATCACACAAGTACAGCACTCAAACGACCTGATTGCGGTTTCCTAATTGACGGAAAACGTTGTCTGTTCTGCGGAGAAGAAAAGGCCTTTGGGTCGTTAGAGGATCCAAGGAACGAATTAGTACTAAAGCTGATATGCCCCCTCATGTATATTCTAGGTGAGTAGACTTGTCCACCCTTTGTGCGAGCCTCTCATTTCTGCATTCAGCCTATTATGCGACCGGTTCCCAAACCCACTTCGTTGCGATCACAAAGTCTACTGAAACTGTGCCACTCTTCAACTGCGACCTCAAGGTTACTGCAGATAGAATCACCTGCCTTGTACGTATGCTTCGTCTGTGCGGAGTCCTCGCGTGGATGGCCAAACAGTTTTGCAATGATGGCGTCCAAGAATACAAACCCATCCTCCGGTCCGTTCTACTACCTCGCTGTCCTCGAACAACGAGCCCTTATATCTTACAGTGCCGATGGGTTGACCAAAATCACGATCGCCAAGGCTATCGAAAAACGATTTCTTCATCCCGATGCTGCCATTTACGTTCCGCACCTTGCCAATATCTACAACCTATCACTGCCAAAAAAGGTCCCAAATACTGATATACTTGTCCACTCTTCAACGGAGAGAGCAATTGTTACGTCGTAACCAAACCACGTGGAATAGCCGCGCTACCAAGAGATGGTTATGAGGCAAATGCCATGGTTGTTTGTGTACTTCAAGCATTAAAGGTCAGTATCATATCACCATATTACCCTTTCCTAAGAATTCCGCAGGTCATGCATTCCGACCCTCCGGTCTACCATCGTGACATCCAACCATCAAGCATACTGAAACAGTACAAAGATGATACCTGGTTCTTGATTGATTGGTCAGACGCTGCAACGCCACCAACGCTACCCGCGTCGCTCAACGATCACAACCATTCCCCGAGAGTTCGTGAGGCCAACCACGGTGCCGAGGTAGACATCTGGGGTGTTGGGTATTGCTTGACAGAGCTCGCTCATCAGAGCCGGGTTCATGATGCTCCTGCAGTGAAACGTATCGGTAGGCAGTGGCAGGAAGAGGAGACCCTAACTGCAGATGCAGCACTAGCTCAGATCAAGGTACTAAATCTCATTACATTGCTTCCGCGAATGTGTTATCTTCATGTTGATATATTCCAGGTAGCAAGGCATCTGTTCATCGATCCGAAAGATGAGCATTTTTTTCCACAAGCTCGCCTGCAAGCGCCCGAGCCAAACCTTCGTTAACGCGAGCTGGTGGTGGTGCGTAAGGACCGCGAAGACTAGGAATACATGACAAGAAGCAGAGCTCGAGCTGAAGCCCAAGAAACAGCCGAAGGTGGAACGCTTACTGTGGCTAATAAAGTGAAGAATAAGGGGCGGGTCAGATGGTGCTTACTTCGTCATTGTCGTTATCTCGGAACCACGCTCAACCACGCTCAACCACGCCCAACCACGCCCAACCACGCCCAACGGCAAACGCGGAATTTCGGCGCAAGACCTAATCGCAAGAAATATCCGTTGGCCTCTCTCTCCTTCATCCAAGACCGTCCGTTCACAGGCCCGGCTCCAACCCGCACCCGATGTGCAAGTTCGTTGGGCGTGGTATGCCGCGCGTGTGAACGTCACGAGCCGTCTTATTCGACTCTCATAACCGTATCGTCAAACCAGCTGGCATCCCGCCGGAAATGAGGCTAAACCCGGTTCAATTCCAGCAGCCTTCCACCAACTATTTTGCGGTTTCGGCTATTAAGACTCTCTTCGTGAAATCGATGTTTCTCATGATAACATACTCGCATCCGTTTTCGTATACCCTTACGAGGGCAATTGGTCTAATGCAATATTTCTTGAGAGTAAGCTATCCGCTTGCTGAACGGGAAAACAACTTGTGTGTCCAGAGAGCAAGTACTGGGCATAGTAAGGATTTTCCTATGTCCGGTTCGCCCCGTCATGATGAACGATTTCGAGGAAGATAGCTACTCATCGACCACGTCGGTCATAGAGGAAATGATCGGTTTCGGAGCCGACGGACATTATTTACTAGTGTGTGTGGCAACTTAACTCAACCTAATTTTCACAACCACTGAATGAGAGTGTGCCCTCTCTGATACGCGCTGCGAGACGCCACGAGACACCTATTCTACTCCTTGACGCTAACAGGACCACTATGCCCGGCTGTGTTGTTTTCAAATTTCATCACATCCCTTGGTCCCTTCCTCCTCTGCCTTTGCCTGGTCTTACGACGCCATCCTTACTCTCCCAAGTTGGGCCTAACGCTCATTATTTCTTTGATCGCTGGGTCCGTCCATCTCCGTCTCTGCAGAGGGGTTGCAGGTGGGGGACGTACTGTTTTAAAGTCAATTACTCCTGTTATGGGCAACGAAAGCAGGCAGGCCATTCGGGTCAAGTCAGGAAGGCGACAGGGACACCACTGACTGGCCCACCCCTCTTCGCCTGTGAATCAGTCATACCATATGTGTGGGGGATTCCCTGGCGAGCGGCGTAGTCAAAGGACCAAAGGACCACGGGCACCAGCGACAGAAACGGCGACACGGA
>Ga0307513_10008573_pt1 | contig 13060 bp, 15 predicted proteins | sample 15_EM_MG_FD_202174 | JGI IMG/M metagenome (GOLD analysis project Ga0307513, IMG submission 202174) | Populus trichocarpa ectomycorrhiza microbial communities from riparian zone in the Pacific Northwest, United States - 15_EM | ecosystem: Host-associated > Plants > Roots > Unclassified | place...
GTATATATCACGTGCTCCGAAGCCAACCGCTCTCATCCACGATGCTAGCTCTCTAACTACCTTTGAGTAAAAACCATATATGAAACAAAGCGAATAGTCCTAAATACAATTTCTCACGCCACAGTACTCCAACTAAGAGATTGGATGTGGTCAAATTCTACCGTGACTACAGTGCTCGCAAAGCGGCTAACCGACTCATCAAATCACACAAGTCTGCTCTGTGTCGTGCCGCTGCCTAACAAACCGCTGGCGCATATGGGGTTTTTGGAGGACAGAGAAATATTGAAGAATTCTTTAACGAAACCAACTAGGAGAAATCTTCAGCTTTTATGGCGGATTGGTTGACAATTATTTGGGGTATTGTGCCCGGCTACTTTCCTCACCTTCTCAAGATACTCATACAGGCAATGTGTATTCCAAGGAATTTGATGTTCTGGCTGCAGAGTGAGGAATCTACCCTGATCTTACCTATCTAGTTTCTGCTCCTGCGTCCTTTTCCTTAATTGTGCTGGTTCAACAGGCGCATTTCTACATAACTTGCAAAATCCTGGCCAAGTAGCCCGGGGAGCTCTGAGAAGGGGTTGCCGGCACAACCGGCAATTCTCAAGGTATCATTACGGCGGCCGTGATTGCATCTGCGTCAGCTTGGAATTAATTCTAGTGTATCACATCCGACACTCTTACCATCCTTTTCTGGATCAGTTGCCATTTCTAGCAAACCTATCCCCGCACTTGACTAGCTCCAAGGATCATACAAGACTCCCTCAATGAGGGTGGAGGTACCCCATGGCCAATGCTGTCCGTACGAGACCAGCCTCAAGCACAGGTCCAGTACCACGTTGATATTACCAGTACTCATTTACCTAATGATAAGCATATCAGCGTCTCCTTGATTAATGGTGCCAGGGGGAGCGTTGTCATAACCGGCCCCCCCCACCAATCACTTTACGCCCTTAATCTTAGTCTGAGGGAGGTCAAAGGGCTAACTGCATTGGGCTAAGGTCGTGCCCCTTTTACCAAGAGGAAGGTTCGTTTCACAAACCGTTTCCTGGCTAGGGCGGGGCCGTTCCACTCGCTTTGCCTCGAATGTGAATTGACATTATTTTGGGGGACCTTAAAGAGATAGGGGATTTTAATGTTGTGCAGTCTGGAAACGAGAGGAACAAGCTTATTGGGTGAAGAAGTACAAAGAAGCAATAGTGCAAAAGATATCCGGGACAGAGTAGTATTGCAGTGACCTGGCTATCATACAACAACGGGCATTCCATCAATTTAAATACAAAAACACAGGTGGCTCGTCCACAAGTCCCCATAACTCAAGCACGCCATTTCCATCGGTTCTGACACGATTCTCTTTTATCGGTGAGTTCCTCACCGCCATACCTCACCACAATGCTTCACCGCGCTTCACGCTCTTGATACCCGGTCGGCCCCACTTATCGCATCGTTCTCCGAGAAGCGGAATGAAGGGTGAATGATCCGACTTCGGGGAGAGCTCCGGTGATTTCAACAATAGATTTCATCCAGCAGGATCTCGCGATTCCTGCTTTCCACACCTGTACTGGTCAAGACGTTCACGATGGTTCCAGGGATGAATCAATCATTTCCAAATTGGTGAATATAATTACTTAGCAGCCCGTTCACTGGGAAACCGCCACAGTCTTCCCCGGTGCGACGCAATCCTTGACTTTGGCCCCTGTTGGCATTTCCGGGCTTGGTGTCTTGACTCATCGCAATAATTAAGGCACTGATGTACGCATAATCATCCTGGGCCCGTTCGAAGGCAAAAACAATGAGGTTCGATACAAACCCGAGCTATTCGACAGACATTCTGAGCACAGAGTCAAGTATGCAGTCAACTGGGTCAAGGATCATGACCCTAAATTGGTGTGAACAAAGCAGGGAGAGACCTTTGTTGATACCAAATTTTCTCGATTGCTTGGACAGCAGTCTGTGATGGTTCCTGGAATGACACCTTACACTGTCCCGTGGGACTTTGCTCTGGCTACTATGAATGTTGAGTATCAGATTGAATTAGATGGTAAGATATATCAGGTCCTCAAATTTGGTATATTTATGCTAAAGAAAACATTACAACGCTTAGGGTCTTACAGTAGCTCTTCAGATGATTCAACAGAATACGATCCCTATTGCCGCGATCACCGGTAATTCTACCTATGTGAACCTCCGAGCTATAAGATGGCAGATCCCACTTGTCCAACAGCTTTGTTTTGCCAGTGTTCCCATTGAAGGGTTGGCTATTGGCGCCGGGGTACGGTCAATCGAGGTGGCCAATAAGTGTATTGAGACGATCGTATTAATACAGCTATCAGTTAAGCTCTGTTGAATCCATGCTATCCAACAAGTCATCAATATTGCAAAGGCCAACCCAACTTTGCCGGTGGTTCTACAGTTGACTGGAGGAAGAGGCGGGGGTCATCACTGCTTTGAAGAAATCCATCAACCTACCCTTCAGATGCATGGACGCATCAGGAGATGCGGTAACATTGCCCTCCTAGTGGGATCTCGGTTTGGTGGGGCGGAAGATAAATATCTTTATTTGATAGGAGCTTGGTCTGAGAAGTTCAAGTACCCTCCAATGCCTTTCAATGGTGTTTTTTTTCGGTAGCAGAATGATCACTGCAAAGGAGGCACATACTCGCTTGAATGTAAGTTTCACTTTGGTCAGGCATACAATCAGCCCCATTCTACTTTATATCCTGTTCTAGCCCAAGAAAGCGATCTGTGAAGCAGAGTGGTTGGATGATAAGGACTGGGAAAAGACCAATAAGGGTCCTACCGCTTGTGTTATATCAGTCCTGTGGGAGATGGGCCTACCTAGCCACAAGCTTGCTGCCTGGGGCGTCATGCTCCGGTGAATATCAATCGGGATTTGTTATGCGAACATTTTCAATTAACCGCCTGCAATATTGGGCTAAGGTAGATCGAACAAATTTTCTCACTTGATAAACCCAAACGCCCCCTTTGAGCTTAAGAAGCAATGTGACTATATCATAAAACGTCCAGAGAGAATCCCCATTCCACAAAACTTACTTTGGGCGAAATTGCAGTGGGGAGGCTGCGGATCTTGAAGATATGACTTATCCCGAGGTCTTCTGTCACATGGTCCAACACATATGTTAGCATGAGCCCGGCTGGATCGATGCCTCTTTAAAACAGCCTAGCAGGGATTTCATCTAATGCATTGATGAACGCTTGACCCCGGGGCATGCCTACTCATAACTCCCCCAACTTGGGTAATTCTTTTGCTACCACTAAAAATATTATAGCCTGTTACCCAGAGGCCAACACTCAACTCATCAATCCACCAGATATGCAGCATTTCCTTCTTCTATGTCAATGGCGCCGCCACAAGCCTGTTCCCTTGCTTCCATCACTTGACCAGACCTTCGAATTTTGGTTCAAGAAGGATTCTCTTTGGCAATCCGAAGATCTGGGGATGTTATTGACCAGGATTGTGGAAGAGCCTGGATTCTTCATGGACCTATTGCTGTCAAATACTCCATCATAGCCAATGAGCCTATCCAGGATATTCTCGACAGAATCCACAATGGACACATCTCTGCACTAACAACAGATCTCTCTTTTATGGCGATGATGAAGTAGGATCCCTGTTGTTGAGTATTTTGTTGGCAAATCAATCACTTCTCTGGATGGAATTGGGAGGTTTGACGGGTTGACTGTTTCTAAGGAAGGCGAAAAGACCACATTTAGACTCTCCGCATCCGCCTCTGAATGCGCCCTTCCCGATACTGACCGGTGGCTAAGGCTGTTTCCATGGTGAAACCTGGTCATTGAGAGATGCATTATTTACATGCGATGTTCTCTTTCAAGGCAGCAAGTTCCAGGACAATCCAATAAGACATATCTTCACTCCTGCCCATGGCGTGGTTGTCGGAATTACAAATGCAATGGATCAGGCTAAATTCGGCATTATTGTAAATGAGAAAACCATTCCTGTAGTTTCGATGCTAAGGCTGTCGAGATTAGGATGTCAGAAGAGAAGGAGAGTCTCATGGAGCTCATTGAGCGCACCACATTCAGGAATCCAGCGCCCTTGCCACTCACATTGATCTACCGCCCCGAGAGTGGCTCTGAATCTATCAACAAGGTAATGAATGGTAGGAAGGATAGGATTAAAGAATTTTACTACAGGCTACTATTTGGCCATGAAGAGGTTCCACTTGACGAGGCTGTTACAGATGTGTTGGAAGGCAGATACGCACAGGTTTCAGGACAGGCGATTGATGATTTAGTTCACTTACTTGGGAACAATGGCGGGGCTTTGGCTGACCTGCCTTGGACGGCTGTCTACTCACATATGGATTTCACAATATTGGTTGGGTGGAAAGCTATCATCACAACAACCCTCCCAAAGGCCCTTGACAGTAATCATCTCAAGCTGGCTCCCCTCTCCGATAGCTTCCCACTACTTCCCGGCGCAAAGCCTTTGAAGCTAGATGTTGAAACCAGAGCTCAAATCAATACCGTTCTCAACCAGGCCTCTGGGAAGGTGGTGGAGGTCTGTGACACCATCACAAGGGATGGGTGGCCAATTATTGAGGTTACTTCACAAGCTCCCATCCTTTGTTGGTGGTTGCTCTAGTTTCTTCAATGAATACACATTATTGAAGCAACTTAGCGCCGACAACGCTACTTTTCATTATAGCAGATTTTTGTCTTCCCATAGTTTACATGATGCGTGGCCCCATCACTATTATAATATTTAATGTTTTCTCTCCAATTTTACAAAGGCAAACTACTCTGGCAAAAGACCAATTCCTCCCCCAAATGATCTATTGTGAAATGTGCAAACTTGTCTTAGACTAGCCTTGTCATACCAAGACTTGCATTGAATCCTATTCAAGATAATTATCTTTCTATGTGGCTCACTGTTTTTCATTATTCCCAAACTTGCTTGTGAGGAAACATATGGTATATTGTCGCTAGTGCTGCAGGAAAATGAAATATCGGAATACAGTGCTTAACTCTATTAAGCTATTGCTAGGCCGCATTATGTATTCTCAATAGTGAAAAGGCTCCAAAATGCCCTTAGAACCTACCTTAACCCCCCATTAAGTTGTATCATACTACTTCTCCAACCCATCCTATGTGGGAGGTGTTCCTGTTTTCAAAAGTATCTGGATGCCTGGGCGCTAGGCGGCTCAAATTCACACCCAAATCCTTTAGTCTTGACGCCAAGGCATCACGGTACTTTTGGAAACAGCAAGCATATGGGACCCAACCTATATGAAGTGGGACCCTGCAAACAATTGGATCTAATCAGACATCTTGTATTCCGTATCATAGATATGGGCTAGTGTGCATATGGATTCCCAGATACCATTACCAACTCCTGTCTCGTAGCCCTAACACACAATGATTTCAAGTTGTCCTGTACACGAATTAGCCGGGCTCGCACTTCAATGGGTATCTTTTCAAGCTTGACCTGTTCAATGCCGGGTTGGGAGAACCTACTGCCAATTGGACAACGCACACGGAACATGCCATTCAGATATGAGTAGGAGCTTGGAGGTTCGTCGGGAAAAGGAATAGCCGGCTAGCTGCATGGCGCAGGGTCATAGCTGCTCCACGATGGGTCCCTGGAACACCCCCAGTTAGTGATGGACACGATCATGCTCGATCATAAATTTTTGGTGTGATCGAGCTCGATCAATGCTCGAGCATGGGCCAAATTTTCTGCTCGAGCATGATCGTGTCCATCACTGCCCCCAGTATATACCACCCCTGAATCCCCTACACACAAGATCCTCAACTTCCCGGCACCTCGCTACATCTCGTGTTTTGTGTTGTCAACCCACCGCCCCGCGCTTCACAACAGGCGCCCTCATTGTCATCACGGGAGATATCGGTGCCAACAATCCCACCGACAAGTGCAGAAGCACCCCCAGCAAAGCGTCTGACAGTGGAATAAGATCACGGATAAGATGGAGGGAGTGATGGCTCTTTTGTTGCAAGTCGCATTGGGTTTATTTCCTTTTCTCATTTTGGATGTTTTTTCCATTTTTCTTTTCCTCGAAGTGAAATATGATATGTACTCTTCAAAAATGGTCCCCAAATTGCATATTACTATGCATACTTGGCTGGAAATGAAGTGGATGCTAAGATTTTACTCAAAGCTATGGGCTTGCTGTTTGATGAGAATTTCTACATACCCTCACAACAGAGTCACAAGTCCTGTTCCCTTTTTCATCCCTTTCTCATCCATTTGTTTCTGTATCATCTGGTCTAGGTATTGGTTCCGGCAATTATTGGCTGTGGAGCGCTTGTTGATATTTGGTTAGATGGTAGTAAGGGTGGAGCACTGTATTATAAAACGAATGCTAGGACTGGGTTTGACGATATGAAATAGGATTAATAGATGTCAGCTAAATGGTATGTTATTTGTAGAATAAGATACTTTTTTTCAAAGCAGAGGAGTGATCAATCCTTCGCATTAAATCCTTTTGACAAGAGATTATTTTGTTGGGCATTTCAATGGGAAACGATATACCATTTGCGTTATGGGATATGGATTCCCTGCCTACCGCTAGGTATTGGAAGGTATGACCTCCTTGTGCACTGTCCTGTTCTTCTGTTAGCTCAAGGGCGCAATGCCAGCCAGGGTTAAATAATCAGTATCCATACTGTACAGATGAAGCGAGAAGAAATATTACTCCTTAAAGCACCAAGTACATTTTACAAATCGACTATGGTTGAACGGCGAATAACGGCGGCGAGTGATCGGTGGTGAAACGAAACCAAAAACGCCAAGGTAAAAGGTAACACGATCGTACACTAAAGCGGGGAAAATTTTCTCTTCAACAACAACACCCTCACGATGCTCACTATCTCAACTAACATAACTAACAGCAAAACAGAAGTATAAGTAAAAACATCGATATCTTCCTTCCGCTCCACCGAGTCCTATCCTTCCATCGATCACCACATACGTCCATGTCCTTCCACGCATATCACCGGTTCCATGTCGGTGCCTCTTTCTTCCATGCTCGCCCCCACTCTTCTACGCAGGTCTCCCTTTTCTCCCGTGAAGAACAATCATGCTAACAAAGGAAAGAACAAAGAAAACTCTTCTAGGCTCCATAGCGTACTCGCATCTTCCTCCTCCTCACCGATCAGAGGTGAATACCCGGAGGTTTGTCGAGGTTTGTCGAACGAGAATGGTGCGCGCCGCACCTATGCCAGGTGGCATGAAAGAACTCGCTCCCGGGGGCGTATCTATCCAGAGCGCATGTCTGGTACTTCTTTGTCTGAATGATAATGAGGTAGGATAGGTGCGGGGCCGCCGGGCTAAGTGCGAGGCCGGGGGTTAAGTGCCCGGGGGGTGGGCTTAGTATGGTGAGCAGCACCGAACATTTCCAACAGTACATTCTTCGCTTTTCCAAAGTAAGCTTTCTCTATTCACACCAGCATTTTAGTACCACGGGAGCTATATACATTGTAAGTAGATAGTTTACGGAGCCGGTTCCCCATCTTCAGCCCCATATCCTTAACCAACCGGTTCCATGAACTGGCCAGCAACTTCTTAATAAGTTACCACTTAGGAGGGCACAACCCTCCAATATTGCCAACAAACGTAGAATCGTATTTTTTTCGACACGCATTTCTTGCCCCATCTCTGTAGTTATGTTTGGACTGAAATTCATCTCCCCAGCGATTCATCACCATTAATCACGTTCAAGATAATCGCACAAGTGAGTTTGTTGTGCGAGATCCAGGCCTGATTTCTACCTTGAATAAGGTGAATTAAACCCCAAGAACAGGTCAATCCATTGGCAGATGGGATAGCTGTTTCAGAAGAATCCTAGGGCCAAAATCGGATCATAGTCTGATATTAGTATATGCATTTTTTGAGCAAAACTAAACCTGAAAATCCAGTGTCAAGGTACTGTGGTGTATGGTAGTGGATTTCACTGGATAGCGCTTTCATAGATAGCTTGTTCTTTTATTAAGTACATCGATATGTAGTTAGCATGGGGGACCGGATAGGCTAGCTTGGGATTACGTAGTCTAAGGGTCCTTAGGGGTTTTATAATTCACGGTAGAACAGCCGCGAACATCCTCATGAAGAGGACGATTTTCTTCACGCTTTAGTGACTTTTCCTTCTTTCATCATCGTGATCATCGAGGATCATCTACTGACTTCATTGACTTCTAACTGTGCTAGCAGTGATTGCCCCTCCCGGAAGTTGCTTTGGTTTTCTTCTTTTCCTTTCTGTTTGTTCACTCATTTCCACTCCCGGAGGTGATTTTACTACTATCTACCCGTTCTGCCGACAGGACAGGAATCTCCTTCTCAGTACCAGAAGTAGACACTTGAAACACCACATTCACAGTACCTATGATTTTGCCCAACATATTAGTTTCCAAGGGTTAGAGTCATATTCTAGAAGAGACTCACAGTCCCCTGTAAATGTCAAAGTCATCGTTGGCAGCAATTTCAACCTTTCGAACCCCTGAGCTAGCTAGAGTACCGTCGGCGAGAGGGGGCCAAAGTCATTACTTAAAAGGGACTGTAAGAATCTCTGTGATTGTAGTCACAAAGAAGATAGTCCTTTCCTGTCTTCTGAAAGCATTGGACTGGAAGGGGGTGATCTAAATTTCACAAGGGGTCTTAGGTCAAATCTGGGGCAAGAGTGACAGAGGATCTACACCGCGTGCCATGTATTATGGGTTGAGCGGGTGGAAAAGGCCACCTTCTGGGAGTCAAGAAGATTCTGGGGGCTCTGATGGCGCGGGAACTGACAGGCAGGATCAAATGGCTCTTGAGAAGCGATTATAATAATTTCCGGCAGTGGAGTGGAAGTACGGGAGGGAGAGTTTGTATAACTTTACCAAGTCACATTTAGTTGTTACAAAAAAAATCGAGTGATAGTGTGGTTCAAGAGAGAATATCAGTGAGATATCTGGAGGCCTCTTTAGATATCTGAAGATATCAACCACCCATAAAAAAATGTATTGACTAGTCATCCGGAATAGGGAGAAAGCCTGCCGGCATCGCCAGGCAGCAATGAAGGCTGCAGGCTTCCACAGCGCCTGGCCTACAAATTCCAGGTTGGTCTCACTTTAGCCTATCCTAGCCAGACTGTAGACCGGCCGGCTACCTGCAGGCTTACCTGGCCGCCTGTGAATGCTATAGAGCATTAGAATCCCAAAGTAATGCAGCTCAAATCCCCTGTCTGCAGTACACACGATAGTTCGCCAACACAGGACTGACAAAGATGAGGAGAATACCGGTATTGGGAATAGCAAACACCAAGTTGTGTGTGGAAAACCTATTAAAGTTTATTTGTCCAAGCGAGGGGAATGTCCCTGTTGCTTGTGATGTCTTCTTCACTGACCTCTTTCTATCTTGCACACACCCACCCCGCCCCACGAGGGCCGCTGAGTGAGGCAACAGTCAAGTGTGTCTGATAGGAACAATTTGGGGACCTCCATCTAGTCAAGCCTCGTGACTATCATACCTATTAGCCCCGCTTACGACTATCCCCCATTTCTCCCCATCTCTTCCTTCGTTGTTAGATGGATATGCTTGGGTTTGTTACGGGAGTGGGAAGGATAGTTCAAGCGATATGCACACTTTTTTCTTTTGCGGAACGGATACGGGAGAATGTTCTATAAAGGTCTTTATCTGCAATGTTATCTTCTTTATCACGGGTGTGTAATGGAGGAATAGGGACATCTGACAAACACAGAGTCAGGTGTGGCGATCCTTGGGAGAATCAGGAAGTCGTATTATGTTTTACTTATACACCTATCTCTACCGATAGTTTGATGTTGATTTGAGTTTACAGTAGATAAGAGCAGAGTTGAGAGCCAGAGCCAATGAACAAAGTATTACCGGCAGAAAACTTACGTTCGATATCCTTCTTCCAAAGTGCTTAAGTTCCAGGCGAAATCTCTGAGTCCATCCAGTTCCATGCGACCCTCATTTCCCTACATTGACATCCTTCACACTTCTTTCTACACGAATTCATAAATTTTCACAACTTGACTTCCCTCTGCTCCATTACCCACCCCCATGTTGGATTGCCTATAAGGCATGCGATTAGAGGTTTGTGCCGATATGCATGTATGCGTATATGCGGCTAGGAGAGAAGCGGTTTAAGGCAGGCGCTTTCTTGGATTTCCGGCGGTTAGGTATTTTCCCACAGGTTGTTCTCACATCGCCTCTGAGCATAGGATATTTCTTTCATTAGTTTGTTGAGTCACGGATGTGTTTAGCCATCGGGTATGAGGTATCGGGTATTTGGTATTTTTTCTTTCATATCATTTGTCACTAGGCATACGGGAGTTGGCACACCGGCAGGGAATTGGCCTTAGGATCACTGAGGATCATGGGATATCAGGATGGACGTAAATTGTTTGTGATCATTAGGGATGAGGTTTGGTTAGCTGCGTGTGTTTCTTTAAATTGCGTTGAGTTCGGGAGTACCTTGTTGCTGCTAGTTAGATGTAGATATATATCTCCTGGCTTGTCGGTGGCTAGAGACAGGGCATCCGTCTAGACAACCGTTCCTCCCTCCTTGGTCACTCGCGCGCTAAGAGCCTCCTGCGATCACGCTTTTGTTCCCTTCATCTTTTGCGCTTTCCATTAGTTTCACCACCCCACCCCCGCCACTTATATTCCCTTCCTTAATTTCCTCCTGACACTGTTCCTTCCCGCTCACCGCCTTTACTGCCCGCCATCGCTCGAACATTCTGGGACATTGGAGTTGCCTTCTCTGGTAAGACTTAGTTCTTCCCAGTTCTGTGACAGATGAAAAAAAAATTGCTCAACCTTACTCAGAGAGGAACCCGGAAAGACATCTGCTTATTGGTGTGCAGATTAGGCGGCTTTTTTGTGTGGCTGATCGTATAGACGGCGGCGATCTTTACTAAAGGTATGGTCAAACAGCACTTGCTGGGATCTGGCCGGTGGAAAATATCTCCTCAATTGTGACATTTGAACTATTCCTAATCGGAGAATATTATAGGGAAAGAAAACTGTAAAAGGCAATATCGACAGATAGCACACTGACGAATCCTTACGATTTATACTCTTTTCTTCTTTTTACAGTAAGGTCCAATCGACCTTCCACCATGGCCGAGGACTCTACCATCCATCATGCTAGCCCGCTTGTACTCGAAAATGTTGTTGCCGTGCCCTCCAGTTTTGACCTCAATGAATCATCTCTACTTGCTACCCTGACCGAGGGTCTTCAGAGCAGTGGACTTGAGAATACGGTTGAACAACACCTTGGGGGCCTACCTAATGCCCAAAAGGTTGCCCAAGTCGTAGACATATTCAATCTCTTTCAGGAGCACAACGAGTCGCTAGAGGGAGTTGTTAGATATATTTGGGAGAGGTATGTACTTCCACAAAAGCTATGGGAGTATTACGATGGAGGTGAAGCACAGTTCAAGCAAAACATTGCCTACGATCGCTTCATCGCCCCTGTGCTTGTATCAGCCAGCGCCAGTGAAATGCGCAAGGCTCAGCTTACCTCTCGCTTAGAATCAAAATGGGGGGCGGGTTGGGAGAGTGCAATTGTCCTAAATTCCAGCCCTCCTCCAAGGCTTTCAGAACACTTTCTTGCGAACATGGCAAAGCTTGCAAGCAAAGGAATGGCCTTGCCTGTCGCTGTGGAGGTCTTAACGTATGTGGTTAAGGCTCGAGTTTCACACCCTAGGAAAGGTATACGGAATCAGCAATCAGTCATGGTTAGTGATATCCAGAAAGTGTGTTGGGCCCTTGGCAAGGCATCACAGTTCTATTCAATCGAAGCGGGAGAATGCTCAGCTTTGCAGCTAATCGGACATCTGCAAATGAGTGAGAGCTCAACCCATGCACTGGTTCCGCCTGGGACAGTGAATTCTCTGCAAAACGCGTCGCTTCCCTCAACTGTTTTGAGTGTAGGAGAAACATCTCAGGTATTCCCTAGTATTTACTTTGTTTTGAGCTGTTGGCATGACATGTCCGTGAAATTTGACTTGAAACAATACAATGTTGCACAACAATACAACAATAACTCAAAATTGTGAACCTCATGTTAGGACATGACGATGAAGTTGCCTTTGTTCCTATGAATGGGCCCTTTCCCCCTCTCCTCTTAAACTTGTACTGAGATAGTTAGTATCCCTGTGTACTCATGCCCCATATCTGTTAGAAGCCACTTTGGATGTGTTAGCATGTTGTCTATTTATTTCAGTTCTTAATCTCCTTCAAATAACCTTATAGCGTCTTGTTTTCAAAAAATAGTCATACTAAATTGCTTCTTCATATTCTACATACTAATCACCTGAACTAGGTTTCTTATTCTCCTACTACTCGGAGTGCACCCGAGGTGGAAAAGACGGTTACGGTTGCGGAACGATATCCAGAACTGAGTTCCCCAGCACACCTACAACCACCTGTCCAACTCCAACCAGAACCCATCCAGGTTAGGCAAACAGAGCTGGAGCCACGCCCATCACAGGAGGATGATGGAGAGGTAGCTCCTGCACAAGTGCCTTATATTGCCTGTCAGCCTCAAATTCTCAGAACTAGTGATCGCCACTCGACTCCCTCCAGCTCTCTGATAGCTGAACATCCGCTGTATCCTTCATTAAGTTCACCTCTACCTTCTGACGTGGACCTGGATGAGAGCCAAAATGTGGAGCCTAATGCTAGGGAAGCCGAATCACCACCTCCTCCCCACTCTCCACCTCGGAGCCAACATGGATTGATTTTGGAATCAATCACTTTGGCCACTCCCATTACCCAAGGGTTGACATCTCCTCCAACACAAGATCAGACGCATGACCACGATCATGAATCATCCGATAGAGGGTCCAAGTCCACCCCCCAGACTCGGAACCTTCACCCACGTACATTGATAGATCAAATCTTACAATCATCTTCACCGGCTTCCAAGCCTCGCAATGGGTCGACCCGGGTCGTAATATCAGAAACCCGACCCAAACCCGACCCAAACAATGTCAGACCCGACCCGACCCGGCCTGACCCAATCAAAACCCGGGTTACCCGAACAGCCCG
>Ga0307513_10008574_pt1 | contig 13060 bp, 12 predicted proteins | sample 15_EM_MG_FD_202174 | JGI IMG/M metagenome (GOLD analysis project Ga0307513, IMG submission 202174) | Populus trichocarpa ectomycorrhiza microbial communities from riparian zone in the Pacific Northwest, United States - 15_EM | ecosystem: Host-associated > Plants > Roots > Unclassified | place...
CGAGGAGCTCAGCCGGGCACTGCGCCGCCGCTCGCCGTGAGTTCGCCGGCTGTTCTCCGAATGGCAGTGGTGATCGATCGTCGATGATGAAAGCTTGTTCGGGCGACGCGGCCGACCGCCGATCGGCACAGCCGTGGCCGCGTCCGATCGGGGGATCCATGAAACGACTGTCCACAATGGTTGCTGCGTGCATCGTGACGCTGGCGGCGGCTCTCGTGCCGGCCGCCTCGGCGCAGGCGGCCGCGACACCCGCCGCCGGCATCCAGTTCCGGATCGCGCACAGCGGCAAATGCCTCAACGTCTCCGGCGCCAGCACGGCGAACAGTGCCAAGATCGTCCAGTACGGGTGCGCCGCGACCGCGACGAACGACAAGTTCAAGCTGGTGCCGAAGGGTAACCGGACCTACTGGATCCAGGGCGTCGGCTCCGGCAAGTGCCTCAACGTCGCCGGCAACTCGACGGCCAACGGCGCCGCAATCATCCAGTACAGCTGCACGACCTCGCTGAACACGCTCTGGCTGATCGACGAGGTGCTGGAGAAGCCGACGATCCGGATCGTCTCGGCGAGCTCCGGCCGGTGCCTCAACGTCCCGCAGGCCTCGACCGCCGACAACGTGGGGCTGATCCAGTACGGCTGCACCAACCTGGAGAACGCGCCCAACGAGCAGTTCTACCTGCCGCCCACGACCTCGGGCACGGCCGTGCACCGGGCGTTCACGGCCAAGCAGCCGATCTCCGTGGTCCAGGGCGTCGCGCCGGCCGGCTCGTCCGTCGCGCCGGTCTACTACAGCTACATCAGCGCGGAGAACCGGCTCACCATGCTGACCGACCGCAACCCGGACCCGAACAACACGGATCCGAACGCGCCGGAGCCGGTCTTCGCGCAGACGTTCGACTTCGGCTACACCGGACGGACGTATTCCGCGCCCGTGCAGGACGGCCGGGTCCAGGTCGTGTCCCACGACGCGGCGGCCGGTGACCTCGTGCTCGCGGACGAGATCACCCGGGGCACCGGCGAATACGGTGACATCTGGGATCTCGGCGGCGCCTTCGCCGGGCAGCCCAGCCTCGGACCGGTCGCGCCGGACGGCAGCCTGGCCACGTTCGCGGTGATCGGCGGGGCCCTGTGGTACGCGCCGGAATCGGTGAACAATACCCAGACGCCCTACGGCGCCTGGCGTAGCCTCGGCGGCACCGGCCTGGCCGGCACGCCGGTGAGCGTGCTGACCCGGACGGGCGTGCGGATCTTCGCGCTCGACACGGCCGGCGCGCTGCAGACGGCCGTCTTCGAGGCCGGCACGCTGTCCGACTGGACCAGCCTCGGCGGCACGGGCCTCAACGGCACCCCGTCCGTGGTGGTCAACCCCGGTTACGCCGCGTCGGTCTTCGTCCGGTCCGCCGACGGCACGATCGTCACCAAGAAGCAGAACGCCGACGGTACATTTCCGGCGGACTGGGCGCCGATCGCCGGCCTCACGGCCACCGGCGCGCCCTCGGCTGTCATGAACGTCTATCCGGGACAGATCGCGGTGGCGGCGCGCGGCTCCGACAACCTGATCTATTTCGCGTACGAGACGGCTCAGGGCAGCGGCCAGTTCAGCGACTGGACCGTCGTCTCGGACCCGGAGAACCACCCGGAGACCGTGGCCGCTAGCGACCCGACCAGTTTCGCCTACGACGTGCCGTCCGGCCCGAGCTTCGGCATCGCGTTCCAGAGCGTGGACGACGTCGACCTGCCGGTGGTGATCACGTTCGAATCGGTCAAGCCGCCGGCCGGTAGCAGTGCGAGCGCGCGGGCCAAATCGGCGGTGCCGCACGCCCGGTTCCGCAAGCTGACGCAGCCCGACAAGACGGTCCACCTGACCAACTGACGGCGTGCCGCGCCGGCGAGCTCCGCTAGGGGCTCGCCGGCGGGGCCACCACCAACTCGGTGTCCGGGTCGTGGTCGATCTGTGCCGGGCCGGCGACGATCATGGTGGCTCGGGCCCACGGCCGCTCGCGCAACATGAACGGCAGCTCTTCCAGCAGCCACTTCGCCACGTGCTCCAGCTGCTCGGGGGAGTCGCCGTCGCGCACGACCAGCAGGCGTTCCTGCTCCTGGAGGTCACCCTGGATCCAGATCGAGGCGTCCAGCCACCGGGCCAGCTCCTCGCGGATGATGCCGGTGCCCTCGACCCAGATGAAGTCGGCACCGGCCGGGATGGTGATCGATCCGGGCCGGTCGTGGGCGATCCAGGCCGCCGGGCGGAAGTCCACCCCCGCACCCCGGTGCAGGGGCTGCAGGATGTTCTCGGCGAGCACGGCGCCCCAGTCGAAATAGGCGTGGTTCCAGGCGATGTCGTCGGTGTGCACGATGGCGGAGTTGGGCACCGCCTTGCGCAGCCGTTCGGCCAGGGTCGTCTTGCCGGCGCCGCCCCGGCCGTCGATCGCGATCACCCGCGGACGTCCGGCGACCTGGGGCGACGCGTCGCGCAGCTGCCGGACGGCGTCGGGCACCGTCACCACCCGCCAGCCGGCGGCCTCGGTCTCGCCTGGATGTAGACGCATCAGTGGTGTCTCTCCGCAGCTGCTTACCCGGGCCCGGACGGGCCAACCCTATCGACATCGCAGTCCACAGCCCACGGCGAAGACGCTCTCAAATGGTCCATATCGGACAACGGAAGGGGTCACGCCGGGCGTCGCCGGCGCGGTAGGTTACGGCTGAGGGTCGAGGGAGGGTGTGTTCACGTGACAGCTCACGGGGGAAGCACGGCCGTGTCGTTCACCGGGCGTGAGCGTTGGGTCCTGCTGGTCGCCAGCGCCTGGCTGGTCGCCGGCCTGCAACTCGACGCCTACGCCCACGCGACCACGCCGCAGCTGGAGACGTTCTGGACGCCGTGGCACGCCGTCCTCTACTCCGGCATCTTTGTCTCCGGGCTGACGCTGCTCTGGCTCGCCGGCGCCCGGCTGCCGCGCGTCCCGACGTACCAGAGCGTGTTTGCCCTGCCCAACGCCTTGCGGGTGGCGCTGCTCGGGATGGCGTTGCTGCTCGCCGGCGGCGCGGTGGACACGTCGTGGCACAACCTGTTCGGCATCGAGTCCGGCCTGGAGATCTTCGTCAGCCCGAGCCACATTCTGATCATCGTGGGCATGGCCCTGGTCGCCGCCGGGCCGGCGCTGATGCTCGCCGTGCGGCCCGGTCGCTCGCTGTCCGGCCCGGACGGCGCGCTGGCGACGATCTCCGCGCTGCTGTCGGTGTTGCCGCTGCACATCTTCTCGTTGCACGCCTCCGTGCTGGGCGTCATCTATCTGGGCGAGGGCGACAATACGGTCCGGATTTTCTCGTTCGACGCGCAGCTCGTGCACGGCTACGTGTTCAGCACCGTACTGCTGCTGTTGCCGATTTTGATCCTGGGCCGTCGCTGGCGACTGCCGCTCGGAGTGCCGACCGTCCTGGTCGCCGTGCCGGCGGTGCTCATGCACCTGATGTTCCTGACGGACGAGTCCTGGTGGCTGGCCCTGACGGTGGCCGCCGGCGCGGCCGGCACCGAGATCGTGTTCCGGATCGCCGGGCGGTTCGTGCGGCTGCCGGTCGAGGCCGGCTGGATCGTGCTCGGCCTGCTCGCGCCGCCGGTCGTGTGGGGTGCGGTGTTCGTCGTCGGCGCCGCGACGATCGGGGTCGGCTGGAACGTGCACATGGTCAGCGGCGTGCTGACGATGACCGCCGTGACGGGCCTGCTCACGGTGCTGGTCACCCGGCATGTTCAGGCCGGCCCGGCGACGGGCGCCGCAGCCGAGGCGCGGGCGGAGGCGTCGGTCGGATGATCGTCCGGGTGCGGGGTCGGGCGCTGCCCGACGGCGAGTACGTGGATCTCTATGCCGACGGGGACCGGTGGACGACCGAACCGGTGCGCGGCGCGGAGCTGGTGGCCGAGGGGTGGCTGCTGCCCGGGCTGGTCGACGCGCACACCCATCCCGGTGCGCTGGCGCCCGGCGATCCGCTCGACGAGGCGCTGCTGCGCGATCATCTCCGGCAGCACGTCGACGCCGGGGTGACCCTGATCCGCTCGCCGGGGCTGGCCGGTGAGCCGCCGCCCTGGTTCGGCGTCGATCCCGAGGTGCCGCGGGCCTGGCACGCCGGTCCGTGGCTGGCGCAGCACGGGCAGTTCTTCGACGGCTGGGGACGCCGCGCCGACCACGACGAGCTGCCGGCCGTCGCGGCGGCGCAGGCGGCCCGCAGCGGCTGGGCAAAGATCATCGCTGACTGGGGCATGGACGACGCGGCGGTTCCGGCCGGGGTGCTGGCCGCGGTGGTCGAGGCGGTGCACGCGGTGGGCGGCCGGGTCGCGGTGCACACCCAGCACGCGGCGGGCGGCGCGGCCGCGGTGGCCGCGGGCGTCGACTCCGTGGAGCACGGGATGTGGCTCGATCCCGACCTGCTGAGCCGGATGGCCGAGCAGGGCACGGCGTTGACGCCGACCCTGTCGGTGATCGAGGCCGTGCTGCGCACCGGGCTGGACCGGCCGGACGACGCACGCAAGAAGTGGCGGATCGGCGGCGCCGAGGCGCACGGACCGCTGGTGGCCGCGGCGGCCGAGGCCGGCGTGCGGGTGCTGGCCGGCACGGATTCGCAGCCGCACGGACGGATCATCGACGAGGTGCGGGCGCTCGCCGCCGCCGGGATGCGACCGCACGACGCGCTAGCGGCGGCGTCCTGGTCGGCCCGGTCCTACCTGGGGCTGCCCGGCCTGGAGCCGGGCGCACCCGCCGACGCGGTTGTCTACGCCGAGGATCCGCGGGCGGATCTGGGCCGGCTAGCCGACCCGCTCGCGGTGATTCTGCGGGGTCGTGCGGTGCGAAGCCGCCGCTGACCGTTCAACCGCAGGCCATTCGCGTACGGGATACCGTCCGACACGGCGCTCAGCCTAGCCGGTTCAGCGACTCAAATGGGCCAGCGCCCGCCGCGCCGCGTTGGCTCCGCACATGCCGTGCGCGCCCGGCCCCGGCGGAGTGGCAGCCGAGCAGAGATACATGCCGGCAACCCCGACCGCGTACGGATCGCGGGCCGGTCGCGGGCCCAGCACCAGCTGGCGGACGTCTTGGCGCCGGTGAGGATGTCGCCGCCGGCGAAGTTCGGGTTCCCGGCGGCGAGATCGGCGGGCCGGGTGACGCGCATTCCGAGGACCCGGCCCCGGAATCCCGGCGCGAAACGTTCGATCTGGGCGATCAGCGGCTCGGTGGCGTCGCCGTCGTAGCCGTACGGCACGTGCGCGTACGCCCAGACGGGGTGGACCTCCCCGGCCGAGCGGGCCGGGTCCGCCAGATACTGCTGTCCGACGAGGACGAACGGGCGCCGCGGCAGCCGGCCCCGCGCGACGTCACGTTCGGCCGCGGCCACCTCCGCCATCGTGCCGCCGACGTGCACCGTGCCCGCCCGGCGAGCGACCTCGGCAGTCCACGGCACGCCGCCGGCGACCGCGAAGTCCACCTTGTACGCTCCCGGGCCGCGGCGGAACGCCCGGTAGCCGCGCGCCACCCGGGGCGGCAGCCGGTCGCCGAGGATGGTGGCGACCTGGGCCGGGTCGAGGTCGAACAGGGTCACGTCGGCCGGCGGGAGGTCGCTCGCCGTCCGGACGGATACCCCGGTCTCGATCCGGCCGCCGTGCCCGGTCAGGACCGCCGCGAGCGCCCGGCCGATGCTGCGGGATCCGCCCGCGGCGACCGCCCATCCGTGCCGGTGGCCGGCGGTGATGATGCCCAGGCCGATCGCGGAGCTGAGCGGCCGGGTCAGCGGCGTGAACGCGTGCGCGGCTATCCCCGCCCAGAGCGCCCGGGCCGCTTCGGTGCGGAACAGCTTGCCGAGCACGGTCGCCGGGGCGAGGGCCGGCAACCCGAACCGGCCGAGCAGCAGCGGATGCCGGGGCAGGCCGACCAGCGGCCCGAGGATGTCCTCGGCGAGCGCGTCGTAGCGCGCGGACGGCCCGGCGAACAGGCGCCGCCACGTCCCGCCGTCCGGGCCGAGCCCGGCCGCGGTCACCGCCACATCGGTGTGCAGCGCCGCGGCGGTCCCGCCGTCGAGCAGGTGCACGCAGTCGACCTCGGGGAAGCGCCACTCGAGGCCGTACGTCGCGAGGCCGAGCCGGGCGAACAGCGGTGAGCCGACCGCCATCGGGTGGATCGCCGAGCAGTGATCGTGCAGCAGGCCCGGGACGATGCCTTCCCAGCTGCGCGTGCCCCCGCCGATCTCGTCGGCGGCTTCGAGCAGGGTGACCCGCACTCCCTCGACGGCGAGCAGGGCGGCGGCGGCGAGCCCGTTGGGCCCGCCGCCGACCACCAGGGCTGTGCTCACGCGGGTGCCCGGACGCTCACCCAGGGCTGTGCGCCGGCCGGTCCGGTCGCCCGCGACCACGTCACCCGGGTGGGAATCGGGCCGTTGGGCAGCCACGGCTGCTCGTCGACGGCGTCGGCGACCCGCCAGGTGCCGCGCTCGAGCACGCCGGTCGCGACGTCGATCACCTTGTACGCCTGGGTGCGCTTGTGGATCGGCTGGGACTCGACCCACACCACGAGAAATTCGCCGGCCGCGAAGCCGCACCGCTTCTGGATGGCCTTGAGCAGGTCCTCGTTGTGCAGGTGGCCGTCGCCGAAGTTGAAGCCGAGCACGGTGTTGCAGGCGAACTCGGCCTCCCGGATCGTCCACCGGTCGACGTCCGGGATGTGCTTGAGCAGCACGGAGAACAGTCCACGGCCCTGGCTGTGCATGGTGCCACCATCAGCGCCACGCCGAGCAGGGTCAGCGTGCGGTTCGTCGAGAACAGCAGGACCAGCGGGGTGACGATCTCGACGAACGTGCCGCCGCCGTGCGCGATGAGACTCGCGACTTTGGACGGGCGCAGGTCGTGCGGGAAGTCGCGGTACAGGGCCCGTTTGAACGCCCGGAGCGGCATGCTCGGGCTGTTCGACAGCATCGGGGGGACCACGTTCGAGAAGTGCCGGCCCAGCTTGGAGACGCCGGCGCCGACCCACACGGTGACGATGAGCAGCTTCGCGGCGACGATCATGTCGACGAAGCCGAGCGTGCCGAAGAAGACGAGCGCCGGGCCGTACTGCTCACCCCGGGCGGCCAGGAAGATCGTTTTGTCGCGAAGCCCGCAGAGCACCAGCAACCCGACGGCTACCAGGCACAACGTGGGGCTCACCAGGCCGGCGGTGCGGTCCGGCAGGGCCGATCCGGGCAAGATCATGATCGTTGCGAGTACGCCGAGGAAGCCGAGATAGAGCAGCACGTCGAGCGGGGTACGGGTGTCGCCGTTCGTCCCGGGCACCGCCCTCCACGGCCGCAGCCGGATCGTGCCGGCCCGCGCCCAGTAGCGGATGCCGCCGGTCATCGGCTTGAACTTGCCGGCGAGCGGGCCCCACGAGCCGGCGATGCCGATCGTCTCGAGCAGGAGCGTCCACACCACGGCCTTCTGATAGACGATCGGCTCGTTCCACCAGGAGGCCAGCTGCCAGACCGGACCGACGCCGCTGGTCCACGACACGATCAGCGCGCCGGCGGCGAACCAGAGCAGCGTCATCTTGACCAGGTAGATGGTGTGGACCATCTTCGGCGTGCCGAAGCCGAACTCGACCCAATGCAAGGCAAGGGCTTTCGTACGCTCCATCAGCGGCCTGCCGAGGAAGGTCTCGGGGTCGACGGGCGGAAAGTCCGGGGTCTTGAAACCCATGGCTGGTCCTTCGTGGCTGGTGGCGTACACCGAGAATCAGGTCATCGGGATGCCCTGCGCCATGGTCTGCCGCCACGAAGTCCACCCGGGCGACTGTGTCGCCGCACCAAGTCTCGGCGTCGACAGCACGAGTACGCTCAGTGACCGTGACCACCGAGGAGCTGGTGGCGGAGGCGGCCCGCCGGATCGAGGCCCGGCTGCCCGCCCTGGTGCCCGAGAGTCCCTTGTGGAGATCTACGAGTCCGAGCGCCGGCGGTGGGACAGCCGCGCGGACGCCATGCGGGTGGCCCAGCTGCGGATCGTGCTCGACAACGAGTCGCTGAGCACCCGCTCGGCGCAGGACCTCGCCGGCGTGCCGCTCGAGGGCTGGCACATCGCCGTGGTCGGGTGGGTCGAGGACGAGGCGCTCGATCCCGCCGCGTGCCTGCAGACGACCCGGCGCGTCCTCGCCGACTGCCTCGGCCGGTCGGTGGTGACCGTGGTCGTCGACGACGCGACGCTGTGGGCGTGGGCGACCTCGGCGGGACGTACGGCGGTGGACGTCGGCACGCTCGGCGGCCGGCTGGCCTCGGTGCCGCCGATCCGGGTCGCGCTGGGCTCGCCCGCGTGCGGCCTCGCCGGGTTCCGGCAGAGCCACCGCGAGGCGCTCCGGGCCCGGGCCGTGGTCCAGGCCGCGCCGCAGGCCCACCGGCAGATCGTCCGGTTCGACGATGTCGCCGTCGCCGCCCTGCTCACCGACCACCCGGCCGTGCTGCGGGTGTGGGTCCGGCGCGTGCTCGGCGACCTCGCGGCGGACGACGAGGCGACCGCTCGCCTGCGCCAGACGCTCCGCACGCTGCTGGCCTGCGGCGGCAGCTACCCGGCGACGGCCGCGCTGCTGCACGTCCACAAGAACACCGTGCCCTACCGGGTGCAGCGGGCCGAGGAGTTGCGCGGCCGGCCGATCTCGGAGGGCCGGCTCGACGTCGAGGTGGCGCTGCTGGCCTGCGAACTGCTCGGGCCGCGGGTGCTGTCGGCGTAGCCCCGCCGGCCCACCTAGACCGGTGCGCGATTGGTGATGGGCGTCAGCTGGTGGATGTCGTGGCGACGCCGCAGGGCCTCGATCTCGGCCTGGTCGGGTGGCCCGCCGGCGGCGAGCAGGTCCATCAGCTCCTGCAGATAGACCTCATGACCGGCCGGGGAGACGAGGAAGAGCATCCGTGCGGGCTCGGACCGCGGGTTGGCGAACGCATGCGGGCACCCGGCGGGCACGAACATGAAGCTCCCCGGTCCGCCCCGGAACACCGTGGCGCCGGTCTGCGATTCCCAGCTGCGCCAGTCGCCGTTGGCGCTGGCGATCGGCTGGAAGGCGAGCAGATCCAATTCACCCTCGAGTACGTAGAACACCTCCTCGGCCTGCTCATGCAGATGCGCCCCGACATCGAAGCCGGGGGCGACCTCGGCCTCGAACGCCGAGAAGGTCTCCGACTGTCCGGCGCCCGCCTTCAGGGTCATGCCCCCGATCCTGCGGCCGGCCCCGGGTGGTAGCAGTAGCCCGTCGGTCATTTCGGCTCCCTCCGTTGTCCAATCAGCACAGTAGTGAGGCCGGCCCCGATCGGTCCTGGTACTCGTACTGCTAGCCTGCGGCCGTTCACGGTCCGTTGCAGGTGGGGGGTCGAGCCGGCGTGCCGGACAGCCAGGAGAGCCCGCAGTCGGCACGCCGAGCCGAGTTGGGCGTCTTTCTGCGTTCCGCCCGGGCTCGGCTGCGACCGGTCGACGTCGGGCTTCCGGCGGACCTCGAACCCGGCCTGCGCCGGACTCCGGGACTGCGCCGCGAGGAGGTCGCCGAGCTCTCCGGCGTCGGGGTCACCTGGTACACCTGGCTCGAACAGGGCCGCAACATCTCGGCGTCGGAACAGGTGGTCGACGCGCTGGCCCGGGCCCTGCGGCTGGATCCCGACCAGCGCCGGCACCTGCGCGGCCTGGCCGGTCTCGCCACCTCGACCGGCCGTACGCAGGTCGACGACGTGCTTCCCCGGTTGCAGCGCCTCGTCGACGCGGCCGCCCCCAACATCGCCTCGATCTACGACGTACACCTCGACTACGTGGTGTGGAACACGCCGTACGCGCGGCTCCGCAACGACCCCGCGACGCTGCCCGGCGATCGGCGCAACCTGTTGTGGATGATGTTCACCGACGCGTCGAACCGCGCGCGCATGCTCGGCTGGGAAGCCGCCGCGCGGGCCGTGCTCAGCCAGTTCCGGGCCGCCGCCGGCCAACGACCCGGCGACCCGCGGTTCGCGACGATCGTGGCGGAGTTGACCGAGGCCAGCCCGCAATTCCGGCAATGGTGGGCGCGGTACCCGGTCCGTTCGTTCCGGCCGGCGACCATCGGGATCGATCATCCCGAGATCGGGCGGCTCGACCTGGAGATGTTCCAGCTGCGCCCGGTCGAGCACCCCGACCTGCTCCTGGTTCTGCAGACCCCGGCGAGTTCAGACGGCCGCGCGCGGGTCAAGGCGCTGCTCGACGGCCGGCCCGGTGTCAGGTCGCCGGATCGTCGAGGCCCGCCGACTTGAGGCGGGCGGTGAGTTGTTCGAGCGCGAGCAACTCGGCCCGCAGCGCGCGCCGGCCGGCCGGGGTGAGCTTGAGCCAGGTCCGGGGCCGGTTGGCCGCATAGCCCTTGTTGACGGTGACCAGGCCGGCATCGGCAAGGACCTGCACGTGCCGGTTGAGGTTGCCGTCGGTGAGCCGCAGTTCGTCGCGCAGGGTGGAGAAGGCGCACTCGGGAATCTCGGCGAGCATCACGAGTACGCCGAGGCGGACCCGTTGGTGGATCACGTCGTCGAGCCCGACCGCCGGGTGCGGAGATTCTCCGATCACGTCAGCCGACCGCGGGATCGTACGGCGCGGTACAGGCCGGCGACCGCGAGCGGCAGCGCCATGGCCGCCAAGGCGGGCGCGGGCCGGTCCAGGCCGAGCAGGGTCAGCTGTCCGCCCAGCGCGGGCCCGGAACCGCCGCCGAGCAGCCAGCTCTGCCAGCCGAGCAGCCCGCCGACCATGCCGGTGGCGCAGAACTGCCAGGCCAGCGCCGCCATCCACGCCCCGGACACGGTGATCGCGACGCTGCGCTCGACGAGCCCGAGGAGGATCGCGGCGGTCGCGATGCTGAGCAGCGGGGTGAGCAGCCCCTGCCACCACCAGGTCCCCGCCACACCCGGCTCTCCGGTGGGAGCGGCGAAGAGCGCCACGAGGCAGAGCAAGCCGGCCGCTCCGGCGGTGACCGGGACGCGCCAGGGCACCCGGACGCCGTGGCGCCGTTCGCGGTAGCGGTACCACTGGGCGACGAGAACGAAGGCCAGCGGAGCGGCCACGAGCCAGAAGGCATAGGACGCGAGGCTGGCGCGCTGCTGCTCCGGCAGGCCGGCCCAGTGCGGAAACTGGACGACGCCGCCGCCCGAGTTGATGACCGACGAGAAGGGGCGCTGGTAGAGCACGCTGCTTATGAGCGGCAGCGCGGCCAGCGCGAGTGCGGGCAGCCACGCGCCGCCGTGCGCCAGCCGCCGGCTCTTGGCCTTGAGTAGATCCATCTCCGCCAGCACAGCGGCGGGGTCGGTCGCAGCGTTCGCCATATAACCTCTGCCTCCCAGATAGCTTTGGATTACAGAGTTAACGCTCCCGCGCTCTTTGTCAACCGCCGCGATGCACGGATCTGCTTGATGAGGGGATGCCCCGCGACTAGCTCAGGATTTGCCGGATCGAGAGCGCATGGGTGCGGCAGCCCCATTCGGTTGAGGATGCCTGTGTTTGCTTGACTGCCTGCATGCAGGTGCTCGGTGACGTGCAGGCGACCTACCGGAAGTTCGCGGTCTATGCGGCGGGCAACTCGGCCTGCTTCGAGCAGTGGGCGCTCGGCGTCGCCGAGGATGCCGAGGTGCAGCACTGGCTGGCCGGGCTGCCGAAGCCGAAACGGCAGCCGAACCTGGTCTTCGCCGCCGCGCGCTGGCACGGGCTCATCGCCCCAGCGCCGTACGAAGCCCTGCGCTCGGCCCTGTTGCGTGACGACGGCCGGATCCGCGAGACGATCCTGGAGCGGGCGACGCAGACCAACGAGGTCGGCCGGCTCGCCACGCTCGTCCCGGCGTTCGCGAGCCTGGCGGCCGATCGCCCCGTCGGGCTGCTCGAGGCCGGCGCGAGCGCGGGGTTGTGCCTGTTCCCCGACCGTTGGTCCTATCGCTGGAACACCGGCGCGGGGCCGGTCGCCCTCACCGCACCGGGACCAACGCTGGCCGCCGACGTATCCGGTCCGGCGCCGCTGCCGGACCAACTCCCCGAGGTGGCCTGGCGCGGCGGCATCGACCTCAACCCGCTGGATGTGACGGATCCCGACACCTGCCGATGGCTACTGACGCTGGTGTGGCCCGAGCACGAAGACCGCCGGGAGAGGCTCGAGCAAGCCCTCGAGATCGCCCGCCGCGATCCACCGGCGATCCGGCGCGGTGACCTCCTCCAGGAGTTGCCCGGACTGGTCGACGAGGCGCTGGCGGAACTCCCCGAGGACGGCGTCCTCGTGGTGTTCCATTCCGCGGTGATCGCGTACCTGGACGATCCCCGGCGCGAGTTCTTTGCCGCGCTGATGCGCGACCTGCTGACCGAGCCGCGCGTCCACTGGGTCAGCAACGATCGCCCCGGCGCACTCCCCGCGGTGACCGGGACCGGGCCCGAGCCGCCGCCAGGACGCTACGTCCTGGCGATGGACGGGCAGGCGGTGGGCCACACCCAGCAGCATGGCCGCAGCCTGCACTGGTGGTCCTAGTACTCCGGGACGAAAGCACGGACGTCAGCCCGGACCTCCGCATTGTCCCAGCTGGCCCGGCCGATCAGGTCCTGCATGCCGCCCGGCCCGTCGTCACCAGCATGTTCCGCGATCGTCCAGCAGTTACTTCCTGCTTGCAAGATTAACCTGAGCGCCTGCCATGTGCTCTGTAATGCGCCGAGCCGCGTCTGCCGGCGAGATGGCACTTACGTCAATCTTAACCGTGTCAAGATCATCATAGAGTGGTATTCGAGCCACACTGCGTTCCGTGATGTCATCTTTTCGCTTGCCCGCCGCTATGTCGCGGCTAAGCCTTTCGGATAGTGCCTGCTCAGTGCTGACAAGTGAGAAGCTATATGTTGTGCAGTCATCGAGGTTCAGTGCACCTAAAAGGCCATCCACTATATGCTGTTCATGTAGCACCCAGCAGAAGATGACATTCTCAAACTCCGAGCAAGCGAGGAAGCTGTTAAGTGACGTGATCTCAGCAAGATTCGTTGAGGTGCCGGTATTCGAAATGGGTGAGGTGTAGCGCTGCAGCGACGACGTCGCCGATTCT
>Ga0307513_10008575_pt1 | contig 13059 bp, 11 predicted proteins | sample 15_EM_MG_FD_202174 | JGI IMG/M metagenome (GOLD analysis project Ga0307513, IMG submission 202174) | Populus trichocarpa ectomycorrhiza microbial communities from riparian zone in the Pacific Northwest, United States - 15_EM | ecosystem: Host-associated > Plants > Roots > Unclassified | place...
GCGCGGGCTGACTTTTCTTATCGCACTCAGAGGCTATTGTCGTAGTTGAGGAGAAATATGAAGAAGGATAAGAAAGACGCGTTGCTACTGGCCGGGGCGGGCGTGGGCGCGCTGCTCGGCGTGCGCGCGGCGTTGCGGAAGTGGCGCGAGTTTGATTTTAACGGCAGGGCGGTTTTGATCACGGGCGGTTCGCGCGGGCTTGGGTTGGTGCTGGCGCGCGAGTTGGCGCGCGAGGGCGCGAGGCTTTCGATCTGCGCGCGCGACCCGCGAGAGTTGGAGCGTGCGCGCGCAGATCTGTCGGCGCGCGGGGCGGAGGTGTTGGCCTTCCCGTGCGATGTGACGGACAGGGCGCAGGTGCAGGAGTGGGTGCGCCTGTCCGAAGAACGCTTCGGCGGCGTGGACGTTTTGATCAACAACGCGGGCGTGATTCAGGTTGGCCCCGTCGAGGTGATGACGCTCGCGGATTACGAAGAGGCCATGCGCATTCACTTCTGGGCGCCGCTCTACACGACGCTGGCCGTGTTGCCCGCGATGCGCCGGAGACGGCACGGGCGCATCGTCAACGTCTCGTCCATCGGCGGGAAGATCGGCGTTCCGCATCTCGTGCCTTACAGCGCGAGCAAGTTTGCGCTCGTCGGACTCTCCGAAGGTTTGCGCGCGGAGTTGGCAAAAGACGGGATCGTCGTGACGACCGTCTGCCCCGGCCTGATGCGGACGGGTAGCCCGCCGAACGCCACCTTCAAAGGACAGCATCGCGCGGAGTACGCGTGGTTCAGCATCAGCGACTCGCTGCCTGTCTCGACGATTCAAGCCGAACGCGCCGCGCGCCAGATCATCGCAGGTTGTAAACGCGGTGACGCGGAAGTGATCTTGTCGATTCAAGCCGTCGCTGCCATCAAGTTTCATCAACTCTTTCCGGAGTTGAGCGCGGACATACGTGGGCTGGTGAACCGGCTGCTGCCCGCCGCGGGCGGCATCGGCCAGCGGCGCGCGAAGGGCAGAGACAGCCAGTCCGAACTTTCGCCTTCGTGGTTGACCACGCTCGGCGACGCGGCGGCGAAACGCAACAACGAGATCAAGTCTTAGGGAGGGCGAGGGGTGAACGAGAAACAGAAGTGGCCGGACGTGTTGTGGATCGTGCGGCATGGGGAGAGCGCGGGCAACGTGGCGCGCGACAAGGCGGAGGCGGCGGGCTTACACGAAATCGAGATCAAGGTGCGACGCGACGTGGACGTGCCTTTGTCGGATTGCGGCGAGGAGCAGGCCGCCGCGCTCGGCCATTGGTTCGGGAAGATGCCGCCGGACGACAGGCCGACCGTCGTGCTCACCTCGCCTTACCTGCGCGCCCTGCGCACGGCTGAGATCGCTGTGGGCGCGGCGGGCATGGCGCGCGACGATCTCACTTTCATCGCCGACGAGCGTTTGCGCGAGAAAGAGTTCGGCATTCTCGACCGCCTGACGAAGTTCGGCATCGAGGCGAAGTATCCGGAGCAGCAGGAATTTCGTCGCGCGATTGGAAAGTTTTATCACCGCCCGCCCGGCGGCGAGAGTTGGTGCGACGTGATCCTCCGGCTGCGCAACGCCATCGACACGATCACGCGCGAGTACAGGCGCGAGCGCGTCCTCATCGTCGCACACTCGGTCGTCGTGCTCTGCTTCCGCTACCTGCTGGAACGCATGACCGAGGAGCAAATCCTCGAAATTGATCGCCTGACCGACGTTGCCAACTGCTCCGTCACCTCTTACGCTTACGACCCCAAAATCGGTAAGAACGGCAAACTCGTCCTCGACCAGTATAATTTCGTCGCGCCGCTCGAACGCGAAGGCGCGCCCGTCACGACGGATAAGGACGTTCCCGTCGCGCCCAAGTAAAGTCGCAAGGTTGAGTCGGCACGCAGAAGCGTGATCAGGCAAAGTTCGGCGGAGGAAAAAAGTATCCCCGGCACTCGAAGCAAAAACACGGAGGCGCGCCCCCTCGTCATCACGCCGAAGACGCTCGGCGCGTGGCCTCTGCCGCAACCCGAAGACGACGACGATAAAGAGGCGCGAGGGCGCGTGCTCGTCGTCGGCGGCTCGACGGAGATCGCGGGCGCGGTCGTGCTGGCCGCCACCGCAGCCTTACGCGCGGGGGCGGGGAAGTTGCAGATCGCCACTTGCCGCAGCCTCGCGCCGCACGTCTCGATGGCCGTGCCGGAGGCGCGCGTCATCGGTTTGCCGGAGACGAAGGCGGGCGGCATCGCGGCGGGCGGACTCAAACAGATCGAAGCGGAGTTGGCGGGCGCGCAGGCCGTGCTGGTCGGCCCCGGCATGGTTGACGAGGCGGCGACCGCGCGCCTGCTGCGAAATCTCCTGCACTGCATCGAACACACCACACTCGTGCTCGACGCGGGCGCATTCGCGTTCCTCACCGCCACGCCGCACAGTCTGGCGCGCTTGAGCGGGCGTGTGGTGTTGACGCCGCACGCGGGCGAGATGGCGAGTTTGTTGGGAGTCGAGAAGTCCGAAGTTGAAGCCCGACCTTTGCAGACGGTGCGGCGCGCGGTGGCGGAACTGAACGCGGTGGTCGCTCTGAAAGGTCGCGAGACTTTGATCGCCGCGCCCGCGAGCCGCAACGTCTATTGCAACCGCGCGGGCAACGTCGGTCTGGCGACATCGGGGTCGGGCGATACGCTCTCCGGCGTCGTCGCCGGACTCGCCGCGCGCGGCGCGACGCCGTTTCAGGCCGCCGTCTGGGGCGTCCACCTGCATGCGCGCGCGGGCGACGAACTGGCGCGGCGCATGGGTCCGCTCGGCTTCCTCGCGCGCGAACTCCTCGCCGAGATTCCGCCCATCATGGCGAAACTTAACAGACCCCGGACGCGGTTGAGTTAGCTGATAGCGAGCGGCAAATAAGTGTAAGGCGAAGCATTCACCGCCGCCGACACAGGGAGCGCAGAGCGTGCACAGAGCAAAGCAAGTCATGATCTCCAATTTGAGATTTGAAATTCTCAAACTGGAGATTTGAAATTTGCCTTGTCCAAATTCGCTATAACTCAAACGCAGGCTGCGCTCAAAGTTATTTCCCCAAGTGCGTGCTTAAAAAATCTAGAATGATCGGGCGGGCGAGTTGTGAACCCCAACCGTCGAAGTTGTAATCGAAGGCGTGTTGCGCGTAAGGGATGAGCAGGGCGCGGTGCGGGACGTTGTGTTGCGACAGCCTTTCCGTGAGCAGCGTCATGTGCCGGTCGCTGACGAGTTGATCGCGCCCGCCGTGGAAGAGCAGCGTCGGCGGCGATTGAGCCTTGACATGTGTGGTCGCCGACGCGAGCCGGATAGTTTCAGGCGCGGATGCGGGAGTGCCGCCCGTGAAGTCGCGTATCTTGCCCGGTCCGTCGAGCACGCGGCGGTTGGCTGGGTGTTCATAGCCCCACTTCAAATCCGTCGGCGCGTACAGGGAAACGACCGCGCGTACGGACGCGTCGGGCGCGGCGCAACTTGGCGGCAACGCCGACTCGTTCGTCGAATACGCGGCGAGCAACGCGAGATGCCCGCCCGCCGAGCGACCGAGCAACGCGACGCGCGCCGGGTCAACCGCGAACTTCCCGGCGTTCGCCTTGACCCAACCGACGGCGCACTTCACGTCGCCCGTCGCCGTCTGCCAGTTCGGCTGCGGCGCGAGCCGGTAGTCAACGTCGAAGACCGCATAACCCTGCCCCGCCAGCCATTCGTTCCACAGCGGGTAATCGCTACGCTCCCCCGCGCTCCAAGAGCCGCCGTGAACGACGATCACCGCCGCCCGCAACGTCGTCTCTTTTGAACCGGGAAGATAAACGTCGAGTTTAAGCGTCTGCCCTTCGACCGTGGCGAAAGTTTCCGTCGTCCGTTCGACGCTCGCGCTTCGATTGTCTGGTGAGCCGAAAAAATATTGACCGGGCGACAACGCGATGTCGTTCTCGCGCGCGACGCGCCAACCTGCAAACGGCGGAATCAACGACAACCCGACCGCCAAGACGCCGGGCGACAGCGCAACCCACGCCGCCCTCCTGCTCCCGGCAGCGCGCGCCAGCAAACTCAACCCCGCGCCCGCCAGCCCCGCCGCCCCAAACCACAAACTCCACTCGCTCGCGCCCACGGCCACCTGAAAGAGCGTGAACGACGGCGCGGGAACGACGATCCACATCGTAAAGAGCGTGGCCAGACCGCCGCACAAAAAAGCCGCGATGAGGAGAGCTTTCCGTAGCATGTGCGTGGGAATCAAGATAGACGGAGACAGCCTAGTCCGCCGTCATCGTCTCCGGTTCGCGTGTGGTGAGTTCGCGCCAGGTGAGGGGACGTGAGCCGTCGTCGAGGCGCACCATAGAGATGCAGCCGGGGACGGGGCAGACGAGGTAACAGAGGTTGCAGCCGACGCACTCGTGCTCGTCAACGATGGGGAAACGCTTGCCGTTGATTTCGGTGAAGGGGATGCACTGGTGCGCGCCGTCTTCGCAGGCGATATGGCAGAGGTTGCACTGGATGCACTTCGCGTGGTCGATGCGTGCGACCGTCTTGTAGTTGAGATCGAGGTTTCCCCAGTCTGTGACGCGGGGCACGCTGCGTCCGATGATGTCGGTCACGCTCAGGAAGCCTTTTTCGTCGAGATAATTCGAGAGGCCGTCGATCATGTCTTCGACGATGCGGTAGCCGTAGTGCATGACGGCGGTGCAGACCTGTACGGTCGTCGCGCCCAGAAGCAGAAACTCCGCCGCGTCGCGCCACGTCCCGATGCCGCCGATGCCGCTGATGGGAACGCCGACCTCTGCGTCGCGCGCGAGTTCGGAAACCATGTTGAGCGCGATGGGTTTGACCGCCGGACCACAGTAGCCGCCGTGCGCGGCCATGCCGTTCACGTTCGGGTGCGGGACGAACGTGTCGAGGTCAACGCCCACTACGGAGTTGATCGTGTTGATGAGCGAGAGCGCGTCCGCGCGCCCGCGTACCGCTGCGCGTGCGGGCGGCGTGATGCTCGTCACGTTCGGCGTGAGTTTGACGATAACGGGCAGAGCGGTCGCCTCCTTCACCCACTCCGTCACCATGCAAGTGTACTCCGGCACTTGCCCCATCGCCGCGCCCATGCCGCGCTCCGACATGCCGTGCGGGCAACCGAAATTCAACTCCACGCCGTCCGCGCCGGTGTCCTCAACCTGCTTCGCGATCTCGTGCCACGCCTCGCGCTTCGACTCGACCATCAGCGAAATGATGAGCGCGTGCTTCGGATACTTCCGCTTGCACTCTCTGATCTCTTTGAGATTAACTTCGAGCGGGCGATCCGTGATCAGTTCGATATTGTTGAGGCCGAGCATGCGCTGTGGCCCCAGATCAATCGAGCCGAGGCGCGAGCAGACGTTGCGGATCGGCTCGCCCAGAGTCTTCCACACCGCGCCGCCCCAGCCCGCGTCAAACGCACGTTCCACCATCGAACCCATGTTCGTCGGCGGCGCACTCGCCAGCCAGAAGGGGTTCGGCGATTCGATACCCGCGAAATTAACTTTCAGGTCAGCCATTGATTTTATCCTTACAGAACTTTTACGAAATTTCGTCTGAGATGCCCGCCCGCTCCGATTGAGCTTTATTACGTGTCGCATCCTCAAAAACCACATCGCGATAAATCTCATTCAAGGCCAGCACGCATGGCACAGAGTCGCATCGCACACTTTCGGTCAGGTCGTTAAATTCCATAAACGTCCAGACGCCGTTCTCTTGTCTGACGAATTGCGAGACGTGCGGGCGATGCTGTGCGACGAGCAGATACTCGCTGAAACTGGCGATGGATTTGTAGTAAGTGAACTTGTCGCCCCGGTCGAACGCCTCCGTCGAAGGTGAGAGCACTTCGATGATCAAAGCCGGGTTGATCAGTACGTCCAAGCCGCCAACCCTCTCGATTTCCGGCGAGCCGCAAAGGGCTGTCAAATCCGGATAGCGATAAGGGGGATATGCCGGAACTTTAACACGCAAGTCGGCAGGGAAACTTTGGCAGCCGCGCGCGCGCAACTGCGTATCCAACAGCGTCCCTATATTCCGCGCGATCTGATTGTGCGCGAGGCTCGCGCCGCTCATGCAAAATACTTCGCCATTCCAGAACTCGTACTTCTCTTCGCTGGCAAGTTCCAGCGCGAAGTATTCTTCGAGCGTGTATGTGTGTCTCGGTTGGGACGACATAAAACTTTAACCCCCGGCAATCAAAACAGGTCTGACGACTAAACGCTCGCGACATCAACTCTCAAGTCTGCCGTAAATTCGACGCCTGACAGCCGCGACCGTCAGTGCTTGATCTCGCTCGTCTGTTCGTGAAGGGGCACGCGTGCGCCCGCGAATTCGACGCGCTCGCCGGACAGTTGAAGGTGTATGCCCTGCGCCGCGAGTTTGCCCGCTTGTGCGGCGTCAACGGCTTCGCGCCCGCCGTTGACGCAGTCGCCGCCTGCGAAGAATTTCGGGTTGGCCGTCTGCATCGTTTCGGGATTCACGGCGACGCGCCCGGCGTCATCGAGTTTGATTTTTGCGATTTGCGAGAGCCAGTCAACCATCTTCTGCTGGCCGAGCGCCTTGATCACGAGGTCGACGGGAATCTCGAACTCCGACCCGGCGACTGTCTGAAACGAGCGACGACCCGTGTCGCCCGTCTCGACCGGCGCAGTTCTGACGCAGCGCAACGCGGCGGCGCGCGTGCCGTCTGCGCCCGCCAGAATCTCCACGGGCGCGGTCTGCCACCAGAACTCTACCGCGTCGCGTTTCGCCAGTTCGTACTCGTACTCGTAGGCGGGCATCTCGCGCTCGGTGCGGCGATAGATCATGAGGACGCGCTCCGCGCCGAGGCGTCTCGCCTGCGTCACGGCGTCAATGGCCGTGTTGCCCGCGCCGATGACGGCGACGGTGCGCCCGATGGGGACGGATGTCCAGTCGCGCGTCTTGATGCGTTCGATGAAGTCGAGCGCATCATGGACGCCTTCGAGTTGCTCGCCGGGAATGCCTAAGCGCGAGGTCGTGCCGAGTCCGACGCCGATGAAAACCGCGTCGTGCATGCTTGCGAGTTCGGGCAACAAAATGTCGCGCCCGATCTCCGTGTTCGTCTTGATTTCGACCCCGAGCCGCGCCACCTGCGCCACTTCTTCCTGCGAGACGCGCTGCGTCATCTTGTACTCGGCCATGCCGTAGGTATCCATGCCGCCCGCGAGAGGTTTGCGCTCGTAGATATGGACGGCATAACCGAGGCGCGCGAGGTATGTCGCGCACGACAGACCCGCCGGACCTGAGCCGACGATGCCGACGCTCATTCCGTTCGGCGTGCCCGCCTTGAGCACGTCGCGCCCGCGACTGAAGACGGCGTCCGTCGCGTAACGTTGCAGGCGACCGATCTCAATCGGCTTCGCCATCAACGTCTTCTCCACGCACGCACCTTCGCAGAGCACTTCGACCGGGCACACGCGCGCGCACGTCGCGCCAATCGGGTTGGCCTCGAAGATGACACGCGCCGAGCCTGTGAGATTGCCGCTCGCGATCTTCTTGATGAAGGCGGGCACGTCGATGTGCGTCGGGCAGGCGCGCGTGCAGGGCGCGTCGTAGCAATAGACGCAGCGGTGCGATTCCATGATCGCTTCGGCTTCCGTCAGAGGCGGCGCGATCTCTCGAAAGTTGCGCTCAATCTGCGCGATGTTGATCGGTGACTCGTGAGTCGTTGACATAAGGATTCAAGTTTTAGGTTTCAGGTTTCAAGTTTCAGGACTGAGGTTCGAGGTTCTTTGTCTTTAACTTGAAACCTGAAACCTGAAACTTGAAACTGCGTTGCGTTTAGTCTGCCACCAGTTGATCGTAGCTGTCCGGCCTGCGGTCGCGGAAGAACTGCCATGTGTTGCGGACTTCGCGGATCAGGTCGAGGTTGAGATCGGCGACGACGAGGGCGTCCTCGTCGCGCGGGGCTTCGGCGAGAAACTGGCCGCGCGGGTCGCAGAAGTAGCTCTGGCCGTAAAACTCGCCGATGTCCCACGGTTGTTCGTGGCCGACGCGGTTGATCGCGCCGATGAAATAGCCGTTGGCGACGGCGTGCGCGGGCTGTTCGAGTCGCCAGAGGTATTCGGAAAGTCCGGCGACGGTGGCCGACGGGTTGAAGACGATCTCCGCGCCGTTCAGACCTAAAATGCGCGCGCCTTCGGGGAAGTGGCGGTCATAGCAGATGTAGACGCCGATGCGCGCGTAGGCCGTGTCGAAGGCTGGGTAGCCGAGATTGCCCGGTTTGAAATAGAACTTCTCCCAGAAGCCCGGATTGACGTGCGGGATGTGGTTCTTGCGATACTTGCCGAGGTATTTTCCGTCGGCATCGATGACGGCGGCGGTGTTGTAGTAGATGCCCGCGATCTCTTCCTCGTAGATGGGCACGATGATAACCATGCCGTGTTGCTTCGCCACTTCCTGCATGAGTTTCACGGTCGGCCCGTCGGGAATTTTCTCGACCGCTTCGTACCAGCGCGTCTGCTGCTCGGCGCAGAAGTAGGGCGTGGTGAAGACCTCCTGCATGCAGAGGATTTGCACGCCTTGCCGGGCGGCATCTTCGATTAGAGACAGGTGCTTCTCGATATTGGCGCGCTTGATCTCTTCGATGGGCGCGTCGGTGGGCGCGGCGTTCGTCGCCTGTATGAGTCCGCATTTAACAGTTCGGGGCATATGCTTGTAACGATGAAAGCGGAACGATGAAGAATGAAGGAGAAGCATGTTGTCTCCGTTTCATCGTTCATCATTCATCGTTCATCGTTCTTCCTTTCTAAAGTTTCCCTTCATCAGCAAGTAATAAAGTACGAAGCCTATCGCGAAAGTGACGAACCACGCGTAGGTGTAGAGCGTGTCGAAAAAGCCGGGCTGGCTGATTTGCCCGCCCGGCGTTGTGGCCGCGTGCAGGAAGCCGGGGACGACCGGCGCAATCGCCACGACGAGCACGACGAGCGCACGCACGTTGAAACCGTTCGTGTAAGTGTAGCGACCCTGCGGCTGAAACAGATCGTATAGGTCGAGACGCTGGCGACGCAAGACCCAGTAGTCGCAGATGAGGATGCCCGCGATTGCGCCCATCAGGCCGGAGTAGCCGACGAGCCACGTGAAAATGTACGCGCTCATCGAGGTCATCAATTTCCAGGGCATCATCAAGACGCCGATGAGCGCGGTGATGAGTCCGCCCGTCACGTAAGAGATCAGCTTCGGGTTGAGATTAGAGAAGTCGTTCGAGGGCGAGACGACGTTGGCGGCCATGTTGGTCGTCAACTGCGCGGCGAAGATGACGGCGGTGGCGAAGAGGATGACGAGCACGCTGTCGAAGCGTTGCATCAACTCGACGGGGTTCGGAATCGCGACGCCGTAAATCAACATCGTCGCGCTCGTCACGGCGACGCCGATGAAGGCGAAGGCGGTCATCGTCAACGGCAGACCGAGCGCCTGCCCGAGCATCTGCGACTTTTGCGAGCGTGCGTAGCGCGTGAAGTCCGGGATGTTGAGGCTGAGCGTCGCCCAGTAGCCGACCGAGGCGGTGAGCGCGCCGGGGAAGATCGTCCAAAAGCTGTTCTGCTGCTTCTGCAACGCGCTCGACTCGGAGAGCACGCGCCCCAGCCCGCCCGCGCGCCACGAAGCCCACGCGAGCAGCGCCGCGCCGCCCACGAGCAACAGCGGAGCCGACCACGTTTCCAGATGCTTGATGCCTTCGACGCCCTTCAAGATGATGAACACTTGAATGAACCAGAAGATGAAGAACCCGACCCACGTATGCACGGCGACTCCGAGCACAGACGCGCCGCCGAACAGGTTGTTCCAGCCGCCCCACATCGCGCCGAACAGGACATCGAGCGCGGTTCCGCCGATCCACGTCTGAATCCCGAACCAGCCGCAGGCCACAATCGCGCGCAGGATGGCCGGGACGTTCGCGCCCCGCACGCCGAACGACGCGCGGCAGAGCACCGGAAAAGAGACGCCGTACTTCGTGCCCGCGTGCGCGTTCAGGATCATCGGGATGAGGACGATGGTGTTGCCGAGCAGGATCGTGATCATCGCCTGCCACCAATTCATGCCCGCCTCGATGAACGCCCCGGCGAGCGTATAGGTCGTGATCACGACGCTCATCCCGATCCAGAGCGCGGCGATGTTCCACGTCGTCCAGGTGCGCTCGCGGATCGTCGTCGGCGCGAGGTCGCGATTCCACAAGGGGCTGGCGGACACGTCCGCGTTCAACTCTTCAAAGTCGCGTTGCGCCGTGCGCGCGTCGTCGCTGTAGGTTTCTGTCGCCATAAGCCGGAGCGTTACTGGAGGATGAAACTGACCGACACCTGCGCCGTGACGCGAATCGTGCCGGGCGCGATGGTCGAACTCTCGTCCTCAGAGAATCTACCGCTAACCATGCTGGTTGAGTTGGACATTGCGGAGCTGCGTCCTTCGCCCTCTTCGCTGACCGAATGCGCCTTGCCGATGGTCTGCCCGATCTCGCGCGCCAGAGCGGCGGCCTTCTCCCGCGCCGCGCGGATGGCGAGCGTGCGCGCCTGATCTTTGAACTTGCGTATCTGCGAAGTGCGGAAGCTGATATCTCTGACACGGCTGATTCCCGCTTGCAGCACCGCCGAAAAAAACTCCTCGAAATGCGGGATGTCCGTGAACCTGAGGATGACGGTTTTCGAGACGGCATAACCGACAAATTCCCGCTTCACTTTGCGCTTCTCGTCGGAGTCGTCATCATCTTCGATGATGTCCGTACTGTATTTCATCTCGACGGAGATGTAGTCGGTCTTCACGTCCTGCGGCGCAACCTTGAACCGGCGCGCGAGCGCGAGAATTTGCCGGATGCTTTCGTCGTTCTGCTCTTTCGCCATTGACAGCGTTTTATCCATCTTCTCAACTTCGAGTGTGAACACTACCTCGTCCGGCACGACGAGAACCTCGGCTTGACCGGAAACTGTGACGAGCGGCAACTCGCCTTTAAGCTGCGCGGGCGCGGCAGCCGACAGGCACAAGACGAATGCTGTCGCCCCGATGGTGCTGAATAGATTCCGGTTCATTTGGTTCATCAGTTGTACCTTGCGAGGCCAACATAAACTTTGTCCGGTTCGGCGTTATTTCACGGGAACATCGATCTTGATGTCGGCGTTGTAGTCGGACATGGTGACGAGCGTTTTCGTCTTCGTACCGTTGAACTCGCCCTCGGTTTCGTTCTTGCGCGGCAGCCCATCGGCGACGGAGAGCCACGTCTTGGTCGTGCTCTTGACCTTCATGCCCATCGGGTTGTTCTGCGTGTATTGATAGACGAGCATCGGCGCACCGTCGAGCGTGTCCGGGCCGACGAGTTTCACGTCCGCCGTCTTCGCCAGTTCGTCGAGCATCTTGGGGTCGCGGAAACCCTTGATGATCGCGCTTGCGTCGATGGGCGACTTTACCCACCCGCTGTTCGGCGTCTTGATGTACGTCGCGCCGCCGACGATGACGTACTCCATTTTGAAACCTTTCCCCGCGCTGCCGCCTTGCGCCTCGGTGGTCATGCGGTAGCGGTCGGGCGCGGCGTATTCGATCAGCATTTTGCTCGTCATGCCGTCTCCCGTCGTGCTGGTGACGTGCGCGCGGTAGGACTTCGCGTCGAATTGGGTGCGCATCGCTCTGGTCATCACGTCGAGGGGCTTGTCGTTCTCGGAGATGGCCGCCGCGCCGAAGCCGCCGCCCGTGCTGCCGGACGACGAAGCGGGCGCGGCATTACTATTACTGCTGCTGCCCTCATTCGCCGGACGCGACGTGCAGGCGGCGACAAACAAGAGCAGGGAACAGAGCAGGCACGTCGAAAATTTAGTCATAGAGTTCACGGCACGACGCCTCCCGGCGCGTCTGTTGAAAGTTTCCCGCTTGAGAAGTAAAGACTCGTTGGAGAGTTAAGAGCGATGACGCGGCGCACCGCGTCACACCTACGCGTTGCGGCACATCTACGCGGCGCGTTACATCGTCACGCACGTTCCGCGCTTGATGAACTGACCGTCGCCCGCCTTGCCTTTGTACTCGCCGTTCTCGATCACGACGTGACCGCGCGACAGCACAGTCTCGACCACGCCTCTGATCCGTTTGCCCTCATATGCGCTGTAATCGACGTTCATGTGATGCGTCGCCGCGCTGATGGTTTGTTCGCGTTCGGGGTCGAAGATCACTATATCGGCATCCGACCCGACGGCAATCGTACCCTTCTTGGGGAACAGTCCGAACATCTTCGCGGCGGCGGTCGAAGTAAGTTCGACGAAGCGGTTGAGAGAGATTTTGTTCTCCACTACGCCGCCGTTGTAGATGAGCGGGACGCGATGCTCGACGCCCGGCGCGCCGTTCGGGATTTTGGAGAAGTCGTCGCGCCCCAGTTCCTTCTGCTCCTTCATGCAGAAAGGGCAGTGGTCGGTGGAGATCACTTGCAGGTCGTCCGTCTTCAAACCCTTCCACAACTCCGCCTGATTCCACTTCTCCCTGAGCGGCGGCGTCATCACATACTTCGCCCCCTCAAACCCCGGCTCTTCATAATTATCGTAAGACAGGAATAGATACTGCGGGCACGTCTCGGCGAATGCGGGCAAGCCACGGTCGCGCGCCTCGCGCACCTGTTCGAGCGCGTCGGCGCAACTCAGATGCACGATGTAGACGGGCGATTCCGCCATCTCTGCAATCGCAATCGCGCGATGCACGCCCTCCGCCTCGGCGCGCGTCGGTCGCGTCAGCCCGTGATACTTCGGCGCGGTGCGTCCCGCCGCCAGCGCGCGCTTGATGATCTCGTTGATGACGACGCCGTTCTCCGCGTGCATGCAGATCAGCCCGCCCCGCTCGCCCGCCGCCGACATCGCGCGGAAGATCGTCGCGTCGTCAACTAAAAAGACGCCCGGATAGGCCATGAACATCTTGAAACTCGTCACGCCCTCGTCAATGATCCGGTGCAACTCCGGCACGCGCTCGTCTTCCAGATCGGTCGTGATCAAATGGAAACTGTAATCAATCGCCGTCTTACCCTCGGCCTTCGCGTGCCAGTTGTCCAACGCCTCCGTCAGCGACTCGCCCTTATAC
>Ga0307513_10008576_pt1 | contig 13057 bp, 12 predicted proteins | sample 15_EM_MG_FD_202174 | JGI IMG/M metagenome (GOLD analysis project Ga0307513, IMG submission 202174) | Populus trichocarpa ectomycorrhiza microbial communities from riparian zone in the Pacific Northwest, United States - 15_EM | ecosystem: Host-associated > Plants > Roots > Unclassified | place...
GTGCTCTTCGACGACGGCGTGGCCGGGGAGGCCGAGCGCGCCGAGGCGGTCTCCGGGGCGATCCTGGACCTGTGCATCGAGTACGGCGGCTCGATCACCGGCGAGCACGGCGTGGGGATGGACAAGGCGAAGTACATGCCGCGGATGTTCACCGACGACGACCTGGACACCATGCAGCTGGTGCGGTGCGCGTTCGACCCGCACGCGCTGGCCAATCCCGGCAAGGTCTTCCCGACGCCGCGGTTGTGCGGGGAGGTGCCCGGCCGGCACCGGGGCGCGCATCCCGCGCAGGAGGCCGGCCTCGCGGAGGTCTTCTGATGGCCCGGCCAGGCGCCGGTCTCAACACAGCGCCCTCCTCCACGGAGGAGGCGGCCGAGGTGTTCAAGGCGGCCGCCGCCGACGGGCTGAGCGTCGCGATCCGGGGCGGCGGGACCAAGTGGGACTGGGGTGGGCGGCTCAAGCCGCCCGATGTCGTCGTCGACACCCGGCGGCTGACCGGCGTGGTCGAGCACGCGGCCGGCGATCTGATCACGGTGGTCCGGGCCGGCACCCCGCTGGCCGAGCTGCGGCAGCGGCTGGCACCGAAGCATCAGCAGCTCGCGCTGGACGAGCCGAACGCCGGCGCGACGGTCGGCGGGACGGTCGCGGTGAACACCAGCGGGCCCCGGCGGATGCTCTACGGCACGGCCCGGGACCTGGTGATCGGCATGACGATCGTGCGCGCCGACGGCACGATCGCGCACTCGGGCGGCAAGGTCGTCAAGAACGTCGCCGGGTACGACCTGGGCAAGCTGTTCACCGGCTCGTACGGCACGCTCGGGCTGATCACCCAGTGCGCGTTCCGGCTGCATCCGGTGCCGGAGAGCTCGACTTTCGTGCGCGCGCGGGTCCGCGACGTCGCGGGCACCCTGGCGGCGATCCGGCGGGCCCAGGTCGTGCCGAGCGCCGTGGAGATCGACTCGGCCTCGGGCGAGATCGCCGTCCTGGTCGAGGGCACCCCGGCGGGCGTCCGCGCGCGGGCGGCCACCCTTGCCAAGATCCTCGGCGGGGACGCCGGCCGGCCCGACTGGTGGGGCCGGTACCCGTGGCGGCCCGGCGACACGGGCATCAAGCTGACCGCCGCGCTGTCGCAGGTCCCGGCCCTGTTGACCGGCTCGCTCGCGGTCCGGGGCTCGGCCGGCACGGGCGTGCTCTACGCCGGGCTGCCGGCGGACACCCCGCCCGACGAGGTGGCCCGCGCGCTCGCCGAGGCGCGCATCACGGCCCGCGACGCCGGCGGGCACGCGGTCGTGCTGACCGCGCCCGAGCCGGTCCGCGAACGCGTCGACCTGTGGGGCCCGGTCAATGCTCTGGCGTTGATGTGGCGGGTCAAGCAGCAGTTCGACCCGGACGGCCGGCTCGCGCCGGGACGATTCGTGGGAGGCATCTGATGGTCGACGCCACCTGGGGCACCGGGCCGGGCCCGAAGGACGTGCTCGGCCCGATCGCCGGCGAGCCCGCGTTCGACGACGACCACCCGCCGCGCGCCGATCTGGTCGCCGACTGCGTGCACTGCGGCTTCTGCCTGACCACTTGCCCGACGTACGTGCTGTGGGGCGAGGAGATGGACTCGCCGCGCGGGCGGATCTACCAGATGAAACAGGGCCTGGACGGCGAGCCGTTGACCGCCTCGATGGTCCGGCACTTCGACGCCTGCCTGGGCTGCATGGCCTGCGTCACGGCGTGCCCGTCCGGGGTGCGCTACGACCGGCTGATCGAGGACACCCGCGCGCAGGTCGAGCGGCGGCATCCGCGCGGCCTGCGGGACCGCGCCCTGCGTGCGGCGATCTTCGCGCTCTTCCCGTACCCGAAGCGGTTGCGCCTGCTGCGCGGGCCGTTGCGCGCCTACCAGGCCACCGGGCTGCAACGCCTGGTCGGCCGGACCGGCCTGCTGGATCGGCTGGCGCCCACGCTGGCCACCCTGGACTCGCTCGCGCCGCGCCTGGCCGGGGTGGCCCGGCCACCGCGGCGGGTGCCGGCGCACGGGCCCCGGCGGGCCGTGGTGGGCATGCTCACCGGCTGCGTGCAGGCCGCGTTCTTCCCCGACGTGAACGCCGCGACGATCCGGGTGCTCGCCGCCGAGGGCTGCGACGTGCTGATCCCGCCGGAGCAGGGCTGCTGCGGCGCGCTGAGCGTGCACAACGGGCGCGCCGAGCAGGCACGCGGCTTCGCCCGCAAGCTGATCGACGTGTTCGAGCGCACCGGCATGGACTTCTTCGTGGTCAACGCGGCCGGCTGCGGCTCGTCGCTCAAGGAGTACGACGTCCTGCTGGCCGGCGACCCGGCGTACGCGGAACGGGCCAAGCTCTTCACGGCGAAGGTGCGCGACCTGTCCGAACTGCTGGTCGAGCTCGGACCGGTGGCCGAGCGGCATCCGCTGCTGGCGACCGTGGCCTATCACGACGCCTGCCATCTCGCGCACGCCCAGGGCGTACGGGATCAGCCGCGCGCCCTGCTGCGCGGCATCCCCGGCCTTCAGTTGCGGGAGATCGCCGACCCGGAGATCTGCTGCGGCTCGGCCGGCGTCTGGAACGTGCTCAACCCCGGGCCGGCGGCCGAACTCGGCGACCGCAAGGCCCGCGACGTCCTGGCCACCGGCGCGGAGCTGCTGGTCACCGCGAACCCGGGCTGCCTGATGCAGGTGGCCGCCGCGGTACGCCGCCGCGGCGGCCGGATCGCCCTTGCCCACACAGCCCGGGTGCTGGACGCCTCGATCCGCAGGCTGAGCGTGCGGGAGCTAACGGGGCGGTAGCCGCAGGCCGACCACTCCGCCGTCCACCGCCAGCAGCGTCCCGGTGGTCGACGACGACAGCGGGCTGGCCAGGTAGGCGATCGCGTGCGCGATCTCCTCGGCGGTGACCAGCCGGCCCATCGGCTGCCGGGCCCGCAGCGCGGCCGCCGCGGCCGCCGGGTCGTCGGCCGCGTCCAGCAGCCGGCCCACCCAGGGCGTGTCGGCGGTGCCCGGCATGACCGCGTTGACCCGGATCCCCTCGCCGACGTGGTCGGCCGCCATCGCCAGGGTGAGCGCGGCGACCGCGCCCTTGCTGGCCGAGTAGAGCGCGCGCTGCGGCAGCCCGACCGGGCCGGCGATCGAGCCAGTGTTGACGATCGCCGCGACTTCGGAACGGCGCAGGTGCGGCAGCGCGGCGCGGGACACCCGGGCCATCCCGACGACGTTGACGTCGAAGACGCGGTGCCACTCGGCGTCGTCGTTGGCGCTCACATCGCCGACCGCGCCGATCCCGGCGTTGTTGATCAGGATGTCCAGCCGGCCGTGCCGCTCGACCACCGCGGCGACGGCGCGGTCCACCGAGGCGCTGTCGGTCACATCGCACGGCGGCGAGCCGTTGAGGTCGAGGCTGGCCACGGTCGCGCCGCGCTTCTCCAGCAGGGCCACGGTCGCGGCGCCGATCCCGCTCGCGCCCCCGGTGACGACGGCGACCAGGCCGTCGAAGTCACTCATGACGCCACTCCGCTTCGCTCCGTGGCGCCATGAGTGACAAGCACACTGAGCCGAATGATGACCTCGCTTCGCTCGCTCATCGCGCTTCCAGCACGACGGAGCGCTGGGTGCCGAGGCCGTCGATGCCCAGCTCCATCACGTCTCCGGGCTGCAGCCACTGCGGCGGGTTCATCCCCAGCGCGACCCCCGGCGGGGTGCCCGTGTTGATCAGGTCGCCGGGCTCCAGCACCAGGAACTGGCTCAGGTAGTGCACGATCTGGTACGGGTCGAACACCATCGTCGCGGTGTTGCCGGTCTGCCGGCGGGCGCCGTTGACGTCCAGCCACATGCCCAGCGCCAGCACGTCCTTGATCTCGTCGGGGGTGGCGATCCACGGCCCGGCCGGGTTGAACGTCTCAGCCGACTTGCCCTTGGACCACTGGCCGCCGCGCTCGATCTGGAACGCCCGCTCGCTGACGTCGTTGACCAGCACGTATCCGGCGATCACCGCGGCCGCGTCGGCCGGGCTGTCCAGATAGCTGGCCCGCTGCCCGATCACGACGCCCAGCTCGACCTCCCAGTCCAGCTTGGTGGAGCCGCGCGGGCGGCGCACCGGATCGTTCGGGCCGACCAGGGTGTTCGGCGACTTGGTGAACAGGATCGGCTCCTCGGGCACCGCCTGGCCGGTCTCGGCGGCGTGGTCGCGGTAGTTCAGGCCGATGCAGAGGATCTGGTGCGGCCGGGCGAACGGCGCGCCGATCCGCTCGCCGTCGAACGGCGTGACCTCGCCGGCGGCGATCCGCTCGGCGACGGCCTCGCGGAGCCGGTCGTGGCCGAGCGCGAAGTAGTCCGCGTCGAAATCGGTGACCAGGTCGGACACGTCGACAAAGCTGGTGTCGTCGACCCGTACGACGGGGCGTTCGGCGCCGGGCGCGCCGACCCGCATGAGCTGCATCAGTTCTCCTCGTTATCGAAGCCGTCATCGAAGCCGGCCCAGCAAGGGACGGGCAGTCCGGTGGTGCCGACGTCGGCCAGATAGAGCCGGCCCGCGCCCGGGTCCGTCTCGCCCTGCCGCGCCGTCGTGATCAGCAACCGGTCGAGGCCGGGCCCGACGAAGGCGACGCTGGAGACGTGTGCGGTGGGCACCGACACGACCCCGGTCAGCTCGCCGGTCGGCGCGAGCCGGCGCACCTCGCCCGCGCCCCAGCAGGCGACCCAGAGCGAGCCGTCGGCGCCGAGGCACATCCCGTCCGGGGTCGTGTCCGCGAACCGCACCAGCTCGCGCCGCGGCCCGCTCGTGCCGGTCGCCGCGTCGTAGTCGCGCACCCAGATCACGCGCGGCCCGCTGTCGATGCTGTAGAGCAGCCCGCCGGCGGTCCAGGCCAGCCCGTTCGACAGGGTCAGATCGTCGTCCAGCACGGTGATTCGGCGGTCCCGGCCGACCCGCACCAGCACCTCTCCCCCGGCCCGGCCGCCCAGCTCGAGGCTGCCGACCACGAAGGCGCCGACCGGGTCGCAGCCGCCGTCGTTGAGCCGCCGGCCGCCGGCCGCGGGCAGGATCGCCGGGCCGGGCGTGACCTCACCGTCCGCGCCGACCTCCAGCAAGGCGTCCATGCCGGCTACCAACAATGCTCCCGTACGGGCACAGACCACCGCCCCGGCGAACGCGTCCACCTTCGTCGAGCGGGTCCGCAGCACCCGCCGCCCGGCCAGCCGGCCCTCGTGCACCGTTCCCGCGGTCACGTCCACCCAGAGCAGCCGCTCCCGCGCCGGGTCCCAGAGCGGGCCCTCGCCCAGCTCGTACGCCTCGTCGCCGGCCGGCTCGGCCCGCCAGCGCGCGATCACGAGGCCACCCGGGCCCGGATCGCGGCTGCCTCGGCGACCAGCCGGCTCGACGGCGTCCGGTAGGTGGGCGCCGAGATGCTCACCGCCCCGCTGGGCACGCTCGGCGAGGTCAGGAACACCGGCACGGCCAGACAGTTGACGCCGTCATCGGTCTCCTGGTCGTCGGTGGCGTAGCCGCGCTCGCGGACCTCCCGAAGCGCCGCCGCCAGCTCGTCGGCCGTGGTCAGCGTCCGGGCCGTGCGCCGCTCGAGCGGCCGCCGGAGCGCCCAGGCCCGCACGGCGTCGTCGTCCGGCAGCGCGTACGCGAGCAGCAGTTTGCCGACGGCCGTGCTGTGCGCCGGGTTGCGCCCGCCGACCGTCGAGGTCAGCCGGACCGCACCGTGCGACGGATCGATCTTGGCTCGGTACACCACCGTGTCCCCGTCCAGCACCGCGTAGTGCGCGGTCTCGCCGTACGTCCGGGCCAGGTCCTGCAGCACCGGGCGGATCCGCTCGTGGTCGGGCCGGGCCTCGTGGTGCGCGAACGCCAGCCGCAGGAACTCGTCGCCGAGCAGGTAACGCCCGCGGCCGTCCTGGGTCGCGAACCCGGCCCGGCGCAGCGCCGCGAGGGCCCGGTGCACGGTCGCCTTGTTGCTGGCCATCGCGCGGGCCATCTCCTCCAGGCCGATGCCCTCGGCGTGCCGGGCGAGCTCGGCCAGGATCGCCAGAACCCGATCGGCTCCGACGAGCCGTTCCTGTTCCGGGATTGTTAACGCGGCGGTATCGTCCATAACATTTCAGATAGTAGATCGGCGTTTCGATTATCGGAAGAAGGTCGATCATGGTCGCCCTCCGCAGCGCCGCGTGGTACGCGGGCCAGGACCGCAACGCCTACATCCACCGCGCCTGGATGCGCCGCGGCCTGCCGGACTCGGCGTTCGAGGGCCGGCCGCAGATCGCGATCGCCAACACGGCCTCCGACCTGACCCCGTGCAACAGCCATCTGAACGAGGTCAGCGAGCACGTGGCGCGCGGCGTCTGGGAGGCCGGCGGGGTGCCGCACAACCTGCCCGTGGTGTCGCTCGGCGAGACGCAGCTCAAGCCGACCGCGATGCTCTGGCGCAACATGGCGGCGATGGCGATCGAGGAGATGCTGCGCGGCAACCCGATCGACGGCGTGGTGCTGCTCGGCGGCTGCGACAAGACCATCCCGTCGCTGCTGATGGCAGCCGCGTCGGTGGACCTGCCGGCGGTCGTGGTGCCGGGCGGCCCGATGCTCACCGGGACGTTCCGGGGCACACCGCTGGGCTGCGGCACGGACGTGTGGCGGCTCTCCGAGGAGGTCCGCGCCGGCACCCTGTCCGAGCGGGCGTTCCTGGACTCCGAGTCGTCGATGATCCGCAGCCGCGGGCACTGCAACACGATGGGTACGGCGTCGACGATGGGCCTGCTGGCCGAGGCGCTCGGCGTGACGCTGCCGGGCACGGCCGGGACCCCGGCGCCGGACAGCCGGCTGCTGACCCGCTCGCACGAGACGGGCCGGCTGATCGTGGAGATGGTCGCCGCCGGCCGCCGGCCCAGCCAGGTGCTCACCGCGGGGTCGTTCCACAACGCGATCGTGGCACTGGCGGCGCTGGGCGGCTCGACGAACGCCGTGGTGCACCTGCTGGCCATCGCGGGCCGGCTCGGCGTGCCGCTCACCCTGGACGACTTCGACCGGATCGGGGCCGGCGTGCCGCTGCTGGTGGATCTGCAGCCCGCCGGCCGGCACCTGATGGAGGACCTGTACCGGGCCGGCGGCCTGCACGCCGTGCTGCGCGAGGTGGCCGACCTGCTCGACCCGGACGCGCTCACGGTGACCGGGGCGCCGCTGGTGAAGTATCTCGCCGAGGCGGAGATCTGGGACCGCGAGGTGATCCGGGTCCGCGACCAGCCGCTGCAAAGCGAGGCCGGGATCGCCGTGCTCTACGGCAACCTGGCCCCGGCCGGCGCGATCATCAAGCCCGCCGCCGCGTCGCCGCACCTGCTGCAGCACCGCGGCCGGGCGCTGGTCTTCGACTCGATCGAGGACTTCCACGCCCGCATCGACGACCCCGCCCTGGACGTGGACGCCGACACGGTGCTGGTGCTGCGCGGCTGCGGCCCGAAGGGCTACCCGGGCATGCCGGAGGTGTCCAACATGCCGCTGCCCACCAAGCTGCTCGAGCAGGGCGTACGCGACATGGTCCGGGTCTGCGACGGCCGGATGAGCGGGACCGCCTACGGCACCGTGGTGCTGCACGTGGCCCCCGAGGCGGCGGCGGGCGGCCCGCTGAACCGGATCCGCACCGGCGACTGGATCATCCTGGACGTGGCGGGCCGCCGCCTCGAGGTCGACGTCCCCCAGGCGGAGCTGGACGCCCGGCCGCCGGCGCAGGCGCTGCTCGACGCCGTGGCCCGCCCCCGCCGCGGCTGGGAGAAGCTCTACGTGGACACGGTCCAGGGCGCGGAAACGGGCGCCGACTGCGACTTCCTGATCGGCTCAACCGGCGATCGAGTCCCCCGCGACTCACACTGACCCGGTCCGTCAGTTGACGGCGAGTTCGCCCAGTTCGGACCAGTCGTCCTGGTCGATCGACTGGCTGATGATCTTCGGGGTGGCGACCAGGTGCGGCGGGAGGTCCTGCTGGGCCTGCTTGAAGTGCGCCGAGTTCACGTGCGCGGCGCCGGCCGCACCGTCTCGGAACGCCTCGACCAGCACGTACTCGGTGGGGTCGGCCAGGCTGCGGGACCAGTCGAACCACATGCAGCCGGGTTCCGCGCGGGTGGCCTGGGTAAACGGCGCGGCGATGCCGGGCCAGTCCTCGGCGTACTCAGGCTTGATCTTGAATTTGGCGGTGATGAAGATCATCGGAGCCTCGCTTTCTCGGGTCGCTCCATTCTCACCGATCTCGCCGAGGACGGCTCAGGGGTTCGGGCGGCACAGCGCCGGATTGTCGAGTTCCGCGCAGGGGCGGTTGCCGTGCGAGCGGATGATGTCCTGGCCGACCTCGTTGGTCAGGTAACGCAGAAAGCTCGCCGTCAGCGACTCGGCCGCCGGCGCGCCGGACGTGTACGCGTACTCGGTCTCCCAGAACGGATACGCGTCGCGGTCGGCCTCCTCCAGGGTGGCCGCGTGCCCGCCGATCCGGACCAGCCGCACGTCGTCGCGCCGCTCGGCGGCGCCCACCTCGGCGTACCCGATCGCGCCCGGGGTCTGCGCCACCGCGTCGAGGACATCGGTGGTCGAACCGCGGGAGCAACGCAGCACGCCGGCCGGCGCGCCCGGGTCGAGGCGGGTGCAGTCGTCGGAATTGCTGCCCGGCTCGCGGAAGCCGGCCAGCACCCGGTGCTGGAAGGTCGTCCGGGTGCCGGAGCCGGGATTGCGGCTGACCAGGCGCACCGGGGCGGCCGCTCCGCCGATCCCGGACCAGTTGGTGTGCTCGCCACGGTAGATCCGGCGGATCTGGTCGAGGGTCAGGTCCTGCACCCCCGCGTCCTTGTTGGCCACCAGCGTGAACAGGAAGAACGCGATCGACCGGGGCAGCAGCCGGGGGTAGCCGTCGGGCTTCTCGCCATCGGACAAGGCGATCGTGTCCGGGTGGTCGTTCACGGCTCGCAGGCCCTCGCCGCTGCCGCCCATGGCGAACGTGAAACTCGCGCCTGGGCAGGTGTCGGAGTACCGCGCCGCCGCCTCGCGCACGATCGGCTCGAAGGCCGTCGAGCCGACCACGGTGACGCTGCCCCGCGCGCAGTCCAGCGGCGCCGAGCCGCGGGTGGCGACCTCGATGGCGAGCTGGCCGACGATGATCGCCACCAGGAAGCCGACCAGGACGAACGTGCGCCGCGGGGTGCCGGTACGGCTGCGGGTCTCCTGGATCCGGCCGCCGCCGACGCCGCCCTTGATGCCGCCGACCACCTCGGGGTCGTCGAACTGGCCGGGCTTGCCGATGGCGCCCGGCATCCGTTCGAGCGCGGCGAGCACCTTGTAGTGCTGCGACCGGTTCAGCGGCACCTTGGGCAGTTCGATCACGCCATCGCGTACGCCGAGACCGGAGCCCGCCTTGAAAGCGGGGCGCAGGAACTCGTCGCTCAGCTCGGTGATGACCATGCCGGCAACCCGGCGGCCCGGGAAGCTGACCCGGATGCCGACCTGGTCGTCGTCGAGCACCGCGTAATCGTGCGTGTCGATGTTGGTCGCGCCGCTGTTCTCGACCCGCAGCAGCACGAGCGTCGGGTCCCGCAGCTGGGTGCCGTTCTCCTGCAGCTGCTCGAGCGCGCCCGCGTACGGCGACGGGACGACGTCGGTCGCGGTGGTGTCCATCTGGACCCGGTAGCCGAGTCGCTTGCGGCCCTTGATCACGAACTCGTACAGGGCGACGCCAGCCGGCACGACGACACCCAGAGTCGCGAGGGCAACACTCCACCAGAATTCGATGGGCTTGATGGTAGGAGTGGTACGGCCCGGGAGCGCGCCACGCGGCAAGCATTCGGCTAACGTTCACCGGGCGGTCCGGACGGGCGACATCGGGGGGAGGCGGCGTGCCGGGGTCACTCTTCGCGGTCAGTGATCTGCACGTGTCGTATGTGGAGAACCGGCGCATCGTCAACGAGCTGCGCCCGGAGTCCGACGACGACTGGTTGATCGTGGCCGGCGACGTCGGCGAGCTGTTCGGCGACATCGAGGCGACGCTGCGGCTGCTCCGCCGGCGCTACGCGGCGGTGATCTGGGCGCCCGGCAACCACGAGCTGTGGACCCACCCGAACGATCCGGTCAAGCTGCGCGGCGAGCAACGCTACGCGGCCCTGGTGCGGATGTGCCGGGACAACGGCGTGCACACCCCCGAGGACGAGTTCCCGGTCTGGCCCGGCGACAGCGGCCCGGTGACCATCGCGCCGCTGTTCCAGCTCTACGACTACTCGTGGCTCGCGCCCGGCACGACCAACAAGAAAGAATCCCTCGAGTACGCGTACGGCACCGGAGTGGTCTGCACCGACGAGACGCTGCTGCACCCCGACCCGTATCCGGACCGGGAAACCTGGTCCGCCGAGCGGGTCACCGAGTCCGAACACCGGCTGACGCAGCTCGCCGCGGACGCCCGGACCGTGCTGGTCAGCCACTGGCCGCTGGTCCGGCAGCCGACCGAGGTGCTCTGGTTCCCCGAGTTCGCCCAGTGGTGCGGCACCACCCGCACCGCCGACTGGCACACCCGGTTCCGCGCCGAGGTCGCCGTCTACGGCCACCTGCACATCCCCCGCACCACGCACTACGACGGGGTGCGCTTCGAGGAGGTCTCGCTCGGCTACCCGCGCGAGTGGGGCAAACGTGACAAACCGCCTGTCCTGCCGAGACGGGTGTTCCCATGATCGAGGAGCTGCTGCCGCCCGGCGTGGTGGCCGTCGAGGCGTTCACCGACCTGCCGGGCGAGCCGGTCTTCCCGGGCGAGGAGCACCTGGTCGCCCGGGCGGTCGAGGGCCGCCGGCGCGAGTTCGTCACGGCCCGCCGGTGCGCCCGCGAGGCGCTCGGCAAGCTCGGGTATCCGGCCGCCGCGATCGGCCAGGGCCCCCGCCGCGAGCCGCAATGGCCGGAGGGGGTGGCCGGGGCGATCACGCACTGCAAGGGCTACCGGGCCGCTGTGGTGGCCCCGCTGACCGTGCTGGCGAGCGTGGGCATCGACGCCGAGCCGAACGGCCCGCTGCCGGAGGGGGTCGAGGAGTCGGTGACCGTGCCGGGCGAGCGGGAGATGCTGGCCGAGTTGCAGGCCGCACACCCGGCGACGCACTGGGGGCGGTTGCTGTTCAGCGCTAAAGAGTCGGTGTACAAGGCGTGGTATCCGTTGGAGCGGCGGTGGCTGGGCTTCGAGGATGCTCGGCTGACCATCGACCCGGAGGGTACGTTCCGGGCGGAGGTGCTGATCGACGGGCCGCTGACCGAGCTGAGAGGCCGGTTCATGGTGGCCCGCGGCCTGGTGGCAACGGCCGTGACGGTGGCCTGACATCAGAGTGGCTCCGATTGCCGTTGGCCGGACGTTGCGGTGGCCCGCCGTTGCCTCAGCCGGGCATCTCGGCGAGAGGACAACGGCGTGGCCCGCCGGTGGCCTGGCGGTGGTGCGGCTTGGCAATGCCGTGGCCGGACAACACCGGCGCCGGACAACCGGATGGCTCGCCACCGCCGAAGCCGGGCATCGCGACGACCGGACCTCTGCGCGGCGTGCCGGTGGCCGGACGTCGGCGGGGCTTGGCATTGTTGTGGCCGGGCATCACGGTGACCGGACATCTGTGAAGGGGATGACGTGCGACTACTCACCGGGCTGACCGGCCCCACGATGGACCGGCCCGATGCGATCCGGATCGGCGACGACATGCTCTCCGCCGAGCGGCTGCTCTCCTGCGCGGCTGCCGTCGCCGACGAGGTTCGCGGCGCCCAAGTGGTGGCCGTGCACGCCACGCCCTCGCTGGAGACCGTGGTGGCGATGGTCGGCACGTTGCTCGCCGGCGCGGCCGTGGTGCCGTTGCCCCCTGATTCGGGCCCGGCCGAGACCCAGCACATCCTGCGCGACTCCGGCGCCACGATGCTGCTCGCCGGTCCACGTGCCGAAGCCGGCGCGGGGCTGCCGGCGGCTCTCGAGGTAACCACGGTCGACCTGCGGAACACGGCCGCCGCCAAGACCGCCGAGCCGGGCCCCGCCGAGCCCGCGATGATCATGTACACCAGCGGGACGACCGGCGCGCCGAAGGGCGTGGTCCTCTCGCACGGGGCGATCGAGGCCGGCCTGGACGCGCTCGCCGAGGCCTGGGCGTGGACCCCCGACGACCTGCTGGTGCACGGCCTGCCCCTGTTCCACGTACACGGCCTGCTGCTCGGCGTGTTCGGCCCACTGCGGGTCGGCTCCCGGCTACAGCACACGGTGCGCCCGAAACCCGAGCTGTACGCGGCCGCGCACGGCAGCCTGTATTTCGGCGTACCCACGGTGTGGTCCCGGATTTGCACCTCCCCCGACCTGGCCGCCGAGCTGGCCGGCGCCCGCCTGCTGGTCTCCGGCAGCGCGGCACTGCCGGTGCCGGTGTTCGCGCGGCTCGCCGAGCTGACCGGCCACCGCCCGGTCGAGCGGTATGGCATGACCGAAACCCTGATCACGCTGAGCAGCCGTGCCGACGGCGAGCGCCGCCCCGGCCAGGTCGGCCGCCCGGTGCGCGGAGTCGCCACCCGAGTAGTCGACGACGAGGGCCGCGACCTACCCGCCGACGGCGAGTCGATCGGCGAGCTGCTGGTCCGCGGCCCGATGCTGTTCAACGGCTATCTGAACCAGCCCACCCTGACCGCAAAGCTGCTCGACGCCGACGGATGGTTCCGCACCGGCGACATCGCGGTCGTAGGACCGGACGGCTGGCACCGGATCGTCGGCCGCAGCTCCACCGACATGATCAAAAGCGGCGGCTATCGAATCGGCGCCGGCGAAGTCGAGGACGCCCTGCTGGCCCACCCGGCGGTGCGCGAGGCGGCGGTGCTCGGCCGCCCGCACGACGACCTCGGCGAGCAGGTGACCGCGTACGTGGTGAGTGACGGCGTAACCGCGACCGAACTGATCGACTTCGTAGCCCGGACCCTGTCGGCGCACAAGCGACCCCGCGAGATCAGGTTCGTCGAGGCGCTCCCCCGAAACGCGATGGGCAAGGTCCAAAAAAAGCTGCTGTGACATCGGCGGCCCGCGAGAGCTTGTGAGCCGGAGCCGC
>Ga0307513_10008577_pt1 | contig 13057 bp, 8 predicted proteins | sample 15_EM_MG_FD_202174 | JGI IMG/M metagenome (GOLD analysis project Ga0307513, IMG submission 202174) | Populus trichocarpa ectomycorrhiza microbial communities from riparian zone in the Pacific Northwest, United States - 15_EM | ecosystem: Host-associated > Plants > Roots > Unclassified | place...
TTCGAAAGTCTTTCCGAGCGCGATCGCCGCGTCGTCACCATCGGTGGGGCCATCGTGCTGGTCCTCGGGTTGTTGGCCATCATCGTGCCGCTGAACACCCAGATCTCGCTGGCGCGCAAGCGCATCACGACCAAACAAGGTGACCTGGCGTTCATCCAGAGCGTCGCACCGCAGGTCGCGGCAGCGGGCCCGGGCGCGGCGGGTGCCGCCAATGCCGAATCCCTCGTTGTGCTCATCGACAGCTCGGCGCGCGAGAGCGGGCTCGGGAAAGCCCTGGCGAGCAGCCAACCGACCGGCGACAAGGGCCTGCGCATCCGCCTCGACAAGGCGCCCTTCGATGCGTTGGTGGCGTGGCTGGCACGGTTGTCGCAGCAACACGGCGTGCGGGTCGAGTCCGCGGAAATCGAATCTGCCGGAGAAGTGGGCCTGGTGAATGCCGGCCTCGCCCTGAAGGTGGGTTGATGAAACGCGGCATGCTGCTGCTGACCATCGTCGCCGGCCTCGCGGTATTCCTGGTCGTCCTGGCGCTCTATCTACCCGCTTCATGGTTCGCGTCCGCCCTGCCGCCGCAGGCGCGGTGCGCCGATCTCGGCGGTTCGATCTGGCACGGCGAATGTCTCGGCCTCACCGTCCAGAACAACAAACTCGGCGATGCCACGTGGAATTTCGCGGCCGGCGCCGCGCTCGGCGGCGAACTGCGGGGCGACCTCGACATACGCGGCGCCGCGCTCAATGCGCAGGCGGATGTCGACGTGAGCTTTGGCGGCGTCGGCGAACTGCGCAACGTCGTGGCGCGTTTTCCGCTCGATCCCGCTTTCCTTGCGGATCTGCCGCCTGACAAACGCGGCAATGTTTCGATCGACCTCAAACGCGTGGTGGTGGGCGACGCACGCGCCCTGCGCCGGGTCGAAGGCACGGTCGACCTGACCGGCCTGCGCCAGGTCGGGGCTCGGCCGTTCGACCTCGGATCCTACCGGCTGACGTTCGATGGAGCCGCGCAGGCGGACGGCACGGTGGTCGGCAAGCTGCGCGACACCGGCGGGCCGTTCGCGATCGACGGCACACTGACCTTGACGCCGCCAAACACCTATCTGGTCAGCGGGTTGATCACGGGTCGCACCGCACAGGCCGAATCGTTGGTGCGTGAAATCTCGCTGGGCGCGAGGCCGGATGCGTCGGGGCGCACCACGTTCTCCTTCGAGGGATCCTTCTGACCTAGTCGATGACCACTTCGCGCCATGCGGCAAGCAGCGGAAAATACAATCCGGCGCGCACGGGTTCGGGCCCCAGGCCGCGCGCCAGGTGCGCGTAGCGCCGCAGCTGCGCTTCGTAACGCAGCGCTTCCGCATCGAGGAACGCCGGCAGATCGCCGCCCTCGTGCGGGCTGGTCTTGAAGTCCACCACCCAGCGGATGCCATCCGCCACGAAAGTACGATCGATCACTGCGTTGACGATGTGGCCGGCGCGCACCCCGGACAACGCCAGCTCCGATTGCGCCTCGCGATGGTCCGCCGCGAACAACCACCGCCCGCGTTCGTCGGCGAGCGTAGCGCGCAGGGCTTGCAACGCCCGCGTCGCACCCGCCGCCGCCGCCGTGCCCTCGACGCCGAGTGCCTGCAGGCGCGATTCGAGCCGCGCGCGCAGCGCCGGCAATTCCTCGCTGTCCGGTAGTTTGCCGCGCGCGAATCTTTCGAGCGCCTCGTGCACCACCGTGCCGACGCGCCGCGCGGTCTGCCGCACCCAGCTGAATTCGATCGCATCCTCTTCGGCATTCACCGGTACGAGCTCGCCACGGGCGAGCACGTCCGGCGGGATCGCCCACGCGGGCAACTGCCGCGGCAAACGGCGCCGTTGCTGCGTGATGGCGGGCAGGACGATTTCGTCCTGGCTCTCGCCACCGACGGCCTCGAACTGGCTCATGTGTTCGCCCAGCGCGGGCCACAAGTTGTGCAGCAGCGTGTTGGACGGCGGCGCGAAGGAGAACACACCGTCCTTCTCCGTGGTGCGCGGATGTACGTAGACGTGAACCGAATGACGCGCGCGGGTCAGTGCAACGTATGCCTGCCGCGCGCGCTCTTCGACGGCACGGTCGCGATGGATGCTGCGCAGGTACAGGTTGATGTCGTCATCCTGCTCCTCGTCGTCCTGATCGCGGAAACGCAGCGGCGCCATGATCAGGTGATCGCGTCCACCCTTACGCGGCAATTCCAGCCAGTTGAGCAGCCGCGATTCGTCGCCGCGTCCACGCAGTCCGATACCGAGCACGAACACGTGGTCGAACTCGAGCCCTTTCGCGCCGTGGATCGTCATCAGCGAGACCGCGCCCGGCTGCGCGGGGTCTTCGGCGTACAGCCGCTGCATCAGGCGTTGCAGGTCCGGTGCGCGGCCGCGGGTGCGCTGCTGGTCTTCTGCATCGAGCGCCGCGAGGAACCGGCGCGCATGCGCGATGTCCGCGGCGCTCGCGCACGTGGCCGCTCCGCCGAGCGCGAGCCACACGCGTTCGACCGCGTGCGCGCGGCTCTCGCGTTCCCGCTCGCTCCATCCGGACAGCAGGGTTGGCGTCGCGCGCAGCAGGCGATCGAAGCCATCCGGCGTGACGTCGGGAACACCGTTGCGCAGCGCCGTGGCGATGGTATCCGCACCGGCCGCCTCGCTGACCCGCGTGAGGTCGGGCAATGCCAGTCCCACGAACGGTGCGCGCAGGACGGCCAGCCAGGCGATGCGATCGAGCGGGGAATCCAGTGCCCGCAACAGCGCCTCGAGATCGCGTACCACGGACACGTCGCTGAGCGGTTCGAGATTCACTCCGATGAACGGCAGCTGCGCCCGTGCGAGTTCGGCGCGGATCGCGCGCAGGTGTGTGCGCGCGCTGGCCAGCACCGCGATCGACTCGTCGGGACGATCGCGCCGCAGCGTGGCGATCAGGCGCGCGGCGGACTGCGCCTCGGCGCGTGCGCCGCCGTCGAGCCCGACGCGATATACACGCGGCTCACCCTTGACTTTCGCGCGCGCCGCGACGCTGGCGAGATGACGAACCGCGCTGCTGCGCAGGTCGTCTTCCGTCGGGAAGACGCGCGCGAACACGTCGTTGCACCAGTGCACGAGCGCGGGCGCCGAGCGGAAATTGCGCCGCAGTTCGAGCGACGTCAGACGCACGTTCGCGAGGCCGCCATCGCGCACCGTTGCAAAGCGGCCAACCTCGGCATTGCGAAAGCCGTAGATGGACTGCATCGGATCGCCGACCACGAACAACGTGCGCCCGTCACCCTCGGACCAGTCCTGCGTGAGCGACAACAGCAGTTCGTACTGGTCGCGCGAGGTGTCCTGAAATTCGTCCACGAGCACGTGCGTGAGACGCGTGCCCAGACGTTCCGCGAGCGGCGTCGGGCTGGCGTTCTCCGTCAATGCCCGGCGCGCGGCGCCGGCGATTTCCGGGTGATCGCACTCGCCTTCGGCGTCGAACACCAGCGTGAGCTGCTGTGCCGCGAGCAGCAGGATGCGCGCCAATGCATCGAGCGCGCGCCGCGCCTTCTCTGGAATCCTGGGTTCGGGCAACGCGCCGATGCGCGCCAGCGCCGCGGCCTGACGCGCGTCGACGCCGCCAAGCGTCACCTTCCATTCGTCTCGCAGCACACGTGCATCCGGATCGTCGGCGGGCACGCCCAGCGTCTTGTTCAGGAGTTTGCGCAGCGTCCCCTCGGCGGTCAGCGCGAGCCGCGTCACGAAGCGCCAGCGCGGCAGATCTTCGAGCGTCATCGTGAGCGGCGCGATCGAATCGCGCCACACACCGACGTCGGCATTTACCGTGGCTTGCTGGTCGAGATTGCCCGCGGCAAAACGCGCCAGCCGGCTCGCCTGATCGGTGAATCCGGCGGGCAGCAGATTGGCGGCGTTCGCCAATTCCTCGCTGACGATCGCCGTGAGACTCGCCTCGATGCGCGGCACGAGTTCTTCGCCTGACAACTGCGGCAAGTTCGGCAACCACTCGGCACGCCGCGGCAGCATCGCGGCGATCAGGTCTTCGAGACGCAGCCAGCGATTGTCGAGGCGGCGCAGCAGCAGTTCGAGTTGCTTGTTGTAGTCGGGGTCGGTTTCCGCGTGCCGCATCGTCTCGCGCGCCGCGAGTTTGTACAGATCGTCAGGCGAATCCGCCACGCCGCGCGCGAAGCCGCTGCGCGAGGTGATCGGCAGGGAATTCGCGAGGTAATGATTGAACGAATCGATGGTCTGGATCCGCAAGCGCGCGGCGCTGTCGTCGATACCCCAGTTCCGCCGGGTCGCCTGCGCACGCGCTGCCGCCGCGAGCCGCAGCGTGAGCTCGTCTGCGGGCGATTTCACCGTGACGTTTCCATCGAGCGCCTGCCGCACGCGTTCGCGCATCTCGGCCGCGGCCTTGCGCGTGAAGGTGATCGCGAGCACCTGCTCCGGTTCATCGACGGTCGCGAGCAACCGCAGATAGCGCTGGGTGAGCACGGTGGTCTTGCCCGAGCCGGCGGGTGCCTGGACGATGAACGACTCATCGATCGCGAGCGCCCGCTCGCGGGCCTGCGCGTCCGCCGCTTCGAGGTCAATCATGCGTGTCCTCGAACCGCTCGTGATCGTCGGCGAGCTCGACGCGCCGGCAGAGCGTGGTCAACGCACAATGCCGGCACACATCTGGCGCCGGTTCGACGGTCGCCCCGCCGGCGATGTACTGGGCCGCGAGCTGGCGCACGAGTTGGACCCATTCCGCGGTTTGCGCCTGCCACGCGGCATCGATTTCATCCGGATGATTTTTCTGGATGCTCAATCCCGGCAGGCCGTTCACGTCGGGCAACAATCCCTTGCGGGAGCTCTTGCCGGTGAACTTGGCGCGCCCGTTCGCCAGCGACACGTTCGCCAACGCCTGCACGTTGCGCCCGCTCTCGGCGAGCAGATAGGCGACCAGCTGCGGATCGCGGATCAGATCGCCCTGCCAGCGCAGCGGCCGCGGCTCCCCGGATTTGTAATCGAGGATGGCGAAACCGCCGCCTTCGATGGAATCGATGCGATCGATGCGCACATCGAAGCGACCGCCGGCGAGCGCGACTTCGCGGCGCGCTTCGAGGCTGACCACTTCGAAGGCCGGACGCCGGCTTTCGAGCGCAAGCAGAGCGATGATCAATTGCTCCAGGCGGAATTTCTCCCGGTCGACCGCGAGTCGCAACTCCTCGGGTACGTAGCCGCGGAACACCGCGATCACCGCCGCTTCGACGGCGTTGCCGACCATCCACTTGCGAACCGCGTCGTCGGTGCTGGTCAATTCGAAATGGCCCTTGAGCTTCTCCCAGATCAGTTCGAGCGCCTTGTGCAGCAACATGCCGCGCTCGCGTGGATCGATGCCCGGCGACGGCGCCTCGAGCGGCTGCGCGGCGAGCCGCATCTCGGCGTACGCGTGAAAGGCGCATTCGGCCTGAAGTTGCAGCGGACGGACGCCGCCGGCAACGGTACGGCTGGTGTCGATGGCAATGCCCTGCTCGTCTTCGAGCAACTCGAGTTGCGCGGGCCACGTCGCGCGGGCCAAGTCCGGCAGTGCGTTGGCGGGAGGCTGGTCCGGGTTTCCGCCCGCGCGCGCGAGCAGCGGGCTTGGGCTTCGATGCGCATCGCCTTCGAGGCGCGCCCAGGAGCACACCAGCCTGGTGGTGCTGCCCCGCCACGCGGCGAGTGAGGCGCGCGCGACGCCGGTCTGGCCCGCCGCGCTTGCTGCGGGAATGCCGGCCTGCACCTGCAGACCAAAGGGGATGAACACGTCGGGCCGCGGAGGCGCCGGCCACTGCGCGGCGTCGAGCCCGGCGACCCAGATGCCGTCATACCGCACGACCGGATCGTCATGCGAATCGGTCAACGTCACGGGCGCCTCGGCGCTGGCCGCATCGAAGTTGCGCTCGGCCGCGAGATCCGCAAGCGCACTCACCGCGGCAGCGGCGGTGCCCCGCGGCAGCCACGCTCCCAGCGCGGAGTATTCGTCGAGCAACGCGTGCCAGCGCGTGACGGTCTGCTGCTCATCGCTGCGCAACGCGCGCGACCCGTACCAGCCAAGCTGGCGCAGCGCCGTCAGTGTGCGAGGCGCCCATTCGGCCGCGGTTCGCGTCTCACCGCCGAGCGTCGCGATCGCCTGCTGCAACCGGTTCGCCAGCGACTGCGCCGACGGATTGTCGCTGGCGCAGCGCTCCAGAAACGAGACGAGTTCGACGGCGTTGAACGCAAGGAGGCGCGCCTCGCGCAGCTGCGCCTCGACGGCGGAACCCGCGAAGCAATCTTGCTGGTCGAGAAATGGCAATCGCAACCAACGCACGACCTCCTCGAAACGCAGCCGGCCCGTAAGCAGCCGCAACGTCAGCAATGCGTGCGCGATGATCGGAAATTCCGCGAGCGGCCGGCCGCCTTCGAAAGTGAACACGGTAGAAGGACCGCGCGACGCGTTGCCAAACCACGCCGACGGGGTCAGCGTCTGCGACAACAGCCGCTCATAGAGCCCACGCCGTTGCCGCAGCCGCGCATCCACGATCAGCAGACGGTATTCAGGATCGCGCTCGAGCTGATCGCGACACCAGTGCGCGATGAGATCGAGTTCGTGTTCGTCGTTCTGCGCGAGCGCAACCGTGAAGCCCGCGGTGCCCTCACCTGGCAATGCCGGCGCGGGCGGCTCGGCGCCAAGGCGGCGCAGCGTCTCGGCGTGCAGAGGCGGCACGGTGGTAAATCCCACGGCCACGATCTTCTGCGCAGTCGCACGCAGATCCGGCAGCCATTCGCGCAGCGGCTTGCGGCCCTGCACCGATGACATTCGCGACAGTTGCGCGGCGGTTTCGGCCAGCAACTCTGCTTCGGGCGACGAGGACAGCGCGCCGGCGCCGCGCGGGATCCGCCATTCCTGCAAGCTGCGTAACGCGTTGAGCAAGGCGCGCGCTTCCGCCATGCCGCCTGCTTCACGGCGCAGTTCGCGCAGGCAGGCCCATTCGGCGCCCGCCGGCAGAAGTCGATCGGGTGATGCGCTCTCGGCCCACTGCTCCTGGAGCGCGCGCTCGCAGAACTGCGCGAACGTCACGACTCGCGGTGTACTCCAGACCGCATGGCCGCGCGCGCGTTGTTGCTCGGCCCAGGCCACACGGATCGCGGCCTGACGCTGAGTGCTCGGCACGATGAGCGTGGCGCCGCTCTCGAGCGCGTCGGAAATAGGCCGGGGTAGTCGCTGCTTATTCAATAACTTAGGAGCATTACTTGAAGCGTGACTCCGCATGGACGACGGCTGTCTTGCCGCTCGGCGCGCGGCCGACGTAGGAAGTCAGCAGCTCATCGATACGCGCGAACACTTTCTTGAGGAGAGCGGCATCGGGCAGCAAGGTGGTGCGGAAGTGATCGCGATACGGCACGTTGAAACTCGTGCCGGGCGCCAGCAGGACGTGTTTCTGTTCGAGCAGGTCGAGCGCGAAAGTCTGATCGTCGAAGTCCGGCAGTTCGTCGGTCTTCACGCGCACGAAGGCGTACATCGACCCCTTGGGCGGGGCGAGCTGCAGGAAGCGACTGGCGCGGGTGGCTTCGAGAATGGCCTGGCGCGATTCGAACAGCCGTCCACCCGGCGCCAGCAGTTCCTTGATGCTCTGATAACCGCCGAGTGCGGTCTGCACGGCCCATTGCGCCGGCACGTTGGAGCACAATCGCAGCGACGTGAGCAATTCGAGCGCGGCCATGTATTCCCCCGCGCCGCGCAGGTTGCCGGTGAACGCGGCCCAGCCGACGCGATATCCGCAGGCGCGGTAGATCTTCGACAGGCCCGACATCGTGCAACACAGCGTGTCTTTCACCAGCGTCGCCATCGGAATCGATTCGACGCCTTCATAGGTCATCTGGTCGTAGATCTCGTCGCTGAACACGATGAGTTTGTTCGCCTCGGCGAGTTTCGCGATGGCTTCGCACACCGCGCGCGGATAAACAGCGCCGGTCGGGTTGTTAGGGTTGATCACCACGATGGCGCGCGTCTTGCGCGTCACCAAGGCCGCGATCTCGGCCGGATCGGGAACGAAGTCGTTCTGCGGGTGGCAGGGATAGTAGACGGCCTTGCCGCCATTCAACGTGACGGCGGCCGACCACAGTGGATAGTCGGGGCTCGGAATGAGCACCTCGTCGCCGGGATTGAGCAACGCGCGCAACGAGAGGTCGATGAGCTCGCTGACGCCATTGCCGATGAAGACCTCTTCGGCGCTGATGCCGGTGACGCCGCGCAGCTGCTGCTGCATGACCACCGCTTCACGCGCCGGAAAAATGCCTTTCTGGTGACAATAACCTTCGGCCGCCGGCATGTTTTCGATCATCGCCAGGCGCATGGTTTCGGGCGTGCGAAAGCCGAAGGCCCCCGGATTGCCGATGTTCAGCGGAACGATTTCGTAACCCTGCCGCTCGAGTTCCTGCGCGCGCCGGGCAAGCCGGCCGCGGATCTCGTATTTGACATGGCGGAGACCTTCGCTGGCGCGAATCTGTGAATCCTGGGACATCGAAATTTCCGTTAAAAAAAGCGAGTCCGGAGAATAACGCGAAGCGGCGGTGGGCGCAGCCGCACAAGACGCGAATTGGCGCTCAATTCGTGAGTTCGCGCCACCTCAAGCAGGCCACCTGGTGAGAATCTCCACTGTCTTCCGTGCCTGGACTCGTCGTCGCGCACAAAGGCTGCGCCGCCGGACATCGATTGCGGAACTGGCAGCCGCTCGGGCGATCGAGCGCCGACGGCGTTTCTCCACGCACGTCCAGGGCATCCAGACGCGCGCGTTCGCGCGCGGGGTCGAGCTGCGGCACCGCCGCTAACAACATACGCGTGTACGGATGGCGCGGCGCCTCGAATACCGCCGGCGTCTCCCCCGCCTCGACGACCTTGCCCAGGTACATGACCATCACCCGCTCGCACAGTCGGCGCACCACCGCCAGGTTGTGGCTGACGAACACGATGCTGGTGCCGTGCTCGCGCTTGAGGCCGTCGAGCAGCTCCAGGATCTGCGCCTGGATGGAAACGTCGAGCGCGCTCACCGCCTCGTCACACACCAGTAGTTTGGGTTCGAGGATCATGGCGCGCGCGATCGCCACGCGCTGGCACTGGCCGCCGGAAAGCTCGCGGCCACGCCGCCCCGCATATTCCGCACCCAGCCCGACGCTCTCGAGCATGCGTAGCACCTTTTCCGACCGCTCGGCCGCGGCAAGCCCCGGCCGCAGGGCGCGCAGCGGTTCGGCGATGATGTCGGCGATGCGCATGCGGGGGTCGAGGCTCGCAAACGGGTCCTGGAAGACCACCTGCATCCCGTCGCGCAAGCGGCGCAATTCCTCGCCGCCGAGATCCTGCACGGCTCGGCCTAACCACACGATTTCGCCGCTGGACGCAGGCCCGAGCCGAAGCAGCGCCCGGGTCAGCGTCGATTTTCCGCACCCGGATTCACCGACCACACCCAACGCTTCGCCCGCGCGCACCTCGAATGAAACATCGTCGACCGCGGCAAGCCAGCGCGACCTGCCCAGCCAGCCGCCGCGCAGGCGGTGCCGGACGCTGACGTTGCGCGCCGTCAACGGCGCTGTTGCCGCTCTCGGCACCGCAAGCGGCACTGGCCCGGACGCCTCGAGGCGCGGCGTAGCCGCCAACAGAGCGCGTGTGTACTCGTGCGACGGCGCCGTCAAGATACGCTGCACGGGCGCGTGTTCGAGAACCTTGCCCTGACGCATGACGAGGACGTCGTCGGCCAGCGCGGCGATCACGCCCATGTCATGCGTAACCAGCGCCAGCGCCATGCCGCGTTCCTGGATGAGATCGCGCAACAGTTTCAACAGCTGCGCCTGCACGGACACATCGAGAGCCGTGGTCGGTTCGTCGGCGATCAGCAGCTTCGGATCGCAAGCGAGCGCCATCGCGATCATGGCGCGCTGGCGCATGCCGCCCGAGAGTTCATGGGGATACTGGCGCAGCCGGCGCGGCGCGTCGCTCATGCGCACCTGTTCGAGCAATTGCGCGGCGCGTGCACGCGCGGTTTGCCAGCTCATGCCGCGGTGCGCGACCAGCGGCTCGGCAATCTGGTCGCCAACTCGCAGGTGCGGAGTGAGCGAGGTCATCGGGTCCTGGAAGATCATCGCCACGCTGCGTCCGCGCACCTGGGATGCCGATTCCAGCAACGCGGCGCCGGCGAGTTGTGCGGCGCCCGTCATGCGCGCCTGTGGCGGCAACAGGCCCATCAACGCCATGAAGACCTGGGTGTTGCCGGCGCCGGATTCGCCGATCACGCCGAGACAGCGCCGCGGCGCGATTTCGAAGGTGACGCCGTCGACCACCGGCTGGCCGCGGTAGGCCACCGATAACGACTGCACCGCGAGCAGCGCCGGCTCACTCATCGCGCGACTCGAGCGTGGCGCGTAAACCCTCGCCGAGCACATTGAAGGCGACTAACAACACCGTGAGCAAGCCGGCCGGTACCAGCAACATCCACGCTGATGATTCCATTTCCTGCGCGCCCTCGCTGATGAGGCTGCCGAGGCTGGCAAACGGCTCCTGCACTCCCAGGCCGAGGAAGCTCAGGAAACTTTCGAACAGGATCAGCTGCGGGATGTTGAGCGTGGCGTAAGCGATCACCGGGCCGGCGACGTTCGGTACGACGTGGCGCCACAGGATCGCCGGCGTCGTCACGCCGCTGGCGATGGCCGCGTCGACGAACTCGCGGCGCCGCAGGCTCAAGGTCTGCCCGCGGACGATACGGGCCATGGTCAGCCAGCCCACCGCGCCGATCGCGATGAACAACGCCGCGATGCTGCCGCGTGGGAACAGCGTCGAGAGAATGATGACGATGAAGATGTAGGGCAGCGCGAACACGATGTCGACAAATCGCATCATCGCCGCGTCGATGCGGCCGCCGACGTAGCCGGCGGTCGCGCCCCACGCGACGCCGATGCAGACGCTCACCAGCGCAGCCAACACGCCGATCAGCAGCGAAACACGCATCGCCTGCATCCCGCGCGCAAACAAATCGCGACCGAGCCGATCCGTGCCGAGCCAATGACCGCTTTCAAGACCGGGCGGGCTCGCGAGATGTTGCCAGTCGAGCGTGTCGTGGCTGAACGGGCTCAACCAGGGCGCGGCAAGGGCCACGCCCGCCAGCACGCCCAACACGATCAACGCGCCGCGAGTCCGCGTGCTCACGAGGGCCGCACCCGCGGGTCGAGCCAGCCGTACAGAAGATCCGCCAGCAGATTGCACAGCAGCGTGAACACGCCGTAGACGATGATCATCCCCATGACGAGGGTGTAGTCGCGGTTGAGCGCACCCTGCACAAGGTACCGACCGGAGCCCGGGAGGCCGAACACGGTTTCCACCACCAGAGATCCGGTGAGGATGAACGCCACCGCGGGGCCGAGATAACTGACCACCGGAATCAACGCAGGCCGCAGGGCGTGGCGGAACAGCAGGACATGAGCCCCGAGCCCTTTGGCGCGCGCGGTGCGTATGTAGTTCGATTGCAGAACTTCCTGCATGCTGCTGCGCGTGAGCTGCGCCAGGTACGCGATGACCGGCAGCGCCAGCGTGACCACCGGCAACACCAGGAAACTCGCATCGCCCGGCTCGTATCCCGCGACGCGGAACAGCGGCCAGTAGATGCCGAAGACGAGCGCCAGCACCGGGCCTACGACGTAACCCGGCAGCACCACGCCGAGCAACGAGAAGTTCATGAGGGCACGCGCCGCCCAGGAATTTGCCCGCCAGGCCGCGTACACGCCGAGCGGCACGCCCAACAGCAGCGCCAGCAGGGTCGCCGCGAAGCCAATAGTTAGACTGAGCGGCAACCCGGCCGCGATCAGTTCCGTCACGCGAAAATCCTTGAAGCGGAAACTCGGGCCGAGATCGCCGCGCACCACCCCGCCGAGATAGCGCCCGTACTGGACCAGCAACGGCTGATCGAGGCCATAGGCGGCATCGAGATTGGCGCGGATCGAAGCCGGCAGGGCCTGTTCCTGGTCGAAGGGACCGCCGGGTGCGAGCCGGATGATGAAGAAGGAAAGCGTCAACAGGACGAACAGCGTGGGCACGAGGCCGGCAATACGCCGCAGCGCATAGATCAGCACTCGCCTTCCGCCCCGCTCTCGAACACGTTCACAACTCCCGCTACACTCGCACTCGTGGAAACCGCTCAAAATCCCCGACGGATTCTCGTCGCAATCAAACGTGTCGTCGACTACAACGTGCGCATCCGGGTCAAGCCCGATGGAAGCGGCGTGATGCTCGACGGCGTCAAACTCGCGATCAATCCCTTCGACGCCATCGCGATCGAAGAAGCATTGCGTATCAAGGAGCGCGGCCGCGCCGACGAAGTGGTCGTCGCAACCATCGGCCCCGCCGATTGCCAGCCGACCTTGCGCAATGCGCTGTCGATGGGCGCCCAGCGTGCCTTGCACGTCGTCGCCGATACGGCGCTCGAGCCGCTGGCCGTGGCGCGGGTGCTGCTCAAACTCGTCGAACGCGAGCAGCCGTTCCTCGTGATCCTCGGCAAACAGGCCATCGACGATGACAACAACCAGACGGGCCAGATGCTGGCGACGTTGTGGAATCGCCCCCAGGCGACGTTCGCTTCCAAGCTCGAGCTCGGTGAGACCAGCGCCAAGGTCACGCGCGAGGTCGACGCCGGCCTCGAGACACTCGAGGTCGATCTGCCCGCCGTCATCACCACCGATCTGCGCCTCAACGAGCCGCGTTTCGTGAAGCTGCCGGACATCATGAAGGCGAAGACGAAACCGCTGGCTTCGATACCGCTGGCCGAGGTTGGCGGCGCGGGTACGCCGCGCGTCAAGGTGACGAAAACCGAGTCACCACCCGGACGTCAGCGCGGCATCATGGTCAAGGACGCCGCCGAACTGTTCGCCGAACTTCACAAGCGGGGTCTCGTATGACGCAGGTACTGATCGTCGCGGAGCACGCCAACGGCAAGCTCAACGCGTCCACCGCGAAATGCGTGAAGGCGGCAGGCTCGCTCGCCGACGCGCAGATCGTCGTTGCGGTCTTTTCCGCGCCAGGCTCGCCGGTCGC
>Ga0307513_10008579_pt1 | contig 13053 bp, 14 predicted proteins | sample 15_EM_MG_FD_202174 | JGI IMG/M metagenome (GOLD analysis project Ga0307513, IMG submission 202174) | Populus trichocarpa ectomycorrhiza microbial communities from riparian zone in the Pacific Northwest, United States - 15_EM | ecosystem: Host-associated > Plants > Roots > Unclassified | place...
ACTCTATACTATGAATAGTAATATGTTATACCTGATAAACCTTTCTCTAATTCTCAAATCAATCAAATATAATTTTGAGTACACTAGAAGTCAATCTATAATTTGAGGAATATAAGGAAACAATGCTTGATGGTTTATATATTTGCTAGACAAGTATATTTAATTATGTTAAGTGGTTGAAAGAGGATTTGTTATCTTTAACTAAATGCAATAAATATATAATCTAATAAGAAACTATTATTTTGGCAAGCTCTACAATGTACAGCCTGACTTCTAAGACCCTTTAGAATAATCTCATAACTGAATATTGGTTTAAATAATTCACAATTGCAATTTGATAGTAGTAAAGTGATTTATCTATAGTTTTTACTAGTTTGATAACAATCCAAGTATAGATTATGCAAAACGTGTTTATTTAGCTTTAAACTTTGTATACTTAGTTGAGATATTATAGTAAAGGGTATTACAAAGAATGGAGTTCATTGGCCAACTATATATGTAGATATTACATGGTAAAATTGACCCAATTTGTATGTAGTTTATATGTAGTTTTCCATCTCTCTTTTAACAACTATTGCTTGGAAAACCAATTATAAATTAAATTAAAACTAGATTAATCTTAATATATAAGACTTATACTATACTGCTATCTATTTTAGAATGTTCTCGATGGAGGGTTTTCAACCCTATAGCCCTTGGAAAGAGTATTATTCTTTTCTGCAATGGGCTATCTTAAAACCATTATACCAGAGTAATAATTGATTAGTAGAAAATAAAAACTAGATTTTCAGATTCTCTATATTTTAAAGTACTTGTAACTAGATTTTCAAAGTAGTATCTCTATTATTCATTGAGATAATGAGATGGAAGTTTGATTTTGCAGTGGTTGCTATGGGTGATCGGGATCCCGGTCCTGATCGGGTTCCCCATAAATCACGTCATAGGTCTCGAAGCGTCCGCATGGCTATAGAGGTCAGCAGGATGAAAAAGGCAGATACTTCAGTGGGCAGATGTCCGCCAGAGTCGGGAAGGGTCTCATTGGAGTCCGCTCGGCGAGGGGAATCGAATGGTATAGGTTTCGAAGCGTCCGCATGCCTGTAGCACCCAGTAGCCAACCATTTGAAAGTACTTGCCCGGGGAACTCAAGTATAAAAGTATGCATAGCGATTCAACCAGCGGTTGGAAAGTATCAGAACAGGGTGGGTTGGAATCCGCCAGTTGAGAGGAATCAAATGGTATAGGTTTCGAAGCGTCCGCATGGCCACAGAGGTCAACATGATGCAAAGGGCAGATATCTCAGGGGGCAGAGGTCCGCCAGAGTTGGGAAGGGTCTCATTGGAGTCGGCTCGGTGAGGGGAATCGAATGGTAACGGTCTCGAAGCCTCCACAAGGCTATAGAGGTCAGCAGGATGAAAAAGGCAGATATCTCGGCGGGCAGATGTCCGCCAGAGTTGGGAAGGGTCTCATTGGAGTCCGCTCGGCGAGGGGAATCGAATGGTAACGGTCTCGAAGCATCCACAAGGCTATAGAGGTCAGCAGGATGAAAAAGGCAGATACCTCGGCGGGCAGATGTCCGCCAGAGTTGGGAAGGGTCTCATTGGAGTCCGCTCGGCGAGGGGAATCGAATGGTATAGGCCTCGAAGTGTCCGCATGCCTGTAGCACCCAGTAGCCAACAATTTGAAAGTACCTGCCCGGGGAACTCTAGTACAAAAGTATGCATAGCGATTGAACCAGCAGTTGGACAATATCGGGACAGGGTGCGTTGGAATCCGCCGGTCGAGAGGGATCGAATGGTATAGGTTTCGAAGCGTCCGCATGACTATTGAGGTCAGCATGATGAAAAGGGCAGATATCTCAGGGGGCAGATGTCCGCCAGACTCGGGAAGGGTCTCATTGGAGTCCGCTCGGCGAGGGGAATCGAATGGTATAGGCCTCGAAGTGTCCGCATGCCTGTAGCACCCAGTAGCCAACAATTTGAAAGTACTTGCCCGGGGAACTCAAGTACAAATGTATGCATAGCGATTCAACAAGCTGTCGGACAGCCTCGAGACACGGAGCGTTGGAATCCGCCGGTCGAGGGGAATCGAATGGTATAGGTCTCGAAGTGTCCGCATGGCTATAGAGGTCAGCAGGAAGAAAAAGGCAGATACCTCACCGGGTACTGGCTGATGTCCGCTAGAGTCAGGCAGGGCCTCATTGGAATCCGCTAGAGTCAGGAAGGGCCTCATTGGAATCCGCTCATTGAGGGGAATCGATTGGTATAGCTCTTGAAGCGTCTGCATGGCTATAGAGGTCAGCAGGAAGAAAAAGGCAGATACCTCACCGGACACTGGGCGATGTCCGCTCGAGTCAGGCAGGCCCTCATTGGAATCCTCTCGCTTAGGGGTAATGAATAGTGTCAACCTGGATAGCAGAGCATGCCCCTCTCCGAACGTTGATAATAATCAATACTTCCACTGATTCGATCATGAAGCCTGATACGAGGTGTGCAAGAACTTAGAAACCTTTTGCAAGTGTTGTTACCAGTGATCAAATAAGGGGTATGTTTTGGCTCGTTACCGGGACAATAGATGGTTAGTCATCGTATGTTTGGATCCTTTTTCGTCTGAACAGCCTTTACCTGGTGATAAAGTAGTCTGTTCTAAGTAGAGGCCATCAGGGGCCGGAAGAGTTCCCCAATGCTGACCCCTATGGGTCACATACCTTAGTGCTCTTCTGGAGATTCGGGTGTGAAATGGACCATCCAGGTGCACTGGGCAGACAGGATGCGGGTTGTATTGCACCCAACGGACTAGGATGGAACCAGTGTGCTGGGGCCATCTGAGGGCGGGCTGGGTGCACAGGATGCTCCAGACGGATTTCCTGCGTCCGGACGCAATGCCTATCCGTCTGTAGCAAACACTGTTTTTGCTGATGTAGTATCTCTCATGATTACATAATAGCGTGTTATCGCTATGAGATGATTGTTTGATTGTTTTCATAACTCGTGATTGTGAGTCATGTGATCTAATGACTTTCGCACATGACTGACTTTATGAGTCATGGGTTTCACACATGTGACTCATTTGAGTACATGATTTGTTTTATGGGTTTTTAATTGGTTAACGGTATATTGAGCAGTGACCTTTAGAAGTCTTCGGATGGAGCTCAGGTGATGACTCACTTATGAGTTATAGAGGTTATATAATCCAAGATGATGAGTCACCTGGGTTAGGGGTATGAAGATGCCCATATAAGGCAGGCCTTAGGGCCGGAGAGAGAGCCACAAACCATCTCTCCTCCACCTCCGGCGATTGAAATCTCAACACCATGGGAAATCATGGTGACTTTCCCCCACCCACCTCTCTTTTCCCACGATGGCTACTGCCTAAGAGTTGACGTTAAGCCATCTCTCCTTCTCCTCCAGGGCGAGGCGCCCCCCCTCCTTGGGGTTCTCGTTCCTGATCTTCGTTGACACCGGTTCATGAAGTTCGGTTCTCCGCCTTACCCCGCACTCTCATTGCACCTCGCTCAGAGTTTGGCATGGTCGGAAACCTTCACGCTTCGCTCACTGTCGGCGTTACGGTACCAGACTCTCGGTCGAACTAGCTCTCAGCTTGCTGGGCTTGTACCTCTGATGGGGAAAGCTTCGGTTAGTAACATCTCGGTCGCGCCTCGGTTTCGCTGTCGCCGAAAAGCCCTGACAATGGCCCCTTTGTCGGTTGTGGCTTGCGCGCTCGCAATCCTTCCTCTGTCCTCCTCCCGGTTTTGTCCGCTAGCACCGTTACTGCCCCTTTCCGCTCCCTGGCTGGCATCCTACTACTTCCCATCGTCTGGCATCCTACTGCTACACATTGGCTGGCGCCCTACTGCTTATCGTCGTTGGCTGGCATCCCCTCTGCCCGGTGGGTCCGCTCGCCTTCTACGCTCTCCGATCGTTCGACCCCTCCTCAGTTACTCCTAGTCGTGGTATAGCACTGCCTCCGTGGCTTTGTCCAACGCCCTGAATCGATGTACTGACCTGCCCGACCGTTCATCATGGTTTTTGGTGGGCCCTCGAGTTTTGAGTTTTCCTATGTCGGCGATCATCCATCTTCTCCCCCCGGCGCACCGTTTGTGACCAGCGGGATCTTTTCTTTTGTTTTGGGGAGCCTGGGGAAGGGTTTGGGTCTCTCTACCTGTACGTTTCTATGTATTGTTTCCTTATGTGTCTGGGGTATTATTATCTTAGGTGCTAGGCGGGGGGAACTTTTCCTATGGACTCGGGGTGTTTGATTTTTCCCATGAAGAGGTGAAGCGGGCGAGTGTTATTGGATTTATAGGTTTTTTTCTCTTTATAGCTAGCCCTGCATAACGCTTTTTGTACCTAAAACAAACAATACATGATAACAAAAAAAAAAAAAAAGGCCTGAGAGATAGCCATGAAGTATCTTTCCTCCACCTCCGGCGATTGAAATCTCAACACCACGGGAAATCATCGTCACTTCCCCACATCCACCTCTCTTCTCCCACGATGGCTACTGCCTAGGGGATGACGTTAAGCCATCTTCCCTCATCCTCTGAGGCCCGTTGGCCTCCCCTCTCTGGGGTTCTCGTTCTTGTTTGTCGTTGACAACCCCTCATGATGTTCGGTTCTCCCGCTATCACCGCACTCTCTTTGCACCTCGCTTAGAGTTTTGCATGGTCGGAAAGCTTCTTGCTTCGCTTACGGTCGGCATTACGGTGTCGGACTCTCGGTCGAAGTAGGCCTCGGCTTGCTGGGCTTGCACCTCTGATGGGGAAAGCTTTGGTTAGTAACATCAGGGTCCCGCCTCGGTTTCATTGTCGCCCAAAAGCCCTTGCTATGGCCCGTTTGTCAGTTGTAGCTAGCCCGCTCGTGATCCTTCTTCTCTCCTTCTCCCAGTTTTGTCCGCTGGCACTGTTACTGCCCCCTTTCCTCTCCTTGGCCGGGACCCGACTGCTCCCCATTGGCTGGCACCCTACTGCTACACTTTGGCTGGCACCCTACTGCTCATCGTCGTTGGCTGGCATCCCCTCTGCCCGGTGGCTTCGCTTGCCCTCTACCCTTTCTGATTGGGTGAGCCCTCCTTGGTTACGCCTAGTCGTCGTACTCCACTGCCTCCGTGGCTATTGTCCAATGCCTTGGATCGATGTATTGACCTGCCCGACCGTACATCGCAGTTTCGGTGGGCCCTCAAGACTTGAGTTTTCCTATGTCGCTGGTCATCAATCCTCCCCCCCCTGGTCACCGTTTGTGGCCGTCCAGATCTTTTCTTTTGTTTTGGTGAGCCTGCGGAAGGGTTTGGGTCTCTCTACCTGTACGTTTCTATGTATTGTTTCGTTATGTATCTGGGGTATTTTTATCTTAGGTGCAAGGCGAGGGGGACTTTTCCTATGGACTCAGGGTATTGGATATTTCCTATGAAGAGGTGAAGTAGGCGGTTGTTATTGGGCTTATAGGTTTTTTTCTCTTCATGGCTCGCGCTGCATAAGGCCTTTTGTACCTAAAACAAATAACGCATGATTAGAAAAAAAGAAAATAGGCCTGAGAGATAGCCCCTCCCCTGTACTGGGTCTGACCACGTGACCATCATGATGTGGTTCACTTACCCAATAAGAACCCCTCCTCTACCTGCTCCTAATTGGGTAAGGACTGAATGGCACTCCCTGGAATCAGGCCTCAAAGACGTCCACAGTGCCAGCTATGTCAGCCCTCCCAATCAGACACTCTCTTGAGTACTTGTTCAATATACACCTTTACAACCTGGTTACCCTCCTCAAGGAGCACACGCCACTATGTCGTGCCTCTGTCTGAGTCAAACCATGGTGGAGCCCCCTTTTGTCCACCCTCAGGAAAGAATTCCATTCCGTATTCAGAAGAGCCTACTCCTCCAATTCCCCTCAGGACAGGGCCACAGCCCGACTGTTCAAAGCACGATACTTCAAGGCGATAAAGGCTGCTAAGGCCCAATACTGAAAGTCCTTCATGACAGACACAACCCCACCCACAATGTGGATGGCAAAGAAGTTTGTTATTGGAAGAGTCACATCCAAGTTCCCCAACTTACCTGAGGCCACCTCACTGAAGGAGATCAACAATGCCCTCTTGGCCCACTGATATCCACCCAAATTACTCCCAATAGTCCCTACAATTCTGAAGCAACACCAGGGCTACGAGCCCCTCATGGCGATTCAAATCACAGTGGCACTTAGAAAATGCTCGTATTCATTGGCCTCCGGGCCCAACACTATTCCATACTCAGTGTGGAAAAGGGTACACCTTATATCCCCGCAATTACTTACCGACCTCCTTGATCCCTTACTGAAATTCGGATATCACCCTACCACAATGAAAAAGGCGAATATGGAAGTCCTCGACAAGCCCGGCACACCCTCCTATGACTCGCCATCTTCCTTTAAAGTCATTGTCCTCCTCCACCCAGTTTCTAAGATTCTTGAGAGAATTATCGCCTCTGGCCTCTCACTGGCAGCTAGCTCCCTCAAGTTGCTCCACCAGAACCAGTGTGATTTCCTCCCTGCCCTCTGCTCCTCTGATGCAGTGTTGTATCTAGTCTACACAGTCAGAAAACTGCAGCGCCCTGGCCTAAAGGTCACCACTCTGTTCCTGGACATCAAAGAGGGATTTGACAATGTGAATGCATCCATACTCTGTTCCTTCCTCAAAGGGGCTGGAGTTGCACACTACATGGTCTCATGGATCAGATCATTCCTGTTTCAAATAACCTGCCGCCTACTGTTCCAAGGTGCTCCAAAGTCCTTCTCCCCAGTTCAAGTGGGCATACCTCAAGGTTCCCCAATATCATCCCTATTGTTTGTCATATATGTAATTTCACTTCACATCGACCTGCCCATGTAACAGGGTCTTGGCACTGGACTTTAGTCCAAGGCACACAACGGCAGGAAGGTCCTAAACGATGACAGTCGTTTAGTCTGAGGGTTCGGAGATCACAATCCCAGGTCAAGGCTCATCGTGAAATCACAGATCAGGGTCAGGGTTCGTGGGTTCTTGGCGTGGGTCTTAGATATCAGAATAGAAGATGTTATATTCTGAAGTACAGGAGTCGTGAAAGAAATACCAGGTAGCGTAAAGAACCAGGGAAATAAGGGGCTTTTTCTATTTTTTATTTTTATTTTTTATATCATGTATTTGTTACTTAAGATACAAGAAACCGGATGGAGCGCTAGCTATGGCGAAACCAAAACCTATAAAACAATGCAATGGCCGGCTTCACCTTGTCATAGGACAAACAAATACCCTCCTTCCCCCCCCTCCCCCCAAATGAATTCAATTAAACATGAAAAACTCGCTGTACCCCCAAGACCCTATGGTATAGGCCTAACCGCACACTAGCCACCAGCCTAAACTAATGTGGAGGAAAGCATAGGAAAGCCAAAACATGAAGAAAACGAATATGAGAATGTACGGGAGCAAAGAAACCCTTCAACAGGCTCCCCTGAACAAAAGAAAAAATCTTGCGGCACCAAGTGCTGACGGACAGGGAAGATAAAACTACTGTAGCCCGGGGCCTAACAGAATTTTCCCAAACGTATCGGCTTAGGGGCAAGGCGTGTGACAAGGGCGGGCTGCCCTGTAATTGGCGAGTGAGGGAATAGGGCCATCCAAAGAGGGAGTGCAATACCATAGACCCTGAGGCGAGGTGCGATCGTAGAGTAAATTGCAGGAGCGGATAAGGAGGCGAGGGGAGCTACATGGCGAGGAGATCCACACGGCAGTGAAGGTACCAGCTATTGTGAGCGGCAGTAGGGTGCCAGCTGAGGGGGCAGATAAGGTGCCAGCTAAGGAAGGGCATAGCAGTACAGTGGAAGCGGATCTAACCGTGGGGAGCAGGAGAGGGAAGGCTCTCCAGAAACCAAGAAGTACAAACACTAAGGACAGAGACGAGGTTACAGTTTTTTGAATGCTGACCATACCAACCGAGCACATCAGGAGGGAGTACAATATCAGAGAGGAGGGCCACCAGGGCAACTACTTCATGGATAGCCCAAAGCTAGGAACGGTGTGTTGACGATGGAGAGAGGGTTACCGACCGTGCAAATCGCTAAGTGAGATGCGTCGTGAAGTACAGGGTAAGGGGTAGGAACGTTAATGCAAGTATGCTTAAACGAAGACAGAATAGAACCAGGAAGGAATCCATAACCCCTGGGAGGGGAGGCCAAAGGCCTCAGAGAGAAGGAAGAAATGAGAGTGTGATAACCCCCCAGGCAGTTGCCATGGGCAAGGGAGATCAGAGGCAGAGGACACTCTCAAGATGATTTCTCATGGTGTTCAGATTTCAATCGCTGGAGGTGGAGCGGACGAGAAAGATGGAAGGAGATAGGGGGCTCCTGTTATTTTATTTTTATATCATGTATTCGTTGATTAAGGTACAAGAAACTGCATGGAGCCCTAGCTATGGCAAAAACAAAACCTATGAGCAATTCAACGACCTGCTTCACCCGCTCATGGGAAAAATCAAGCTCCTTGAATTCAGAGAAGCTCCCTCCTCCTAATATTACGTAAGATGAAAGCAAGGCGAAGCAATACCTTCATCCAGACACGTAAGAAAAGACATCATAGGAATAGAAATAGGACAAGACGCAAACCCTTTGGCACGGCCCCTACAACAAAAGAAAAGATTTCCCCAGCACCAAATGCCGGCAGAGAGGAGAGAATAAAACTACTGTAGTCTGGGCCCTATAGCTGTCGCGGCGAGGTACGAAACCCACGGGTGAACCCGCTAAGAAGACGGCGACTTTCCCAGCATTGGGATAGCCCAAGGATGTCGTGGTATACAATGGACCACAGGAACCGAGATTGTAGTTGTGATGGTAGAGGAAATCGCGGGAGTGGGAGGAGCATAAGGGGAGTCACCCAGCGAGGAGAGCCACTCAGCAGTGGAGGTGCCAGGTATCGTGGGAGCAGTAGGGTGCCAGCTGAAGGGGCAGATAAGTTGTCAGCTAAGGAAGGACATGGCAGTACTATGCAGGTAGATCTAACCATGGGAAGAGGGAGGGAGAAGGCTCACCAGAAACCAAGAAGTACGAATACGGAGGACCAAGACGAGGTTACGATTTTTCGAATGCCTATTGTACTGACGGAACAACTCAGGAGAGAGTGCAATACCAGAGAGCAGGGCCAGCAGGGCAACTACCTCACCGATAGCCAGAATGTAGCGACCGTGTATTGATGATAGAAAGATGGTTGCCGACCGTGCAAATCGCTAAGCAGGATGCATCGCGAAGTGCAGGGTAAGGGGCAGGAAGGTAGGAGATAAGACACTTTTTTTTAATTTTCTTTTATATCAAGTATTCATTGTTAAGGTACAAGAAACTACATGGAGCGCTAGCTATGGCAGAAACAAAATCACTAAACAATCCAACGGCCCACTTCACCTTGTCATGGGACAAAAAAATACCCCCCACCCAAATGCAAGCAATCAAACATGAACAACTCGCCTTACCCCCAAGACCCTATGGTATAGGCCTAACCGCACACCAGCCACAAGTCTAAACTAATGTGGAGGAAAGCATAGAAAAGCCAAAACATGAAGAAAACAAACATGAGAATGTACATGTAACAAACACATTCCCGTCGGTGTTTCGTTAAACGGGGAACGACTAATCGTAGTGCATATCGTGATCGTTGACTATCTTCATAGTCTCGTTCGAGGAAGTCTTATCGCTATAAGACCGGAAGGTACAAAGTCCAATCGCTAGAGGACTAGGTGCTCGCGCTCGAGCTGTAGAGGTTTGCGTAAGAAGTAGAGTAATAGGTTTGTATATCTTGCATCACGGGAAGGTCACTGTCAAAGGGCATGGCCCGTGCTCCAGTATCCAAGTGTTGTATTACTTAGATGGTTGCGTGAAGATCCTATCTCTTGGTCAGTTTTTTTTTTTTTCTTTTTTGTTTTTTTTTTATATCATGTATTCATTGTTAAGGTACAAGAACTCGCATGCATCGTGAGATATGGCGTAAAGAAAACCTTAATCCGAACAACCGCCCGCTTCACCTCTTCATGGGAAAAATCAAACACCCCGAATCCATAGGAAAAATCCCCCTCGCATAGCACCTAAGACAATAATACCTCAGACACGTAAGGAAACAATTCATAGAGACGTACAGGAGAGAGACCCAAACCCTTCAGCAGGCTCCCCTAAAAACAAAAGAAAGGATTCGCTCGCGAAGGCCCGATAGGGCCCGGGGGGGCGGATGTGTGATCGCCGTTACGAGAGAAAACAACTGGACTTGTCGGCCGACCTTGTAACCATAAACGTACGGTCGCGCCGGTAATTACATCGATCCAAGGCATTGGACACCAGGCAGGGAGATAGTGCAATACCACGACTGGGCATAACCGAGGAGTGGACGAACGATCGGGGAGGATGAGGAGGCAGTAAGGTGCCAGCTGCTGTAGCAGTAACGGTGCAAGCGGACAGAACCGGGAGGTGGGAGAAGGAAGGATCGCGAGCAGGCTAGCCACAACCGACAAACGGGCCATAGCAAGGGCTTTTGGGACGACGACGAAACCGAGACGAGACCGAGATGTTACTAACCGAGGCTTTCCCCATCAGAGGTACAAGCCCAGCAAGCCGAGGCCTACTTCGACCAAGAGTCCGACACCGTAACGCCGACCGTGAACGAAGCGAGAAGCTTTCCGACCGTGCAAAATGCTAAGCGAGGTGCAAAGCAATTGCGGGGTAAGGGGGAGAACTGAACATCATGAGCGGATCAACGACGAACGAGAACGAGAACCCCAAGGAGGGGAGGCCGACAGGCCTCAGAAGAGGTGGAAGGTTGGCTTAACGTCAACTCCTAGGCAGTAGCCATCGTGGGAGAAGAGAGGTGGGTGGGGGAAACTGACGATGATTTCTCGTGGTGTTGAGATTTCAATCGCCGGAGGTGGAGGAGAGATGGTTCGTGCCTATCTCTTGGTCGGAACCAAGCGCCTTATATAGGCATCTTCTCACAACCCTATCCCTGGTGACTCATCACCTCGCGCTACGTAATCCTTGTATGACTCGTAGTGAGTCATAGCGCAAAACCCATTGATGACTCACATGAGTCATCGCGCAACATCCCGTTAACCAATCATAACTCCTAAACCAAGTCATGTGCTCAAATGAGTCACATGCGTGAAACCCATGACTCGTAATATGAGTCATGTGCGAAAGTCATTACATCATATGACGTCACCATCGAGAGTCATAAACCATTTAATCAATCATAATCAAACGATGACTCGTAAGTGCGCAGTCATGTGAAAACTATGAGTCAAACGACGTCATAGTATAAAAACATAAACAGGGGATGACTAATAACTGATTAGTCATGTGAAAACAAATTGGCTAAGTCAGAATTTGTGATATTAGCTCCTCTCCCCCTTAGCATCGGTCTCACGATGCTCAAAAACATAAACATAAAACATTAACATACTTTTCAAATTCCAAACACAAAGGAAATAAACAATTTAAATACATATCCACCAGCTTCTCGTTTGCTGGTCTTCATCTCGTTCTTTTTAGGCCGATATAACGCCAGAGTCGTTTTAGTCCTTTTTTTACCCATGGTCTGGGGATCCGTTCGTCTCTGGGGCTGGGGGCAGTCCCACCGCCGCCGAGTATTCTCTGTCTCGGTCCAGCTCTCTCACCAGGGCTGCCGCTTCGCTCATCGCTCGTCGAACTCGGATCTTGAGTTCGACGTTATCGTATACCCGCCGTCGGGCCTCGATTCCTGCCTTTCTTGCTGACTCTTCGGCCACCACACATCTTCTCTTGTAGCTCCGGTTCTCGTCCCGGAGGTCTCCTATCACTTTCTCCATCCTCTCCATTCGTTCTTGAAGTTCCTCGACGAACTTCGCCATATCATCGTATTTGTTGCCGAGGCCTGCTGGCTCACCCCAGTGGACCTTTTTCGCTTGTCGGCGTGGTTGGTTTCGTCGAGGTTGCTTTGGGAACCAGTTGGCTCCCTCTTTGTCTCTTAGGTGCACGTCGCACCGATCGTTGAAGCATGCACTCCAGTGCATGGCGGCGTGAGGGGTGGTTGGTGCTTTAGCAGGTGCCTTCGAGGCAGAACCTGCTGAGGAGGAGGAGGAAGCGGAGGATACTTTGACTGCTTGGCTGTACGACATTCTCATATCGTGTTGTTCGTGGTATTTGGAAGTGAAGAAAGTGTAAAAGGTTGAAGTGCGATTTGTAAGATGTTCGTTGGTCTTGCGAATGTTATCCTAAGGATGCTTGTTCGTGATTTTTTCGTGTTCGCAAGATCTCCTTTTATCTTTGCCTGAACTCTTTCTTTGTTCCTTAATCTTTTTGTCCTTCCTCGATGTGTGTGTGTCTTCTTTGGTATCTTTACGTGTCGTATGATATTCTTGCATCGGATAATTCTTATCAAAAGAATTGCGTCCTAATCGTACGGTCACCTTGCATGTCGTATGATGCTCTTGCATTGGATAATTCTTATCAAAAGAATTGCGTCGTCATCGTACGGTCACCTTGCATGTCGTATGATGCTCTTGCATTGGATAATTCTTATCAAAAGAATTGCGTCGTAATCGTACGGTCACCTTGCATGTCGTATGATGCTCTTGCATTGGATAATTCTTATCAAAAGAATTGCGTCGTAATCGTACGGTCGCCGTGCATGTGGTATGATGCTCCTGCATCGGATAATTCTTATCAAAAGAATTGCGTCGTAATCGTACGGTCGCCGTGCATGTCGTATGATGCTCCTGCATTGGATAATTCTTATCAAAAGAATATCGTCGTCATCCTTCGGTCGGGAAATCAATTCCTTTCTGGTCTCAGAAGAGATCCATAAGTACTCGCCGTTTGGCCCTGATGGTTCAACTGTTTGATCTTCCTTTCCTCTGGACATCGCCTTCTTTTCGTTTTTTGAGCTCCTCTCCCACCACGTTTGATGTTCGAGTACGCTGAGCTTCGTCTTGTCGTGTCGTTTTGTTTCGAGCGTTTCTTTCTTTTGAGCTCCTCTCCCACCACGTTTGGTGTTCGAGTATACTGAGCTTCGTCTTGTCGTGTAGTTTTGTATCGAGCGT
>Ga0307513_10008580_pt1 | contig 13052 bp, 7 predicted proteins | sample 15_EM_MG_FD_202174 | JGI IMG/M metagenome (GOLD analysis project Ga0307513, IMG submission 202174) | Populus trichocarpa ectomycorrhiza microbial communities from riparian zone in the Pacific Northwest, United States - 15_EM | ecosystem: Host-associated > Plants > Roots > Unclassified | place...
GGGCGCCGTCCAGCGGTGTTGCGTTTTTGTCGTAGGTGGGTGTTACTCTCTCCAGTAGTTAGAACGAGTGTTCGAAAAGTTCGAACGATCGTCCTAACCGACCGGGAGAGGTGTTTCGCGGCTCAGCTCCCGGGGTGCGGCGCCCGCGAAGCGCCGCACGCGAGGTCCGGGCATTCGCGGGTCCGGGTCCTCACCAGGCAGGACCGTCGTTCGCCGCCCACGACCCCCGGGCGGCGGGCGGCGGACCCGCCGGCCAAAAGTCCGGCCGGGTGTGGTGTGGGGAAGCATCCGCACCCGGCCGGCGCCAGCCGCTGTGCCTTCCTCCGCAGCGGATCGATTCGACCGGCTCGTCGGATGCGACACACGCGAGGAGAAACCATGGTGAGCAACACGGCGTCGGGCCTCATGCAGGCTCCCCGCCAAGGGACCGGTTCGGCGCCCCAGCAAGCACCCGGGCTGGCGCACGCGCCCACGGCGGGGCCGGAGGCGCCCACCATCCCGGCGCACATGCTGCCGCACCGGACCCCCGCTCAGCTGCTGACCATCGCCCGCCAGGGCCTGGCCGAGGCGGCACAGACCCGCCCGGACGGCCTGCGCTACGCCACCGCGCACCTGGCCGCCCTGCGCGCGGCCGCCGCGGTGCTCGCCGCCCGGGCCCGCCCCGCCGCACCCACCCGGCGCAGCCGCGTCACCAGCGTCTGGTCGCTGCTGGTCCTGGTCGCCCCCGACTTCAACGAGTGGGCCAGTTACTTCGCGCTCGGTGCCGGCAAACGCGCCGCAGCCGAGGCCGGCATTCCCCGCGTGGTCAGCCCCCGCGAGGCCGACGACCTCCTGCGCGCCGCCGAGCAGTTCGTCGCGGTGGTCGAGTCCACTTTGGGCTTGTCCTACCAACCACCCCTGGACCAGGCGGCCTTCCCCCCTCCCGAACGAGCCAGAGCCGCCTGACCGGGGCGGCCACCGGTTCGGCGGGCCCGCTCGATGATGGGCGGGCCCGGCTGAGCCGTCTTCTGCGCCCGGTGCCGTCGGTTGCTTCGAACGCTCGCGCTAGTCGCTGTCCGGCGGCCGGGCAACCCTCGCCGGCAGCACAGCAGTCCCGGCACCGATCGGCTCCCCGGATGCCGGGTTCGCTGATCGTTTTCGATGTCGAGATGCTCGCGCGCAGGCGCAGGGTTCGGGCCGGATCAGTGTCTCGGGCGGGGTTCGGAATAGCTCGCTCGCTCGTCGGCTCGGTCATGCACAGCGACCCGGGAGGCACGCAATTCATGTTCGCGCGAAGCGCGGACCAGGTTGTTCAGGCGTTGTCCCGGCTCGGGCGGCGGCCTGAACGGGCGCGAGCCCGGCCCGGGCGGAACTCGGGCGATGAAGCGGAGCGAGGCACCATGGCGGGGCGGATGATCAACGGGGCCGCCGCCCTGGCGCAATTGGTGCGGCCGGCCAGCGACCCCGACGAGTTCGGCGGTCACCGGGTGCTGCCGGTGATTCCCGAGCTGAGTGGCCTCCTGCCCAGCCACGGACTGCGCCGAGGAAGCACCGTAGCCATCACGACGGGCCCGCCATTGCCAGGCCAGCCGCGGTCCGGCCAGCCGCGATCTTGGCAGTCCCGGACTGAGCAGTCCAACTCCGGGGAGCCGCGGGCTGGGGAGTCCGGTTCTGGGCAGTCGCGGGCTGGGGACCTGGGGTCCGGGGAGTTGGGGGCTGGGGAGTCTAGCTCTGGGCAGTCGCGGGTTGAGGGGTCGCGGTTCGGAGAGTCGCGGGCTGGGGAGTTGCGGGCTGGGCAGTCCGGCTCTGGGCAGTCGCAGGCTGAGGGGTCGTGGTCTGGGCAGTCGCGGGCTGAGGAGTTGCAGTCGGGGGAGTTGCAGTCGGGGGAGTTGGGGTCTGGGCAGTCGCGGGTTGAGGGATCGCGGTTCGGAGAGTCACGGGCTGAGGAGTTGCGGTCTGGGGAGTCGCGGTTCGGAGGGGCGCAGGCTGGGCGATCTCTTGCCGGGCAGACACGGGCTGACCGCTCGTCCGCGAATGGGGTGATCGACGCTCCTGCGGCCGGTTCCGGTGGGAGCACGTCTCTGCTGCTTGCGCTGCTCTCCGCGGCTTCGCGCTCCGGCTCCTGGTGCGCTGTGGTCGGCATGCCCGCGCTGGGTGCTCTGGCGGCCGCGGAGAGCGGGATCGCACTGGACCGGCTCGCGCTCGTGCCCAACCCCGGACCCGAATGGCCGACGGTGGTCGCCGCCCTCATCGATGGGATGGACCTGGTGGTTGTGGCTGTCCCGGGGCTGGTCGCCCCGACGCTCGCCAGCCGGCTGGCCGCCCGGGTCCGGCAACGCGGTTGTGTTCTGGTGCCCTACGGCAACTGGGCTGGCGCCGACGTGACCCTGCAGGTCACGAGCGGCAGATGGGAGGGCCTCGGCGCCGGCCACGGCCGGCTGCGCCGCCGCGAAGTCACCATCGTCGCCCGGGGCCGTGGCGCGGCAGCCCGCCCGAAGGAACTCACCATGTGGATGCCGGGCATCACGACCCCACCCCCAATCCCTCCACCCCCGGCCGGGCGCACCCTGACCGGCCCGGCTGCCCCGGCTGCCCCGGCTGCCCCGGCTGCCCCGGCTGCCCCGGCTGCCCCGGCTGCCCCGGCTGCCCCGGCTGCCCCGGCTGCCCCGTGCGCTGTTGCCGCCCCGGCTGGGCTGGTGGTCGTGGGGCGCGCGACGGCGTCGGTTGCGCCTGCGGGCACCGAGGACGTTCTGGTTGGGGGCGTGACCGATGGGCGGGCTGCGGTTCGGCGGCGACGGGGCTCTCTTATTGCGGTCAGGTCCGCATGAGTGCGGCTTTGGGCGTACGCGCGCTGATGGTTTGGTGTCCTGATTGGCCTGTTGTTGCGGCCGAGATTGTTGACGGTGTGCCGGCTTCCGGGGCGGTTGTGGTGCTGCACGGCAATCGGGTGCTGGCTTGTTCGGAGGCGGCTCGGGCTGAGGGGGTTCGGCGGGGGTTGCGGCGGCGGGAGGCGCAGAGCCGGTGCCCGCAACTTGTTGTGGTCGAGCATGATCCGGGGCGGGATGCGCGGGCCTTTGAGCCGGTTGTGGCCGCCGTTGAGGAGGTTGCCGTCGGGGTTGAGGTGATTCGGGCCGGGGCCTGTGCGGTCGCCGCGCGGGGGCCGGTTCGGTACTTCGGCGGGGAGGAGGCCGCGGCCGAGCGGTTTGTCGAGCAGGTCGCGCAGGCCTGTGCGGTGGAATGCCAGATTGGGATCGCCGATGGGGTGTTCGGGGCGGGGCTGGCGGCGCGGACCGGGCAGATCGTGGCCGCCGGGCGGACCCGGGAGTTTCTGGCCGGGGTTCCGGTTGAGGCGTTGGACCGGCCCGAACTTGCCGATCTGCTGCGCCGGCTGGGGGTCAAGACTCTGGGTGACTTCGCGGCTTTGCCCGCCTCCGATGTGTTGTCGCGGTTCGGGTTCGATGGGGCGCTGGCTCATCGGCTTGCGGCGGGCTTCGACCATCGGCCGCTTGCGGTCCGTCGGCCGCCGCCGGATCTGGACGTTTCCGATACGTACGACGAACCGCTCGAACGGGTCGACGTGGCGGCGTTCGCGGGGCGGGTGCTGGCCGAACGCCTGCACGAGCGGCTCGCCGCGCACGGGCTGGCCTGCACGCGGCTCGGCATCGAGGCGGTCACCGCCGACGGGCAGGAGCTGCACCGGGTGTGGCGGCACGACGGCACGCTCACCGCGCCGGCCATCGCCGAACGGGTGCGCTGGCAGCTCGACGGCTGGCTGACCGGCGCCCGGCGTGGCGCCCCGGCCCGTCCGACGGCCGGCCTGGTCCGGCTCCGGTTGGTGCCCGACGGCGTACTCGTCCATCTTGGACTGCAGCCCGGCCTGTGGGGCGACGCGGGCGCCGAACGTGAACGCGCCCACCGTGCCCTGAGCCGGATCCAGGGGCTGCTCGGCCCGGACGCCGTGCTGACCCCCGTCGCCGGGGGCGGCCGTTCCTCGGACGACCAGGTCCGCCTCGTTCCCTGGGGCGACGAGCGCACTCCGGACCGCCCGGCCGCCGACCAGGCCGACCCGATCCCGGGCATGACCAGCATCGCCGCGCAGGCCACGGCGGACGCCCCGGCCACGATCCTCACCCTGGTGCCGGATCCGCCACCCGATCCGATTCTCACGGTGGCGCCGGATCCGGCTGCCGGCCCGGATCTCAGCGTGGTGCCGGATCCGGTTCCCGGGCCGCTTCTCAGCGTGGTGCCGGACCCTGCTCCCGGCCCGGTTCTCCATGTGGTGCCGGACCCGGCCGGCGGCCCGGATCTCGCCCGGGTGCCGGATCGGGACGGGAGCCGAACCCCCAACCGGGGACAGGGCAGCGGCGGGAATTCCCCGGCCGGACTGCGCCCAGACCAGCCGGAGCAGGAAGAGGCAGAGCGCAGGGAGCGAGAGCGACCCACGACGCTCGACCCGGTCGATGGTCCCGATGCTGACGGAGGCAAGGCCAAGGCCGACCCGATCAGGCTGGCGGAGGCGAGGCCGGGCAAGGTCAAGAGCGACAAGCGTCCGCCGTGGCCCGGCCGGCTGCCCAAGCCCGCTCCCGCGCTGGTCCTGTCCCAGCCGCTCGGCGCCGTCGTTCTAGACGCCGACGGCACCCCGGTCGGCGTCAGTGCCCGGCTCGAGCTGACCGGCAGCCCCGCCACCGTGATCGTCGAGGACGGGGCGCCGGCCGAGATCGCCGGTTGGGCCGGGCCGTGGCCGGTTGATGAGCGCTGGTGGGATCCGGCCGAGGCGCGCCGGCGGGCCCGGTTCCAGATCGGCCTGGCCGACGGCAGTGCCCTGTTGATGTTCCTGGCGGCCGGCCGCTGGTCGGTGGAGGCGATCTATGACTAGGCGGATCCGACGATGAGCTTCCACAACCCGAAGATGCCCTGGTCCGAGCTTGAAGGCATGTTGTCCGGCACCCGGCAGATCGGCGCGGAGCAGCCGCAGCCGTACACCGTCGATCCGCTCGCGGTGGACGCCGACGGCGGTGACTCGCCCGCCTGGAGCCGCAAGCGCCAGCCCTACACGGCGCCGGCCCTCGTCCGGCCCGCCGAGAAGGTCGTTCCGTACGCCGAACTGCACTGCCACACCAACTTCAGCTTTCTCGACGGCGCCAGCCATCCCGAGGAACTGGCCGAGGAGGCGGCGCGGCTGGGGCTGACCGGCCTCGCCGTCACCGATCACGACGGGTTCTACGGCGTGGTCCGTTTCTCCGAGGCGGCCCGGGAGCTGGGGCTGCCCACGATCTTCGGCGCCGAGCTCTCCCTCGACCTGAGCAAACCGCAGAACGGCGAGCCCGATCCGGCGGGCCGGCATCTGCTGGTGCTCGCCCGGGGTGCCGCCGGCTACGCCGCGCTGGGCCGGACCATCGGCGACGGCCAGCTCGCGGGCGAGGAGAAAGGCAAGCCGGCGTACGGGGACCTGGAGCAGATCGCCCCGGCGCTGGGCAAGGAAGTGCTGGTGCTGACCGGCTGCCGCAAGGGCGTCGTCCCGGCCGCGCTGGCCGCCGGCGGGGTCGGGCGGGCGGCCCGGGAGCTCGACCGGCTAGTCGAGCTGTTCGGCGCCGAAAGTGTGCTGGTCGAGCTGACCGATCACGGGAACCCGGACGACGGCGACCGCAACGACGTGCTGTACGCGCTGGCCCGCAGCCGGGGGCTGGCCGCCGTGGCCACCAACAACGTGCACTACGCGACCCCGGCCCGGCGCCGGCTGGCCACCGCGCTGGCGGCCGTCCGGGCCCGGCGTGGCCTCGACGACATCGACGGCTGGCTGCCCGCGGCGGGCACCGCGCACCTGCGCAGCGGCGCGGAGATGGCGCGCCGGTTCGCCCGCTATCCGGGGGTGGTGCAGCGGGCCGCGGAGCTGGGCGCGGAACTGGCGTTCGACCTGCAGCTCATCGCGCCGCAACTGCCCGCCTTCGAGATGCCGGACGGGTTCACCGAGATGGGCTGGCTGCGCGAGCTGACCATGCAGGGGGCCCGGGAGCGGTACGGGCTGCCCGAGGAGGTGCCGGAGGTCTACGCGAAGATCGAGTACGAGCTGGACATGATCGAGAAGCTCGACTTCCCCGGGTACTTCCTGGTGGTCTACGACATCGTCCGGTTCTGCAAGGAGCACGACATCTACTGCCAGGGCCGGGGTTCGGCGGCGAATTCGGCGGTCTGCTACGCGCTGTACATCACCAATGTGGACGCTTTCGAATACGACCTGGTCTTCGAGCGTTTTCTCGCCCCGGAACGCGACGGCCCGCCGGACATCGACGTCGACATCGAGTCGGACCGGCGCGAAGAGGTCATCCAGCACGTCTACCGCAAGCACGGGCGCAAGCACACCGCGCAGGTCGCCAACGTGATCTCATATCGGCCGCGCTCCGCCGTACGCGATATGGCCAAGGCTTTTGGCTTCTCGCCCGGTCAGCAGGATGCCTGGAGCAAGCAGATCGACCGGTGGGGCAACGTCGCGACCGTCGACGTCGACGACATTCCCGAGCAGGTCGTCGCGTACGCCAATGAACTGCAGAATTTCCCCCGCCATCTCGGCATCCATTCGGGCGGCATGGTGATCTGCGACCGGCCGGTGAGCGAGGTGTGCCCGGTCGAATGGGGACGGATGCCGGGCCGGACCGTGCTGCAGTGGGACAAGGACGACTGCGCCTCGGTCAACCTGGTCAAATTCGACCTGCTGGGCCTCGGCATGCTGTCGGCGCTGCACTATGCGTTCGACATGATCGATTCGAAGCTCGATTTCACCAATCTTCGGCCGAACGACCAGGAGGTCTACGCGATGCTGCAGAAGGCCGATTCGGTCGGGGTGTTCCAGGTGGAGAGCCGGGCCCAGATGGCCACGCTGCCCCGGCTCAAGCCGGAGGTGTTCTACGACCTGGTGGTCGAGGTGGCGCTGATCCGGCCGGGGCCGATCCAGGGCGGGTCGGTGCATCCGTACATCCGGCGCAAGAACGGCAAGGAGAAGTGGAAGATCCCGCACGAGTCGATGGAACGGGCGCTGGCGAAGACCCTGGGCGTGCCGCTTTTCCAGGAGCAGCTCATGCAACTCGCGATGGACTCGGCCGGTTTCACCCCGCTGGAGGCGGACAAGCTGCGCCGGGCGATGGGCTCGAAACGGTCGGTGGAGAAGATGGAGGAGATGCGGGAGCGGCTCTACCAGGGAATGGCCGCCAACGGCATCACCGGGGAGCTGGCCGACGATCTGTTCCTGAAGCTGTCGGCCTTCGCCAGCTATGGCTTCCCGGAAAGCCACGCGATCAGTTTCGCCTATCTGGTCTATGTCAGCGCCTGGCTGAAGCGCTATCACCCGGCGGCGTTCTGCGCGGCGCTGCTGAACGCGCAGCCGATGGGTTTCTATTCGCCGCAGACGCTGGTCGACGACGCCCGCCGGCACGGCGTCGAGGTGCGCCGGCCGGACATCAACCTCAGCGACGCGGCGGCGACGCTGGAGAGCACGCCGCAAACCCGGCTGAAGAGCGAGCCGGGCGAGCCGCCGCAGATGTGGGGGCTCGGCGGTCCGGCCGTGCGGCAGGGGCTGTCCACGGTCCGTACGCTCGGATCGGATCTTGCCGAGGCCGTGCAGGACGAGCGGCGGGCACACGGGGCGTACCGGGACATGACCGATCTCGCCCGGCGGACCGGATGCTCGACCGCCCACCTCGAGGCCCTCGCCACCGCCGACGCCTTTGCGGGTTTCGGGCTTTCGCGGCGCGAGGCGCTCTGGGCCGCGGGCGCCGCGGCCCAGGACAAACCCAACAAACTTCCGGGTACGGTCGTCGGCACCGAGGCGCCCACGCTGCCCGGCATGGGCGAGGTCGACAAGCTGATCGCCGACGTCTGGGCGACCGGGTTGTCGCCGGACGCGCATCCCGCGCAGTTCCTCCGGGAGGAGTTCGACAAGCAGGGCGCGCTGGCGATCGCGCGGCTCGGTGGGGTCGAGGGCGGCACCCGGATCCAGGTCGGCGGGATCGTCACGCACCGGCAACGGCCGGCGACGGCCGGCGGGGTCACGTTCATCAACCTCGAGGACGAGACCGGGATGCTGAACGTCACCTGCTCGCCGGGGCTGTGGCAGCGCTACCGGCGGGTGGCCCGCAGCAGCGCGGCGCTGATCGTGCGCGGCCGGCTGGAGCAGGCCGAGGGGGTGCTGAATCTGGTCGCGGACCGGCTCGTGGCGGTCACTCCGCCGATCAGCCCGGCGTCCCGTGACTTCCGCTGACCGGCCACTATATTGCGGCTTTCGCGTGTCTTGCACCTTTGGTGGCGTACACCAGATGTGCGTCTATGGGGGAGTCCGCATGATCCGTATCTGTGCAGTACTCGCCGCCGTGGCCGTTCTGGGCACCACGACCGCGGCCGCGCGCCCGCAGCACCGGACCGATCTGGTGCTCGACTACATGGCCGACGCCGGCTATGCCGTGGCCGTCCGGCTGCACTGCGAACCGCCCGGCGGCGGCCACCCGAAGCCCGTCAAGGCCTGCGCGACCCTGAAGAAGGCGGGCGGCCTGCCCGCCCGGATCAAGGCGGCCGACACCATGTGCATGATGCTGTACGACCCGCTCACGGCCGAGATCACCGGCACCTGGAAGGGCCGGCGGATCGACTGGCAGCAGCGCTACGCCAACAAGTGCGAGATGGTCCGCGCGACCGGGGTGCTGTTCGCCTTTTAGCTCTTCAGGGGCGCTTGCATCGTGAAGCTCTGTAACCGGGTCTGATAGCCGAGGTGCTCGTTGAGGCGGCGCATGTCGGCGTTGCCCTTCTGGGTCCAGGTGTAGACCTCCCGGATCCCGTGCGCCGCCGCCCAGGCCAGCGTCGAGCGTTTCAGCGCCGACGCCACCCCCTTGCCGCGCCACTCCCGGCGCACCGCGGTGAGCGCGTTCTCCGCCCGCTCCGGGTGATCCGCGTCGGCCATCAGCCCGGCCAGGCCGATGATCTCGCCGCCGGACAGCGCCAGGATCATCGCCTCGGGCGCGCCGATCCACTCCGACCGCCACTGCTCGAGGGAGACTTGCAGGGGCGCGGTCAACGCCATGTCGACGAAGGCCTGCCGGCCGACCCGTTCGTACGCGATGTCCCACAACTCGGGGCGCTGCGCCACGGTGACGAAGTCGACGCCGTCGGGCGGGGCGGCCGGCGGCTCGGCCCCGATCGAGCGGACCTGCTCGACCTGGCGGTCCACCTCGACAAAGCCGAAACGCTCCGTGAACGCCCGGGAGCCCTCGTCGTTGGCGTGGCTCACCACGTGCTCCACGCCCAGCGCCGCGGCATAGCCGAGTAGCGCGCCGAACAACTCGGTGCCGACGCCCTGGCGCCGGAACTCCGGCAGCACCCGGGCGATGACGACCGCCGCGCCGGCGAGGTCGGACCGGTCGGCCAGGCCGGAGCCCAGCACCGCGCCGTCGCGCTCGGCCAGCAGATGAACGGTGTCGGGACCGGAGGCGGCGCGCATCTCCGCGACGGTCAGCGCCCGTTCGTGCGGCACCACGGCCTGCCGCACCCGCCGCGAACTCTCGAAGTCGGCATCCGACTCGCCACGCCGTACCACCACCATGCGCGTCACGCTAACCGGGCCGCCGCCCGACGGCCACGCATTTCCCGGGCCCGGGCCGCAACGTTCAGACACTCACAGGCGTCTATTTTCGCCGGGACCGCCCCGGCGAAACGGGAGGTCGACGCATGCGTCAGAGAAGACTGCCCACCCTTTTATCCGGACTCGTAACCATCGCCGCGACCGTGACCGGGGTGCCGGGCGCCGCCCACGCGCTGCCCGCCGAGACGCTCCAGCAGCCCGGCGGCACACCGGGCACAACCGTCACGCTGATCACCGGGGACCGGGTCGCGGTGCGCGGCGACGGCAGCCTCGCCGTCGCCGCCGGCCCCGGCCGCGCCGGCATCCGGTTCCTGAGCCGGCAGATCAAGGATCATCGGTACGTCTATCCGGCCGACGCGCTCGCGCTGCTCCGTGCCGGGCGGGTCGACCAGCGGCTGTTCGACGTGACCGGGCTGGCCGAATCCGGCTACTCGGACCGGTCCGCCGACCTGCCGCTGCTGGTCGCGTACCCGAAAACCGGCGATGCCAAGGCGGCCGTGACCGCCGTCGGCGGTGCGAAGGTCGTGCGCGACCTGAGCGTCGTCGGTGCCCTCGCGGTCCGCGCGGACCGCGGCGCCCGGGCGTCGCTGTGGAAGTCCCTGACCCGGCGCGCCGGCGGCGAGCGCAGCCTGGCGCCCGGTGTGGACCACGTCTGGCTGGACGGCAAACGCAAGATCAGCCTGGATGTCAGCGTTCCGCGGATCGGCGCGCCGCAAGCCTGGGCGGCCGGACTGGACGGCACCGGGGTCACTGTCGCCGTCCTCGACACGGGGATCGACGCCACCCACCCCGACCTGGCCGGCCAGATCAAGGGCGCGGCGAACTTCACCGACACGCCCAGCACCGACGATACGGTCGGGCACGGCACCCACGTCGCCTCGATCATCGCCGGCACCGGCGCGGCGTCGCTCGGCCGGTACCGCGGCGTCGCACCCGGCGCGAAGCTGCTGATCGGCAAGGTCTGCGGCGACGAATCCTGCGCCGAGTCCGCGATCCTCGCGGGCATGGCCTGGGCCGCCCCGCAGGCCCAGGTGATCAACATGAGCATCAGCGGCGACGACGCGAGCGGCACCGACCCGCTCGAGGCGGCGGTCGACACCCTGACCGCCCAGTACGGCGCGCTGTTCGTCATCGCGGCCGGCAACGCCGGCGGCTCCGCCCCGGTCGGCTCGCCGGCGACCGCCGACGCCGCCCTCGCCGTGGGCGCGGTGGACGACCAGGACCGGCTCGCCGACTTCTCCAGCCGGGGGCCGCGCCTGGGCGACGACGCCGTCAAGCCCGAGATCACCGCGCCCGGCGTGGACATCGTCGCGGCGAAGGCGAAGAACGGCATGCTCGGCGACCCCGCCCCGGTGGCCGGCTACACCAGCATGTCCGGCACGTCGATGGCTACCCCGCACGTCGCGGGCTCGGCCGCGATCATGGCCCAACAGCATCCGACCTGGACGGCGCGGCAGAAGAAGACCGCGCTGATGGGCTCGGCCAAGCCGACCGCGGGAGTGGACGTCTTCGGCCAGGGCGCCGGCCGGGTCGACGTGGCCCGGGAGATCACCCAGTCCGTCGAGGTCGACGAGGGCGCGATCAGCTTCGGCCGGCAGCAATGGCCGCACGGCGACGACACCCCGGTGACGAAGCCGGTCACCTATCGCAACCTGGGGGCGGCGCCGGTGACGCTGTCGCTGGCACTCGGCGGGGACGCGCCCGCGGGCATGTTCACCCTCGGCGCGACCAGCGTGACCGTGCCCGCGGGCGGGACGGCCGCGACCACGCTCACGGTCGACACCGGCACCGAGGGGCCGGACGGCCACTACGGCGGCTACCTGACGGCCACCGCCGCGGCCGGCGTACGGGTGGAAACGCCGTACGCGGTGAACAAGGAGGTGGAGAGCTACGACATCACGTTCGACCACGTCGACCGGGACGGCACGCCGAACCCGGACTTCTTCACCGTGCTCATCGACCTCGACACCGGGGGCCAGTTCGTCGCGCTCGGCGACGGCGTCACCGCCGGCCAGACCGTGCGCCTGGCCAAGGGCGCGTACGGCCTGTTCAGCTGGATCGACGGCGGCGACGACACGATGACGATGCTGGTCGAGACGAAATTGGTGGTCGACGGGAAAGCCACCGTTCCGATCGACGCCCGGCTCGGCAAGCCGATCTCGGTGACCGTGCCGCAGGCCGGTGCCGTGCCGACGCTGATCGCCCTGAACGCGGACTGGGACACCGGCGCCGGCCCCGTCGGCGCGAGCGCCCTCAGCGACCGCTTCGCGGGCACCTACTCCGCCCAGATCGGCTCGGCGGCGACCGAGGACTCGTTCCTGGGGTCGGCCGACGTGTCGTTCGCCCGATTCCAGAACGGGTCGTTCGACAACAGTCCCTACACGTACGACCTGGCCTGGTTCTCGCCGGGCACGTTCCCCACGGGGCTGCGCAAGTCACCGCACGGCCGGGAGTTGGCCACCATCCGGGCCAGCTACGCCACGGAGGCCGTCGGCGTGCGGGCCGACAAGGCCAACTCGGGGCTGTACGAAGCAGGCGGCTTCGCCTGGGCGGCGCTCATCCCGTTCGATCCGCCGTTCACCCGCACCGAGTACGTCAACGTCGACGGCCGGGCGAAATGGAGTTCGTCGTTCAGTCAGATCCTGCCGCCGGTCGACCCGTCCGCGTTCCCCGAGGAGATCAGCGGCAGTTCCGAGCCGCTGACGACGTATCTGGGCGGGCATGACTACGCGCAGGAGTGGAACCGGGCCGGGTTCGCGCCCACGGTCGCGCGGCCGGCGTGGCCGTTCGACTGGGTGACCCGGACCGGCGACACCATCTCGGCGTACGTGCCGTTGTTCAGCGAAGGCTCCGGCCACGCCGGGTGGTCGTCGACCGACGCGAAGCACTACGCGTTGTACTCGGGCGACACCCTGGTCGGCGAGTTCGACGGCGACTACGCCGAGTTCGTGGTGCCGGCCGGTACAGCGGCGTACCGGCTCGAGGCGACGGCGACGCGCAGCGCGCCGCACACGCTCTCGACGCAGGTCGGCGGCGTGTGGAGGTTCCGGTCGGGGCACGTCGCCGGGGAGACACCGCAGCGCCTGGCGCTGTCGTCGGTCCGGATCAGCCCCAAGCTGGACGAGCACAATGCCGCCCCGGCCGGCCAGAGTTTCGACGTGCCGCTGACGGTCGAGCACCAGACCGGCTCCGCCGCCGGCCGGGCCACCGAGGTCACCCTCGAGGTGTCCTACGACGACGGGCGCACCTGGCGGGCGGCCCGGGTCCGGGGCGCGGGCGACCATCGCGTCGCCACGTTGCGGCACCCGGCCGGCCCCGGTTTCGTGTCGCTGCGGGTACAAGCAAGCGATGCGGGCGGTAACGCGGTCAGCACGACCGTGCTGCGGGCGTACGCCATCGCCTGATCGGTGGGGGTGGCGAGCCTCGGCTCGCCACTCCCGCACCACGCGGT
>Ga0307513_10008582_pt1 | contig 13051 bp, 12 predicted proteins | sample 15_EM_MG_FD_202174 | JGI IMG/M metagenome (GOLD analysis project Ga0307513, IMG submission 202174) | Populus trichocarpa ectomycorrhiza microbial communities from riparian zone in the Pacific Northwest, United States - 15_EM | ecosystem: Host-associated > Plants > Roots > Unclassified | place...
CCTCGGCTCGCAGGTGGTGCTCCGCGCGCTCAGCAGGGCCGACGGGCGGGTCGACCGGGCGGTGCTGATGGGGGTCCGCAGCCGTCGCGACACCTTCGGCGCGGCGGTCGCCGCGGCCGAGCTGGACATCCACGACGCCGGCGTGGCGGTACCGCCCTCCTACCGGGCGATGGTGAAGGCGCTGATGTACCTCTCACCGGCCACACTCGCGCACCCCCGCAAGGCCCGCGACTGGCTGCAGATCTTCACGCTGTACGGCAGCCCACAGGGGCCGGCACTGCGCCACCAACTGGCGTGCAACGTCGACGACGCCCCGCCGATCGACCATTCCTCGATCACGGTGCCCACGATGGTCCTGTCCTTCACCGACGACCGGATCACGCCCGCCGCCCTCGGCAAGGAGCTCGCCGAACTGCTGCCCCGCGGCGAGTACCAGGAGATCGCCGACGCCGGGCACTACGGGCACCTCGAACGCCCGGCGGAGGTCAACGAGGCGATCCTGCGCTACCTGAAGTCGCCGTGAGCGGCCCTGGGCGGGTCGCCTTTCAAGCGACTTCGAACTGGGCGCGGCCGTGTCGTCTCCACCTTCATGATCGACACGGGTGAGATCGACAAGGTGGGGGTTTTGCGCCTCCACAACCCCCGCCACGTCCATCTCACCCGTGTCGATCATGGAAGTGGCGCCGACGAGCACGGCCCGACCCCCGCTCACTCCAAAGCCGCTTTAAGAGCGAGTACCCGCCCAACGGGACGTGCAGGACCTCGGGTTGCGCTCGCCGCACCGACCATCCACCTGTCCGGCCGCACCCCGGCCCGACGCCTGGGTGATCAGGCCGTTCGGCGTCGGCTCAGCATGGCGTCCCAGGCGAAGGAAGCCAGCCAGTGCGTCGCGACGTACTCCGCGTTGGCCACCGCGCGCAGGCCGTGGTCGAGCAGCACGTCGGCGGCGGCGCGCAGGGCGGGATCGTCGAGCACCGCCGAGATCCGGTAGAGGGCGCCGGCGCGGGAGAGGTTGAGCCCGTCGAGGTGCACCATCTGCGGATCCGTCGGGTCGGTGACGACGGCGGGTTCGAGGATCGCGCCCGGCTCCGGCAGGAACGCCGCGAACCACGTGCGGAATGCCGCCGGCTCCAGCACCCGCGCCATCAGATCGGCCTCGGCGAGGCCGGCGGACAGGAAGTCCTGCCCCGAGAGCTCCCACTGCTGCGCCCAGTCGCAGTCGTCGGCGAACAGGCGCACGGCCGCGGCGCGCAGCGCGGTCGCGTCGTCGGTGCGGCCGAGGTCGTCGGCGGCGGTGACGAGCAGCGCCAACCCGAAGGCGGTGTTGGCGTGGACGCCGTGGCGGACCGGGTGGTTGATGACGGCGGCCCAGCTCACCGCGTTCGCGTAGACGGCGTCGACGAGCGGTTCGAGCGCCGCACCGCGGGTGCTGGCGCAATCGGCCGCGAGCCGGGCCGCCCATGCCCACCCGTAGGGCCGCTCGAAGCTGCGGTGGCTGCGCAGGTACTCCGCCTCGACGATCATCTTGTCGCGGGTCAGGTTGGCGTCGAGCACCGCACGCAGCGGTGCGGACTCGACGCCTCCGCGCAGGAGCTCGCTCCCCAGCCAGTGCATGTGGACGCACGAGTGCCAGTCGTAGGACGTGTGGAAGGCCGGGTAGAGCACGGCAGGGGGCGCCACCTCGGCGTCGCTGCGTGCGAGGTGCACGAGGTGGTAGGGGTAGGTGGTGGTCAGGTTCGCCAGCACGATCCCGGCGAACTCGTCGGCGTGATCCATCTCGGGGCGGCTCATCGCGCGAACCCGAACACGAACATCAGCACGATGTTGGCCACCAGCATGAGCCCGGCCGTCGGCAGCTGCGCAGTGATCACGCCGTAGCGGTTGCGCATCTCCAGCAGCGCTGCGGGCACGATGTTGAAGTTGGCGGCCATCGGGGTGCACAGCGTCCCGCAGAAGCCGGCGAGCATGCCGATCGCGAAGACGACGGCCGGGTTGCCGCCGTGGGCGGCCACGAGCACCGGCCAGCCGATCGCGGCCGTCATGATCGGGAAGGCGGCGAACGCGTTGCCCATAAGGATCGTGAACACCGCCATCCCCAGGCAGTAGGCGATCACGCCGAAGATCAGGACGTCGGGGACGACCGCGGCCGCCACCGTGCCGACGGCCTTGCCCACACCGGCCTGGGTGAACAGCACGCCGAGGACGGCGAGCATCTGCGGCAGGATCGCGGCCCAGCCGATCGTCTCCAGGAGCCGGCGGCCCTCCTGCAGCGGCACCGTCACCGGGCGGGGTCGCAGCATCGCGATCCCGACGCCCAGGGCCACGATGGCGCCGAGCCCGAGGCCGAGCAGGGTGGCCGCGGACGGGTCGATGATCGGCTTGCCGCCGGCGGTGAGCAGCGGCGCGATCAGCGTGACCGCGACGGCGATCACCGGGATGCACAGCGCCGGGATGAAGAGGCGGTTGCCGAAGCGGGCCGCGTACTCCTCGCGCTCCGGCGGGCCGGTGGTGACGACGACGCCGGCGCGCAACGTCCGCTTCGAGCTGCCGAGCGCGGCGATCACCAGCACGACCACCCCGAGGATCCATGCCGGGGCCGCCTTGGCCTGCACCCAGGTGCCGTAGATGAAGCTCGCCCCGATGAGGCCCCAGAACAGGGCGCTCGTGACGCGACGTGGGTTCTCCTGATCGCGCGCTATGAGCGCGGCGAAGGTGAGGAAGAGGGCTCCGATGAGCCAGAACAGGGGTTCGGCGTTGATCACGACGCAACCTTCGGCTGCTCGGCAGCGATGGTCCGGTCGAGCTTCGCGTCCAGGCGCAGCATCCGGAACCCGTGCAGGATGAACGCGACCACCGCGGTCGGGATCGCCCACAGCGCCAGCTCGAGCGGCTGCAGCTTCAACCCGTAGGCGGTGTCGACGAACGTGGTGATCAGCAGGATCGACCCGACCGCCACGAAGATGTCCTCGGCGAAGAACGCGCCGACGTTGTCGGTGCCGGCGGCCGAGCCCTTGAGCAGGTCCTTGCTGCGCTCCGACAGCGGGCCGTGCTTCGCCTCGGCGGCGCCCTCGACCATCGGGTAGATCAGCGGCCGCACCATCTGTGGGGTGCCGCCGATGTTGAGCAGCCCGACCGCGGCGGTCACCTGACGGACGAGCAGGTAGCTCAGCAGGATGCGGCTGGCCGTGAGCGCGGCCAGCTTGTTGATCAGCCGCTTCGCCTGCTGCTGCAGGCCCATCCGCTCGATCAACCCGATGACCGGCAGCACGATCACGAACGTCGTGACCGACCTGCTGGACGCGAACCCGGTGCCGAACGCCTCGAGGATCGCCAGCGGCGACATCTGCCCGATCAGCGCGGTGATGATGCCCGACACCGTCACCACCAGCAGCGGATTGAGCCGCAATGCGAACCCGATGATGACCAGCAACACGCCGATCAGGACGAACATGCGGCCTCCTCCGGGACGATCTTCGGCGACACTAACTGCCGTTCAACAATTCATCAATTCGGCAATTTGTCCGAAATGATTCACATGTGCCCGGATGACTGCACCCAGCTCCACGCGGCCAGTACGAACAGGAAAGCGCCGAAGACGACCAACGCCGCCGACACGACGCGGTGGAGGTGCTCCTGCCGCAGTCGCTTCACCAGCCGCGTGCCGAGCAGTGCGCCGGCACCGGCCAGCAGACCGAGCAGCGTGCCGAGCCCGAAGTCGACCGAGCCGTGCGCCGCGTACCCGATCGTCGCGAAGCCGACGAGCGGGAGCTGGATCACCTGCCCGACCGCGACCGTGGTCAACGCTGGTACACCGAGCGCGAGCAGGGCCGGGACGAGCAGCACGGGCCCGCCGGTCCCGGTCAGCGCCGAGCCGAACCCGACGACCACGCCGATCGCGACGGTCGCCGCCACGGGCAGCTCTTCCCGCACCCGCGACACCGTCGAGCGGAACCACAGGTTGTACGCGCCGGACCCGGCAGTCACCACAGCGAGCGCCAACCAGAGCACAGAGGCCGGGAGCAGCCCGTTCACCAGTGCACCCGCGGCCGCGGCGGGCGCGGCGCCGAGGGTGAGCAGCCCGCCGAACCGCCAGGGCATGGCTTGTTGCCGGGCGTAGCCGAGAGTGCCGACGATCCCGGTGAACAGGAAGGCCCAGCTGCTGGTCCCGGCCGCGGAGTGGACGTCGAGCCCGCCCAGCAACGCGAGCGCGGGCGGCAACACGACCCCACCGACGCCGACGGTCCCGATGAGGACGCCCACCGGCAACGCGACCAGCAGGACGGCTAGCACGCACTGACGGTAGTGCGCGGGGACGTGCTCCCGTGCCCCGGGGCGGGAGTATCAGTCGACAAACGCACATTCCGAGTGCTCGTTTGTGGATGTATTCGCGCTGTTCGGGCATCTTCTTCCCGTGGAGCACAACACGGGCGTCCTCTGCGTCGCGCTGAGCCCGAGCGTCGACGTCACCTACCTCGTGGACGGTTTCGCAGTAGGTGGCACGAGCCGCCCCCACACCGTCGTGCGCGTCCCCGGCGGCAAGGGGTTCAACGTGGCCCGCGCGGCCCGCGCGCTGGGCACGCCCGTCGTCGCGGCCGGGATCGTCGGCGGCCACGCCGGGCGCTGGATCGCCGCACGTCTGGAGGCCGACGCGGTACCCGTCGCGCTGGTCGACGGATCGGTGGAGACGCGCACCTGCGTATCGGTCGGCGCGGCGGACGGCTCGCTGACCGAGGTGTACGAGCACGCCACACCGGTCACGCCCGGCGAGTGGGCGCAGCTCGTCGAGGTCGTCCGGCGGACGCCCGCGGGCTGGGTCGCGCTCTCCGGGTCCGCGCCGGCCGGAGCACCGGCGGGCGCCGTGGCCGCGCTGATCGACGCGGCCCGCGAGCACGGCGCGCGGATCGCACTGGACACACACGGCCCCGCGCTGGCCGCGACCGTCGATCTCGCCGACGTCGTCAAGGTCAACGCGGCGGAGGCGGCCGAGCTGCTCGGCGTCGATGCGCCGGCCGCCGAGCTGGCGGCAGGCGTGCTCGCAACGACGAGCCGGCCCGCGGTGGTCGTCGTGACCGCGGGCGGCGACGGTGCCGTCGCCGCGGTCCGCCACTCCCCCGAACTGACGTGGGTCCGTCCCCCGGCGCTGGCCGCGCGCTATCCCGTCGGGAGCGGGGACAGCTTCCTGGCCGGGTTGCTGAGCGTCCTGACCGTGGCTCCCGACGCCGTGCCCGACGCGCTGCGGCGCGCGGTCGCGGCGGGCTCGGCGAACGCGCTGGAACCCGGCGCGGCCTGCTTCGATCCCTTGGCGGTCACCGAGCTGGCCGGCCGCGTCGAGATCAGCCCTTCAGCCCGGTGAGCGTGAGGATCACGGACCGGGTCAGGTGCCGCGGCTGGTCGGGGTCGAGACCGCGGTGGGCAGCGAGCGCCGTGGCCACCCGCTGGGCGAGCACGAGCTGGACGAGCGGATCGAGATCGAAATGCAGAGCAGTCGCGCCGGTGGCCTCGATGTCGGCGACGAGCCCGTCGGGCGTGGGCCGAACGTCCAGACCAGCGAACGGGGCCCGGCGACGGCGATGGGGCCGTGCCGGTAGTCCAGCGCCGGGTAGGACTCCGCCCACGCCTGCCCGGCCTCGCGCACCTTGAGCGCGGCCTCGTGGGCCAGTCCGAGCGTCCAGCCGGTGCCCAGGTAGACGAGATGATCGATCGTCGCGACGTCGACGGGCAGCGGCGCGGCGAGCGCGGCCCGGCACTGCGCGTCCAGGTGCGCGACGTCCTCGCCGAATGCGGCCCGCGCGAGCCGCAGGACCGTGGTCGGGAACCGGGTCTGCACGACCGACTGCTCGTCGGCGACGTCGAGCACGACGACATCGTCGGCGTGGCGGGCGACGGGCGAATCGGGCACCGCGGTGATCACGCTGCGACGCGCGGTGGACACGTCGGCGAGGAGGCGATCGACCTCGGTGGTGGTGCCCGATCGCGTCAGCGCCACGACGCGGTCGTAGCGGCGGCCGGCGGGCACCTCACCGGGGTAGTTCCAGTCGGTCTCGCCGAGCCCGGCCGACTCACGCAGGGCTGCGACCGACGCCGCCATGAACGCCGAGGTTCCGCACCCGACGACGAGCAGCCGCTCCCCCGGGGCGCGCAGTACGGCGGCCAGCTCGTCGGTGCGCTCGGCGGCTAGTGCCGTGTCAAGGAAGGTTGGTGCCGGAATCGGTGGTCCAGGCGTGCGCAGGCAAGGCGCCGCCCGCAGGCTCGTACCGGGTGTATGTGCAAGGGCGGCAACGCCGCCTGCGGGCGCCTGGGCCGCCGAGTTCGGTGCCGAACCTTTCTTGACGCGGCACTGGCTCCCAGACGTCCGGTTGGCTGGCGATCTCGCTGTCGGTGACGGTCATCCGCCTTCACTGATCCTTCGCTTGTCCCCGCCGGTCGACGGGTGTGACCATAGGTACGCGCGAAAATGCGCGGTTCGCAAGATATGACGTGCAAATGAACATTCTGAATGCTCGGATGGTGTGACATGGCGGAACACAGCGCGGCCGACCGACTTCCGCTCGCGCAGTGGGCACCGCGGGCGCAGGTCGTCACCCGCACGACACCGGTGCCGTTGCCCGCTGTCGACTGCATCGACGCGCACAACCACCTCGGCCGCTGGCTCTCCCCCGACGGCGGCTGGCTGGTCGACGACGTGCCCGCGCTGGTGTCGATGCTCGACGCGCACCACGTCGCGACCGTCGTCAACCTCGACGGGCGCTGGGGAGCCGAGCTCGATGCCAACCTCGCGCGGTACGACCGCGCGTATCCCGGCCGGTTCGTCACCTTCTGCCATCTCGACTGGACGGCGCTGACCGCCGACGACCCAACCAGTGTGCTGTGCGCGCAGCTCGACGACGCCGTCGCCAGGGGTGCGCGCGGGCTGAAGGTGTGGAAGGACCTCGGGCTCACCCATCGCGACGCCGCCGGCGAGCTGGTGCTGCCCGACGATCCGCGGCTGCAGCCGGTGTTCGCGCGGGCCGGCTCGCACGGGCTGCCCGTCCTGATCCACACGGCCGATCCGGTGGCGTTCTTCGCGCCGCTGGATCGCCGCAACGAGCGCCTCGACGAGCTCGGCGGTCATCCGGACTGGTGGTTCGGCGGTCCCGGCCTGCCGACGTTCGCGCAGCTCATGGACGCGCTGGAGGCGCTCGTCGCCAGCACCCCCGGCACGACGTACATCGGCGCCCACATGGGTTGCTACGCGGAGAACCTGGACTGGGTGGGGCGGATGCTCGCCACGTACCCGAACTTCCACGCCGACACCGGCGGCCGGTTCGCCGAGCTGGGCCGCACGCCGCGCGCGTTCGCCAGGTTGGTGGCCGCGCACCCCGATCGCGTCCTGTTCGGTACCGACGCCTTCCCGCCCGTCGCGGACGCGTACGAGGTGGCCTTCCGCTTCCTGGAGACCGACGACGAGTCGTTCGACTACGCGCCGGGCGAGGAGGTGCCGCCACAGGGACGCTGGCAGATCAGCGGCGCGGACCTGCCGACCGATCTCCTGCCGGCGCTGTACGCGGGAAACGCGGCCCGGTTGCTCGGCCTTTAGGTCAGCCCAGGACGGTCAGCACCCGCTCCACCTCGGCCGCCATCGCCTCGATCGCCGGGGCGAGGTACTTGCGCGGGTCCGTCACCTTCGGGTCCGTCAGGCGCTCGCGCACGGCGGCCGTCGCGGCGACGTTGAGCGCCGTCCCGACGTTGACCTTGACGATGCCGGCGCGGAGCGCAGCCTGCAGCTCGTCGTCGGGAACGCCCGACGAGCCGTGCAGCACCAGCGGCACGGGCACGGCCGCATGGAGGCGCACCACCAGCTCGGTGTCGATGCTGGCGGTGCGCTCGGTCATCGCGTGCGCGCTGCCGACGGCCACGGCGAGCCCGTCCACACCGGTGGCAGCGACGTACTTGCGCGCCTCCGCCGGGTCGGTGCGCGCCCCGGGAGCGTGCGCGGGCAGCGGCGGGGCGCCGGCCTTGCCGCCGACCTCGCCCAGCTCGGCCTCCACCCACAGGCCGTGGGAGTGCGCCCATTCGGCCAGCGCGCGGGTGCGCGCCACGTTCTCGACGAACGACGCCCGGGATGCGTCGATCATCAGCGAGCCGAAGCCCTCGTCGGCCGCCTGGCGGGCCAGCTCCTCGTCCTCGACGTGGTCCAGATGCAGGCCGACGGGCCCGGCGGCAGCCGCGGCGACGGCCCGGCAGGCCGCCGCGATCGGCCCGAGCCGGCCACCGCGGAAGGCCACCGCGTTCTGGCTGACCTGCAGCAACACCGGTCGGCCCGCCCGCTCGGCACCGGCGACGACGGCCTCGGCGTGCTCCAGCCCGATCACGTTGAACGCCGCGACGCCGAACCCCGCCCCGACGGCGGCGGCGACGATCTCGGCGGTGGGTGCGTACGGCACGGGACTCCTTCTACACGCTGAGCGGGACGCGCAGGGGCTCGGGCAGCAGCTCACCGTGCGCCTCGACGAGCGCGTCGCAGAGCCGCCAGATCTCCTCGACGGGCAGGCTGGCGGCGGTGTTCGGATCCATCATCGCCGCTTGGCGCACCAGCCGCGGATCGCCGTCGAGGGCGGCCCGCACGGCCAGGTCGACGGGCCCGAGGAACGCGCGGTTGAGCGCGGCGCACTGCGGCGGCAGGTCACCCACGTGCACGGGCCGGACACCGGCCCCGTCGATCACGCACGGCACCTCGACGCAGACCCCGTCGGGCAGGTTCGTGATCAGCCCGATGTTGGCGACGTTGCCGGCGATGGTGCGCGGCTGCCCGGTGACCACGCTGTGGATCACCTGCGGGGCGTACTCGGTGGCGTCGGGCAGCTCCAGATCGCCGCCCGCGGCGAGGATCTCGCGGGTGACGACGTACTCGGCGAGGTTGTCCTCGCTGATCCCGACGTAGGCGCCGACCGGCAGCCGCAGCCGCTCGATCTCGGCGTCGTGGTGCAGGTACCAGGGCACGTACTCGCTGGAGTGCTCGCTGGTCTCGGTCGGGTAGTAGCCCAGGCGCCGGTACATGTCGACGCGCACGCGGCGGCGCAGCTCGGGATCGGCGGCGATCCGCGCGTCCAGCTCCGGGTAGAGGCTGCGGCCCGCGTGCTCCCAGCGCAGCAACCACGCCTGATGGTTCACGCCGGCCGAGGTGAACGTGGTCTCGTCGAAGGGCACGTCGACGATCCGACAGAGCCCCACGACGGTCCAGTAGACGGAGTGGCACAGCCCCACGACCTTGAGCGACGGCGCTCGCGCGGCCAGGTACTGCACGTTCATGGCCATCGGGTTGGTGTAGTTGAGCAGGTGCGCGTCCGGGCAGACGTCGAGCATGTCGGTGGCGAGCGCGTCGAGCAGCACGCTGGTGCGCAGGTGCCGGAAGATGCCGCCGATGCCGATCGTGTCGGCGATGGTCTGATGCAGCCCGAACCGCTCCGGCACGGCGAAGTCGACGCGCGTGGCGTCGATGCCGCCGACCTGCACCATGTTGACCACGAAGTCGGCGCCCGCCAGCGCCGCCCGCCGCTCGAGGTGCGCGCGGACCTCCGGCTTCGCGCCCACCTGCGCGGCCACCCGGTGGGCGGTGGCCTCGGCGGTGTCGAGCCGTTCCTGGTCGATGTCGTGGAGGGCGATGTGGGCGCCCGCGAGCTCGGGCATGCGCAGCATGTCGGCGAGCAGGTCCCGGGTGAACACGACGCTGCCGGCCCCGACGAAGGCGATCCGCACCATCTCGGGAGTCTGCGTCGGACCGCGCGAATCGCGCAACTATCGCGCACATTGGGTGCACGTTTGTGTCTCCCTCTGCGAGAGTGTGGCCCATGACCGCGTCCACCGACGTCGACCCGCCGCCGCGGCGGACCGGCCGGTCCGCCCGCCGCTCCGAGCGCATGTCGGAGATCCTCCAGTCGCTCAACGAGACCGGCTCGATCCACGTCGGCGAGCTGGCGCGCCGGTTCGGGGTGTCCGAGGCGACGCTGCGCCGAGACCTGACCCTGCTCGAGGAGCAGCGGCTCCTCACCCGCACCCACGGTGGCGCGCTGGCCCAGGACGTTGCCTACGAACTCCCCGTCCGCTACCGGCACGGGCAGTCCCGCGACGCCAAACGCGCCATCGCCCGCGAAGCCGTGCGCGGGCTCCCCGCCGGAGCGCACGTCATCGGGCTCACGGGCGGCACCACCACCAGCGAGGTGGCGAAGGAGCTGGCCGACCGCACCGACCTCACGATCGTCACCAACGCCCTCAACATCGCGATGGAGCTGGTGCTGCGACCGCGGCTCAAGCTCGTCGTGGTGGGTGGGGTGTCACGGCCTCAGTCGTACGAGCTGGTGGGGCCGTGGGCGGAGCAGGTGCTCGCGTCGGTCAACATCGGGACGGCCTTCGTCGGGGTTGACGGGATCGACGCGGTCGGTGGCATCACCACGCATGACGAGAACGAGGCTCGTACCAATCGGGCGATGATCACTCGGGCGCAGCGGGTGGTGGTTGTGGCGGATGGGAGCAAGCTCGGGCGGCTCACTCTTGCTCGGATCGCGGATATCACCGAGGTGTCAGAGGTGATCACTGATCCCACCGCCGACCAGGCTGTGGTGGCCGCGATCCGCAGCGCGGGCGTGCGCGTCACGGTCGCAGGCGCCTGACCTGCCGCGAGCTACGTGATGGTCGCCCGGAACTGGTAGCGATCTCCCCGGTAGGCCTGGTCGGTGAGCTCCAGCGGGTGGCCGTGCTGGCTGAGCGTGAACTGGCGCGCGAACAGCACGGGCACGGCGGTGCCGTCGAGTTCGAGGACCCGTCGTTCCTCCCTGGTGGGTGGCCGGGCCTCGACCGCGTACTCGGCACGCCGCGGGATCTGCGGCGGGTCGGCTGTCAGCAGGGTGGCGTACAGCGAGGCATAGGTGAAGTCGGTGTCGGCGAGTGTGGGGCACAGTGCCAGCGGCAGCCGGTTGTGCTCGAGGACGACGACCATGTCGTTGGCCGAGCGGAGTCGCCGCATCTCGAACAGGTCCTCGCCGGGGGCGATCCGCAGCCGTTGGGCCTCCCGCACGGTGCAGGGGCGGACCCGGGACATCAGCATCCTGGTGCTGGTCGGGATGCGGTGCTTGCGGGCGTGCTCGGCGAAGCCTTCGACGTGGGTGGTGGAGGTCGCCGTGGTCACCTCGCCGGCGATGTACCAGCCACGCGAGGGCGCCGGGCGGACCGCGCCGTGCTCGACGAGCAGCGCCAGCGCAGAGCGCATCGTCACGCGCGAGACGTGATAGCGCTCGGCGAGGATCCGTTCCGACGGGAGGCGGTCGCCGATGCCGGCACCGCCGGCGCGCAGCTCGTCCCACAGCGTGCCGGCGACCTGCTCGTACAGGGTGATCGACTCGGGGTCGAGCGCTCCGCGGGGCAGCTCCAGAGGCCGGAGCAGCCGATCGGAGCGGGGCATACCGGTATGGTACCGGTATTGGCTGCGTTGCACGCCGCGTCGCGGCTGCTTAGCGTCCGCGCCATGTGGACCGCGCAGGAGATCGCCCAGCAGCCCGCGGCCTGGCGGGAGCTCGCAGGCTCCCTCACCACCCGGCAGCCGGAGATCGACGCGTTCCTCACTCCCCTGCTGGCGCGCACCGACCTGCGGATCGTGTTGACCGGCGCCGGCACGTCCGCGTTCGCGGGGCAGATCGTCGCGCCGGAGCTGGCCCGGACCTTGCGGCGGCGCGTGGATGCGATCGCGACCACCGACCTGGTGAGCAATCCCCGCGAGGCCTTCGCCGAGGACGTGCCGACGCTGCTCGTCTCCTTCGCCCGCAGCGGCGACAGCCCCGAGTCGGTGGCTGCGGTCCAGCTCGCCGACACGCTCCTGTCCGAGTGCTGGCACCTGGTCGTGACCTGCAACCCGGACGGCAAGCTCCACCGGATCTTCGGCACGGAGGAGACGGGCGGGCGCAGCCTGGCGCTGCTGATGCCCGCCGGCACCAACGACCGGGGGTTCGCGATGACCTCCAGCGTCACCTCGATGATGGTGGCCGTCCTGGCGGTGCTCGGCGGGCTCGACGACATCGGCCGGCTGGCGGACGCGGCCGAGGCGGCAGAGCCCGGGCTGGAGAAGCGCGCGACCGAGCTCGTCGCGCAGCACGCGGATCGGCTCGTGTACCTCGGCAGCGGGGCGTTGACCGGGTTGGCCCGCGAGTCGGCGCTCAAGGTCGTCGAGTTGACCGCCGGGCGGGTCGCGAGCTGGGCCGAGTCGTCGCTGGGGTTCCGGCACGGGCCCAAGTCGGTGCTCACTGACAGCACGCTCGTCGTCGTCTACCTGTCGAACGATCCGTACACCCGTCGCTACGACCTCGACATCGTCGCCGAGCTCCGCCGCACCCTGCCCGTCGAGCGCGTGCTCGCCGTCGGCTGTCTCGACGTCGAGGAGGAGAACTGGTCCTTCCCGACGCTCGGTCGGCTGCCCGACTCCACGGTCGCACCCGTGCTGCTGCTCCTCGCCCAGCACCTGGCGCTGGCCCACTCGCACGCGCTCGGCATCGACCCCGACAACCCGTTCCCGGCCAACGAGGTCAACCGCGTCGTGCAGGGAGTTCGGATCCATGAGCTCGACCGCTGACCAGGTGTTCCTCGGCGTCGACGGCGGAGGCACCAAGACCGCGTTCGCCCTGCTGGCCGGTGACGGCACGGTCCTCGGCACGGCAACGGCGGGCAGCTGCTACTACCTCGGGCAGAGCATCGACCTCGTCGAGGACGTGCTGCGCACCGGCATCACCACGATCTGCCGCGCTGCCGATCGCACTCCGGACGAGATCACCTACGCGTTCGTCGCGCTCCCTGGCTACGGCGAGGTGAGCGCCGACGTCGCCACCCTCGACGCGATCCCGGGCCGGGTGCTCGGCCATCAGCGCTACCGCTGCGACAACGACATGGTCGCGGGCTGGGCCGGATCATTGGGGGCCGTCGACGGCGTCAACGTGATCGCCGGCACCGGCTCGATGACCTACGGCGAGCACGCCGGCCGCCGGCTGCGCGTGGGCGGCTGGGGAGAGCTGTTCGACGACGAGGGATCGGC
>Ga0307513_10008583_pt1 | contig 13046 bp, 5 predicted proteins | sample 15_EM_MG_FD_202174 | JGI IMG/M metagenome (GOLD analysis project Ga0307513, IMG submission 202174) | Populus trichocarpa ectomycorrhiza microbial communities from riparian zone in the Pacific Northwest, United States - 15_EM | ecosystem: Host-associated > Plants > Roots > Unclassified | place...
TTATGCTTTTTTTGTATTTATATTCTTATTACAAAAACCTGTTTCTTTCATAACAATATGAAATACACCAGCAGGGGCTCATTCAGGTGACCGGGCGGTGGAAACTTGGTTAAAATCTGAGGTTGCAACCATGGTGCTATCATCTGTGTGGTGTGTGTGCGTGCGTGAATAGTATAGTATATCTCTTGTTGGTTCTTTCTTTGACGAAAACATATCGGATTCTCCCAATCCCCCATTTTCATTGTCACTCAATAGGCCTTAGTTATTTCGGTGTATTTATCGATTTACAATGAGGATTTCTTCGGGGGCGAACACTAGAAGTGCATGTATTGAAGCTGGAATTTTAGCAATTTAATGCCTGGTTATACATCTTTCCAGTGATGCAAAACATTGTCGTTTTATGAATTCTAGGTGTGGAAGTGTGGTGAATGTTATTTTTTTTTTGTTTAAAAATATATTAAAATAATATATATTTTTTTAATTTATCTTTAATATTAATACAATAAAATAATTTTAAAACATAAAAAATTAATTAAAAATTAAAAAATTTTCACGTAATAGGAGACCCTTTATGCTTTATGGTTCTTCCAATTTTAGTAATGGATAAAGTTGCCTCCAAAGATGTCAATTCTATTTTGATTGGCATTTTGTTTTTCTTAATGGACCGATAAATATTAGTTCTACAACATTTTCACGTTCCTTTTCGGTGTCACCTGAGAAGACTTAGTTTTCAGCTCTTTACGTTTTCTGTTGCAATAATCCCTGAATATCAGGGTGTTGATATGGTCTTTGGCCACATCCCATGTTATTTGCGTTTACTGTTATTTCAGTTATTTGATTCCTTCTGTATGGCTATATAAAGCCACCAATGATGCTTAATAAATTGATCAATTACAACATCAGTAAATCGAGTTTTATCATTTGGTATCAGAGCACACGGTTATTTTCTCTAGCAGCAGCTAGAAACCTGTGTCAAGTTTTTTTTAGCCGCAACTAAAATGACTAGTGAAGGGAGTTTTATTCAACCAGCAATTCCTCGTTTTGTTTGGCACTATGATCATTGGAGCATGTTGATGGAGAATTTTCTCCGCTCCAAAGAATACTGGCATGTAGTTGAAGCTGGAATATGTGCTGCAACAGATAATGTTGATCTCACAGATGAACAAAGGAAGGAGGTGGCAGATCAGAGGTTGAAGGACTTACGAGCCAAGAATTATCTTTTCCAAGCCATAGATCGTTCAATCCTTGAGACGATTTTGGATAAAGAGACTTCAAAGGGAATATGGGATTCCATGAAGAAGAAGTTTCACGGCAATGCTAGAGTCAAACGAGCACAATTACAAGCCCTTCGCAAAGACTTTGAAACTCTTCACATGAAGGAAGGAGAGAATGTTTCTGATTACTTTGCTCGGACCCTCACCATCACAAACAGAATGCGTTTTCATGGCGAGAAAATATCAGATGTCACAGTTATTGAAAAGATTCTGCGTTCTATGACTTCAAAGTTCAATTACGTGGTGTGTTCAATTGAAGAGTCCAAAGATTTAGACACAATGTCTATTGATGAACTACAAAGTAGCCTATTGGTTCATGCACAACGTATGCAAGGATATATTGTTGAAGAACAAGCATTACAGATCACTCATGACAACAATTTTGGCAGACCAAGTCGTGGTAGAAGTTCTTTCCGAGGCAGGGGACGAGGACGTGAGCGACAAGGTACTGACAAATCTCTCGTTGAGTGTTTTTATTGCCATGACCTTGGACATTTCCAGTATGAATGTCCAAGGAAAGGTAGAAGAAACGAGTCACAAGTAAATTTCACTGAAGCAATTAACGATGAACCACTGCTGCTGATGGCATATACTGAAATTGAGGAGACATAGAAGTTGTGCAGTGAAGACGAGAATTTATGCAGTGATGCACCAAATATTCTTGAAGATGATGATCACACGATGGAGATGTCTTTCATGGCTCCTGAGTTGTGCAGTGAAGACGAGAATTTCATGGCTCCTGATCACACGATGGAGATGTCTTTCATGGCTCCTGAGTTGTGCAGTGAAGACAAGAATTTCATGGCTCCTGATTTTATTGAAGAGAGATTGGACAAGGAGCTATACAGCTACTGTGAAGGACCAGAAATTCATGCAGATGCATAAAACGAGCTCATGATGGAGATGACTGATAATCACACAATAGAGATGCTTCTCATGGCTCATGTCGAGAAAGCACTTGATGAAACAACATGGTTTCTAGATTCAGGTTGCAGCAATCATATGTGCGGTCACAAGGAGTTCTTCTCAGAGATAGACGAGAGCTTTCGTAAGTCTGTAAAGCTAGGAAATAATTCCAGCATTGACGTGGTGGGAAAAGGCAAGATTCATCTCCAAATCAATCAACTTTCACAGATCATTACAGAGGTATTCTATATTCCTGAGCTGAAAAACAATCTTTTAAGTATTGGTCAATTACAGGAGAAAGGTCTTGGAATTGTGTTTCGCAACAATACATGCAGGGTGTATCATCCAGAAAGGGATCTCATTTTAGAGACAAGAATGTCTCTGAACAGAATGTTCATTCTGCTGGCCAAGATTCAAACTCAAAATCAGCAGTGTTTTCTTACACCAACACCGAATTTAAATCATCTATGGCACTGTCGTTATGGGCATTTAAGCTTTGGAGGTCTTAAAACTTTGCAGCAGAAACAAATGGTGCATGGATTACCCCAGTTGCAGTATTCAAACTTGTTATGTGAAGATTGCATATTGGAAAAACAACATAGGAGCTCCTTCCCGCAAGCTAGTATGTGGAGAGCAACACATCCACTTCAACTCATTCATTCGGATATATGTGGGCCAATTAATCCTATCTCTAACAGTCATAAGAGATATGTGTTAACATTCATTGATGACTTTAGCCGAAAGCTGTGGGTCTTCTTCTTGGCTGAAAAATCTGATGCTTTTAAAATGTTTCAGCATTTTAAAATGAAGGTTGAAAAGGAGACTGGAGCCAGTATCAAAGGCTTGCGAACTGATCGAGGGGGGGAGTTTACATCTACTGATTTTATTGAGTTTTGCACAGCTAATGGGATACATCGCCAACTCACAGCAAGTTATACTCCTCAGCAGAACGGAGTGGCCGAAAGAAAAAATCGAACAATCATGAATATGGTTCGAAGTCTGCTCACCAGTAGAAGAGTTCCAAAAACTTTTTGGCCTGAAGCTGTCAACTGGGCAGCACACATACTCAATAGAAGTCCCACACTGGCTATTAGAAATAAAACACCAGAAGAATCCTGGAGTGGTATTAAACCTTCTGTCACTCATTTTCGTGTGTTTGGATGTCTTTCTTATGCTCATGTTCCAGATAACAAACGCACCAAACTGGACAACAAAAGTGTAAAATGTGTTCTGCTTGGAATCAGTGAAGAGTCCAAAGCTTATCGCTTGTATGATCCACTCTCTCAAAAGGTGATTGTCAGCCGTGATGTTGTTTTCAATGAAGAAGAAAGTTGGCTGTGGGATGATACTCATACTGAGGCAATACAAGCCTCCCTTGATTGGAATGAAGCAGACAATAACAATAATCTCCAAGATGAAACAGTGGATGACAATGCAGACGAACCTACTCCTGCTCCTGCTCATAAAGAAGACAATGGGTTCTTTGATTATGCTGATAATCAAAATGATTTTCATGACATTGCAGATAATCATGATGCAAGTCATGATGCGGCAGATGCAAGCCATCAAGGAAATTTGGAGCATCCAGTAGCTGAAGAACAACGGTCTGCCGATTCTGTTTCACGTGGTGGAAATCGTCAACATCAACCACCAATATGGATGCGTGATTATGACAGTGGAGATGTTTATTCTGATGACAATCAAGGTAACTTTGCTTTATTTGTTGATGAAGATCCTTTGTCCTATGAGAATGCAGCTCGAAGTGCAAAATGGAGAGATGCCATGGATTCTGAAATTGCAGCAATTCGGAAGAATCATACATGGGAAATCACTGATCTTCCTCACGGTGCAAAAACAGTTGGGGTTAAATGGGTATACAAGACTAAACTTAATGAACGTGGAGAAGTTGATAAGTACAAAGCCCGCCTTGTTGCCAAAGGATATACACAACAATATGGGGTGGATTACATGGAGGTTTTTGCACTTGTGGCTCGCATGGATACTATACGGTTAATTCTTGCACTAGCAGCACAGAAGGGGTGGTCATTGTTTCAACTCGACGTTAAGTCTGCATTCCTTCATGGTGAGTTGAATGAGGAGGTGTACATTGAACAACCTCCTGGTTATGTGATAAAAGGAGCAGAAAAGAAGGTGTGTCGCTTAAGGAGAGCTTTGTACGGTTTGAAGCAAGCTCCACGGGCATGGTATAGCAGGATTGAATCTTATTTCTTAAAGGAAGGGTTTGAGAAATGTCCGTATGAACATACTCTCTTCTTAAAGAAAACTGAAGAAGGTACTCTCTTAATTGTGTGTCTTTATGTAGATGATCTCATATTTACTGGAAACAATGAGATGATGTTTAATTCATTTAAACAATCCATGATGAAAGAATTTGATATGACTGATCTTGGTCGAATGAGATATTTTCTGGGTTTAGAGGTATTTCAACAAGCTGATGGAATTTTTATATGTCAAAGAAAGTATGCCCAGGAGGTGTTGCAACGGTTCAACATGGCTGATTGTAATGGTGTATTTAATCCCATTATTCCAGGATTCAAGCTGGTCAAAGAATCCACCAGTACAGCAGTTAATAATACTCTATACACGCAGATAATAGGAAGCTTGATGTATCTCACATCTACTCGACCAGATATTATGTTCGTGGTTAATATGCTTAGCAGACACCTGACTCATCCTACAGAAATTCATCTGCAAGCAGTAAAAAGAGTGCTTAGGTATATCAAAGGCACACTTGCGTATGGAATATTTTATAAGCACGAAGGCAATGAAGAACTTCTCGGTTACACCGACAGTGACTATGCAGGAGACTTAGAGGATCGGAAAAGCACTTCAGGTTTTCTATTTCTGTTAAGCTCTGGAGCTATATCATGGTCCTCAAAGAAACAGCCGGTAGTCACTCTTTCCACAACTAAAGCTGAATTCATTGCTGCTGCATCATGCGCTTGTCAGGCAGTATGGTTACGAAGAATGTTAGAAAAATTGAATCAGAATTCCAAGGGAGCAACAGTAATGTATTGTGATAATAGTTCTGCCATTAAACTCTCGAAAAATCCTGTCATGCACGGTCGAAGCAAACATATTGATGTTCACTTTCATTTCCTTCGTGATCTAACTAGAGATGGGGTTGTGACGTTGCTGCATTGTTATTCTCAAGAACAATTGGCCGATATTATGACTAAACCTTTAACACGAGCAACCTTTGAGAAATTGCGCATGTTGATGGGTGTTTGTCAAAATCCAAGTATAAACTGAAGAAGAATTGTCAGTTTAAGGGAGGGAAATGTCACCTGAGAAGACTTAGTCTTCAGCTCTTTACGTTTTCTGTTGCAATAATCCCTGAATATCAGGGTGTTGATCTGGTCTTTGGCCACATCCCATGTTATTTGCGTTTACTGTTATTTCAGTTATTTGATTCCTTCTGTATGGCTATATAAAGCCACCAATGATGCTTAATAAATTTATCAATTACAACATCAGTAAATCGAGTTTTATCATTCGGTCCTATATTGTATATATAATTAATTAACAATACTCTAAAAGACATGGAAAAGTAATATACTGTAGCTTTCCCACACATTTTAACTTTTCTTATTATTAATATATTATATTATAATTATTATTATTATTATATTATATTATAATTATAATTATAATTATATTATATTATATTATAACATAAATTAAAAAGTAAATGAAACGAGGAGCTGCTTTTTTAAAAAAAAAATTAATGAAATTTTTTTTAATTTAGTTTGTTAATGTTCAATTTTTTTATTTAGTTATCGAACTTTTATGACACGAATTTCAGGTTTGATGGGTTAACCTGGTTTGACGAGTTAACCCAGAATTTTTTTTCTTTTTAATTTATTTTTTTCATTTAGTTTAGTTTGTTAATGTTAAATTTCTTTCTATTTAATTATCAGACTTTCATGATACATATTCCGGGCTTGACGGGTTAACTTGGTTTGACGGGTTAACCCAGTTAATTCTGGGTAAACCTGTCAATTTTTTTTTTATTTAGTTATCAAACTTTCATGACGTGAATCCCAGGTTTGACAGGTTAATCTGGTTTGAAGGGTTAATCCAGTTAATTCAAAAAAAAAATTTTCATTAGTTTTTTTCTTCCTATTGGCTTTTTTTCTTTGTTTGTTTCTTTTTAATTAATCTATTTAATTATCACACTTTTATGACACGACCTTATAGCCAGACCCACATCCAATGCTCTTAAGTTCGGTGTTGCAGTCAGACTCACTTAAATTTAAGCCATGTAAGTTTAATATTATTATTAATATTATAAATATTACTCTTGGGTCAAGCGTTACAGCTAGACTCAAGGCTTTTGAGTATATCTTTGCAGAAAGACCTAACACTCTTAGATCTTAGCCTTTTTTGATATTTTTTATGCAAGAAAAAAAAATAACCCATGGTGTATGCTTTTGTTTTTTTTTTTCCTTTTCCTTTTCCTTTTTAAGCCTTTTACTGTGGACTGCACGGTGCAGTTCACAGTGAAAAAGTTTATGCCTTTAGTTTATTTTTTTATATAGTTTCTTAATATTAAATTTTTTCTGTTTAATTATTAGGCTTTCATGACACGGATCCCATGTTTGATAGTCTAACCAAGTTGATTCAGATTTTTTTTCTTTTTCTTCATTAGTTTTTTTTTTCTTTCTGTAGGTTTTTTTCTCTTTGCTTTTTTCTTTTTAATTAATCATTTTTTTTAATTTAGTTCATTAATATTAAATTTTTTTCTATTTAGTTATCATACTTTCATGACACGAATTCCAGGTTTGACGGGTTAACCTAACAGCGAAAAAACTGATGCCTTTAGTTTTTTTGTTTTGCTTTTTTTTCTTTTTATGCCTTTCACCAGTGCAATCCACGGTGAAAAGGCTGATGCCTTCTTTTTTTTTTTTTTTACTTAATTTTTTTTATTTAGTTTGTTGATATTAAATGTTTTTCTATTTAGTTATCAAACTTTCATGACACGGATCTTAGGTTTGACGGGTTAACCCAGTTAATTTATATATTTTTTCTTTTTCTTCTTATAAGTTTTTTTTTTGTTTTTTTTTCTTTTGAATTAATATTTTATTTATTTAATTTAGTTCATTAATATGAAATTATTTTCTATTTAGTTATTGGTTGATGCTTTTTTTTTTCTATTTAGTTATCTTAGGTTTGGCTAATTAGAGAAATTTTTTTTGTTCTTTTTGCTTTTACGTTGTTTTTATGCTTATGACACAACCTTGCAGTCAGATCCACATCCAAGGTTATTGGGTCTGGTATTGCAGCCAAACTCACTTAAACTTGAGTCATGCAAGTTTAATATTATTATTAATATTATAAATATTACTCTTACGTCAGGTCTTGCAGCCAAACTCAAGACTCTTGGGTATAGCTTTGCAGAAAGACCTAACAATTTTAGATCTTAGCTTTTTTTGATATTTTTTATATAAAAAAAATAAACCCGCGGTATCGCGCGGGTCAAGTAACTAGTTAATACACTAAAACATGTAGGGGGAAAGTGTAACTTTCCCACATGTTTTTTTTTTGTTTTTTTTTTGTTTTGTCTTTCTTTCCTTTTCTTTTTCTCTTTTTTTTTGTTTTTCCCCAATTTTTTTCGTTTTTTTCTCCTTTTTTTTGGGTTTTGTATGTTTTTTTTCCCAAGACTATCTTCTTCTTCTTCTTCTTCTTCTTTTTGTTTTTTATTCTTTTTTGTTTTTGTGTTTTTTTTGTAAATTATCTTTGTCGATTTTTTTTAATATTGAACTAATTGAAAATTTAGTTATGTAGTTTTTTTCTTTAAAACATTATGAATTACTATAATATTTCCCTACATGGTTTTTTTTGTTTTTTTAATGAATTTTTTTGTTTTTTTTTCTTTCCAAAAAGGTCTTTGTCGATTTTATTTTTTTTCATATTGAGCTGGTTGAGAATTTTGCTTCGTAGTTTTTTTCTTTAAAACACTATGGATTGTTACAATGTTTTCTCACATGATTTTTGTTTTGCTACAGTGTTTCCTCACATGTTTTTTTTTTAAATTATCTTTGTCAATTTGTTTTTTAATATTGAGCTGGTTGAGAATTTAGCTTTAACTTTCCCCACATGTTTTTTTTTTCATTTTTTCCATTTTTTTTCCAAAATTGTCTTCTTTTTTGTTCTTTTTTTTTTCAGAATTGTTTTTGTTGGTTTTATTTTTTTAATATGGAGCTGATTAAGAATTTAGCTTTGTAGTTTTTTTCTCTTTAAAACACAGTGGATTGCTACAGTGTTTCCCCACATTGTTTTTTTTAATGATTTTTTTATTTTTTTTTCCAAAATTGTCTGTCGATTTTTTTTTTCATATTGAGCTGGTTGAGAATTTAGCTTCGTAATTTTTTTCTTTAAAACATTGTGGATTGCTACAATGTTCTCATACATGATTTTTTTTTGTTATGATTTTTTTTTAAATTATCTTTATCGATTTTATTATTTTTAATATTGAGCTGGTTGAGAATTTTAACTGTAGATTTCTTCATGAAATACTCTAGATTGCTACAATGTTTTCCTGCATGTTTTTTTTTTCATTTTGTTTTATGATTTTTTCCAAAATTTTCTTTGTTGATTTTATTTTTTTAATATTAAGATGATTAAGAATTTAGCTTTATAGTTTTTTCCTTGAAAACATTGTGGTTTGCAACAGTTTTTCTCCATATATTTTATTTATTTTTTTCATAAATCCACAATAACGTATAAGCATGCCATAAGCCCGCGGCATCGCGCGGCATGCATCTAGTATTTATGAGTGTATGTGTGTGTGTATATAACACTCAAAATAAAATTCAAAATAATAATTTAACATACATGATTTGAATTCAAATTTAAAGATATATTAATTTCAAATTATATAAAATAAACACAATGTTAAATATCTAAATATAATTTTAAAATTTAAATCATTCCTAAATAGTTAAGACTTAAGAGTCAATACTAAAAAGAATTTTAATTTAAAGGAATTCAACACGAATAAAATGTCAAAATATTAAGAAAGTAAAAGGTTTTAATACAAAAAAAAAAGTATAAATCAAACATCATCTCCATTATTAATATAAAAATAATAATCTTAATCTTGTGGTGGTATGTAAGAAAACATAAACTATATATTCTAATAGATGGTCATTTTCACTAAACTCATCATCGCATTCAAAATGAATCTCTTCATCCTCTAAAGTCAAAGTAGACAAAAATATCTCAATAATCTCCCAACTTTAATTCTCAGCATAAAAAACGTTAGGTTCTTCATAAATCTACTCATTTAAGTCAATGTTATCGAAGTTAAGATCTAAAACGTCCCTTATTTTGCTTAAATTTCTACAAACTAAAAACATAAAAGAAAATAACATCAATATAAAACATATATATTAGTGATAAATTCAATTTTTAAAAAATAATAGCAATGTTAATGAAAGTAGTAATAATCATTTTCAATATCATTATTAATATGATAATATTAATATTTTAACGTAGTTGAATGCTCAAATTATAACGAATTGAAGACAAAATCACTTAGTCTCTTGTGCTCTAGCTTATTTCACCTTTTTAAAATGGATGAATTCAAATATACTTTAATTTCTCTCATACTCAATTGTACTACTACATTAACTAAAAACTCGAATTGCAAACTTTTGAAGTTCTGTTGTATTATTGCCAAATTGCTCCCACCATGTAACTAGTTTTTTTTTTTTTAATAAATTAGATATTATACATACAAAAATAACATTTATATTTAAAAATTAAAAGCAATAAAATTTATTACCCGAATTTAACTTCTGCCTTTTACTTTACTCTTTAGATAATAAAATCACACTTTAGTTTTGTCAAACTTTTATTTGAAACGGAACAAACGAAACAAACTTAAAATATCTTGGCCAAAATTGAATGAGAAATCTCTAATGATATAAGATCCTGATCGAGATGAAATTTTTTTTATTTTTTAAAATAATATGAGGTATATCAGCTATTCTGTCTAGAACAGAATACAATTGACAACCCTGCATCAAATTATATTACATTAAAGGGTGTTTGGCTAGGCAGTTGAATTTGCTTTTCGTTAAAATTTAATTTTTTTTCTTATAATTTTTTTATATTTTCGGGTTGTTTTGATGTGCACTTATATAATAAAAAAATAAAAAATATATATTATTTGATGTATTTCCGAGCAAAAAACACTTTAAAAAATAATCACTACCACACTCTCAAATACCTCGTCAGACGCTTTGCCTCGATAGCTGGTCGTGTTTTATACTGTTAGGTGCACATCATGTTTTACCGTAGTTGATATCTTGCCAAGATGTTCTTAGGATGAAAAACGAAGTTCATCCCTAAGAAAAACATTTCAGCCATAAAGGTTGGCATTCAACCAAGTACTGAACATAGAACCAAGGAAATTGAGCTGTCTGCTAATTCGAGAAAAGAGGCCTTATCACACCAGCGACCTGATGATAAACATTCAGACTTCTCCACGAGAACCAAATCCTCGTCACCATCACTGCTTCCTCGTGCTTTTGTTTTGCCATGATATTTAAAGATGCATTTGATTTTTCCATGATAATTAATGGTGTTTATTGATATCACATGGCTTATCCATTTCTTTCCTTTTCGAGGATTGCCAGAATAAAAAGATTAATAACTTACATCCCCCCCAGACTAGTTGCTGGGATGGACCAGCAGCAAAACTTCATGTGAATATTATCAGGGGCATCAATGATCAGGCATCTGAAAATCCTGAAAGATATCATCACCATTTTTAACTAGGAAAAGAGAATAAAAAAAAGTATAACTACATACAGAATGCCATAATGAACTGTCACGAAGGCATTACAGAGTCCCAGAAAACAAAACACTAGGCTAAACCATGTCATTTTTACCTTTACTGGACCAAGCTTTTAACTCTCGTATCATGTGTGTAAGAGTCTAAGACTGTTCGATAAACTTGAAAGTACAATAAACAAGAAGTGCGAGGAGGTGGGGGTGGGGGTGGCTATCAATCTACGACAAAAATGCAAGAAATCAATGTTTTTGCAGCAAATTTCAAGACATATAGTCTTGTGTATCTGGGTTGTCAGCTCTTGGTGTTTCTCCTTGTTCGTTTCCGATAGTTCTCTTGCTCATGTTAGCTCTCTGCACTAAACGAACCAATGCTTGAACCACTTCTGACATAGGAGGTCGAAACTCTGGCTCAGGCTGCCACAAAAACAATGATAATAAGCATCAGAACTTAAATTCATACAATATTTAGCACACTCCCTTTTCCCCTTCTAGAACTGCAGTAATGCCCAAAACTTGCCAAGCTGCGAATCTGAACTCCCAATATCTATGTTTCGGTAAAAACTGCAATATGGTACCAAGCTTCAAAACACCCTTCCCTCTAATAAACCTCACCAAAGTTCCCTCTTTCAAGTAATACATTACCTGGACACACAGAGCAATAACATCAGCAAACCGGGAAAGAGATTTGACAGGGTAGAGCCCTTTGAGTTCTGGATCAACCATTTTGGATAAGGAATCAATGTCATGGAGCTGAGGAGTTGCCCAGCGAACCAAAGATTGCTCAGATCTAGGCCTTGAGCTGTTAACAATTAACATTGCAATGAGATTAGGAACTAACTGATTTTTATCCCATCTTTAGTTATAATTATGTTGGTAAATAGGATAATCAGCGTGATTATGGCAATGAAATCATCTCTCTCATCATATTGTTTATGTTAGCATTTCACCTGTCAAATGGTTTACGTCCAGTTAGAAGCTCCAACATGACCGCACCAAAACTGTAAACATCACTCTTTAGAGTATAATGACCGGACATAGCTACCTCAGGTGCACTGTATCCAGAACCTGCATTATAGTTCAAAACCTGCATGTTGTGAAAAACAGAGGACTCAGAAAAAAGTTTAAGCAAATAGCGGTGAGTGTTTAGAGATTAGTCTAGCCTCTAGACTAAGATACGGGTACAAATAGACCAGATAAAGACAAGAAGCTTTTCACCACCAATTAAGTGGTTGTGAATTCACTCACTGGAATCCAGGAAAATCTTGCAGATTTGATAACATGAAATAAATGATTCCTCAAATGCAACATCCAGAAAGTGAAATAAGCTAACTAGCTGAAACCACTTATATTTTTCTGGGTAGTTCTTACATAATAGATCCTGCAAGAAACCCAGAATACTAGATGTTGCACCATCTCAAATTATGCTACTACCACATCATGGATTTTGGAACCAAGTTCTCTTTTGGGGAGCTTGACCAGATTAGCAATCAAAAGAAGAGAGGTTAAAGCATAAGTTAGAAGTATTCATCACCCTATCCGGTCATAAATTGCAGATGAATTTCATAAAAAAAAAATATATACACAGAGAAAAGAAATGTGTGCAAATTATGACAGATGGAAAACCTTGGTAATCTTCGCCTCAAGTGAACTTCAAACGTAAAAGCTAAGACAATGACAAAAGCTCAGGCAACGAAGTTCTTCACAATTCACATCAAAGAAACACTATCTATGGACTATCTGGAAAATTTAAAAGAAGGTTCATGATCAACCTGGTCTGCATTATGGAGACTGCTTGCCAGGCCAGCATCTGAGAGATGTGGATTGAGCTCTGTGTCCAATAATATATTCGCTGACTTGATATTCTTATGAATAATAGATGGCGAACAAACTTCATGCAGGTACCTGAAGAAAACCCTTTGAGTATCAGGAAGCTCGTCACTAGTATCATAGATAAGTTACCACTGATTTATGAAGGTCTCGGTTGCAAAGGTTGGACTCTTTCCCTATCTTTTGGTAAGTTCTAGATTCCAACATCAAAATTCT
>Ga0307513_10008584_pt1 | contig 13046 bp, 11 predicted proteins | sample 15_EM_MG_FD_202174 | JGI IMG/M metagenome (GOLD analysis project Ga0307513, IMG submission 202174) | Populus trichocarpa ectomycorrhiza microbial communities from riparian zone in the Pacific Northwest, United States - 15_EM | ecosystem: Host-associated > Plants > Roots > Unclassified | place...
GACTTCCGGGTGGCGCGCTGGGATTCGTCGGCCACTCGCAACCATTCGACTTTGGTCATGCAGATGGTCTCGCGAGCGAGCCGCGAACCGACCTTTGCCTCGCGCCGGCAAACCATCTCTTCGCCCTTTTCGTTCTGAAGCTGCACGCCATTTTCGATGGCGACATTGATCTCTTCGAGCGTGACGTTCGTGGGCGGCGGGACGTCCTTGAGGGGCTGGTCGGGCGTGCTGGCGCAGGCTCCCAGCAAAACGATGCTCGCGGCCAAGAGCGTGAGTTTGAACGTTTTCAATTGAGTTCTCCGAATCGGTAACCGTGCGCAGCGATCAAATCAGCGTCGCGCTCCGCGACGAGATCGCGTAATTCTTTGCCGTAATACTCGACGTATCTGCCGTGCGCGGACACATTTCTTGCGGGTGCCGCGGCGATCCATTCTCGCATAGGACCGGTGATCGATTGACCCGCGCCGGTCAGCATTTTAGGCAGCTCGTCGCGTAGATGCTCCATCCTGACGAAGTACGCGCGTCCGGCGCCGTTATACATATGGCGATACAGGAACGCGTAGAACCCGAGGCCGCTGCCGGCGATCGTCGCGAGTGCCGGCCCTGGCAAATTGAGGCCGCGACCCCCGTACCCCTGCGGCAGTGCTGCCACCAGCGCATCGAGGCCGGCGCCCGTGGTGCCCAGATCGAGCATGTTGCGCACGGTCGGCTCGAAATCGAGGCGCCCGTCGTCGCTGAGCAGGCGGAAAAGGGCGTTTTGCTGTGGGCGCTGCTTCTGAAACGTGTACCAGGACACGTAGTAGCCCCAGGGATTGCGGACCAAGCCAAGGGCGGGGAGATGGGCGTGTGAAGCCGGCACCAGGCTCCAGGGAAGGTGGTAGCCGATCTCGCGGGCGGACGGAAAAAACCGCTTGAGGAACTCGTTGACGAAGCTGCCGCCCGACTTGTGCAGGTGCAGGAACACGAATTGGTCGGTGACGATCATTGCGCGCCCCGCATCACGCTATCGAGCTCGGCGTTCGGCGCGCCGAGATCTCGTTCGGCGCGGCTCAGCAGCCCGAGCAGCTCGGGGCTCGGCAGAAAATCGCAGATCAGGTGAGTGCGTGCCTCGGTCGCGTGCGCATTCCATACGCCATGGGTCGACGAGTTGTTCAACGCCCACGCTTCGCCCGGAAGCATGCGGAAAGCGAGCCCGCCGCAGTACATCCAGGCGCCGGCATTGGTGACGACCGGCACATGAATGCGGATCGTCTTTGAGAAATAGGGCGCAAGGTCTATATGCCCGGTGATCCTGGCGGCCGGCGGCAAGCGCGCGAGAAGACAGCGCTGCGCAGGTGCCGGGATCAGCTTCGCGATGATCTCGCGTACGTACGGCATGGCGCCGAGGTGCTCGCGATCTTCGACGGGTTTATCGCCCTCGGCAGGGGCAAACCCGCGAAGAAAGATCGCCTGCGCGGCGCGATGCACACCCACCCGGCCGCCAGTTCCGGCCCACGAGCTTTCAGGCAGCGCCGCCACTTCCGCTTCGAGCCGCGCGGCGTTTATACGCACGGGCAGGCGGCTGCAGGTGCCGATCAGGCCCAGCTTGTCGAGCGGCGGATGTCCAGGCAGGTCGAGCATCGTCATTCCGCCAGCGACGCCTCACGCCGCTGGCCCTTCAGTTCAGAACGCGCAGCACGACCCTTCGATTCTGCTGCCGGCCATCGTCGGTGTTGTTGCCAGCCAGTGGCTGGCGTTCGCCGTAACCGCGCGACGTCATGGCGTTACTCACACCACCGTCCTGCAGGTACTTGAGAACCGTCTCCGCGCGGCGCGCCGACAGGTCGAGGTTGAGTGCATCCGAACCGCGGCTGTCAGTATGACCGGCGACTTCGACATTGACCTCCGGATAACGCTTGAGCGTCGCAATCGCATTGTTCAGCACTGGAATGCTCTCGGGCAGCAGGGCGGCGCTGTTCGTTTCGAATTTCACGCCTTGCAGCAGCAGCTCCTTGTTGAACGGGCAACCGGTGTTATCGACGCGTTCGCCCTTGGGTGTGTCGGGACACTTGTCCTGACTGTCGACGATGCCATCGCCGTCACCGTCGAGCTCGCAGCCTCGTTCGTCCACCTTCGCGCCCGCGGGAGTGTTAGGGCACTGGTCGCGGCCGTCGCCAACGCCGTCACCGTCGCTGTCGAGTTCGCAGCCGCCGGCATCCACTCTCGCTCCGGCGGGCGTGCCGGGGCACTTGTCGATGTCGTTGGTGACGCCGTCGCCGTCGTCATCCTGCGGCAGCGGGCAACCATCAGAGTTCACTGGAGTTCCGGTGGGCGTGCCGGGACACTTGTCCAGATCGTCGTTGACGCCGTCACTATCGGTATCGAGGACGCGGCGTGAACCACCCCAGGAATACTGGATTCCGAGACCCGCGACGTAGTCGACGGGATGTTCTTCGGTGGTATCGGTGGTCAGGCCGCGACGCGCACCCAGATCGGCACGCAATTGCATGACGCTGCCATCGTCGCGATCCGCACCGAGCGTGATGAGCAGGCCTCCGCCGTACAGCGCCGCGTAGACTTCGTCAGCGACGCCCGGCTTGTAAATGGATTTGGATTGGGCGATACCCAGAGTCAGGAACGGATTCACACGGCCCTCGCGGTAGAACACACGGTTCAGCGAAAGCCCATAACCCTGCAACTCCAGGATGTTGCCGTTACCGGCGCGCTTGTGCTCGGACCCGAAAAACGAGAACTGCGCATCCCAGTTCTCGTTCACCGTGTAACCGAAAGCCAGCGTCACGCCGGCGTCATCGTCGGCGACCCGGCCGTCGTCCAGCCACAATGCATTCACCTGCGGCGCGATGAACCAGCTGCCTTCCGCAGCCCCGCCGTAAGCCGTTCCCGTCGTAAATGCTGTGGCGCAAAGTGTCGCCGCGAGCACCAGGGTGCCGATTCTTTTCATGGATTATCTCCCTAGCAGGTGGCGCGGATGATATCAGCGCTTTGTCAGTGCCGGATGAGTGACCTGCTGTCCGGGGCGAAGGCCGAGACGCGTGGCTTCGCCACCCGCGATCTCCAGCACCGCCAGCGCCGGTTCATTGCTGCGGATGATGTCGAGCGAATGCGGCGTTGTCTGTTCGACGATCTGCTGGATACGGCCGTGCGCGTCGATGAAGACCATGTCGAGTGGAATGTAGGTGTTCTTCATCCACATGCTGATTGGCTTAGGGCTTTCGTGCACGAACAACATGCCGCGCAGGTCGGGAAGCGCGCGCACGAACATGAGGCCCTGCGCCTGGCGGCTCGGGCTGTCCGCCAGCCATACATCGAACTTGAGTCTTACTTTCTTGCCATCGCCGATCTCGAGCTTGCCGCGTGGGAATGCGGCCAGGTCTTCGAGAGGTCCATTCTGGGCCAGAGCAGGCGTGCTGCCAGCCAGGGCAATCGCAGCGGCGAGCGCCAGACACCAACGGCGCAGTTGGTCAGGGCGGTTGAGGGTGAGGCGCATGGCGGTCATCGTCCTCGAATTCGACCCTGCCTGCAAAGTCGAAACTGGTGAGCAACACCCGTTCGCCTTTGGAAAGGCTGGTGGCGGGTCCCAGGCAGAAGCCTCGCGCCTCGACGCGATAGATAGCGCGGTCCGCGCCGAGTGTCTCCACGCGCTGCTGGGTCAGCGAATCCACCGTGCATTTGTCGTCACCCAGCGTCGCGAAAACGCGGTGTTCGCCTTCGAAGAGAATCGTGACGTTGGTGCGCAGGCCCTCTCCGCCATGTCCTTCGCCGATTCCGCCAATGCCGAAGACCAGGCGAATGCGGCGGCCGTCACCGCGCTCGGGCCCTCCAATGCTGACGCGGATGCCGTTGCTCTGGTTCTCTTTTCCCAGGGGGCGCGGGCCGCCCTCACATTGCATCTGCGCGTCTTTCCAGTCGAGGTCCAGGTCCACCGCGCCGCGCATGCGCGCCCGCAGATAGCCATTGCCGGCGGCGAAGCAGCCGGTCTTTTGGGAGGGCTCAGTCACTGGGCTTGTAGGCGGAGCGGCGCAAGCGGTATGCGAGAACGCCACGCCGAGCGCAGCAACACATGCTGCGGAAGGTGCGCGATGAGGCATGCGTGTACGGTAGCACGAGCCCTATACTTCAAAAAAACCGAGGACCCAATGGCCAAACGCCCAGCACGCGCAACATCCGGTCGTTACGTCAGCCGGCTCACGAGCGGCACGCTCGCGGTCATCATGGCGGGTGGCCGGGGCGAACGCCTGAAGGGCCTCACCGAACATCGTGCGAAGCCTGCGACGCCATTCGGCGGCAAGTTCCGCATCATCGATTTCGTGTTGTCCAACTGCGTGAATTCGGGCATCCGCCAGATCACCGTGCTCACGCAGTACAAGGCGCAGTCGCTGATCCAGCACATCCATCGCGGCTGGGGGTACATGCGCGGCGAGTTCGGCGAATTCGTCGAGGTGATCCCGGCGCAACAGAAGACCGGCACTCACTGGTATCGCGGCACGTCGGATGCGGTGTACCAGAACATCGACGTCATGCATTCGCATCGGCCCAAACACGTGCTGGTGCTCGCCGGCGACCACATCTACAAGATGGACTACGGTCCGATGATCGCCTACCACGTGGAAAAGGGCGCCGACATCACCGTGGGTGTCGTCGAGGTGCCGATCGTCGAGGCCCGGGACTTCGGCGTGCTCACGGTCACCGAATGGAATCGCGTGACGCGCTTCGTCGAGAAGTCGCCGACCCCCGATCCCATGCCTGGCCGGACCGACGTCGCCCTGGCGTCCATGGGCATCTATGTTTTCAACCCGGAGCTGCTCGAAAGGCTGCTCATCGAAGACGCCGCGGACGAGAAGTCGAAGCACGATTTCGGCAAGGACATCATTCCGAAGGCCATCGAGAAGCTCCAGGTCTTTGCGTATCCTTTTCGGGACGTTAAGACGCGTGCGCAGTCGTATTGGCGCGATGTTGGAACAATCGATGCGTTTTACGAGGCCAATCTCGAGCTCGTGTGGGTCGCGCCCGAACTCAATATCTATGACGAAGACTGGCCGATCTGGACCTATCAGGCGCAGACCCCGCCGGCGAAATTCGTACTCGACGAAGACGGTCGCCGCGGCATTGCCGTCAACTCGCTGGTCTCTGGCGGCGTCATCATCTCGGGCGCGACGGTGCGTGAATCGTTGCTGTTCTCGGGGGTTCGAGTCGAGGAACGCTCGGTCGTCGAACGCTCGGTGATCCTGCCCGACGTGCGCATCGGCCCGAACTGCCAGGTTCGTAACGCCATCATCGATGCGGGCTGCGAGCTCGCGAGCGGCACGCGCATTGGCTTCGACAGGGGCGAGGACGCCAAGCGCTTCCTGGTGACTGAGAAGGGCGTGGTGCTGGTCACGCCGGACATGTTGTCGCATGCGTGAGCGAGGCCTCGCGCGCCGGCTGGCGCTGATGGCGGTCGTCTGCCTGTCGCTGTTGTCGCTCGTCGGGGGTGGCTGTGCCGCGCTGCCTAAGTACGAAGCACCGAAACTGTCGGTGGTCTCACTGAAGATGCAGGGCGGCGACTTCTTTTCGCAGCGCGTGCTGGTGCGCATGCGGGTGTTCAATCCGAACACGCGCGAACTGCCGATCGAGGGCTTGACCTACAGCATCGAAGTGAATGACGCCGAACTTGGCAATGGCGCCACCGCGGCGCCATTCACCGTCCCGGCGATGGGTGAAGCGGAGTTCGACATGCAGATCACCGCGAATCTCGCCGGGGCGCTCGCCAAGCTTTTGTCCCGGCGCAATTCCTCGGAGGCGCTCGACTACCGGCTGCGAGGTAGCGTCAATCTATCGAGCGGCTTTCTGCGCCGGATCCCGTTTGACGAGCGCGGTAGCGTCAAGCTGAAGTAGCTCCGCGAACAACTTCAGGTATTCGTTGGCCTGCGTTTCCCAGGAGAAATCGCAGCGCATGGCGTTCTGCACGATGCGTTCCCACAGCGCCGGCTGCGCGTACCAGCTCATCGCCGTATCCAGCGCCCAGGTCATGGCGACCGCGTCGAAATCGTTGAACACGATACCCGTGCCTTGTCCCGTGGCCGGATCGAAATGCGTGACCGAATCGGCGAGCCCGCCTGTCCGGCGCACGATGGGTACGGTGCCGTACCGCAGCGAATACATCTGATTGAGCCCGCAGGGTTCATATTGCGAGGGCATGAGGAAGGCATCGCTGGCCCCTTCGATCCAGTGCGCCAGCGATTCGTCGTAGCCACCGAAAAACCACGCGCGGCCGCGATACTTCGCGGCGAGACCCGCGAAAAAATCTTCGTATTTGCGATCGCCGGTACCGACGACGGCGAGCCGGCAGTCGTTGTTCTGCAGCAGCGCCGGCAAAGTGTCGGTCAGCAGGTCGAAGCCTTTCTGCGAAGCGAGCCGGCTCACGATGCCGAACAACGGCACGCGGCCGCGCGTCGCTACCATGCCCTGGCGTAGCAGGAAATTGCGCTTGAGCTCGGCTTTTTGCGCAATGTTGTCCGGACCGAAGTGGATCGGCAGGTGCTTGTCATGCGCCGGATCCCACTCGTGGTAATCGACGCCGTTGAGGATGCCGTGCACCGCGCTGCCGCGCGAGGCCAGCGCCTGTTCCATCCCCATGCCGTAGCGCGGCGTGGTGATTTCGCGTGCATATGTCGGGCTCACCGTGGTCACCGCGTCGGCATGCAGGATGCCGTGTTTGAGCGCGTTGATTTGCCCGGCCTTGAGGTCGTCCTGGTGCAGTAGATAGGCGTCGGTGCCGAGATCGAGGTCGCCGGCATCGACCGCGCTGAACACGCCCTGGTAGCCGATGTTGTGAATGGTCATCACCGAGCGGGCTTGCGCGAAAACCGGGTCATCCTTGTATTTCGAGCGCAGCCAGAGCGGCGCGAACGCCGTGTGCCAGTCATGCGAATGCACGATGTGCGGGCGGAAATTCATGCGCCGGCAGCACTCGAGCGCGGCGCGAGTCAGGACCAGGAAACGCCGATGTTCGTCGGCGTCGCCGGTGTAGAGATTCGGGCGCGCGTACAACGCGTCGGACTCGACCAGGTACACCGGAGTGGCGGAGCCCGGCAGGGTCGCGCGCCAGATGTCGACGAGATACTCGTGGCTCCCGGTCAGGATGCGGAGGCCCTGCAGCGTTTCGACGCGCGTGGCGTCCAGCTTGTCGCGCCTGATCTGCGAGTAAAACGGCATGAACAGCCGCACGTCATGCCCGGCGACGGTCAGCTGTCGTGAAAGCGCGCTGGCAACGTCGGCAAGGCCTCCGCTCTTGGCGAGCGGAACCACTTCGGATGCGATGGCGCAAATGGATAGTTTCACGGCGGCGGGCATTCTAGCGTCTCATTCCCGCTGGTAGCATTACGTCAGGTCTCAAATTCCAATGCGCCGCGTATTCACATTCCTCACAGCCATCGTGCTGCTGCTGGTGTCCCTTGGCGTCGGCGTGTTCACGGCCGATCTGCCGTTCTGGCGCCGCGCGTTGCAATTGCCGCTGCCCGCCGACGGTGCCTACCTACCCGTGGCCAGCATCGGAATCCCGGAGCCGCCGCCCCCGAATCCGTCACACGAGGAACCCGCGAATCCGGCCGTGCCGCCAATCGATGCCCTGGTGGTCGAGGAAGCGGCAAATCGCGCGGCCAACTCCGGATCGCGAGCCTTGTTAGTCCAGTACCGCGGGGCGCTGGCCGTCGAGCGTTATTTCCTCACTGACGATGCGCACACCTTGCTGCCGGCCGCGCTGGTGGCGCGCCCAATCGCGGCCATGGCGATTGGTATAGCGCGCGCCGACGGGAAAATCGCCAGCCTCGACGATCCGGTCGCGCGTTACCTTCCCGAGTGGGACGACGAGGTACGAGGCCGCATCACGCTGCGCCAGCTTCTCGAGGAGACCAGCGGGCTCGAGACCGGCGGCGATACCGGCGGCCTGCTGTATCGCTCGCCGTGGCGCGAACCGGCGTCGCTGCCGGTCTTCGCCACTTCGCGCGGCGTCCGCATGTTGTTAGGCAATGATTTCGAGTCGAGCGCGCTCGGCTTCCGGCTCGAACACGAGCCGGGCGGCTTCTACAACCTGTCACCCGCCAATACCCAGCTCGCCGCGGTCATCATCGAGCGCGTCACCGGCGAGCCATACGAAAACTTCGTGGACGAGAGGCTGTGGCGGCCGGTCGGCGCGGGCGTTGCCGAACTGCAGCTCGATCGCCGCGCGGGCATGCCCGCGGCGCATTGCTGCTGGCGTGCGACGGCGCGCGACATGTTGCGCATCCTCAGCTTGCTCGGTACCGATGGCGTTCACGATGGACGTGCGGTCCTGCCCGCCGGCTGGGCGCGTGAGATGGCGCAGGCTTCACGCGTGAGCGCCGGGACCGGCATGCAGGTGGCGCGGCTCAACATCGATGGCGTCGAAGCACTCGAGGTCAGGGATGACGCCGGCAGCGCGTTCTGGATCATTCCGCAGCGGCAACTCGCCATCCTCAACATCACGAACCTGGGCGGCAGCGCGATCGCGGACCTGCCGGGGATGTTGCTGAAGGGGATCGAGGCGCCGGCGCCAGTCCCGTGAAGGGCGCAAGTATCGGGTCGAACCGGAAGAATACGGCGCGCAGAATGCGAGCCATGGACATGAAAGTCACCGCAGTTGCCCATTCAATGGCCCATCCATTGTCGGATGGCTTCCTCGACAGTCGCGAGTTCACCCGCATGACTCGCGCGATCGAATTCATCGAACGCGAGTACCAGCGCCAGCCGAAGCTGGCGGAAATCGCCAGGTTCGTCGGGCTCTCCGAATTCCACTTCAACCGCCTGTTCCGCCGCTGGACCGGATTGACCCCGAAGCAGTACCTGGCCGAAGTCACCGGCCGTGCCGCGGGTGCCGCACTGCGCAGCGAGCCATCGGTATTGGATGCCGCTCACTCTGTAGGACTCTCGGGAGGAGGCCGGTTGCACGACCTGACGGTGACGCTGGAGGCCATGACACCCGGCGAGATCCGCGCTGGCGGTGCCGGCGTGACCATCCGCCACGGAATCGCGGCGACGCCATTTGGAACGGCGTTTTTTGCCGAGACGCCGCGCGGTTTATGTCGCCTTGCATTCATCGACGGACCGGGCGACGGAAAAGAGCTGAAGGTGCTGCGCGATCAGTGGCCGAAGGCGAAGTTCGTGCGCGACGACGAGCGTGCTACGACTTTGGTCGAGACCATCTGGGGTCACAAATCCGTAACCCTGCCGCTGGCAGTATGCGGCACCAATTTTCAGGTGCAGGTCTGGCGCGCGCTGCTCGAACTAGATGCCACGGAGTCGGTCACATACAGCGCGCTGGCACGAATGCTCGGTCAACCGAAGGGCGCGCGTGCCGTTGGTAATGCGGTGGGCGCGAACCCGATTGCCTGGGTCATCCCGTGTCACCGCGTGCTGCGCGCGGGCGGACAACTCGGTGGTTATCGCTGGGGTGTGGCCCGTAAACAGATGATTCGCCGCTGGGAAGAAAGGCGTACCGGGGTCTCATAACAGTATGATTCCCCTCGTGTGTCGGGATGTTAGCGGTGCCATACTTGCCTTCCGCCAACGAACGATTCGACACCGCACACGATGTCAGAAAAGCGCAGTCTCGCCACCCCCATCAGCATTGTCGTCGCAGTGGTCTGCGCCGCGTGGGCTATCTACGCGACGCAGCACAAACCCTCGGCCGGATCGGGCGGCCCGCCGCCCGCTGCGGGCCGCAACAACGCGCCGGCGGCGGTCACGCTGGCGCCGGTGCGTGCGCAGCGCGTAAGCCAGAAGCTCGAAGCGCTTGGCAATGCACGCGCGAATGAATCCGTCGACATCAGCACCAAGACCTCGAACATCGTCACCGCGGTGACGTTTCGCGACGGCGAGCGCGTGAAACGCGGGCAGGTGCTGGTTCAGCTCGACAACGCCCAGGCCCGCGCCGACGTGGCGGCGGCGCAGGCGGCCGTCACCGAGAGCGAGAGCATTTACAACCGCAGCCGCGAGTTGCTCAGCACACAGGCCTTGTCCAAGTCGAGCTTCGATCAGCTCGAGGCCACGCTCAAGGCAAACCGTGCACGGTTGTCGGCGGCCGGCGCGCGTCTCGAAGACACCGTGATCCGCGCGCCGTTCTCGGGTCGCGTGGGCCTGAGACGTGTCAGCGTCGGTACGCTCATCAGCCCGGGCGACGTCATCACCACGCTGGACGACACCAGCGTCATCAAGCTCGATTTCTCGGTGCCCGAAAATTTCCTCGCGTCGTTGCGCGAAGGCCTGTCGATCCGCGCCAGGGCGCCGGCATATCCGGGACGCAGCTTTGCGGGCTCCGTGGCGAGCATCGATTCGCGCGTCGACATGGCGACGCGTTCGGTCATCGTGCGGGCCTTGTTGGCCAACGAAGACGGCGCGCTCAAGCCCGGCATGTTCCTCAACGTGAGCCTCGCAAACGACGAACGCGAAGCGCTGGTCATCCCGGAAGAGGCGCTGTCACCGGAAGCCGAGCGCCAGTACGTGTACGTGGTGGCGGACGGCAAGGTCTCGCGCCGCGAAGTGCGCATCGGCGGCCGCCAGCCCGGTACCGTCGAAATCCTCGCCGGCCTCAGTGCCGGCGAACGCGTGGTGGTGGAAGGCACGCAGAAGGTGCGTGATGGCGCCACCGTGACGTCGACCGAGCGCACGGTGGACGCTTTCCCCGAAGAACAGGGCAGCAAGTCGCATGAAGCCAGTGCGGGCGGCGGGAGCCCCGCGAGCATCGTGCAGTGAGACCAGTTCTTTTGCGACTTGTGAAATGTTGATCTCCGACCTGTCGGTGCGGCGACCCGTCTTCGCGACGGTAATGTCGCTGTTGCTGTTCATCCTCGGCATCGGCGCGGTCACCCGGCTTTCGCTGCGCGAATTTCCGGACGTGGACCGTCCCGTCGTCAGCATTGAAACGCGTTACCGCGGCGCCGGCTCGGACGTCGTCGAGTCGCGCATCACGCAGATAATCGAGAACGAGATCTCGGGCATCGAAGGCGTTGAACGCCTGAACTCCGCGAGCCGCGACGAGCGCTCGCAGATCAATGTCGAGTTCACGCTCGAGCGCGACCTCGACAGCGCCGCGAACGACGTCCGCGAGCGGTTGTCCCGCGTCGCCCAGCGCCTGCCGCTCGAGGCCGATCCATCGCAGATCACCAAGGTCGACAGCGGACAGGACCCGATCATTTTCCTCAACGTGGCGAGCACGCAGCGGAACATGCTCGAGATCACGGACTTCATGGAGCGTTACCTCGTCGACCAGTTCGCGACGCTCGAAGGCGTGGCCTCCGTGCGCATGAACGGCGCGCGGCGTTATGCGATGCGCGTGTGGCTGTCGCGCGAGAACCTCGCGGCCCGGCAGCTCACGGTCGCGGACGTCGAGAACTCGCTGTTGCGCGAGAATGTGGAATTGCCCGCGGGACGCCTCGAATCGCGCGAGCGCGAGTTCTCGCTGCGCACCGACACCAACCTGCGCAGCGAGGACGACTTCCGCAATCTCGTCGTGGGCCGTGGCCCCGACGGCTATCTGGTGCGTCTGGGCGAAGTGGCCGAGGTGCGCCTCGCGTCCGACGACGATCGCAGTCTCTCGCGCTCCAATGGCGAGATCGGCCTTTCGATGGCGATCATTCCGCAATCGAAGGCAAACGTGCTGGCGACGTCCGGCGCCGTGAAAAAGCGGCTCGCCGAGATCCAGTCGACGCTGCCAAAGGACATGAATGTCGAGGTCAACATCGACAACGGTGTGTTCATCGCGGCATCGCTCAAGAACGTGGTGTTCGCGCTGACCGAGACGCTGATCCTCGTGCTCATCGTGATCTTCCTGTTCCTGGGAACCCTGCGTGCCACGCTGATTCCCGCGGTCACGATCCCGGTGTCCATCATTGCCGCCGCCCTCGTCATGACGGTGCTCGACTATTCGATCAATACGCTCACGTTGCTGGGAGCCGTGCTCGCCATCGGCCTGGTGGTGGACGATGCCATCGTCGTGCTCGAGAACATCGTGCGTCGCATCGAGGGGGGTGAGCCTCCGGTTCTCGCATCCATCAACGGTTCGCGCGAGATCGGCTTCGCCGTCATCGCGACCACGCTCGTGCTGATGGCCGTGTTCGTGCCCGTGTCGTTCATGACCGGTGACACCGGCCGGCTGTTCGGAGAGTTCGGCGTCACTGTTGCGGCGGCCGTAGGCTTCTCCGCTTTCGTCGCGCTCTCGCTCACGCCGATGATGGCCTCGAAGCTGTTCGCGAACGGCATGCCGAAGTCGCGCATGGTCGGCGGCATCGACCGCGTGTTCCACAATCTCGACGAGCGTTACGCCGCGGGCCTGCGTCGAGCGATAGAAGGACACAAGCCACTGTGGATCGTCGGCGGCTCGCTCGGGTTGTTCGGCATTCTCATGATGCTGTTCATCGTCGGCGTGCCGTTCCAGGGCCTGCGCCTGCCTACCGAGCTCGCGCCGCAGGAAGATCGCGGCATGGTGCAGGTCTTCATCACCGCGCCCGAAGGCTCGAGCATCCAGTATCTCGACCGGCAGCTGCGCGAGGTCGAGCAGATCGCGATGGACGAGGTCAGGAACGGCAATGCGCGCCGTGTGCTCACGCGCTCGGGCGGCTTCGGCCGCAGTGCCGAAGTGAACATCGGCCGCTTGATGGTGCCGCTCAACATGTGGGACGAGCGCGACGATAGCGCCACCGAGATCACCAACCGCATCCGCCAGCGCACGCAGGCCATATCGGGCGCGCGTATCAACGCCAACCCGGCCGGCAGCCCGATCGCGCGCAACAGCACCCGTCCGCTGGCGATCGCGATGGGCGGCGGCGAATACGACGAAATCGTGAAGTGGCGCGACCAGGTCATGCAGCGCGTCGCCGCCGAGAATCCGCGCATCCTCAACCTCGAATCCGACTATCTCGAACGCCAGCCGCGCGTGATCGTGCAGATCGACCGCAACAAGGCCGCCGACCTCGGCGTTTCGCTGCAGACCGTGGGCCGCACGCTCGAGACCATGATGGGCTCGCGCATCGTCACCACGTTCGAACGCGCCGGAG
>Ga0307513_10008585_pt1 | contig 13043 bp, 5 predicted proteins | sample 15_EM_MG_FD_202174 | JGI IMG/M metagenome (GOLD analysis project Ga0307513, IMG submission 202174) | Populus trichocarpa ectomycorrhiza microbial communities from riparian zone in the Pacific Northwest, United States - 15_EM | ecosystem: Host-associated > Plants > Roots > Unclassified | place...
CATGTCCCCCATGCTGTGCCTTGCCTCTTTGGCCCTCTCCTCTTTCCTCCCATGATCTTCCTCACTGTCTTCAGTCCATTCCTCTAGTCTTCTCCCTTTTCTAACCCATGGCTCGCCATGTGTGACATCCACAGGGAACTTTAAATCAATCGTCCCTGATTGGCTCTATGTTCTATTCTCTCCACAAATCTTCTCTTTATACCATCTCCCATACTTTCTCTTCCCCAGTAATCATGTACTCTAAGGCCTTTTCCATTGTTTCACCGTCTTCCCCAGGCTCCTCCGCACACTTCTGGTGCCCCAACTCTTTCAACTCATACTCGCCAATTTCCTTTCCCTCTGTTGCCTTCTGCATTGACTGCACCAAGGAGACACGAAGATGACTCGTGATGTCCTCTGGAGGACCCTTGAATAGACGTGGAGGGAATCCCACATATTTCTTATCTCCGTCTGGAGTCTTTGTGAGGACGAGCAGCCGCTCTAAAGATCTATCAGTCAGATCTTCATTATACTGAGGGCAAACCCACGTACTATCAAGTCCTGGCTTGATGGGTGCCCGGTTATCAACGTAGAGACCGATTTCCTCTATGATGTAAGCATCAAGGCCTCCTCCCTCAATGTAACACCCCCTGGTGGCCTTACTCCCTACAATTTCCCAATCGTCACAATCCTCTGGGCAGTGGACGTACTCCTCACGCCGGATAAACCGGGCAACGGCTGCCTCACTGGACCAACAGCGCAACTCCCGTAGAGGTGGGTTGCTGACGTGGAGGGGGTTTGAGGACGGGACAGGTGTGATGTAGACGCACCCTGCCTTCCGGTTGCGGATGATGTGTTTCCCGGTAGCCGTCATGTATGTCGGTTTATTATAAAGAATCGCCCAGAGGTAAGCCCACCAAGTACGAATCACCAGACTGGTGACAGTCCAAAATGGGGCGGCGGAAGACATATCTAAGAGCTCTTGCGGGCACAGAGGTTGTGAGCCGAGCTAGTGTAGTGGGAAGAGCGGAGGGAGATAGTGGACTATTTCCTTTCGTTCCGGCTTATACATTATGCAGCTTCGGCTCTTTTCTGTTTTTACCTGTCCCGGCTCCCGGTCGCCCATCAATGTCAATTCTGGCCGAGATTCCATATGTTCTCCGTCTCGTTACGTATTACATCATCCAAGTTCACCGCTCATCCAGAAATGGTATATGTTTCCCCATGCATTAAATTCCATTTGATCGGGTGGCACTCTGATCGGATCAATCGTAGATCGCCCCAGATTTAAGGTTCTCCCCAGTAGGCAAGGTTCTGCTTTGCTGGCATCGGATCTCCGCCACCCTCCTTTGTCCGTTTTTCCCTTCCTCGCTTTCCTCTCTACCACCATGAACAACAACACTTTGCCCCCTGTCCAGCACAATCCACCGTTCCCTGGTCTTGGGCCTCCGCCTGCCCCTGTTTATCAACCTCCTGTCCACCAGTGGCCTCAGCAACTCCCCTTCGTCTTCTTCTTTGAATGGATGCAGCATGCCGTTACGGCCACAGAGGAAAGTCGTGCCGCATAACTGTGTGTTCTTTCTCCTCTGCCCTCCATAGGACCTTTACTTACCTTGTCTTTTCTTCCAAGTTCTCCTAGCCTTCTTGCGTGGGTCACCTCTGGCCCCCCTTTCCTCATTTCTCTTTCCAAGCTGACGTTCCGCATTTTCCCCCACAGGGAACTTTCGATCAATGCCCCCTTGTCCTCGTCCTATTTTTCTCTGTCTGCGTAGAACTACCTGTTCCTTGTGGTTGTTCTAAATATATCTCCTTGTCTCCCTATTGTGTGTGAAGTTTGATTTCCCAAATGGCCCATTACTTGTTCCGCCGGGTCTGCCAGCATGTCCACCGGCCGGCCGGCCTTTCAATCTCCGCGTGAATATCTGTCACCATCCTCTCTTTAGTCATCCGTTCCTGACGGTCTCTTCTTCTCATTTCTTTTCCCTCGTTCTGGCCTGTACGCCCTTAATTTCTGGCCTTTTTGTATATTTTCGTGCTGGCTAACCCCCCTCCTCAGTTTAAGCTTTCTCCCTGCCTATCCTCAAACGCCCACCTCTCTCCTTTGTTTAATCCTTTCCTCTGCGTTTGTCCTCCATTCCTCCTCGGTCCCCCTACCATTCCACTAATGTTCCTTCCAGGTTATACTTCCATGGACTTCGGCTATTGGTTTGGCAACCGTACTGAAGTCGAGGCTCCTCCGAATGTATCCTGGACCGCTCCTTGGGAGGTCTACTGGTTTCTTCTTGACGACCGCATTGCTCGCCTGGCAGTCCTAGCTTTGCGGGATCAATACTTTGCCCGCCCGGGTGCTGTTGCAGTGTTTTTTGTCGATCACCCTCTTTTCCTTGTCCCTATTGGGCTCTACCCTCGTCACACTGAAGGGGACTTTATGTTCCTCCTTGCCTGTGCCCTTTATTGGTCTAGACGTGACCTCTTTTAACCGTCTTTCGATTCAATTTCCCTCTCTTATATTTCTTCATATCGTACGATGCCATCTTTAATCAATCCTCATTCTCTCGTCTCCCCCATTGCTGAGTCAGCCCAGGCATTGAGCTCCTTCCGGGTGATGTACGGTATCAACCTGAAGGCCGCCACTGATGTCCTAAGCGGTGATCCGTCCATTTCGGCAAGGACGTAAGAACCCCCTTTGGTTTGGCGTACTACCTCATATGGTCCCATATACCGGTTGGTCACTTTCCGCTCAATGGAAACCGTATCCTCTACTGAATTGTTCCGTAACAGCACTAGTTCTCCCGGCTGATATTCCATATGGATCATTCGTCTTCCGAACCGTTTCTCAAAGGCCTCTTTTGACTTGAAACGTGACTTCTTCAGGATGGATGCAGCATGTTCCACATCTTCTGGTAACTTGAGCAGTTGATGCATCCTGATGGCCAGTAGGTCCACATTCTTCATACCTGGCGTAAAACTCCTTACCATGAATGTTGCCTCTGCAAGATCACAGGGTAACATTGGATGTACTCCATGAAGCAGATAAAACGGGCTAAAGCCAGTTGCTCGTCGGGTGGTGATCCGATCAGCATAGACCGCGGCTGGCAACATTTCTGGCCAATCCTGTAATCTCCCTGCACACATCTTTACTATTGCCTCTCGTAAGTTATAATGCCCTCTTTCTACAACTCCATTGGCCTGGGAATTATATGGTGAGATCTTGATGTGTCGAACATTGAACTTCTGGACAATCTGGGCAAATTCCCCCATTAGGGAAGGCCCATTGTCTGTCACTACCTCATCTACTGTTCCATACCGATAGATGATCCATTCCTTGAAGAACTTTGCTAATGTCTTGGCATTGTCTGAGGCGATGGCCTGTGCTTCTGTCACCCCTGACAGGTCATCTCTACAAGCTACTATCCAGTTCTTTCCTCCAGCCATTGGCATTTTCATCACATCCAAGTAAACCTTCTTGAACAGTCCACTGGGCAATGAGGGATTTATGGGAATATGCATTTTCTTAGTGCTGCGCAATTGACAAGCATGACAGCTCCGTATATGCTCAATGAGGTCCTCTCTCATCCCTGGCCAGTAGAATCTTAACCTTAATGCTTCCCAAACTGCCCACTCTCCTCGATGACCAATCCCCTCATGTAATTCTGTCAGGATTTCCCTCCTACGGGGAAATGGGAATATAACCTTCTGTGGGGGGAGACTGGAGCGCCTTTTATACATGTTTAGGCCCTGCACAAAGTACCGTGAGGCCTTCTGAGCAAACTTCTTCCCTTCCTTCTCAGTCATTTCTCTGGGCAACTGGAGTGTCACCAGGAATCTCATGATTTCGTCTAGCTCTTCTTCACCTTCCCTTCTCACTGATATCAGAACCCTCTTACTCTGCCCTCTGATCCTCCTTCTTCCCCTTGTCACCAGCAATGCTACATCATCAATCCATGTTATTGGCTCCAAGCCTTCCTCTTCCTCCTCCACTGAGAATCCTCTCCTGGACAATGCATCTGGTCCCTTATGTTTCTCTCCAGGAACATGAACTAATTCAAAATCAAACATCAAGATAGCCTCAATCCAGCGGTTGATATGGGCTGAAGCCTGGATGTCAGGTCGATTCAACATCCCCTGGATGCTAGCTGCATCAACTTCTACAATCAACTTCTCCACTCCTACAATGAATATCCTGTAATGCCACAAGGCCCTCATCAATCCATACAACTCCAGTTTGGACTGTCCATACCTTGCCTGGACTGGGGTCAAGGGTAGGGATCCATACCTTGCTGGGATCTTCCTTCCATCCTTGTCAAGCTGGGAGAGTATAAATCCAATCCCATGGATACTAGTATCCACTGACAAGACTACTGGTCTGCCACATCTGTAATCTATTGGCTTTAAAGCTGGGGATCCCACCACCAGTTCTTTGAGTCTCTGGAATGCCTTCTGTTGTTCCTCTCCCCAATGATAGTCTACCAGCTTCCTGGTTAGGTCCACCAGAGGCTTGGCTATCTGGCTATAGTCCTTAATCCAATTCCTGACTGTTCCACATAAACCCAAGAAACCCCTGATATCTGTGACATTCTTGGGTATGGGCCACTTTGTAATCTTTTCTGTCTTGGAGTCTGTGGGCTCCCTTCCTTTGCTGCTACACTTCTGCCCCACAATCTCCACATCTGGCTTGCACAGCTGCATCTTCTTTCCTGATACTGTGCCCCCTGCCTCTCCAATTCGATGGAGAATCCTGTGGAGGTCCTGGATGTGCTCCCAGATGAACCTTCTAATCCCAGGATTTCCTGTGATGGTCTCTTCCTTTCCATCTTCCATCTCATAACGTGTTTCTGGTCCTTTGATAGGAATGTCATCTATAAACACTCCAGCCACTTCTGGTATTTCTTTCTGTAGAATGAATGTCATGCATGCCTGGAACTCTGCAGGTGAGTTGGTGAATCCCATGGGTAATGAGACAATCCGCAGTGGTCCAATTGGGGTCTGGAATGCTGTCATATCCCTGCTGGATGGGTCCATTATCCTTGCGTAGAATCCCCAGTACATGTCCAAAACTGAGTATACACTCCTCCCCGCATAAGCCTCAACAAACTCATCTAGAATGGGAGGGACCCCTGAGTCCCTCATGGTAACCTTGTTCAATTTCTGGAGGTCATGGACGATACGCAACTCACCGTTCTTTTTCTTAACACAGAACCATCGGGAGCGATAGGGTGACTGGGATTCCTCATACACTCCTGCGCTGATCTTCTCCTTAAGCATCCTTATGATCTCGTCAACGTACCCCTTTGGTAATGGGATATTACGGTCCATCCATGGAGTGTGCGGAACCACCGGGATCTTGTAGTCCGAAAAGTAATCTTGTCGGAAGGTACCACGTTCACTCTCGTCAAAGGCTATACTCCTCTCGTTCAGCGTGATTACGTGCTTTAGTAATCTACGCTCCTCGTCTGTCAAGCCAGTGTCCATGTCCACTTCAAGTTTTGCCATCCGTTCCACCGTGACTTTCTTTGTAGGGACGAACCCCGGCGGACGTCGCGGCAATGCCGGGAGATTGGCGAGAGGGTCTGATGGAAACGTCCGCTTAACCTTCATTTCCTCCGGGATCATCATCGGAACCGGCCGAACCTTCTTATCGACCGTTTTGTATTTCATAACGTACTTCTCTTCGACTTCGCGAAGCACGGGGTCTCGGCCTACGGTCGGTTTTGTTTGTATTAAGTTGGCGTGACGCTCATGCCACTCCTTCTCGCAGTCGTCCCACGGAATACATAACACCCAGGCCCGCCGGGTTTCGTCGTACACATTCAAGCCCTCTGGTATCTGTACTAACGGGTCAACCGTGTAGCACAACTCCTCCCCGTCGCGTAGTCTTACCTTTGTATATGTGATCATATTTGTACACTCTGACTTGCCGTACGTGCGCGTTCGTAATCGCCCGTACCGTAGTATCGTAGACCGGTCCTGCTCTGCAGGCCGACACCCCACCAACAGCAATAAAAAAAGAAAAAGCGAAAAAGAAAAAAAAGATATCAAGTAAAACACCGAAACACAGAGTCCGACGCAAACACGCAGAGGTCACCAATAAAAACAGAAACACGAACAAACGACACCGAGAGACCGAAACCGAAGAACAAATGTTGAAGAGCCCAAGGGGCCCTCGCGCGATCAGAAGATCAGACCCGCGGCGCAAAAACGTTGCAAACGATCCGAGTCCACAAAGGGGTCGCCGAGGGGACCTGTAATCTCAAACCGGGGTTGTGGGTCCCACGTCAAACCGTATTGGTGAGCGTAAGCAAGTCGATTACTTTCCCTAAGTGTCCTACGCAGTAGACTACTTAAGTAGAACGCTCGTATATAAATATTTTCTCGTACGAACGCAAAGGGCCGCAAAGGCTATTTCTGACACAAGGCAAACGAAGATATCAACGGAATCCGTAAACTTTGTACGGTCAAATAATCAAGAAGAACGGGCAACCCGAGACCAGCTCGATAAACGGGACACGAGGCGATAAGACAGACGCGAGAGATAAAAAACGAGATTGAAATAAATACCTAGTCCTTACGGTGCAACAGCTTCGATATACTTATTCTGGGTGATGTTTGACTCCTCCTGGTCGGCGACTCCGTCGTTCGTAATGTCCATTCTTCTTGGGTCCCTTGCCACATGTTCCGTTACGCGCGGTATGTCCGGCGTCGAGAGGAACGTCGGAATCCCAGCGATCTCACTGAGGATCGCGATCTGAGTCTCAAGCGACGAGACTAAGGTTTTGAGATCCTCCTGGCGTTGCTCGACGTCCTTGGTGCAGGTGTCCTGATGGCGCTGGAGCCGGATCCGTACCGCCGTAAGCCTCTCATTCAGGATGACCTCCCTAACCTCGCTCTTCATCACCCTCTCTTCGACTCGCGCCACAAGATCATCGGTCAAGCGGATCTTGAGGCTCTGCGCATCTCGAAGGCCCTTGAAACGGCGGTCCAGTTGTTCGCTGATCTCCTTCTGGTACGCCTCGAAGCCGATCTGGTGTGCGTCCACTAGCTCCTTCACTCCGATTAAACGTTTCTCGATATCATAGATATGGCTCGTCTGGAACGTGTGCGAGTCCCAGGTAACGTAGGGAACTTCCCAAGGAGGCGCGGCACCGGTGCTCGTGTCTGGGAAGTACGTCGAGAGTCGTGCGTCGAGGGCCGTAACCTGACGCTGGACCTCATTGAGCTGTCCTACGGTGACGAACGTAGGATTGTCCCACACGGTGACCTGCTGCGAGTCGTCCACGGGATTGGCAGCAGATCCCCAAGTCCTCGTCGTAGAACTCGACGTAGTACTCGCCGCCAATGAAGGAACCGAGGAGGGGGGTGTCGGTAGCCCGCGAGCCGAGCGGATCTCCTCGGGTGCATAGGTCCTTGCGAGGGCGTTGGCGTAAGCCCATTTTGGGTCGGTTGAGTCCGTCAAGGCCGTGACCGGGGCTTCCCACTTGCTAGGAAGCCGGGCGTCCGCGATGTCGGAGGTTACTGTCGTGTAGCCAGATAGCTTGTCCACTCCAAGGTAAAATATCTTCTTCTTCGGTGCTATCTCCCCTTCCTCAAGATCTTCGTCTACTCCCCGCTCCAACTCGACTTCGGTGGCCGATTCCGCCACGTCAGTCATGTTGCTATCATCGGTATCATCCTGGACCCGGAATGGCTCGGGGTTCGGGGGACGAAGGAGTTCCTCCATCTCGAGGAACTCAGCGTCGGAGACCTCGGATTCCGTAGACGCGATACTGGCTGTATCCGCTCCCTCGTTGTCCGCCTCGTAGGTGACCTCGTTTTCCTGCTCGACAGGTAAGTTCATCGAGTTCCGTTTGTACACGTAACGTATGCCGCTACTCACCCTCTGGCCCATAACTACGTCTCCTCCCTTAGAACCCTTCCTGCCATCGTGGGATGGCCCAGACGGAGGAGGATTCGAAGCGACAGCTGCAGCGAACGGGTTGGTAGACCGTGTGACGACTAGCGAGGACTCGATAGCCCGAATCCATTCGTCTACGTCGATGGGATCCTCCTTGGTCCCATCCCCGATGTTCTCGCTGTTCGTGGACATTTCGGCGGTCTGTATCAAAGAATGCGGTAAGCCACAGTCTTCCTTTTTATAATCCGGATTCGAGGTACTCACAACTCCTCCGGTAGTAGTCATCTCGAGTTCTGGACGGTCGCTCGGACGAACGAGACCGTCTGGAGGACTCATATCGAGCGGAAAAGGAGGTGCGGGCCTCTGTGGACGAAACAGATCGTCCCAGAAGGCGCTCATCACGCCGACGTCGGGGTGAGGAACTTCGGGTGCGTAGTTTGTCGGTGTCGCGTCGAATATGATGGTGGCCCTCCCCCGGAAGATGTGTCTCCCTTGCATCTGGGGTTCGCCGACCACGAACGTCGTCCCGACGGTCGTTATGATTGTCTGGACGTGGTCCTTCTTCAGAACTCGTTTGAACATCCCATCTACGGACGTTCCGACGAGCACTATACCGTTCCATCCGGACTGGAGGCCGCGCGGGGGATACAAGGTATCGCGGTTCGTCTGTGGGGATGCGTCGTACGTCGATGGGGAGGTCGGCAAGTAAACACGAGGCAGGAATGGAGTTGGCGGGATGATCATAGGGATATCGCGGGCGTCGATGAACAGCGACGTATGGGGTCGTAGGAGTCCGCTATGCCAGTAGCGTTCGTACGACTCAGGATTGGTGAGTTCGTCTAGACCTATCATCCTCCCTTTTATATTTCTTCGCTTGCTTTTGCCCTCTGCCCTGGTTCCCTTTTGCGTCCCTATGTATCGTACCTTGCCTCTCGTTTTCCCATGAGACGATGGGTTCGACGTCGCTTGTTTCGCGACTTCGTGTTCGTCTGATTCGCGCCCCCACTCATCCCATTCTTGCCGCACGATATCCTCGTGTTCCTGGGGCGATGGTACGCCTTCATTCCTGATCATATCATTCATCATTTTGTGATCCGCGCTGCGGTCTTTTCCCATTATGTTTAAGTCTCCGCTGGACGTCCCCTCGTTTTGTTGGGCTCGTTGGGTGAAACACCTGTTCTCAGTGGGGCCCTTCTTCGTGACCTTTAGCATCAAGGAATAGATGTTCTTTTGTTTCTTACGCTGCTTTGGGGGCTCGACGTTCGCCGCCGACTCATCCGACCTCGCAGTCTTCCGCATGAGGCGCATATATTCGGGCTGCGTGGCTTTGTAAGTGACCTTTTTAGTACGTTGCGAGCGTCGCATAACATGCTCTTTGGCCGTCGGAAGCTCCCCTTCGACTGCTTTCCTCTTTCGAGATGGGGCTGGCGTGTTCCGTTCCTCAGTGGGTTCAACATCCATTGATTCGTCATCCAAAGCTGCCGCACCCTGATCATCCCACTCGTCATTACGAGAAGCAGTTTTCATCGCCTCCCACCGTAAATTCCCTGCCTTGGCTCGACCTCTCTCTCGTTCCTGGCCGGCTTCCCACTCCTCATTACTAATCCCCGCACGAATGAGATTGATTATCTCTTCGTGTGTACGAACATTCGTTTCAGTTCGGCCGACCTTCTCGTCACTCGGATCTGACCCGTCCGTTGTCTCCTCAGCTTGCGAACCGGACGTCCCGTTGTCTTGGTCGTTCGACTCGCGTGACTGTTTGCCATATGAAGCGCGTCTCATCTCCTCGTCTTCTCTTTTCTCGCCGCCCTCTTGTTCGTCTTCGTCGTTGAGATCCCACCGCCAGGCTTCACTATCTTCGTGCTCAGCTCTGTGTGCTCCATCCTCGTCCTCCCACTGTCTATCCTGTTCGACACTCAGCGTCTGGCTCTCGGCCGGGGATACTAGTGTATGATATCCTTCGTAGGCATTGTTGCGCCTTTGATAAACGTCCCATCCTGTATCCTCGTGGGTGCGTTCGTCGTGTACGGCCTCGTTCACTTGTTTTCTCCGAGCTCGGTCTTTTATCTCCCTTTTCCCTTGTTCCTCATCGCTATCATACATTTCCTTCTCCTTGTCGGAGTGTCTTCCGCCTTCGCCGTCTTCTGGGTCCTCATCATCCTCACCCCCACTGTCGTTGTGCACGCCGAGCACGAACTCTGACTCCGAACTTCCGGATTCTTCATCGGGGTGAGCGGGTATGCACACTTCACCTTCCCTACCAGTATTTCCGCATTGACAGCTCACTTCGGAGCCTGCTTCGTCCAGGTCTTCCTTTCCCGTAGCTCCTCTTCGCCTTGTTCGTCCGACTGGTTCGGTTACGACGGCGAACGTTTCCTTCTGCCTTCTTTTACTCCGAACGACCGGCTCCGTCATCATCTTCGGTCCCTGGAACATTGGGTTTGGAGAGGAGTTGATCATATAGTTTTTACCACCCTTCTTAAAGGTGAGACAGGTTCCCTCCTCTCTTTCCTCTATATTTATGTTGTTTCCGGTTAGCCACGGACGTCCTAACAACATCTCGAAAGGTGGGTCCTCAAGGATGTGAATCTCTGGACCGTTGGTCGTCACTTTTTCTGACGCGATATAGATTTCGGCGTCAGGAATCTTACCGATACACGTATTTCCCCCTCCTGTCGCACCAGTCACCGACACATCGTTGTCTTCCGTACGTAACAGTCCTGTCTCACTGAACTTCAACTCGCTCATCAGATTCAGTTGGGAACCGGTGTCGACAATCGCAACCGCTTTTGCTTCCCCTACATAAACCCTTATCTTCATTAGGTCGTCTCGAGCTCTTGCCAAGTTCACTGACTTTTTCCCAGTCACTGGTCCTGATGTCACGCGCTTCTCGCCGTCGACAGCGGCGTTCGACAACATGGACGAATTCCGTGTTTGGTGCACTGGGGCGGGATTACCGGTCGTATCTCGGACGGCGGTTACCAGGCCTCGCTTTATTGCGGGCGCGATCCCGAGTAATGTCCCTAAATCGATAGTAAGCGGTGACCTCAGAATATCTTTTACAAGCTGATCCGGTACAACTTTAGTGTTCGGCCCACCCTTCCTGACTTCCCGGGTTCCACCATCGAGCCCTCTCGCCACTGGATTCCTCTGCTTCTCCCCTTCATCGTCCTTCCCCACCTCATCGACATTCATCGGGACAAGGTCGTCGTCGTTTTTCGGATCAAATACGTCCTTGTGAACATCCACCGGTCTCTGACCTCCCCGCTTGTTCCCCACATTCGGCGCCTTTCCGCCGAGGTTTGGGTCGATGGTTTGCTTGCTCGTTCGGTCTTCTTCAAGCTTATTCCTCCCGGTCCGATTATCCGTGGGATTGGGCTTCACTCGTAAGTACTGGTCTCGTTCTGTTCTCCGTAGTCCGCGACTCATCTTTTGTGTCCGCTGTACACCGTAAGACTCCGCCTCGAATATATCTGAGTCCATACTCCCTAACCACACTTCCTCTTGTTCATCACTGTCCGCGTCGCTATCAGCTCGTTCGGTGTGTAGATAGGTATATTTATTTGTTGCATCTTGGTCCTTTTGCGCGACCATGATCAAATTGGACATTTTCTTGTTCCGTTGTATAGCTTCTACGAAGCTCTCGTTTTCTTCCCGCCGTAGCGGCGTTCCGCCTTTCCATTGTAGTCGTCCATATTCGTTTCGCTCTATAACCCCCTCTCGAATATACTTATTTATTTCCTCGCAGCGCGAGGCCGGATGACCGAATTGCCCACACCCGTAACATTTTGGTCCAAATCCTCTTGCACCACCCTCTCGGTCGACTAGGTTGCTGCTGCTTAGGTGCGGTGGGATTGGCCGCGTCCGTGCATCAAAGTCAGGTCGTATCACTGCGTTTCCTCGTACCTCGGGTCGTCGAAACGCGGACTCGAGTTCAGGTGCTTTGCGTATTAGCTGGAGCCATTTGGTGAAGTACTTGGGCTCCGAAATGTCGAGCTTCATCATTCCTTCTACTAACTCATCAACGTCCTCGTCTTTCGCTTTGTTCTCCTTTGTCCCGGCCTTAACAGGTTTCGTTGGCCGCACCGGTTTCTTCTTCGTCGGTTTCTTCTTCATCCGCTTCTTCCATTCAGCTGATTTCTTGTTGTCCGACTCCTCATCCGAGTCCTCTTCCCCACTATCATTGGTGGAGGAGTCGTCATCACTATCGGAGTCGGATCCTAGTAAGTCCAAATCGCTCCCCTCTTCTCCTCCGTACAACGTCAATTCCTCTTCATCGAAACGTTCGCGGTTGTACATTCGCTTCGCCGCCTTAACGACTGCATCAATCTTGAACGGCTCGGAATCGTCGAGTTGCGGGTCCATTATCCGCATGTGTTCTTCGACTCGCTTACGGAATTTCCGGTGGAGTCCAGCCCAGAACCATCTACGATGTTCTGAGTCGACAATTTTCTTGTTCATCAGCAACCACCCCCCAATTCGCAAATACTGTAGGTGGTATTTCTTGAAGGTCGCCAGGCTGTCGATTTTCCGGTCCTTCCATTTTCGGGCGAGCTTGTACAGATCCTGTAGTCGGAATCTCTGCTTCTCGCGATCCTTGTCGAAGTAATAAATAAAGTCTTTCCTGAATTCATCGTAGTCCTGGTCTGTGTAGGACTTCAACCCCGTCAACGCCTCTCGAATGGTTCGTGAGCAATACCTCACTAATCCCTTACACTTATACTCACCCTTAATTACGTTCTTTTCAGCACACAATGTCTCGAAGTGATCAAGGAAGGTGTCAATATCCCGGTAATCTCCGTCAAAGGTATCCGGTGCCCCCTTAGCCCCCTTTCCAGGCAGGCTAGTGATGGTACCCTCTGGCTTGTTTCCTGAAGTCGTCATGACTAGCTACTGACCGGCAGTATTATAACAACAAGTTGAGAAAAAAAAAGGTCTAATGGAGAAATGCAAAGACACTATGCTCCAAATGCGAACCAAGTCTTGCTTAGATTACTTAGATTACAAACAACAAATGACTAGAAAACCCTCGCCGTGGGCTCCAGATGTCGAGGTTGCTGGCTGTTGGTAGGGAAAATCCCCTAGCACTATAGACACCAAATTATTTAGACAGGGGTCAACGGGTTTTCCTGCTTTCCCAGTTGGTGGTCCCTGTGAGTTCGTGAAGAGATTT
>Ga0307513_10008586_pt1 | contig 13043 bp, 9 predicted proteins | sample 15_EM_MG_FD_202174 | JGI IMG/M metagenome (GOLD analysis project Ga0307513, IMG submission 202174) | Populus trichocarpa ectomycorrhiza microbial communities from riparian zone in the Pacific Northwest, United States - 15_EM | ecosystem: Host-associated > Plants > Roots > Unclassified | place...
CAGCTCAACGAGGCGGTGGCCGCGCCGCTGGAGATACGGCACGGGACGCCCGACGCACGGCTGCTGTTCGAGGTCACGGTGGCGTCCGGCATCACCTCGTTCGAGGGCGGCGGGATCTCGTACAACCTGCCGTACTGCAAGGATGTCCCGCTCGCCGAGTCGCTCGCCGCCTGGCGGGACGTGGACGCCCGCTGCGGTGAACTGGCCCGGCACGGACTGGTGGTGGACCGCGAGACGTTCGGCACCCTGACCGCCGTACTCGTGCCGCCGTCCATCTCGCTCGCGATCAGCGTGCTGGAGGCGGTGGCCGCGGCGCGCGAGGGGGTGCGGTGCATCTCGGTGGCGTATCCGCAGGGCGGTCACTTCGAGCAGGACGTGGCCGCGCTGCGGGCCATCCCGGAACTGGCAGCCCGCTATCTGCCCGACGACATCGAAGTCCACGCCGTACTCCACGAGTTCATGGGCGTCTTCCCCAAGCAGCGGCCCCACGCCGAGGACCTCATCCTCTACGGCGCCCTCGTCGCCCGGCTCGGCGGCGCGAGCAAGCTGATCAGCAAGACGTACCAGGAGGCGCACGGCATCCCCGACACCCGCGCCAACATCGACGGACTGCTGCTCGCCTCGCGCGCCAACTCCCCGCTCCTGGACTTCATCACGCTCGACGAGGACCGCATCGGCACCGAACTGGAGTGGATCCTGCGGGAGGTGGCCGAGATCGTCGAACCGATCCTCTCAACCAGCGATCTGCACAAGGAGATTCCGGCCGCGTTCGAGGAGGGACGGCTCGACATCCCGTTCAGCGCCAGCCGTTCGGCGCGCTCGGAGATCATTCCGCGCCGCGCGGGCGACGGTGCCATACGCTATTTCGCCTCGGGGTCACTGCCGTTCTCCGCCCGCACCCGCAGACAGAACGAGCAGGCCCTCGCCGTGGGCGGGGAGTCCCGGCTCGGGGACATGGTGAAGGGGCTGACGTCGGACATCAACTATTTCCTCGGCATCTTCGGCGAGAGCACGAGCCGCAGCGCATGACCTGAACCGCAGCGAATCCGAGTACCCAACGCCCCCCCAACGCACCCAACGGCCCGGCACGTACCCAGGAGTGGGAAGAGAACCATGCAGTCCATCCGCGTCACCCGTCCCGGCGACCCGTCCGAACTCCGCCTGGAGCAGACCGAGTTGCCGGTCCCAGGCCCTGGTCAGGCACTGGTCCGCAACACCGCCGCCGGCGTCAACTACATCGACGTCTACTACCGCGACGGCACCTATCCCGCCGAACCCCCGTTCACCCCGGGCCAGGAGGCCGCCGGAGTGGTGGAGGCCGTCGGCGAGGGCGTGAGCACCTTCACGCCGGGCGCGCGGGTCGCGTACGCCTCCCAACTGGGCGCCTACGCCGAGTACACGGTGGTCCCCGAGGACAAGCTGATCCCGGTCCCTGACGGCGTCGACCTGACCGAGGCCGCCGCGGTGACCCTCCAGGGCCTCGCCGCGTACTACCTCACCCACGAGACGCACCCCGTCCCCAAGGGCGAGACCGTGGTCGTCCTGGCGGCGGCGGGCGGCCTCGGCAGGCTCCTGGTCCAGCTGGCGGCGGCTCGCGGGGCCACCGTCGTGGCGGTCGCCTCGACCCCCGAGAAGGAGACGGTCGCCCGCGAGGCAGGCGCCCACCACACGCTCGGCTACGACAAATTCGACGAAGCCGTAAGGGATTTGACAGACGGTCAGGGTGCCCGGGTCGTCTACGACTCGGTCGGCGCCACCACCCACCTCACCAGCCTGCGCAGCCTCGGCCGCCGGGGCACGCTCGCCCTGTGCGGGCTGTCCAGCGGTCCCGTCCCGCCGCTGGACATCGAACTCCTGCGCGGCGGCGGCTCGTTGTTCCTGACCCGCCCCACGATGAAGGACTACGTGTACGACGCCCGGACGCTCCGTGCGGCGGGCGGCGCCGTCTTCGACCAGCTGGCCGCCGGAGTGCTGAAGCCGCTGGTCCACGCGGCACTTCCGCTCGCGGACGCGGCCGAGGCACACCGCCTGCTGGAGAGCCGCGCCACGACGGGCAAGCTCCTGCTCACGCCCTGACCGGCACACCCCTCGCAGGTCCCCACACCCCACCACCGCCCGTAACTTCACCACCCTGGGAGCAGACATGGCCGAGGCGAGCAGCCCTCATCTCCTCTTCGTCGGCGGCGCAGGAGACGCCACCCTCGCCGTGGACGTCGTCGAGAGCGCGCTGCGGCAGGCCCGCGCACGCGGCCTGACCATCCACCTCACCAACCAGGAAGCCACCCTGCCCGCGACCCCGACGGTCAACGCCCTCGCCGACACGGTCTCGGCGGTCGACTTCTCGGTACGCGGCACCAGCGCCGCATGGGTGCGCGAACGCGCCTCGTCCGGTGACCGCTACGACGTCGTCTTCGGCGTACGGGAGATGGCACAGGAGGCGGTGGCCGAGGTCGCCGACGCGCTCGGTCTGCCGGGCAACGCGCCGGACGCCGTCCACCGGGTCCGTACGAAGGACGAGGCGCGCGCCCACCTCACGGCCGCCGGATTCCGGCAGCCCCGCTTCCGGGTCTGCGCGACGGAGCCGGAGGCCCGCGCGTTCCTGGCCGGCTCCACCGGCCCCTGGGTGGTCAAGCCGCGCGACGCGATGGGCAGCGAGGGCGTGACCCGGATCGACACCCCGGAGGAGCTGGCGGCGGCCCTGGACTTCCTCCCGGGCGGGCACGGCGGGCCTGACGGTCCGGCCGAAGTGTCGTTCATCGTCGAGGAGTTCGTGGAGGGGCCCGAGTACAGCGCGGAGGGCGTGTTCCTCGACGGCGCTCCCCACATCCTCGCTCTGACCTCCAAGGAGCTGCTGCCGCCGCCCAACTTCTTCGAGATCGAGTACGTCATCCCGGCGATCCTGCCGGAGGCGACGGCCACCGAGATCGAACAGCAGGTCGTGGCGGCGTTGACGGCCCTGGACCTGCGCTTCGGCCAGTTCCATGTCGAGCTGTGGTGGACCGGGCACGGCGTGGTCCTGGGCGAGGTCCACGTACGCAACGCGGGCGGCTGGATCCACCGCATGCTGCCGCACGTCATCCCTGGCCTGGAGTGGTTCGGCCTGGTCTACGACGACGTCCTGGGCAACCCGGTCGACAGGGCCGCGCTGAAGCCCGTACGCGGCTCGGCGATCCGGTTCCTGACCCCGCCGCCGGGCCGCCTGGTGGCGATCGAGGGCTGGGACGAGGTGCTGGCCCACCCCGCCGTGCTCCACGCGGAACTGGCCATCGCCCCCGGCACCGTCATCGAACCGCACCGCTCGGTCGAGAACCGGGTCGGCCACATCGCGGTCGGCGCGGACACCCCGGAGGAGGCGCAGGCGCTGGCCCGGAAGCTGGAGGCGGGGGTGCGGTTCGTGACGGAACCGGTGGAGCAGGGCTAGACGGTCTCCACCTCGTAGAAGCAGAAGTGGTCCTTGATCTGGGCGACCTCGGGCTTCGGCTCGGGGTACCCCCAGACGAGGTCGGCGGCGTCCGGGCGGGACCAGTAGGACGCCGTGCCCTTGAAGGGGCAGTACGTGTGGGTCTCGGAGGGGGTCAGCAGGTCGAGGCGGACGTCCTCCGCGGGGAGGTAGTACCGCGGGGGACAACCGGTCTCATGCAGGACGAGGGCCTGCTCGCTCTCGGCGAGCACCTCGCCGGCGTGGACGACCCGTACGCGGTCGTCGGTCTGCTCGATGGTGATCGTGTGTCCTTCAGCCATAACCGATAAGCGTTCGCGGATCCCGAGATGTTCCCGGTTCCAACCCCGAACCAACCCTGATCCAACCCCGATCCTCCACGTACGGTGACGGGATGAACATCTGTGTCTTCCTCTCCGCCGCCGACCTGGACGACCGCTACACGCGCCCCGCGCGGGAGTTCGCGAAACTGCTGGGCAAGGGCGGGCACACCCTGGTCTGGGGCGGCTCGGACGTCGGTCTGATGAAGGTGGTCGCGGACGGGGTCCAGGAGGCGGGCGGCCGGCTGGTCGGCGTCTCGGTGGACTTCCTCGCGGCGAAGGCGCGGCCGGGCGCCGACGAGATGGTGATCGCGGGGGATCTCGCCGAACGCAAGCGGCTCCTAGTGGAACGGGCCGACGCGGTCGTGATCATGGTCGGCGGCACCGGGACGCTCGACGAGGCCACGGAGATCCTGGAACTGAAGAAGCACGGCAAGACGGACAAGCCGGTGGTGCTGCTGAACACCGCGGGCTTCTACGACGGCCTGAAGGAACAGTTCCGCCGGATGGAGACCGAGGGTTTCCTGCCCCGGCCGCTCACCGACCTGGTGTTCTTCGCGGAGGAGCCGGTGGGGGCGCTGGCGTACCTGGAGGAGAGCCAGGGCGTCGAGTGAGCGCCGGGTGATGCGAGCATGGCGGGCATGGCTACACATGTGATCACCGGGGCGGGTTCGGGTATTGGCGCGGCGGTCGCGCGGCGGCTGCACGCGCGCGGGGACGAACTCGTGCTGCACGCGCGTGACGCGGGGCGCGCGAAGGAGTTGGCTGCGGAGTTCCCGGGGGCGAGGACGCTGGTGGGCGACCTGGCCGACCCCGATCGCCTGTCCTGGGCGTTCTCGCACCAGACGCTGCCGGACCGGGTGGACTCGTTGCTGCACATCGCGGGCGTGGTGGACCTCGGCCCGGTGGGCGACCTGACCCCGAAAACCTGGCGCCACCAACTGAACGTCAACCTGATCGCGCCCGCCGAACTGACCCGCCACCTCCTGCCCCAACTCCGCCTCTCCCAGGGCCAGGTGATCTTCGTCAACTCGGGTGCGGGGCTGAACGCGGGGGCCAACTGGTCGGCGTACGCGGCGTCGAAGCACGGTCTGAAGGCGTTGGCGGACTCGTTGCGGCAGGAGGAGCGGGGGGCGGGGGTGCGGGTGACCACGGTCTATCCCGGGCGCACAGCGAGCCCCATGCAGGCGAAGGTCCACCAGCAGGAGGGCAAGGAGTACGACCCGTCGAAGTGGATCGACCCGGAGTCGGTGGCGTCGACGATCCTGCTGTCCCTGGACCTGCCCCGGGACGCGGAGATCAACGACGTGACGGTACGCCCGGGCCGCTGACGGGGATTCCTCGCCCCCGCCGCCCCTACCCGTTCCCATCCCTGGGGGCTGCGCCCCCAGACCCCCCTTTCGGCCTGAACGGCCTCGTCCTCAAACGCCGGACGGGCTGAAATGCCCCGGTCGGTGCTGAAGAGGCACCGCCCGTACTGCGGAAGCGGCGGGAGTGGGTAGGCGGAGGCGCGCTGGAATGCGCGGGCTCGTGCTGAGGTGCGGCGGGGGTAGGTGGGCGGGGAAGAGGGTGGGCTGAGCGTGGTTGTCCTCGAACGCCGGCCGGGGCCTGATGGTGACAGTCGGGCTTGAACTCTCAGCGCCGGGCGGCACCATCCAGCCCGTCCGGCGTTTGAGGACAAGGCCCGTTCAGGGCCGTAGCGGGGGTCTGGGGGCGCAGCCCCCAGGGGATGGGACGGGTAGGGGCGGCGGGGGCGAAGAAACCAACCCCACGGACTCCGTACGCTTCCCCACGTGAACGCGAACCCCACCTTCGGCCCCGCCACCGGCATCGGTTCCCTCCCCGGCGGTGATGCCCGGGAAGCCGTCAAGGCGGCCACCGGGACCTTCGACGACTTCCCCTTCCTGCCCGAACTCCCCGCCCGCGGCCCCGGCGCCGACATGATCGGCCGCACCGCCGGAATGCTCGTCGAGATGTACGCGCGCGTGGAGCCCAGCGGCTGGCGGCTCGGCGACCGGCCAGGACGGGACACCAAGCGGGCCCGCTCCTGGCTCGGTGAGGACCTCGACGCGCTGGAGGAGTTCACCCAGGGGTACGAGGGGCAGCTGAAGGTGCAGGCCGTCGGGCCCTGGACACTGGCCGCAGCCATCGAGCTCAGGAACGGCGAACTCGCCCTCTCCGACCCCGGCGCCTGCCGCGACCTCGCCGGCTCCCTCGCCGAAGGCCTCCGCCTCCACCTCGACGAACTGCGCCGCCGTATCCCCGGCGCCCAACTCGTCCTGCAACTCGACGAACCCTCCCTCATCGCCGTACTCCGCGGACACGTACGCACCGCCAGCGGCTACCGCACCCACCGCTCCGCCGACCGCCAGGTCGTCGAGGCGACCCTCCGGGAGGTCATCGGCGTGCACACCAACGGACCGACCGTCGTCCACTCCTGCGCACCCGACGTACCCTTCGCCCTCCTCCGCAGGGCCGGCGCAGCCGCCGTCTCCTTCGACTTCTCGCTTCTCACCGAGCGTGACGACGACGTGATCGGCGAGGCCGTCGAAAGCGGTACGCGGCTCTTCGCCGGTGTCGTGCCGGGGACGGACGGCCCATTGTCAGACCCTGCCGGTAGCGTCAGTGGTGTCAGAACGCTGTGGCGCAGGCTGGGGCTGCATCCGGGGCTTCTCGCGGAGGCGGTCACCATCACTCCGTCGTGCGGACTCGCGGGCGCTTCCCCGCAGTACGCACGCAAGGCACTCGCCCACTGCGCCCAGGCGGCGAGATCACTCGCGGACAACCCAGAGTAACGGGAGGACAACACGGTGGCCGGCGAACAGCACGCACAGACCACATCGGTGCCCGCCGAGGCGCGCGACAGGCACGCCCAGCTCGCCGAGCAGATCGAGGAACACCGCTTCCGGTACTACGTGAACGATGCTCCGGTCGTCAGCGACGCGGACTTCGACAAGCTTCTGCGCTCACTGGAGGCGCTGGAGGAGGAGTATCCGGAGCTGCGTACGCCCGACTCCCCGACCCAGAAGGTCGCGGGCGCGTACGAGACGGAGTTCACCTCCGTGGAGCACCGCTCACGCATGCTCTCCCTCGACAACGCCTTCGACGACCTGGAGTTGGCGGCCTGGGCGGAGCGCGTCCACAAGGACGTCGGTGCTTCCGAACACCACTTCCTGTGCGAGCTGAAGGTCGACGGCCTCGCCGTCAACCTGACGTACGAGAACGGCCGTCTCACGCGCGCGGCGACCCGTGGCGACGGCCGCACCGGCGAGGACATCACGCCCAACGTGCGCACGATCGCCGAGATCCCGGACCGGCTGACGGGCGAGCGCGTCCCGGAGCTGGTGGAGATCCGCGGCGAGGTCTACTTCCCGATGGACAAGTTCGCCGAGCTGAACGCCCGTCTCGTCGAGGGTGGCGACAAGCCCTTCGCCAATCCCCGTAACGCGGCGGCCGGTTCGCTCCGCCAGAAGGACCCGCGCGTCACGGCCTCCCGCCCGCTGCACATGGTGGTCCACGGCATCGGCGCCCTGGAGGGCTTCGACCCGCTGACCCGCCTCTCCGAGGCGTACAAGCTGCTGCACGAGTGGGGGCTGCCGACCACGCGGTACGCGAAGGTGGTCGACGACCTCGACGGCGTACGGGCGTTCATCGCGAACTACGGCGAGAACCGGCACTCCGTGGAGCACGAGATCGACGGCGTCGTCGTCAAGCTCGATGAAATCCCGCTCCAGGGGCGCCTCGGCTCCACCTCGCGTGCCCCACGCTGGGCCATCGCCTGGAAGTACGCGCCCGAGGAGGTCAACACCAAGCTCATCAACATCCGCGTGGGCGTGGGCCGTACAGGTCGCGTCACGCCCTACGCCCAGGTCGAACCGGTCACCGTCGCCGGCTCCGAGGTCGAGTTCGCCACCCTGCACAACCAGGACGTCGTCAAGGCCAAGGGCGTGCTCATCGGCGACACCGTGGTGCTGCGCAAGGCCGGTGACGTCATCCCGGAGATCCTCGGCCCGGTCGCCGACCTGCGCGACGGCACGGAGAAGCCCTTCGAGATGCCGGCTGTGTGTCCTGAGTGCGACACGCCGCTGAGGGCGATGAAGGAAGGCGACATCGACCTCCGCTGCCCCAACGCCCGCACCTGCCCGGCCCAGTTGAGGGAGCGGCTGTTCTATCTCGCCGGGCGCAAGAGCCTGGACATCGAGAACTTCGGGTACGTGGCCGCCGCCGCGCTCACCAAGCCCCTTGAGCCCACCGAGCCACCGCTGCTCGACGAGGGCGACCTCTTCGACCTCACCATCGAGCAGTTGCTGCCCATCAAGGCGTACGTCCTGGACCAGGACAGCGGGCTGCCCAAGCGGGACCCGAAGACCGGCGAGGAGAAGATCGCCACGGTCTTCGCCAACCAGGAGGGCGAGCCCCGGAAGAACGCGGTCTCGATGCTCGCCAACATCGCCGCCGCCAAGGACCGTCCGCTCGCCAGAGTCCTCACCGGGCTGTCGATCCGGCACGTCGGTCCGGTCGCCGCCGAGGCGCTGGCCCGTGAATTCCGCTCGATCGAGCGCATTGAGCAGGCCACCGAGGAGGAGTTGGCCACCACGGACGGGGTCGGCCCGATCATCGCGGCCTCGCTCAAGGAGTGGTTCGCGGTCGACTGGCACCAGGAGATCCTGCGCAAATGGCGGGCCGCCGGGGTCCGGATGGAGGAGGAGGGCTCCGGCGAGGACGAGGGACCGCGCCCGCTCGAGGGGCTCACCGTCGTGGTGACCGGCACCCTCGAACACCACACGCGGGACGGCGCGAAAGAGGCACTGCAGAGCCGTGGAGCAAAAGTGACCGGTTCTGTTTCGAAGAAGACGTCTTTCGTGGTTGTGGGTGACAATCCTGGTTCGAAGTTCGACAAGGCCATGCAGTTGAAGGTCCCTGTTCTGGACGAGGACGGCTTCGCCGTCCTGCTCGAACAAGGCCCCGAGGCGGCGGCCGAAGCAGCACTGCCGACCGAGGACCAGACCGAGCAGCAGGGCAGTGACGAGGGGCAGTAGAAGAGACGCAGGAGAGACGCGGGGGAGGAACAGGGGTTGAAGACCACCCGATCGGCGCATACCAGATGCATACGGGTGGCCGGGTCGCATTCGGGCAACCGTCGGCGACCGCTGCCCGTGGAAGCCTTCTGCGGCCTACTGTTGACGTATGCGCCTGCCGTGCCCGGATGCGGTTCGGACGCGGTCCCGTCGACGTTCGACGGACATCGGACCGCGTGGCGTGGGCACCGCCGGCTGTGAGAGGGACGGGAATGGAACCGACCGATAGCGCCGCCCCTCCATCACGGCTGCGCGGAAGCCGGATATCCGGCGCCTGGCGCCGGGGTTCCGCCCTCCTCAAAGGCCGCCGCCCCGAACCCGGCCGGGAACAGGGCATGGCCCGCCGCACGGCACGGTTCCTGGAACGGGCGGGCGTCGGCGGCCGTACGACCGGACCGACGGGCGGGAGCGGCGCAGGTGGCACCCGGCAGCGCATCGTCGCCGACAGCAGGGTCTCGGCCCAGCTGTCGGCCCACCTCACCGCCGAGCAACGCGTCGCACAGCTCCACGCCCAGGACCCCGAACGCCAGCTGTCCTGGCCCGCGCTGCCCGCGGCGGTCGTCGCGGCGGCCGGGCTCGTCCTCGGCGCCGGCTTCTACCGCGGCTTCACCGGCCACAGCGCCCTCTTCCCGTCCGGCACCGTCGGCTGGGCCTTCGCCGTCCTCACCGGTGTCATCGTCGGCCACCTCGTCGCCCTCGGCCGCGCCCGCTGGTGGGGCGGCACCGGATCGGGCGCCGCCCTCACCCTCGCCGTACTCCTGCTGTACGGGTGGGTCCCGGCCGGCATGGTCAGCCTCACCGTCGTCGTCCTGGTCGGCATAGCCCGGCGCCACCGCTGGCGGCAGGGCCTGCTGGCCGGCGCGGTGGACATCCTCGGCATCGGCGCCGGCGCGCTCGTGCTCGCCGCGTTCGGCCGGGTCCCGTCCGTCGAGACCCCGTGGAACCCGCAGACCTGGAGCGTCTACACAGCACCCGAGGTGGTGCTGATCGCGGTCACCTACCTCGCGGTCACCCGCACCCTCCTCTGGTATCTGCACACCCCGCGCGGCGGACTGCCCACGGTCGCCCGCTCCGCCCTGGTCAGACAGGGCCTGGTCGCGATCGCACTGCTCGCCATCGCACCGCTGATCTGCGTCGTCGCCGTCGCCCTGCCGGTCCTGCTGCCGCTGTTCGCCATCCCCCTCATCGCCCTCGACTCCACCCTGTGGATAGCCAGGGCCCGGGCCGAGGAACAACTGCGCGACCCGCTGACCGGACTGCCCAACAGACAGTGGCTCCTGGAGCGCACCTGGACGGCCCTCGACGATGCCGAACGCATCGACGCGCGGGCCGCGTTGATGCTCATAGACCTCGACCGCTTCCGCTCCGTCAACGACACGCTGGGCCATCTCGCCGGTGACCGTCTCCTCCTCCAGATAGCGGACCGGCTGCGGCTCGCCCTGCCGCGCGGCGCGGAGGCCGCACGGCTCGGCGGCGACGAGTTCGCCGTGTTACTGCCGGTCGTCGACTCCACGACGTCGGCCACCCGCGTCGCCCGCAACCTGGTCACCGTGCTCGGCTCCCCGCTCGACCTCGACGGACTCACCCTGGTCCTGGAGGCCAGCGCCGGCCTCGCCGTCTTCCCCGACCACGCGCTCGACGCGGAGGGACTGCTGCGGCGCGCGGACGTCGCGATGTACCAGGCGAAGCGGGACCGCACGGGTGTCGAGGTGTACGAGTCCAAGCGGGACTCGAACACCCCGGACCGGCTCGGCCTGCTGGGCGACCTGCGGCGCGCGCTCGACGCGCACGAGGTCGAACTGCACTACCAGCCCAAGGTGCGCTTCGACGGACAGGTCGCAGGCCTTGAGGCGCTGGTGCGCTGGGTGCACCCGGAACGCGGGAAGGTACCGCCGGACGAGTTCATAGCGATCGCCGAGTCGTCCGGGCTGATGCCCCACCTCACGGAGTACGTGCTGGAGACAGCGCTGGAGCAGGTCGCGAAGTGGCGCGCCCAGAAGCTGTTCGTCCCGGTCGCCGTCAACGTCTCCCCGCGCGACGTCCACACCCCCGGCTTCGCCGGTTCCGTCGCCGCACGCCTGTCCCGGCACGGCGTCCCGGCGGGGGCGCTTCAGCTGGAGATAACGGAACACGTGCTCCTGGAGGACCCGCAGAAGGCCGCGGACACGCTGGCCGCGCTGACCGCGCACGGCGTGAAGATGTCGCTGGACGACTTCGGGACCGGGTACTCGTCGTTGGTGCATCTGCGGCGGCTGCCGGTGAGCGAGCTGAAGATCGACCGGTCGTTCGTGGCGCGGCTGGCGGTGGACACGGAGGACGCGGAGATCGTGCGGTGCACGGTGGATCTCGCGCATTCCCTGGGGCTGCTCGTGGTCGCCGAGGGGGTCGAGGACGACGAGACGTGGGAGCGGTTGCGGGATCTCGGGTGTGACGCGGTGCAGGGGTGGCTGGTCGCCGCCGCGATGCCTCCCGAGGAGGCCACCGCCTGGTTGCTGGCGCGGGGGACCCGGGGGTGGCAGCGTCCGCGGGCGGCCCTGCCCGCCGCCGAATAGAGGCGGAACCGAAGCCGGCAGAGAAGGCTGAACAGAGGGAGATCTCCCGCCCGCGCACCACCCGTGGCAAACCCGTGCGCGGGTTGTCTCCCCTGCCCCCTAGGATTGGGGCCAAAACCACACCGCACTCACCCCAGAGGATCGCTGCATGCCTGGCATCACGCGCGAGGAGGTCGCCCACCTCGCACGGCTGGCGCGTCTGGAGCTGAAGGGCGAAGAGCTCGACCACTTCGCAGGACAGCTCGACGACATCATCGGCGCGGTCGCCCGCGTCAGCGAGGTCGCCGACCAAGACGTACCGCCGACCTCGCACCCGCTGCCGCTGACGAACGTCATGCGCGCGGACGAGGTCCGTCCGTCGCTCACCCCCGAGCAGGCGCTCTCCGGCGCCCCCGCCCAGGAGCAGCAGCGTTTCAAGGTGCCGCAGATCCTGGGGGAGGACTAATCACCATGACGGACCACAGCAGCATCATCCGGCTCACCGCCGCCGAGACCGCCGCGAACATCGCCTCCGGCGTGCTCACGGCCGTCGAGGTCACCGAGGCCCACCTCGCCCGGATCGACGAAGTCGACACGAAGGTGCACGCCTTCCTGCACGTCGACCGGGAGGGCGCCCTCGCCCAGGCCCGTGCCGTCGACGCCAAGCGCGAGCGCGGGGAGACGCTGGGCCCGCTGGCCGGCGTACCCCTGGCGCTCAAGGACATCTTCACCACCGAGGGGATTCCGACCACCGTCGGGTCCAAGATCCTCGAAGGGTGGATCCCGCCGTACGACGCGACCGTCACCCGGAAGCTGAAGGCGGCCGACGTCGTCATCCTCGGCAAGACCAACATGGACGAGTTCGCCATGGGGTCGAGCACCGAGAACAGCGCGTACGGACCCACCGGCAACCCGTGGGACCTCACCCGTATCCCGGGTGGCTCCGGCGGTGGCTCCTCCGCCGCGCTCGCCTCCTTCCAGGCGCCGCTCGCCATCGGCACGGACACCGGCGGTTCCATCCGCCAGCCCGCCGCCGTCACCGGCACGGTCGGCGTCAAGCCGACGTACGGGGCGGTCTCGCGGTACGGCATGGTCGCGTTCTCCAGCTCCCTCGACCAGGGCGGGCCCTGTGCCCGTACGGTCCTGGACGCCGCGCTTCTCCACGAGGTCATCGCCGGGCACGACCCGCTCGACTCGACCTCGATCGACGCGCCGGTCCCGCCGGTCGTCGAGGCCGCCCGCAACGGCAGCGTCGAGGGCATGCGCGTCGGCGTCGTCAAGCAGTTCCGCGGCGAGGGCTACCAGGCCGGCGTCATCCAGCGCTTCGACGAGTCCGTGGCCCTGCTCAAGGACCTCGGCGCCGAGATCGTCGAGCTGGACTGCCCGTCGTTCGACCTGGCGCTGTCCGCGTACTACCTGATCGCACCGAGCGAGTGTTCGAGCAACCTCGCCCGCTTCGACGGCCTGCGCTATGGCCTCCGTACGGGCGACGACGGCACGCACTCCGCCGAAGAGGTCACCTCGCTCACCCGCGCGGAGGGCTTCGGCCCCGAGGTCAAGCGCCGCATCATGCTCGGCACGTACGCGCTCAGCTCCGGCTACTACGACGCGTACTACGGCAGCGCCCAGAAGGTCCGTACGCTCATCACCCGCGACTTCGAGAAGGCGTTCGAGT
>Ga0307513_10008587_pt1 | contig 13042 bp, 15 predicted proteins | sample 15_EM_MG_FD_202174 | JGI IMG/M metagenome (GOLD analysis project Ga0307513, IMG submission 202174) | Populus trichocarpa ectomycorrhiza microbial communities from riparian zone in the Pacific Northwest, United States - 15_EM | ecosystem: Host-associated > Plants > Roots > Unclassified | place...
AAAAACCCTCTGTCCCGCGCTGCTAGAAGGCCGACGTCTAAGGATGGCAATAGGGATGTTTTGGAGAGCATCTGCGGAATAGAGAGTCGATCAGATTTGGTCAAACTTTGGGCCCCAGGAATGGGGGGTGAACGCACCAGATTGAAGATCTTCCTCCGCTGTCCGCGATCGGGTAGTCGAATTGCAAACCGTTTAGGCATTCGCCGTAGGATAGCAGGATCAATGTCGTTTAGTCGGTTCGTTGCGCCCAGTACCATTATTCGGGTGTTCTCTCCTGTGAGGAGACCGTCCCATTGTCTGAAAATGAAATGAGAAAGGGTATACTCAATTTCACGTCATGTGGGAGATCTAAGACTCACACCATGAACTCTGCTTTCATCATTCCGGTCGCTTCATGATCCCCCTTTCCTCTCTCGCACAAGAAACAATCAATCTCATTAATTACTATAATTACGGGTCGTACTTGTCTTGCTAGACTGAATAACGCATGTATGAGCTTGTTGCTCTCACCGTACCATTTGTTCGTGAGAGCTGACACCGTGATATAAGCCTGTTTTAAATCACAGGAGGGCTGTGATGCAATTTTATTTAATACGGTCTTCACTCACCTGTCGTCTTAGGCACTAGCTGGTCAGGGTGATACTCGGAATGATGCGCTCCGCCTTCTCACTGCAGTTGGAGCATACCAATATGCAGGTGGTGGAATAGGTTTTTGCGAGATACATTCTTGCGATCAAAGATAGCTCATACTCAACGGAGTAACATTTCCACTGGTTGATGTGTTCAGGCAATGGAAGAGTTTCATGCACTCCACGTTCAATTTTCTGGCATCGTACAAGCCAACTTTCCCAGCATCGATATGGAGTTTAACCCCAACATACCACCTCCCAAAGCCAATCCGGTCATGGCCCTTCGTGTTGAAATTTCCGCTTGGTCGCCAACTCGGACGGAAATGCTCGTGTGTTGGTCTGTACTTTTCCACAAGGCACCGCCGGACTATGTGTTGAAATACGGCGTTCCATACAGGAACCGTACATGCAGGGGAGGCCAGAGCATCGCCGGACACGAGTCAGATGTGGTCGGGTCCAACTCATATCGTATAACGTAAACTAGCTAAACGGGCATATAGCACTCCACAAATACGGGGAAATACAAAATCCTGACACTCCCGCACTGCGAAATGTCCACGGAACTACTATGACCAAACCAAAAATACCAAAACCCAAGGCAAATGGGAGGAGAAAGTCGAAGCGTGAACCAACGACAACAAAACTCCCTCATGAATAGTAGGTATGACACAGATCGGAGACATACCAAAATGGAACAGTCCGTGTATATCTTTCCACCAGCCACTGTAAACCTTCCCTGTATCCACCCAGGATGTATTTCCTCTAGAGATTCCATCTATGGCTCACGGTGTGGTACCCATGGCGGTCCACTCCGGCATGCCTAGCTCAGATTCTTGCTGCTGCACACCCATTGTACCAACGACCGCAACATCTGTTGCCAACATATGAGGCGTGATAGCGATGTAAAAGACCGAAAGATATCATGACGAGTAGCTCGGGCTCCTGTCCATCTCCGTAGGTCATCCATACCGCAATGTATGCGTGCCGAGCATAACTTCGAATAGCTCCTCGCGAGGCACATCCTTAAGGCGGTTGTGGCCCTGACTGAGGCTGGAGAAGAGGGAAACCCAGAGGTGCCGTCTTGGGTCTCCCTTGAAGGGGCGTACCCTTGTTGCCTTCTGGCACTTTTTGAAACATTCACCTGAATTCATTGCACATAGGCACTTGCGGAGGCCGATGCTCTTATGCGCCAGAATTGACACAATTTGCGAAGTGTCAGCAAGACTCGATCAACCTCATCCGCGATGACCTTATCCATAGCAGACCTGTGGTATGTACGAACCATACAGCACTGTGTTGGCCGATTAAAACCTATTTCCCGTTTAGGAGCGAGCTGTCCCCCGCTATGAACAAGCGGCAAGCGGCAAGCTGGAGGAGTACGAGCGGAAGACATCCAAACATAAGTATTCCGCACATAGTAGGTACAGAGAATACAAGGAGGACACTTGGGTGCGTACTCTGCTTACTCTATGGTCATGGACTTCTGAACCGAGGCGAGTTCAGGGTGTTACTCACGAGGGGGCAATGCCCCCACTTAGTCGGTTTATTCCTCGAGGTTTGTACGAGGCCCTATTCTGATTTGAGGTCGCAATAAAGACGGATACCTCAATCCAGAAGAGGGTAATGAAGACGACGAAGGAAGCGAGATGGAAGTAAGCGGGATGACGGTGAACCTCAGGTGCCCTCTGTTACAGAGATACCTCAAGGAACCGACGACCTCGTACGTTCTCTGCCAAACAATTCCGCGCCCGGCGGACGTCTTTGGACGTACGATATTGACCGTATTCGTTACCTGCAGGACGGAGTGCCGGCACTCTTATTCTCGAGTGGCCATTGTGGATTATCTGAGGCGGGGCACGAAGCAATGCCCTATGCCTGGCTGTGGACAGCCCGTCTCGCTGAGTGGGTCGCAGAGGGATGAGGAACTTGAGGCTAGCGTCAGAGCCGCTCAGAGACGAGAGGTGATGGCAACGCGGGTGAGTGTGGACGTGAGCGACGAGGACGACGAAGTCGTAGGCTAGGGCATTATTATTGTAATTCACGATCGGAGCTGATGCGGGTGAGATCATGGTCGCTGAGGGTTTCACGACCCCATCTAGTGCACAAAGCGACGGCCAGTCTGCAAAGGGAAATGAAGGTGGGAACAGGCATTCGCCAGACTGCCAGACATCAGACACGTGTCAAATTGCATATTGTTTCTTTGCGCTTGGCCTGTGTCAGATCACAGGGTCAATCAGTATTACTCCTGCCTGAATCATGTATGTGTGCTGTGCTCTGCCATAGTCATCGTGGGCCGTGGCCGGTGGAAGAGATGATATCGTAGCTCAGCGGGGCGAATCGCACCCAGAGCCTACGCGTTGCAAATGTCAAATAACTTGTGGTGATGCTAAATCCAGTTCGGGTGTGTCATAAACAGTCTGCGAAACATCGTGGTCGAGGTCCTGTCTCCGCCCTTCCAGTCTCCACAAAGGAGGCCGGAACCAGCGATGCGGCTAATTCTAATCTCCACAAAGGAGGCCGGAAGAAAATAATGAGGTCGCTTACGTTCTCCACAAAGGAGGCCGGAATATAATGAGGCTGTACTTCCTCGACCCATCGGCTGTACCACAAAGGAGGCCGAAGTTTCTTCTTCCTGTCTCTACTATTCGTCCCTTCCTGTCTCCGACATTCGTGCCCCCTTCCTGTCTCCCTTGCTGTGTTTGGCAGATGGTCATTCACCTCCTCCGTTACCTCCGTTACCGCAAAGTCGCAAAGTGTCCCGACTAGGTTACTCTACCAGACGGTCCTCCAGACCCTCGATAGGTTGCTTTCCCCTCCCCCGCACCCAGTAACAGTAATCAGGTATTTCCTCTTAATCCCCAACACAACACCTTCATCGCAACACCTTCATACACCTTCTCTGATTTCGGATACGGAACTCATACTGCTGCAGGAAGCATCCAGAGGCTTGTCCCCCGAACCTAGATGCTTTCCCCCCGAAAACCACAACCACCCCCGCAGACAGCGTCCACCTGCACCCCAAACTCCGCACGCACAGTCTTTCCAAGCATCCTTATTGCTCATAGGTAATGGGTTAGAAAAGGAGTCTGTATTTGCGTCGCCGTCGTAGAGCCATAGACTCATAAAAGGTACCAGAACATATATCCGCTATCACCAGCAAGCACTTCTCCGACTAATGCCTTAACTTCTTGTGCTTAGTGAACTCAGGCCTCGTCCAAAACGTTTTCCCACTGTCCAGGGAAGGTGAGTATCCTGCGTCTATCCTTCCAGACTCGATTACTTACCATTCACACGTGTATCCAATACGGAAGTGAGATTTAAGCAAGTGACGCAAGGCATCACGATGGTTTTTATAGACTTTGCTGCGGCAGAGTCGACATTGATGCGTGGTCCTCACCCCTTCCTCTCCAGCCACCTCCAGCAATTGCCTAAATTTCTTTCCGATTGCTCCGTACTCCTCGCTTTCCTCCGGCGTCATTTGTGCCTCGAGCGCGTCGATGGTCACGCCTTGCTTGAATATCTCGAGGCAACGATCCACTATGGGACGTTCGATCCCCTGTGCGAGTAGGCGTTGCTCCATCTCCAACACGTCTACTGACCGTGTCACAGGCACTCCTTGCACTTGATGTTTGCTAGGGTGGGCGGCTTCCCCACTGGCCACCTGCGCACGACCACCAGCAACAGCGGGAGTCTCATCGCCAGCTGCGACAATAGCCCACCCACTGTTGACCATATATCCAACTCCGACGGGGGGCTTCCCTGCTGACGGCGGGAGGGTCATTGAAGGCACCGCGAGGGGGTACGGAACTTCTGCCGCACCACTGATCAACGTACTGGCACTGGCCGATGCCTTGTCCATCACACCTGACATTACTGTGAGAGGGTGATTAAGTGGACTGCCATCAAAAGTGGGTAGTGCGGCGGAAGGATCGTCCAGCATACTAGTGGAGGCCGCTGCAAGCGTGTTGTGAGGAGGCCCTCGAGCATCTGTCGAAGAGTGACCGCCCTGGTGGTAACCAAGGTTATCCGGGAACCTCCAGAGTTGCCAATCTATCCCAAGAGGGGAGCCAGGTTTAGCCGCTGTCTGGGTGTGGTAGGGCGGATGGGGATTTATGTCTGTGCTACCTTGGAACATAGGTGGAGGTGATACTATCTTATCCTCATGGCACATACTCCTTGGGTATTGACCTGCTACCACAGTATAGATGGGCATGTATGAGTTACTTGAACCCTCACTGAGGTAGTAGTACGGCTCCGCATCCGCCCACGAGAGCATGTCTAGTTGATTGGCCATGCCTGGTGCTACGAACCCTCAAACCAGTCAGCACTTCAGGGCAAGCCACTACAAAACATTCCCGAGGCTTACTAGTTGGTACAGGAGCTACCAGGGCGTCCATATTACTGTAGACATGGCTTGATTGAGCCCCACTCCTGGTGTGGGTGTCCGTAACTTCTGGACCTAAGCTCCCTTCGAGGTGTTCGACAGGGTATCCATTGGCAGCGTCGCCGGGAAGGTGCTCCATTTTATTTTTTAGCTGCGATCCTCTCCTAGGGCCTTGGGGGAATGGGTGAGGAGGCTTACAGAACGTGTCAAAACAGAATGCTCAAATAGGCCCGACTTCCACGAGGACGCCAACCGCCTTGGTTGCTTATTTTCGCGATACGTGCCAGCATTTCCCGGCATTGGGATTTCGTTGGGTATTTCGGTTGAATTTCCTGGGTTGTGTCGAAGAGACTCTTCAAGATTTCGAGGGCTGTTCTCCCTAATGAGCGATGCCCCGCTCAAGTCGATTATAGAGTAATGAAGATAGAAGAAGTCACAAAATATCTAACGGGTCTACTATTTGACCTAAGTACCAGCCGCGGGGCAAGTCATTTTTGAAAATTCGCTAGGAAAACGGTGGTTGTCCCAAACATTTGGATATCCGGTGTTCGACCTTTGTCATACTTGGTTATATCTCCTCAGCGAGCAACGAAGGTCTACGGTGACCAGGAGAGAACCTAGCCTCGACCTAATCCTTTCACGCATTTGTTTGGTATTTAACCACTTTAGAATGAATTAAATACGTGCATTTTGTCTAGGTACTATATAGCGCCTCATCAATAAGCCTAGAGACATTCAGGCTTACTAGAAGGTAATAAAACGCGCTCCGACGCGTTTGGACGCGAGATCCCAATAAGGACATCAAAGGACTGGCCGCTCTCCTTCTAGCCCGTCTCCCTCCCAGCAATTTCCGTTCTCCGAAGCCGCAACCTCCAGGCATTTGCCTCATGCCACCAGCCTACAGCCAACACATGGACAAACTTATGCACTGTTCATCTCAGTTGTAGACAGATTTCACGCAGGGTTCGCACAGGCCTTCTTGGTAGAGGTCCTTGCACGGTCCATACCCAAGCCTGGGACCCAGGATGGGTAGGAATGTGTTTGGCTCGTTGTCGCACGGGTTCGAGCGGGGAGGTGCTCGTTTCTTTTACGGCAAGAGATTGGCATTCTCCGCTCCATCACGGTATATACGGACCTGCGGGTCGTCTCCCTTCCTCGAGGCCTCCGCTTAGTCGCTGAACCGCTACTTGCCTAAGGACCCGCCTCTAAATTCCCACGGCAGTTCGACACACACGCGTGGCACCCCCCTTACTCGTGCGCTGCTACTCCTACTCGTGCGCGACACCAGCGTCTCACCAGCTTCTCGCCTGCGTGACGCAGGGCTTCTTTAATAACAAGACGGCGCTAATTGTGCCTCTGGTGGTGTCTGTCTCGCCAAAATTACTGAATCGTAATATATTCGCCAGGGGGCCACAGCTGAGTGACGCCCGAGTCGGGCCTTAGGGGCAGGCACACAGGCGAGTGGCTGGAGTACTGGGTGTGGAGATCGAGCTCTATTAAGAACTTGATGATATTCTTCTATGACATGCCGCTACTCGGGATTATCGGAAAGGTCCCGAGCCCGTTGGCACAAGGTTGTGTGCTTTTGGTGGCGGTGACGTGTCGCCATCATAGTGCAGGGAGTCGTCCATTGTTAGAGGTCGGAGTGTGAAGTTCTGTGAGGCGTTCCATCAGCTCCATGAATTGAGGAATTCGACAACACGGTCACTAACACCAACAAGGGTCCCCTTCGTCCCTATGGACTCCTTCACAGGGACCATTGCCGCATTTCTACATAGCTCTTGCGGGTCCGAGCCGGAAAAGCCTTCTGTCCGCGCTGCTGGAAGGCGGACGTCTAGGGATGACGATAGGGATGTTTCGGAGAGCATTTGCGGAATAGAGAGCCGATCAGATTTGGCCAAACTTTGGGCGTCAGGAATGAGGGGTGAACGCACTAGATTGAGGAGCTTTCTCCGCTGTTCGCGATCGGGTAGTCGAATTGTAAATTGTTTAGGCATCCGCCGTAGGATAGCAGGATCGATGTCGTTTGGTCTGTTCGTTGCGTCCAGTACCATTATTTGGGTGTTGAGGAGACCCTCCCACTGTCTGAAAATGAAATGAGAAGGGTATACTCAATTTCATGTCAAGTGAGAGATCTAAGACCGAACTCTGCTTTCATCAATCCGGTTGCTTCATGATCACCCTTTCCTCTCTCGCGCAAGAAACAATCAATCTCATCAATAAATGTAATTGCGGGTTGTACTTGTCTTGCTAGATTGAATAACGCATGTACAAGCTTGTTGCTCTCACCGTACCATTTGTTTATGAGAGTTGACACAATGATATAGGCATTTTAGATCACAGCAGGTGTGAGATGCAGTTTTATTCAATACGGTCTTCACTCACCTGTCGTTTTAGGCACGAGCTGGTCTGGGTGCTACTCAGAGTGATACGCTTTGCCTTCTCGCTGTAGTTGGAGCATACGAGTGTGCAGGCGGCTTACGACCAAAGGTAGCTTATACTCAACAGGGTAATATTTCCACTAATCGACGCGTTCAGGCAATGGATGAGACTCACCCACTCCGGGCTCAAATTTCTGGCACTGTACAAGCCAACTTTCCCAGCATCGATATGGGGTTTAACCCCAACATATCACCTCCCAAAGCCAATCAGGTCAAAGCCATTCGACAACTAATCGCCGCTAGCTTCATTGATCAAGTAGCCATTAGAAAAAGATATAGTACAACCGCCCAGCGCCAACGGCAACAAGTACGCCTCCTGTTGTGGGGTTGCATATCGCGCTTTTGGTGAGCCCGAAGGTGTATTTATCCACGCTTCCTCTGCACTTTTCCACAAGGCACCGTGGATTGTGTCGTATTCCAAGAGGTAGTCCGCAGCATCAAAGTCTGGATCAAGAGTACGTTCGTACCTATTGCGTTCGGAGTCCAACTGATGACCGACCAAAGCGGTCACTGTCATAAATCCTGCCTGGATCGCTCCTCTTGTGCACATTCTCCAAACCGATCCCCGTGCCGCTCTCGATGAAGGATGCCAAACCAGGAGAAGTGCTCGCGCTCCCTAAGTATGGTCCTGGGCTGGGAGTTACCACCGATTGGTAAGATCAAGGACTGGTTAGAGAGTGGGTTGAATGCACTGCTGCTTGCTTCGATCTGTATTCCTACTCATAGTTTTGATGGCTGACGTATCCAAGTGACGCTGACCGCGCACCTATTACAAGATTCATACTCCTGTTAACCAAGACCCGCCCTTGGGTCCTTCGTCCTTCACCTTGGGTGCGTACTCTGCTTACTCTATGGTCATGGACTTCAGAACCGAGGCGACAGGGTGTCAACCACGAGGGGGCAATGCCCCCACTTAGTAGATTTATTCCTCGAGGTTTGTACGAGGCACTGTTCTGATTCGCGGTCGCACTAAAGACCGATACCTCAACCCAGAAGAGGGTGATGAAGATGACGAAGACAGCGACATGGAAATAGGCGGGATGACAGTGAACCTCAGATGCCCTCTGTTACAGAGATACCTCGAGGAACGTACGTTCTCTGCCAAACAATTCCGCGCTCGGCGGAGGTCTTTGGATGTGCGATATTGACGGTATTGGATGGAGTGCCGGCACTCTAATTCTCGAGTAGCCGTTGTGGGTTATCTGAGGAGCGGCACGAAGCGATGCCCTAGGCCCGAGTTCGGCTCAATGGGAGTTGCAGAGGAACGAGGAGCTCAAGGCCAGGGTCAGGGCTGCTCAGAGACGAGAGGTGATGGCTAGCAGATGAGTGTGGACGTGAACGACGAAGACGACGAGGTCATGGGCTAGGGCAATACTATTATTGTAGTTCACGATCAGAGCTGGTGCGGGTGAGATCATGCCGCTGCAGGTTTCACGACACCTCTAATGCCCTGCAGTGGCGCTTGTCCTGTCATATCACAGGATGGCCAAACATACATACCGTGGCTGTCAGAGGCGGTCGGTGGTTCCGGTGCTGTGCTCATCAGCCACATCGGTCGTGGCCGATGTGATACCCAGCTCCGCCAAATCAAGGGACCAATCATCCAGAATCTACACGTTGCATAAGTCCAATGACCTGTGGTGTGCCAAATCCAGCCCGGGTGTGTACGTAAACCGTGTGTTTCGCGGAACAACGTGGTCGAGGTCAGGTTTTCTTTCGGTTCTGTCGGCCTTTTGCCAAATCTAAAGGCTTTTGCCAAATGTAAGACACCGGTAATCGATGTCTTCTTCCACTGCTGCTGGCTGTGTTTGGCAGGTGGTCATTTTCTATTGCCTCAGTAACCCACCTTCCGCAAGGCCCAAGGTGTCCCGACTAGATTACTCTACCAGACGGACCTCCATGTCTACCCCCGATGGGTTGCTTTCCCTCCCCAGTGACAGTAATCAGGTATGTACGTTACTCCCATCTCCCGCCCAACGCGACACCGCCTGCCACTCGGTCCTCGCAAGACATTCCTTGCGAGTCCTTCATATTTCTTCTCTGATTTCGGATACGGGACTACTATTACAGGGAGCATCCAGAGGCTTGTCCTCCGAACCTAGGTCTCCCCGAAAACCACAAACATCCCCACCGACGGCCGACATGCATCCCGAACTCCGCAGGATGAGTCTCTCCAAGCATCCTTATTGCTCATAGGTATTGGGTTAGAGAACGAGTCTGCATTTGCGTCGCCGTCGGACTCATAAAAGGTACAAGAACATATATCCGCTGTCACCAACAGCACTTCTCCGACTAATGCCTAAGCATTCTGTGCCTAGTGAACTCGGGCCTCGTCCAAAAGGTTTTCCCGCTGTCCAGGAAAGGTGAGCATCCTACGTCTATCCTTCCAGACTCGATCACTTACCATTCACATGAGTACCCAATACGGAAGTGAGATTTCAGCAAGTGACGCAAAGCATCGCGATGGTTTTTATAGACTTCGCTCCTGCAGAGTCGACATTGATGCGTAGTCCTCGTTCCTTCCGCTCTGGCCATCTCAAGCAATTGCCTAAATTTCTTGCCGACTGCTCCGTACTCCTCGCTTTCTTCCGGCGTCATTTGTGCCTCGAGCGCGTCGATAGTCACGCCTTGCTTGAATATCTCGAGGCAACGATCCACTATGGTACGTTCGACCCCCTGTGCGAGTAGGCGTTGCTCCATCTTCAACACCTCCACTGACCGTGTCACAGGCACTCCTTGCACTTGACGTTGGCTGGGGCGGGCGGCTTGCCCACTCCCACTGCCTACCTGCGCATGACCACCGGCAATAGCGGGAGTCTCATCCTCAGTTGCGACAATAGCCCTGCCACTGTTGACCATATATCCCACTCCGATGGGAGGCTCCCCCACTGACGGTGGGGTCATTGGAGGCTCTACGAAGGGATACAGAGCTTCTGCCACACCTCCGATCAACGTACTGGCCCTGGATGAGGCCTTGTCTATCACACCTGTTGTTACTGGGAGAGGGTGATTGCGTGCAACGCCATCAGAGGTGGGTGTCGCGTAAGGATAGTCCCGCGTGCTAGTAGAGGCTGCTGCAAGCGCGTTATGAGGAGGGGGTCGAGCGTCTGCCGAAGAGTGACCGCCCTGAGGGTAACCGAGGTCACCCATGAACCCCAAGAATTGCCAATCCATCGCAAGAGAGGAATCGGGCTCAGCCATTGTCTGAGTGTGAGTAGCCCGCCCATCGTTCACCATATACCCAACTCCGATGAGGGGCTTCCCCGCTGACGGCGGGAGGGTCATTGGAGGCGCCGTGAGGGGGTACGGAACTTCTGCCACCCCACCGATCAACGTACTGGCACTGGTCAAGGCCTTGTCCATCACACCTGTCGTTACTGGGAGAGGGTGATAGACTGCGACGCCATCAAAAGTGGGGAGTGTTGCGGAGGGATAGCCCCGCATACTAGTGGGGGCCGCTGTAAGCGCATCGCGGGGAGTCTCTCGAGCGTCTGTCGAAGAGTGACCGCCCTGAGGGTAACCAAGGTCACCCATGAACCCCAAGATTGGCCAGGCCATCGCAAGAGAGGAGCCGGGTTCAGTCACTGTCTGAGCGTGGTAGTGTGGATGGGGATCTATCTCTGTGCTACCTCGGAACATAGATGTAGGTGATACTATCTTATCCTCCTGGTACATATGCCTTTGGGATTGACCTGCTACCACAGTAGAGCTGGGCATGTAAGGGTTACTTGAAACCCCGCTAAGATAGTAGTACAGCTCCGTATCCGTCCACGGGAGCGTGTCTGGTATATTGACCATGCCTGGCGTTACGAACCCCCAAGCCGGTCAGCACATCAGGGCAAACCATTACGAAACATGTCCAAGGCTTACTAGTCGGTACAGGAGCTACTACGTTACTGTAACCATGGTTTGATTGGGTCGCACTTTTGGTGTGGGCGTCCATGACTTCAGGTCCTACGCCTCGTCTGAGATCTTCGACAGGATATCTATTGGCCGCGTTGCTGGGAAGGTGCTCCATTGGATGCTTCTTTAGTAATGGGGGCTTTCGGGGAAGTGGTGGGGTGGTTTGCAGATGCACGAGAAGCACGCTCATATAGGGTTCACCTCCACGAGGAAGACAACCGTCTAGGTTGCTTATTTTCACGATCCGTGGCCGAACTTGTTCCCGGCATTTAGGTGTTTCGTTGGTTACTCTGGTTATTTTGGTTGAATTTTCGGAGTCGTGTTGGAAAGACTCTTCAAGATTTCGAGGGTTGTTCTCTCTAATAAGCGATGCCTCGCTCAAGTCGATCATAGAATTATGAAGATAGAAGAAGACATGGAATATCCAACGGGTCTACTATTCGGTCTAAGCACCAATCCCGGCGCAAGTCATTTTCAAAATTCGCTAGGAAAACAATGGTTGGCCCAAACAATGGGATATCCGGTGTTCAACCTTTGTCATACTCGGTTACATCTCCTCGGCGAATAAGGAGAGTCTACCTTGACTAGGAGGGGATCTGGCCTCCATCTGATCTTTTCGGGCATTTGTTTGGTATTTAGCCCCTTTAGAAAGAATCAAATACGTGCATTTATGTCTAGACACTATATGCTACCTTATCAATAAGCCTAGAGACATTCAGGCTTGATCAAACACGCTCCGACGCGAATTTTGACGCGAGATCCCAATAAGGGTGTGAAAGCACTGACCACTCTTCCAGTCTCCTTCGCAGTCCCTGAAACTGGGCCCACAAGCCTCATGCGGGGGCCGTGCCACCAGCATAGCTGTAGACAAATTTCACGCAGGGTGCACAGGCTTTCTTGGTTGAGGTCCTCGCACGGTCCATACCCAAGCCCAGGACCCGGGTCTGGGTAGTAATATGCTTAGCTCGTTCGTGAGAGGGGCGTTCATTTGAATAAAGTTTCAAGGAGGAACGGTTGGGTCCGCAAGGATTCAAGTGGGCAGGTGTTCGTTTCTCTGACGGCAAGAAATTGGGATTTCCCGATACATCACGGGACCTGTGAGCTGTCTCTCTTCCTCGAGGCCTCGGCGTGGTCACTGACCACTATCGTCCTAAGGACCCCGCCTCTAAACCCAACAGCAGTTCGACACACACGCGTGACACCCCTTACTTACACGCACATTACTCGTGCGCTACTCGCGCGCGACACCAGCGTCTCACCAGCTTCTCACCGGCGTGACGCAGGGTTTCTTTAATAACAAGACGTTAGAACGTGCGCTAGTCATGCCCCTGGTGGTGTCTGTCTTTACAAATTCGCCAGGGGGCCACAGCTGAGTCACGCCATAGTGGGCAGGCACATAGGTGAGTGGCGATACAGGTGTGGAGACCGAGCTCCATTAAGTACTTGTATTACCAAAGCCGGGACATATCATATTCCTGTAAATAAGCCATCCATGCCACTATTCGGGATCACCGAAAGTGTCCCGTTCCGGTACCGTTGGTGTGCTTTCGGTGGCGGTAATGTGTCACCATCATAGTGTAAGAAGTCGACCATTGTCGGAGTGTGAAGTTCTGCGAGCGTTCCATCAATCGAGGAATTCGACCAAACAGTCACTAACATTCATCCCCTCTGGACTCCACATGAAC
>Ga0307513_10008588_pt1 | contig 13041 bp, 6 predicted proteins | sample 15_EM_MG_FD_202174 | JGI IMG/M metagenome (GOLD analysis project Ga0307513, IMG submission 202174) | Populus trichocarpa ectomycorrhiza microbial communities from riparian zone in the Pacific Northwest, United States - 15_EM | ecosystem: Host-associated > Plants > Roots > Unclassified | place...
GTGAACTAAGAGGTAATAAAAAAGAAGCTTGGCCTGGTATGAGAATAAATGATGCAAGGAGTAGAAATTACTACTAGCCATGTTTGGTCATAGTATCAAGACATAAATCTTTAATATTACCTGATTCTGAATACGCGATGAAAATGGAAGTACAGTACCTTGGCTTCAGACTCTGGCAGACAACCTGAGTGAGAGGCCAACCGCCTGACTAACCAGCCAAAAATCATCAGAGCAAGAGAGTTCAGGATGCCACAGGGTCCCAGGTCCGCCAATCACATTCCACTTTCAAAGAGAGCAGTGGTTTTACCCCTGAATTGGCATGCGGGATTTAGTTTTGAGATAGCTATTAGGGTTTACATTAATGATAGGACCTTGATTGTGGTTTGAAGGACATTTCCACAAGAAATAATTGATACGGCATTGTCACAACTTTCACGGGAAATTGAATAAATGTAATAGCCGGTTACCCTCATATTCGCTTCACTCATAGTCGGGAAAACCAAGCGTTATGCAAAAGCAAGTGTTACGCACCTTTTGTTTTTTTCTGAGCAGATAGGGTTACATAATACAATATATCCACTCAGTGATTCTCCCAAGTATCATATCAGATTATTGTTATAGCTATGATACAATGTTTTAATTAAAGATAATAAAATTAGTATTTCCCACACTTTAATCATATGATATAGAGGAAGAATCAATTTATTAAGAAATAACTTTCTTGTATGAAGAATTGGCAAGGCAGAGAAGGAGAAGAGGGTCAGTCTACATGGGCCTGACAGGAATTGACCGGACAAGAAAGCAGAATTGACTGGGCCAGAGAGTAAGTATAACAGGACAAGAGAGAATGATCAGTATAGGCAGGGAGAAGAAGTAACATTAGCTGAGCTGGGGAGCATTGGATTGGCTGGCCAGGGAGAATTAGGTTGGCCAGTGAGAAAAATTGGCCTTGCATTGGAGCAGGCATGGCCTACGAGTATTAGGATAATTGCTGTTACCAGAATGTAATAGACGGTTATCCTCCGATTCGCTTCGCTCATGGTCGGGAAAACCTAGTATTACGCAGAAGCAAGTGTTACGCTCTTTTTCTTTTTTTACCAATCCAGTTTTCATGTTTAAATACCAACAAATCAACTGGACTTGACTTCCTCTTCTTTTAGCAACACTATGCTCTGGTAACAGCAATTATCCTAATACTCGTAGGCCATTCCTGCTCCAATGCAAGGCCAATTTTTCTCACTGGTCAACCTAATTCTCCCTGGCCAGCCAATCCAATGCTCCCCAGCTCAGCTAATGTTTCTTCTTCTCCCTGCCTTTACAGATTATTCTCGGTTGATCTGTTATACTTACCCTCTGGCCCAGTCAATTCTGCTTTCTTGTCCAGTTAATTCTTGTCAGGCCCATGTAGACTGGCCCTCTTCTCCTTCTCTGCCTTGCCAATTCTTCATACCAGAAAGTCATCTCTTAATAAATTGATTCTTCCTCTATATCATGTGATTAAATTGTGGGAAATACTAATTTTATTATCTTTAATTAAAACATTGTATCATAGATATAACAATAATCTGATATGATACTTGGGAGAATCACTGAGTGGATATATTGTATTATGTAACCCTATCTGCTCAGAAAAAAGAAAAGGTGCGTAACACTTGCTTTTGCATAACGCTTGGTTTTCCCGACTATGAGCGAAGCAAATAGGAGGGTAACCGGCTATTATTATTGTACAAATTTATTGTTAAGTATGAAATTCTAGTTATACAAGCTCATTGTTGAGCATCAAATCATCCTTAGGAAAAAAACTATCATTGAGCATGAAATTATCGTTGAGATGGCGGCGGGAACTCCTTTGGAGTTTGCGAGCGACCGGGGGCAGTGGATGCCACCACCTTGGCACGATTAGGTAAAAGGGGCTCTTACTATACGTACGTTGTTCCCACCCCAGGACTCCCTTAGCAGAACAATATTGGCAAAACGCAATTATCTTCCATATATTTGGTTGGATTCCATATCACTCCGTTTTCTGAACTCGCTAGTTTCTAGAACCTCTGTTCGCACACCCCGACTGTAGCGATAGTGGTGATACCCACTGCGGAATCAGTTGGCTCTCCGTGTCTGGTCCTTTGGCAGCATTGACAATACTCCCGTAGTTCGTCAACGAGTGGAACGAGTGGATATTACCTGTGACCTGCTAGCGCCCTGGCGGCATCTCCGCTAGAGTTAAGTATCTGATTCTATTTTGTTTTTTGAGAAAGAGAGGGGTCATGTGCAATGAGAATTTGACTTCTCTCGGAGTTGAGGGAATCTCTAGGAGTCGAAGAGGGCGGAGACGGTGCCTCATGGGGCTCTAGAGTTGCGCAAATATGTGGCGGTGCAGTTGTTATGGGTAGTGGCTTGAAGGCTCATTACTCGAGTACTGAATGCAGCGCGCCACCGGATTTCGCCTGCAGATCATCCTTGGATTTGAGAGCGAGCAGGGACAAGGAAGTCGCAAGTTTGAATGAAGAATACCATTTACTCGCAAGGCACTCTGTACTTTTAATATTTAGTTCTGCAGGGTGCGGTATATCGTATCTACTGTTTACAACACTCGCACAGCCGCATATCCACCCCATTGTCCGACCACAACCGTGAATATCCCGTTTTTCGAGCCGGGAGGTCTGAATAAGGTGAGTCAGGATTTTTCACAAATTCTTCTCGGTTAGCTACACTCCTTAAACAAAAGACAAATCTCGGTCGGAAGCCCTGGAACAAAATTCACCAGGCTTCAGCAGCTCCCGGATATGTTTCTCAAATTACAAAAGGACAGAGAAAATTCGAATTTCATGCTATGGAACAGCAGTCCTGGATACCCTTCTTTCCCTCAATTGAGGAACGGTATAGCCGATGACCAAAGAAGTTGTGCCCGACCTTAATTAACCTTGGGGACGGCTTTTCTTGTGAGCACGGGATGAATCTATTAATATTTTCTAGCTGTGGTCTGCTGAGAGGGGGGAATACATGACTGTCGAGTGTCACTGGCGGCGCATCCTTAACTCTGCAGCAATGAGGAGGACATCTTGTACTGTACCCGACATGTGCAAATACAGTACTTGGGTGTGAGGGTAAGTGATCGGAAAAAAAGTGGTGTTGCACCAACCACTTTTTTCCGATCACTTTTTGCTCCATGCTAGTACTAGGGCAAAAGTATTCGTCCGATGCCCTTTTTACACCAAAAGTGACCATCCTCACCACCCTCTCTCATTGCGCAATGTCTATGAGAATCAGCGAAAATTTATCCTTGCATTAGCAAACCCATAGATTACATGAAGAAAGTTACAGAATCCTTAAATATTACCAAATGATGGAGAAAAGGTTATTTAGGTATCGGGTAGCGGTTGCCATGTACTTTTTTGTATGGAGCCCCATACAAAAACTTAAGTCACTTTTACACTAGCTGACACAATCATGAACCCTGAAGACAGATTGGATTCCTTACACTTCTACTTTTATAAGTTTGAATAGATAGTGATTCCCTAGCTGATGGAAAGATTTCAAGTGTTTTTATACCAGCAGTGTTGAGAATTGTTTGTTTAAAAATGTCCGTTTTTGGTGCAAAAAGGGTATCGGAGGAGTATTTTTGCACCCGTACTCGAGTACTTTAGTTCTGGTGCGTTGATTTAAGCATTATGCCACTATATTGTGATTCTATCCATGCTTAGTTTTGTGCTTAGCCTTGTTCGCTAATTTCGCTATAGCCGAATATACGGTGCCTCGTACCGTATTTGTCTAGGTTTTCGGAAATGGGGGAATTGGGAGGAAATGGTGCATGGTCGGATGTGGGGAGCGAGATGGCGGTCGGTCGTTTCTCCTGATGTACGATCGTAGAGTACCCTATCAGGTGCTATAGCGGGGGTGCTGGATTGTGTGCCCTTGATGGCCCGGAAGGCCCCAGCAGACAAAGAGAGGCTCTACTGTAGGATCCCCTATATAGATTGTGTGATTACCGAAGAAAATTCTTATAGTTAATCATCGGCGCCCACCCCGTGGCAGGCTACCGGACGTCACGCGCATTCACGCGCTCTTATCATATGTGTGGGAATATACTAGTGAGATGCCCGAGGATTCACCGAAATGTCAGGTACTACACTCGGTGAAAGGTGCCAGAAGAGGGGTTGCGGGTTCATCCAAACTAGGGAAGGAAAGTGGGGAACGAGGGTAAGGAAATGGCATAAGAATTTTATGGAGATTGATGGAAGAGGTTCGATTGTTCTTGTATTTTAGGGCCCCATCACCCACCATCTTGGGAAGAGCAAGCCATTGAATATAAGACCTCCCTTGATATACTCTCTTCCGCCTCTAAGTACACTTAGTCAATTATCATATTCCCCTGCATAATTTTGTCAACCCTCGTATCTGCTTAGAATTTGACCGCAAGGCGGAATGATAAAAGGGGTTCGCCAAGGGACGCCAGTTGTGATGGATTTTGCATTTAGACCCCTCGCTTTTTCGCCTGGTGGGGAGGCGGTGGTACTGCGATTTCTTCCATGGTATCCTGTTATCTCCACTTGAGTAAGTCCGTTAGCGCAGTGGGCGAATGTGTGGAATATGTGTTAGTTTACTGCTCGAGTAGTTAGGACCCGTTTACTGATAGATGGCAATCTAGCAGCTCAAGACGGTACTAACTGTTAAGGGGGGGTCAACGGTTGGAGGTGTGTTGGGGTGTGCAAGCAAGCGTACGGGGTTTACCTGCCGTAGCGCCCCACCCAGGAACGTTACGTTTTGACTGTCTAACAAGAAGTTAGGACGGTAGAAAATCGGGTAAACACATTGGCACCATACATCGGAAAAGGTCCTGGTCGGGATGCCGCCGTCAAGTTTTATCGCGAAAGTTTTAAGACTACCGGTAGGCGGTTAAGTGAGCAAATAAAAAACACTTTCGGGATATGTTTATTCCCTTAACTAGCGCTCTTGGGCACAGCATGCCACCACTAAATGACGAGTAAAGGCTTTATCCCTCCCGAGATTTCATCCTCTCAGCCTCGGTTAAGGGTGTCCTTCATGGATTTAACGAGAGAGTGTGCTGGCACTGATCCGTTAAGGTTCAGAAGAGAGAACAATTCGGGACGTTTGGATGGGTTTGGAACTCACCGACCGCTCCGGTATGATACTTGAAGCCATACCATTACGGATTTGGAATATTTATCCTGTGTCTTTATGAGAGAGTAACGAGGCTAGCTAGGCGTGAAGTGGAGTAGCTCTTGCTGGGCCACGCCCCTGGTGGCACAGGAGTCTTTGTTTCACAAAATCCTAGACAGCTGACTGGGTTTCGATTATGTCTTGTTGGTCTGGACAACAACCCCGCTTTTCAGTAACTCACTGCACCTTTGTCAAACGATCCAAAGCACTTCAGCCATCCGCTCTCTACTCTATACCAAGCAGCGAAAAACACAGGATGTCTCGAGCTTTTACGGATAACATCAATTCCTTCAATGTATCGAATAGTTATAATGTCACTACATTTGTCGTTGCCGATGATGAGTCCAAAATCTTGGCATGGTTGTCACCCTTAGAGCCCCAGGTGCGACATCAGGATATTTGCGAGCAGAGGGTGGATAGCGTCGGAAACTGGCTACTAGAGACGAAAGAGTTCAGAGGCTGGTATAATGGTGGTGAGAGTGGTGGGTCGGATTATGCGGCATTATTCTGCTACGGCGAGCCAGGAGTCGGAAAGAGCTACATCTGGTACGAGAGGCCATGAGCGAGGAACGAGGGGCATGATTGCTGACAAGTAACGGTGGTAGCTCTGTGGTTGTAGATCATTTATGCGACCAGGTCATAAGTCAGGATGTGGCAGTCGCTTGCTTCTACTATGACTTCGCTTCCCGGGAGGCCCAATCTCCGACAAATATGCTGGGCTCTCTGCTCAAACAACTTCTGAGCGGGTTAGGAGTAATTCCGGTGGAAATTGTGAAGAAATTTCGGGGCCAGAAGAAGGCGATTGGCGGCCGGAGGCTACAACTCCCCGATATGATTGAAATGTGTGCAGCTGTCTCATCTTTGCAACGCACGTTCATCTGCGTCGATGCTCTCGACGAGTGTATTCCTAGGCATCGACTCGAGGTTCTTGGAGCATTGGGACAAATTCTCCGGGGGTCGACAAGTACACGGGTCTTCATGACCGGAAGGTCACATATCCGGGGGGTTGTTTCGAGGGAGCTAGGTGGGAGAACAGCAAGTGTATCAATAGCGTCAAGGGAGGATGATATAGTTACATATCTGCGCGCGAAACTGGGGAAGGACACAACTCCCGAGGCGATGGATACGTCCTTAGAAAATGATATTATGAAGAGCATCCCAGAGGAGATCTCTGAAACGTGCGTACCAGCGCGGATTCTAGGAAACCGTTGTGAGCTGTATGCTGATCGATGCCAATTCAGATTCCTAACGGCTTCACTCAAGATCGAAACAATCCTGAGAGAAACGACAATCCATCGAAGGCGAAATAGGCTGAATGCGGTGGGGGATGGATTGGGATTGGGAGATGCATATGAGACAACTCTAGGACGGATAAGAGCTCAAGAAGGAGAGAAAGCAAAACTTGCCATGACCACACTGATGTGGATATGTCATTCGGAAAGGCCATTACGGGTAGACGAATTGTGCCATGCACTTGCCGTGGAGATTGGGTCTACGCGTTTCAATAGTGAAAATATCCCTGCGACAGAGACGCTGCTCGCCTGTTGTCAGGGGCTTGTCACGATAGATAGGGAAGCCTCGACGGCCCGGCTGGCCCACCACACACTCCGCGAGTACCTCACTACTCATCTCAACCTTTTCCCCCGAGCTCACTTAGAAATGGCGGAAACCTGTTTAAGCTATCTGAACTCAGACCAGGCTAAGGCTCTTCCAGCCATACGCCAACCAGACCTCTCAAGCATGCCCTTCCTCAAATATTGTTCGCGATATTGGGGCACCCATGCAAGGAGAGAACCTTCGGATCGGGTGATATCACTAGCAATGGGGCTCTTGGAGAAGTACGAGAACCATGTAGCCTCCAGCTCACTTTTTGAGCAAATGTTGGGCCTGGATGATTCCCTGGAAGTCAGCGCTCCTTCGCTGTTCGGTGGACTGCACTGTGCATCATTTTTCGGAATTGTTGATGTTATGGCGGGCTTGCTAGGAATGAGCGGCTGTGATGCCAACCAGGGAGATTCCGCTGGCATAACTCCATTGGCATGGGCTGTTCGGGGTGGGAAGGGGGAGGCAGTGGAGCTATTGCTGAGAGAGGAAGGAGTCAACGCCGACAAGCCGGACAATAATGGCAACACACCACTTTTGTGGGCTGCGAGGAAAGGGCACAACTCAATGGTGAAGCAACTTCTTGACCGGCAAGACGTCAGCCCCGACAAGCCAGATAACGAAGGCAATACACCGCTTTCATGGGCTGCAATACAAGGGTGGGAGCTAGTAGTGAAGCAACTCTTAGATCGGCAAGACGTCAACCCCGACAAGCCAGACGACGAAGGCAAGACACCACTTTTGTGGGCTGCGAGGAAAGGGCACAACTCAATGGTGAAGCAACTTCTTGACCAGCAAGACGTCAGCCCCGACACGCCAGATAATGAAGGCAATACACCGCTTTCATGGGCTGCAATACAAGGGTGGGAGCTAGTAGTGAAGCAACTCTTAGATCGGCAAGACGTCAACCCCGACAAGCCAGACGACGAAGGCAAGACACCACTTTCGTGGGCTGCAAGGCAAGGGCACGAGTCAGTGGTGAAGAAACTTTTAGACCGGCAAGACGTCAGCCCTGACAAGCCAGATAACGAAGGCAATACACCACTTTCGTGGGCTGCAATGAAAGGGCACGGGTCAGTGGTAAAGAAACTTTTAGACCGGCCAGATGTCAACCCCGACAAGCCAGACAACGAAGGCAATACACCACTTTCATGGGCTGCAATGCAAGGGTGGGAGCTCGTAGTGAAGCAACTCTTAGATCGGCAAGACGTCAACCCCGACAAGCCAGACGACGAAGGCAAGACACCACTTTCGTGGGCTGCAAGGCAAGGGCACGAGTCAGTGGTGAAGAAACTTCTGGACCGGGAAGACGTCATCCCAGACAAGCCAGATAACGAAGGCAGGACACCACTTTCGTGGGCTGCAATGCAAGGGCACGAGTCAGTGGTGAAGCAACTTTTAGACCGGCAAGACGCCAGCCCCGACAAGCCAGATAATGAAGGCAGGACACCACTTTCGTGGGCTACGAGCAAAGGGCACGAGTCAGTGGCGAAGCAGCTTTTAGACCGGGAAGACGTCAGCCCTGACAAGCCAGATAATAAAGGCAGAACACCACTCTTGCGGGCTGCAATGCAAGGGCATGAGTCGGTGTTGAAGCAACTTTTAGACCGGAAAGACACCAACCCCGACAAGCTAGATAACGAAGGCAGGACACCACTTTCGTGGGCTGCTAGCAAAGGGCATGAATCCGTTGTGAAGCAACTCTTAGACCGGAAAAACGTCAGCCCTGACAAGCCAGACAATGAAGGCAATACACCACTTTCATGGGCTGCAATGCAAGGGTGGGAGCTAGTAGTGAAGCAACTCTTAGATCGGCAAGACGTCAACCCCGACAAGCCAGACGACGAAGGCAAGACACCACTTTCGTGGGCTGCAAGGCAAGGGCACGAGTCAGTGGTGAAGCAACTTTTAGACCGGAAAGACACCAACCCCGACAAGCTAGATAACGAGGGCAGGACACCACTTTCGTGGGCTGCTAGCAAAGGGCATGAATCCGTTGTGAAGCAACTCTTAGACCGGAAAAACGTCAGCCCTGACAAGCCAGACAATGAAGGCAATACACCGCTTTCATGGGCTGCAATACAAGGGCAGGAGCTAGTAGTGAAGCAACTCCTAGACCGGGAAGGCGTCATCCCCGACAAGCCAGATGACGAAGGCAAGACACCACTTTCGTGGGCTGCAAGGCAAGGGCACGAATCGGTGGTGAAGAAACTTTTAGACCGGCAAGACGTCAGCCCCGACATGCCAGACAAAGAAGGCAAGACACCACTTTTGTGGGCTGCAATGCAAGGGCACGAGTCAGTGGTGAAGAAACTTTTGGACCGGTCAGAAGTCAGCCCCGACTTACCAGACAAAGAAGGCAAGACACCACTTTTGTGGGCTGCGAGCAAAGGGCACGGGCCAGTGGTGAAGCAGCTTTTAGATCAGGAAGACGTCAGCCCTGACAAGCCAGATAACGAAGGCAGGACACCACTTTCGCGGGCTGCAAGCACAGGGCACACGTCGGTGGTGAAGCAACTTTTAGACCGGTTAGGCGTCGACCCCGACAAACCAGACAACGAAGACAATACACCACTTTCGTGGGCTGCAATGAAAGGGCACGTGTCGGTGGTGAAGAAGCTTTTAGATCGGAAAGATGTCAGCCCCGACAAGCCAGATTACGAAGGCAATACACCACTATCATGGGCTGCAATGCAAGGACACGATTCAGTCGTGAAGCAACTTTTAGACCGAACAGAAGTCAGCCCCGACAAGCCAGACAACGAAGGCAATACACCACTTTTGTGGGCCGCAATGCAAGGACACGAGTCAGTGGTGAAGCAACTTTTAGACCGGCAAGACGTCGACCCCTACAAGCCAGACAAAAATGGTCACGTCCCGCTTTACTATGCTTCTAACAAGGGCCATGAAGGAGTGGCAAATATACTGCAATCGTGGAAACCTCCAATCACAGCCTCCCCCCAGGTCGACCAGCCTGGAGCTTCCCTACCCCCTTCAACTCTTTAACCGCAGCGATCTGCGCGCCCTAACACCTTTGTCCCCCTCCCCACCTCTTCCTCTGGCTCCTAGGGGCTACGGCATGCCCTAGATCAATTTTCCTTGATCGGCTCTTTCTTTTCCCTCTTGCATTTATTATTAATTTAGACCTAAGCTTTCAATATTATATGCTTGCCACCCATCATCTCCCCTCAATGTTGGTCATATATACTATTATCGAAGATCTTCCTGGTATCAAATTCTACGATTGGACGGGGAATATCGAGTTTCTGTTGTAGGTAGAATCAAGAGGTGGGAAGGTATTTTCCTACTTCAAACTTCAATTGCAACTTTTTCTTGCTTTTCGTTGACTCTTGTCTTGACTTCCAATTATTCATCCCCCCCTTTCCTGCACTAGCGTGGCTGAATTCAAGCCGGACACTTTGTATGGGCGTTCAGACCTTAAGTGTCCGGCTTCGATTCAGCCGCACCAGTATTCACCTTTTTCTCATTTTTTCAATCGTACTTTTTAGATTATTGGATTTCCTCTTTTGCTTCTCTTGTAAATGATAGATTGATATTCTCATTTTATTGGTACTGCATAGTTAAGTCTGTTCGCTCTATAAATCACTCTTCGTCTATTTCTCTGTTCGCCTTTCGGCGAGATCTGTCCGTGTACGGCGGACTATAGCGACCGGACCCGCCACAACGCCAAATCGTAAAACTGAAAAATTGAAAACTCAAAAGTCTCGCAATGACCGGAAGTTCATAAGAGACAACAATATTTGTAATTACCAAAACTGGAGTCAGTGGGTAGGGAGGAATAGTAGTTGAAAAAATAATTGAAATTTGGGGACGAAATGAACAGAGAGAGAAAAAAATAGTCCAAATACAAATGATACGAATAAAAACTAAGCGGAGGTAGTCATACCACATGATAGTAACCAAAGGTGAGAAAGAGTGAATAAAGGTGCAGTAGCTCACATCCTAGAAAGTAAAATTTAGGAATTCTCTTCAACTATCTCATCTTCGCCTAGAAGAGATAATGTGGCAACAGTGGATAGAGAGTCGGCAATGGTACGGGTCCAATTGTATCCGCCTTCTGGTGGATGGCAGCGTGGTAGTTGGAAGCCCAGATCAAAAACTTCCTGATGAAGCATTGAACGAAGCTGAAGGTAGATGTAAATGTGAATGGGAGTGACATCTGATCTGATATCTTGTAATTTAAATTGATGCAATCCTGGCTCAAGTGTGTTTAGCCGCTTCATACACCAATCCAGAGTTATCAATGGTAAGTACTCATGGGGATCTAAAGGGTCACAGAGTAAGCATTATTTAAATAACTGAGTATATGTAAGGATACCGAGCATTTCTAGGAAAGAAGACTTGTATCTGTCTGGGCATTAGGTATGAGGCTAAAGGTATCTAGAACAAGATTATCCAACAGTAACATACTGACCCCAAGCATGGACCTCTTCTTGAAGCAAATTCAGCGTATCCAAGTCTGGTAACAAACCATAATTGGCAGTGCCTTCAGGTGGTGTGAAGTATAGAACGGTAGGTTTTCCGGTTGGTAGGCCAGGTCTCTGGGCCTTCTGTGACCGAATTCGATGATTGTTACATAAGTGGACAAAGTTGTAAATTTCATCACGTATGTGAGGAAAGTAGACATAAAGCAAGGCTATACGGTCAGGCTCAGAATCTGTATATAGTCCATGGCTCGCAAGCTGATCAAAGTATTTCTAAAATTATTATCAATATTAGTGACCGACAGAACTGGTTTGGCGCAGGGCAGAGGTAAAAAGAGTTTCTACAACCTTCCAGGCTAGTGTTTGACTGCGGCTCATATGTCGCCACCAAGCTTCTATGCGCTGGTTGAGCGTGGAAGTACCATACCACCAGACTTCATGAAATTGGCGGTCTGGACAGATCGCTTGATGTAACCGCCAGTGAGCACTAGCCATCATCATGGTCTCAGTACCACGGTCGGAGCGAATTGAGTGGGGTAATAGCCCGGTACTAGCTTCAACCTCAAGGTATTGCCTAAGGCACGAGACACCCGTTCTGGTAGATATTCCCACATAAATCCATGGAATATATCTATATTCAGGGTAAAATCAGCTAACAAATACGGAGTTACATGGTTCTTTCATAGGAAGCGGGCTGGGAGATAGGGATTGGCCTGCTGTAGGTGCTTCACTGTGATAAGGAAAAGTAGCATGCATGCCAAGACATCTTCATACCCAATCACTCATACATATCACAATAATAGTTCACATAGAAAATGATAGAGTACTAAATAGGAATCACGGACCTTGAAAAAGCATCTATCCCTGCATAAATCGCGATACCATACATGCTAAGTTTATGATGGCCATCAATAGACCAGACGAAGTTAGGTCCTGGAACAGTATAGGCACCTCTAGGCTTCGTAGTTAGATGTAGGCGTCGACTTGCAACACCTGCAGGATCTATTGTCTTCAGGATATTAAACATGCAGTCACGCACAACGGGCATTCCAGCCTGCTTCAAGCGGTCATAAGTGTACTGTCTACCGTATAGTATGGTCTGACCACTCGCCAAAAGTTCATTAAGCATAGTTCGTATGCTTGCATTATGATCTTCAAACAGCGTATGATCAAAGCGACGTCGCATACCCAAAGCAAGCCGAATACGTGCCAGCCTACCTCTTTACGCTTAGTACTTTCACTTTTTATGCAGGACAGGAATTAGAGTTTTCTTTACTGCCCTATCACTTACATGCGTAAACTGATCGTATACCCCTCCTGAACCAAGAAGCCCAGCATTTTCCTATCGGTAAGTCCCATATCATAAAATGGGACCCAGAGTCTTTGAATAAGTTCGCCATCATTCAAGTTTTGACAAGTCTGGAGACGTTTGAAAAAGTTCCATGCCTGCAGGCTCCGCTCAAGTGACCGTATGCTAATCGATCTAGCCAGTTCTATTGGTACTTTTTACATTTAATTAGCTATTTGTGACGTGTACAACATCACTGATATCAAATTTCATGAATGAGGAGCGAATACATTCCTCAGGCTGCACTATTAGTGTTCGTTACGGGGCGGGGCGGGGCGGGTTTTCACTTTGTGACCCCGCCGTTACTCCGGCCCGGGGTCAACTCTTTGCCGTTCCTCCCTGCCCCGTATGACACGGGGCCCTGGCCGGGCTGTGGGGCGGGGCGGGTATTTTACTTTCCCCGCTGATTGCCTAGACGGGCCCCCGTCTTCTTGTCCCCCACTCTTGCCCCTGTGCGGGGCCCCACTT
>Ga0307513_10008590_pt1 | contig 13037 bp, 18 predicted proteins | sample 15_EM_MG_FD_202174 | JGI IMG/M metagenome (GOLD analysis project Ga0307513, IMG submission 202174) | Populus trichocarpa ectomycorrhiza microbial communities from riparian zone in the Pacific Northwest, United States - 15_EM | ecosystem: Host-associated > Plants > Roots > Unclassified | place...
AAGGTACATAAAATAGTACATTGAGAATGTATTTGCATTTTGCACCAGATATCTTGTCATAAGAATGAATCTTTTATTTGTTATCTTGAAAAGTACATATTTCTGCGTGACTAATAATATCTAACACATTGCCTTCCGGCATTTAAACTGATCTACATGCATGACACCTCTGCCTCACATGCATCTAAGGCACTTGAAACCAAGTGCCTTAGGTTTTGCCCCTGGTGTGAAGATGTCCGTGCCCTTGCGAACCCAGAGCGCATAGATGGTGCAGAACTTGTGGCCTGCATCGTTGACAAACTTGTCCTCAGCCTGACCTGCACTGGTGTCGTCCAGGCTTTCGTTTTCAGACTCAGTGGGTGTAGGATTGCGGGTCCTTTGGCACTTTGACCTATGGGCAGTGCCCTCCCTATGATCGTCACCATTGTCATTGGAGAATGGAGAATCACTCTCCGAAACGCGACCACATGACTGAGTGTCATCATGATCGCGAGGTTGCTCACCTGAAGCTCGCCTTGACCAGCGCCTCCTTCCTTGTGTCAAGGTTGAGGGGGTGCGTTCTCATCATACGAGGGCGACATCGAATGGGAGCAGAGGTGTGCACGATTTATGGCTGGTGATTTAGAGTAGAAAGGGAGATCGATTTGCACTGTGGAGCAACTCTCGCCTTTTTAAGTACTGTGCCAACTGTGGGGCTGCTCCACAGGTCACCAAGTGGAGCTGATTCTTAATCGTAATGGCAACACACTTGGCAGAAGCCCACCCAGAGTAACTTGGGTATATTTAACATCTTAACTATCTAACCGCCAACTCCACACCACTGTAAAGACTCCAAAGGCTGAGAGAAAAATACCCTATCAATTGAAATTTATAGCAGTTCACAATATATATCGGCTCAATTTCTGACATGGAATTTTTGGGGTCGATAGGTCCTATAATCTATTGTTAATGAGTCAGATCGAGTCAGTCATGGCACGTAAATTTACTGGAAATTAGGGTCACTGATGCACACTGACCACAGTACATCCGTCTGTACAGTCTAGCTGATAATTATTACGGTCTCTGATTCACTGATATTGACTCATATGCACTGTAACAAGTGCACCTATGTTCTCATATCAGCTCAGTTAGCGGTGTCAAGACCAATCAGTGATCTACTGTTTTTCCGACATGCTCATCGAGTCGCCTCACACCATATTTTTGGCCGACCGTCCCGTTGAGTACTTGTACAGTGACAGTTATGGTAGTCCCAACACCCTATCTTAACTGTCATTTTACAGCCATATGCCGTTTACGGTACGGCGTGCAGCCCTAAGAATGGGGGACAAGGCTCGCAGAATACCTGATCTGAAGACTTTAACAAAATTCCGTAGTTACTGTAGATATCATGGACGTGAGACAAAGTAATGACTATTTTCTGACAATTATGTACATCACTTGGAAAAGATGAATTACGACCGATTGGGATCGGTTGACATAGGCATGACCTAGCACTGCTGGGGATGGTCTCTGTATTCCAAGAAAACAGGGTTAGAATACATGTAAAGTTTATGTTTGCCTGGAAAACATGTAAACTGTTTCCCACACAAACAAAGGGAAAACACATTATAATTATTCCATCTGTTTGCATCCAAAAAAGAAAGCCTGTTTGATTCTTTGTATTCTGTGAAAACGTTTTTGCAGAATACAAAGAATCAAACAGTTTTCCATTTTTGTGTGAAAACAGATGGAATAATTGTATTATGTTTTCTCTTTGTTTGCATGGGAAACAGTCTAACTGTTTTCCAGGCAAACACAAACTTTACATGTTTTCTACCTCTGTTTTCTTGGAATACAGAGATGATCCCCAGCAGTGTAGTCTCATCCCCATCCATAGCTGATATATAAGGAAATTCCCTGTAACCATCAGTTTTTCGTGATGGGAATACTTCCCACGGGGAATTTCCTTATATATATCACCTACGGATGACCGACTTCTGACAACACCTCATCATCACGTACCTTAATAATAAATAGACTGGCAAACCCCCTGGGTTTGCCCTGTCTAATTGACATGAATGAACTCATTCCCACTTACTGTCAATAAATGTCGACTAATTCCTGCCTCCCTTTACAAAAAATACCCAAGTCCCCATGATGTAGATAAGGGTGCCTTATCACATAGATAACATCCGGCTAGGTTACTATCCCGTGTTCCCACCGGAATCCCCCGCCTCTCATCAACATCAGGTCCCTCTCTCCCGAACACTGTCAGGGACCATCCCTCCCTCCCGCACACCGTCAGGAACCATCCCTCCCGCCATCACCTTATCCTGTCATTGTGTACTTGTTTACTCAGCATCGACATAAGTCCTGTGGCACGTCTCAACTTCTTCCCACCCTCTCTCCCTCCCCCCATCGCCTCTCTTCCCCCCCCATTGCGTGGTCCGTGATTCACTCCGCTCGTTCGCACTCACACTCCTTCTCTGGCTTCTCTGTGGCAACCATCTGACTATCTTCCACATATCAAGAAGCAATGCAGCACGCAATCACCAGCGTCTGGGTGTATAATAACTGGTATGTTTTATTCACACTACCTCCCCACCTTACTATCCCATGCCACCTAGAAAAGGGGGAGTCTCACGCAAAGTCCGTATTGCTGGCCCTTACACACGGCCTGAGGGCTCACGCGGCGATTCCCCCTCCACCGAAGAACCTCTTGCACCCTCTACCTCGAACCTGCCACCGCCAACTCAATTACTGTCTCTTGCTCAGGTGGCTTCTGCCAGGGAAACAGCACAGACAAAGTACCTTGCACAGCTCCAAAGTATGTATACATTCATTTTTAATGGTTTTATTGCCTATTGAGTGTGAATAGAGCTCAGTCATGAGAACCATCATGCCCTTGCCGATTTGCACGATACACCCCCTCAAGATGATATAACGGTACTCGACGAGGCTCCGGGTGTTGATGGGAACTTGGAGGAGGACTGGGTTCCTGTGGGAGATTTTTTGGACAACGACCAGGCGTTTACGGAGGCAATGCGCGAGACCTTCGAACACACATACGTCGCTAGCACCACTCTCTGCTCCTTGGTTCTAATGCACAACAGCCATGCGCGACGTCGGGTCTACCGTGACACAAGGACTTGGCGCCAACGTTTGGAACGGCAGCAATCAAACTGGAACGCCATCTTCACATCCCTGACTGATGCCTTCCTGCAATGGAAGTATCCCACCACTGCACCTGATCCTCCCACCACAAGCCGTGATACCCCTGAAGCCCGCGCTCCGCCATCACCAACTGATTCCCCTTCGCCCATTGACGTGGACCCTATATCGTACGATTTTACAATTGACTGTGTAGATTTGTATACGCTCTCGACATCCATTCACGTTCCTCGCACAGCTTCCATGACAGCAGCTGAAGCTCTGATGATTCAGGGCTATCTTGTCACGTCCCCCGTGGATCCCACCCTTGCCATATCTGTGAAGACCCTAGAGCTCTTCAGGAGGTTGCGTTGTCGTAAGGCTTCCCTGAGTGTGGAAGCATATGCTAAGGTATTGTGTGACTTGTATGCTGTAAGTAAATAGTGTGGGTTTGTGGCGTTACCCTGAACATGCAATAGATACTGTATCATCGGCGCTACCGAAGAGCACTTTCTGATGCGTTTGACATCTATCTCAAAATTCTTCGCACAGTTGATGCTGCTGTCAACAAGATTCTAGGGCGTGATTCTCCCAATTGGAGAGTTCTAAATGCATGCCCTGCTTGCTGCTATGAGGTACTGGGTAGCCATTATAGTTGTTGCTGAGCTAACTAACTGTATTTCTATAGTTGAAAGAGGAAGCCTATCTGCGATACCGACGCATGTTCGCGATGGATGGGAACAACTCGCTAAAACGCATCCGACAAGTTGGTTCTCATGCAATTGCTGATCACCGGGTGTTCGAAGGCGATTATTTCTTGCCGCGAGATGACGTCAACAAATTTGCCAATGAGGTGAAGCGAAAAGCACCTGCCGAAGACCCTGACGATGACATTACTTCGGACAATGCTCCCGAGACAGCGCAACTGGACAGTGAAGGCGATCCCACCGATGGTGCACAACCTGGCATTACTGTTGCATGTGCCGATAACTGGAAGGCTTCACAAGCTGATGAAGTACGGCGCATGTGGAACATCTACGAAGAGACAGGAGTCTTTGCTGCCGCATGTCGACATGGCTTGATTCTTTGGTTAGCTGACATGGTGAGAAGTGGAGAACTGTCGGTCATAGTTCTTGTTCCTTAAATTTGATCTGATCACTCAACAATATTCTAGAGCGAAATATCCTCTTGCTATTGTGGCAGCCGCCCTCGCAATACTGGGTCCTCGTCTCTTGATTGGCTTCGACATCGGCTGCAGTTTCTCAGCAACATTGGACTCTAGCTCCCTCGGCAAGCAATTCAAGGCATCATTATCGAGATGCTGTGTCAAAGCATTCCACGGTTACAGTCACAACTACAGCTGTCAAGCGCGGAACCATCCGAACAACATCGAGGGAATCGGCCTGGAAGATCTGGAAGGAATGGAGCGTATTTTTAGTGGATCAAACCAACTGGCATCAGTGGTTCGGTACGCGACTGCTTATCGCCGTCGACAATTCATCGACCTCTATCTACAACAATGGGATGCAGATAAGTACGAAAATCTGGCAACATGGCTCTATAACAACTACGTTCAGGCTTCCAAAATTATTGATGAAGAAACTCTTGCATTGGAACACGCTATGCAGTCCCTCGGAATTTCGGGTACAGAAGAACTCGACCGCTGGCAAGCAAAAGAGCTCCAGTATCTTCAAACCCTGGGCAAGGAAGACGAGTATGATGTAATGGCAGTTGCGTATGTCGAAAGACTTCAGGAACTTGATGAAATCAGGTAAATGTCTTGATTTATCTACACATCTCAGATCTCATCGATCTCCACTCAACCAGCCGTCGATATGATAACACCTCGGCTATGTTCATGATCGCGACACCTTCCGAATATGGAAGTTTAACTCAACCAACCATCGAAACTTATTCTTCCGAGCTCTCGAAAACTCGCCGACTTGAAACTGAATGTCGATACGCCGATGAACGTAGACAAGCACTGCTCAAAGATGTTGTCGAGATGGAGGTCAAATTGGCCATTACAACCTGTTGGCAACCCTCCTCCCCCGAATACGTGCACGCTGTTCAATATCTTGGACGCCGCAAATACGAAAAAGCCCTCGATCACCTTCAAAAGCTTGTTGTGCAGCGCCTGTTCGAGCTTCACAAGATGAATCAATCCCAGAATGGTGCGTATCATTCCGGTTGAACATCTAATGCTAAAATCTATGCGTATCCATAGGTTATCAGATGCGAACACATATCGCAAAGGCTCTACAGAAGCGGAGCAAAGCCATCCAGCGTGCCGTCAAAACATACAATGCTGCAGCATCTGCCCTTGACCCACCTAGGCCGACAATCGATTGGAACACAGTATCGCACTACAAATTCCTCGAGGAGTTTCCGCTGCTACGAAACACTTCACAAGATCTTATGGGGAAAAGGTGGGCATTGCCAGCTGTACGGGAAACGATGAAGCAGTGGCGACGGCTATGTCGTGCTCGGGAGGAAATCGTCCGCTGTAATGTCGAAATCCGCCGCCTCCATACTTCGATCATCGACGAAGGGAAAAGCTTCCGCAAGATCCTTGCCCAGTCCATGGCCCTTGGGCCAATCCATGGTGCTGTCAAGGACTTTATTGCACGAAGAACCCGTGTTAACATTCAACTGCTCCACAAGATCTCGAAAATTTACGATCTCGAAGGCTTCTCGGGAACAGCGTCTCCCGGTGTCAGACAAGGCAATGGTATGTTAACTATTTTTATGTGAAGTGATAGAACTGATTTCCTATCTATTTTCATCCTCAAGACGACGACATGCAGGTTGAGAATGAAGTCACCGAGCCAAATGTGGCGATAGATGGGAATTTCGAGCTTATTCAATCAACCGCTGAGCCAGGACTCCAATCAACCTCACAAGCTCCAGAAAACGAGATTAACGATAGCAGTGACTCGGAAGATGAGGCGTATGCTGAAGGGGTTGTAAATATGTTAGATTTTGTATCAGATTTACAATAGACAACTCGTTCTTTTGCGTTCTTGCAAGCTTCATGTCGCTAAAAATATAAGTGTGACGATGTGATTGTGATGTGCATTTATCGCATGTCCACGCAATCTCCCTTCTTCTCTTGAACCTTAAGCAACTCCGAGGAGCACGTCTATTCTTGTTTCCTTGATGCGTCAGAAACAGCCTTCAGAATCTGGAACCTTCTATGCGGTGATAGGTGGCAATCTCCCAGGTGTTACAACTACAAGGCAAGTTCATTCTTGCCAACTACATTCTTGTTCTTTACCCCCATTTCGTCGCCAGTCCATTCCTTCCCGGTGGAAAAAAGCAACCATCGTGGCCCATCGCCTTCAAATGTTCAAACCGGAGTGACGCAGAGGCCATTGCCCACGTTCATACGCTTATCGATGAACACATCGGCTTCGACGTCGAGCGCACGCTGCAAGCCCGCATGATCTGGACAAGCAAACCTATCCAACACTATTCAGCCTCTTCGGATCTCAAAGGGCCCTACTACCCAGTCGTATACACCGGATTCGGCGGCACCGAGTCCATGATCTACAGAGATTGGCAGTAAGTCTCACTTTTTGTAGTGCTCATATATGACATGTTTAAACTGATCTGCTGTCGTGTAGCGCGGACGCTATGCCTGCTGTACATGGATCAATAAAGCCTATCTTCAGGCGGCTGGAGATGTTGCACGAAGCCCTTGTTTACATGGTCCTTTGCGGTGACAAGTCGTTGGTGAAGGAATACAACTTTATCTCGAAGGATTCATCTCAGCCGCCAACCCATACGTCCACGCCCTCATTATTCCTCCAACTGACTTGACATATCATCATTAGCTCGTAACATATCTCGTTTTCAACCTGCAGTATCCCCACCTTCCACCCCATCTCGCAAGGCCAAGATCGGTGTGTGATTTATCAACATTTGCATTCATTTTTCAGCTGAATCTCTCCCAGAAACTATTTCCCAGTACTCAATTCTATCCCCGTCATCTTCTTCAAGTAGGAGATTGGAGGGATTTTCGTTGCGAAATGCTGATGGTGCTATTTATTTAGAACTCGATGTCCATTAACTAATAACCCGTCATCTTAACAGCAACCCCTGTGGAAATCTGGTCCCATACCAGAACTTTGCGTGGTATCATCGCGACCCACTCGCACCCTCAAAGCACCCTTGAAGATCCCCCTCCTTCATTTAATCCCCTCGCTGACCAATACTTCGAAACACATGGCTACCAGGCTGCCACCCTTTTCAATATCTCCCAAATTCTTGCTGAAAGCAACGGCGATGCCTTCGCTTTCATCCAGAAGCTTGCTAGCTGCGGAACAGCCTATACCGAAGCTGAGTGGATCTGGGAAGTATTGAATCCTCGATTATGATTGTGTTTGCTGTTTTGTATTTTTTTTAAAAGTTGTGTCACATCTGTCACAAATATATTCACATTTTGCCAGCGGAATCTCTGCCCACCTTTCTATTAATTCGTCGCCATGTCACGCACCCAAAAAAATGGCTATCTCCAGCGACTTTTCAACATGCAGCGCAAGTACATGACAACCAAAGTATGCAAGGTTCAGACCAGAAAGCTTCGTAAGAAGATAGCACGGACTGCTGCAGAAAAGGCCCTTCGATCTCAACAGTGCCACAACTTTCGAGAAGCATTCAGTAACGACATCAAGGAGGCTCGTATGGTTATCATGGCTGAGGCTCTCAAGCTCCATCAGAAACATGGAGGCCACAGCGTCGATTATTATGTTAAGCTACTCTACCAGGATGGTCGCCACAAGAGTGTGAGACAGATATCTGACTGGAATGCTTGGGTGCGCTTGGAATCCCAGCGTCTCAATGGAGGTTCGCATTATTCCTCATTTTCTTTCTATTCTTACATTCTTTGATAGATTTGCCCCCTGGCGAACGTCTCAAGGCTCCGGAAATCACAGCAATAGCCAAGCAAACGTGGCAGAAGATGTCTTATGAGGAACAGAAAGCAGTCACAGCCCCAGTCATTCAGGAACTCAAGGATGAACGTGAAGTAAAGGTTCTTGCTAAGCGCAATGTACCGCTAAGTGCATTCCATGATATCAAGAAGACCCTCGAGGGCATCGAGAACCAGGCAAGTCTTTTATTTGCCCCCATTTTCTTCAAAATCATGTAATAAGTCATCTAGATTATGGCTCTGCATGCACGAACATCTACTGAGGTTGTCCTCATTGCCACTCGCAGCAATCAGGATCATTACAAATTTACAACCCACCCCATGCCATTATATCCAGCTCTCGGGTCTCCGAATTTTTCGACCTTGGCGTTCGTCAAACTGTCCCAGATTTCGCGCTTCGTTTCGAGGCTTTTTGTTTGTCTGGTGTTCAGGGTATGTGTGTAGTTGGCTTGCTTGTATTGCGTCTCTAATCTTTAACTTTTTCTATAGGTGTTGCAAAAAATTACATCCAAACCACTCTCGACATGAAGAAAAACCTGAGTGCGATGATCCTCGACAAACTCTGTGAGTTTGGATATCATGCGTAACTATTGATTACTCTACTAACATGTTTCTAGGTCAGGCAGCTGGGATGCCTGTGCCGCGGATGTACTACACTAACTTCGACCATGCTATTACAGAGAAGTACCATGTTGTGCTTGAGGGTTGGCCACTGGAGAGGTTCTGCAGTCCTAGTGACATACCATCGCGAACCGAGATCTCGGTGCTGATGACATCGCTTGAGTCAGGCGCTACTCGCTTCCGCAAACTGTCAACCGCAGAGTTTGAGGAATGGAGCGAGAAACGTTTCAACGCCATAGCTGATTCGACAACTGGGCCGGGTCCGACTACCACATCGTCTCCACCGCCCCCATCCCTTCCTCCTGGTCCCCCCGTTTCTGACTCTGACTCTGCTCCTTCGCCCTCAGTCTCTCAAGAGTCTCTCTCCAATGAAGGTGCAGGGGCTTCTACAACATCAGACCCTGGCATCGAAAACGTACCACCATCCCCATCAAGGGACCCTGACAGCGAGAATGTACAGCATCCGTCAAGCATGACAGTCCCTGCCAAGCGAAAGCACACAGATGGACCCTCCACGTCGCAACGCCCACTCACCAATGCCTTCATCAATGCTGGTGTTACTTCAGCTAACGGTGCCACAGTAATGGTAATGGCAAAGGCCAGGAAGCCCCGTGCAGACAAGGGTAAAAAGAGGGGACCTCGCGCCAAGTAGACCCTTACCTACACGACTTGTACATAATGTTGTCGTATTCGCATTTCTTCTTGGCAGACCCTTGATTGATGGAAAATGCATTGACGTGGTTTAGAATCAAGGGCGTGTTGTATTAAGGGACATCAGAACTTTCTAGAATGATGGACAATGGGTGGTGTGCTAAGTGATGTGGGCAGTTATGCAATGGGAAGTGGGTGGTACACTACATGACACAGCTGGCAAGCTATTGAATGAAAGGTGGGGGTACACGGCTGGCAAGTGGAATGAGAGGTGGGCGCTATGCTATGGAATGTGGACCATAAGCTATGCAATGGGACTTGGGAGTGGGCGGTATGCTATGCAATGGAAACTGTAGTAGTGGTCAGTGAGCTACACAATACGAGCTTTATTAGTGGGTGGTTCAACGTACTGAGGTCGGCGATAGTGAGCATGGTAGCCAAGAATAAGTGTGAAGTCTTTGAGTCTGAGTACTAAAGTTGAAAGGGCGAGGGCAAGAGTGGAGGCGATGCAAAGGCGGGCTAGATAAATGAGAAGTAGGGGCTTATGAAGATAATGGCAGTGGCAGGGGACCAGGGTAGGCAGAGGGAAGGCAGAGGGAGGGAGGAAGAGAGGCGATGGGAGGAGGAAAGGTGATGGGGGGAGGGAGAGAGGGTGGGAAGAAGTTGAGATGCGCCATGGGACTTATGTCGATGCTGAGTAAACAAGTACACAATGACAGGATAAGGTGATGGCGGGAGGGATGGTTCCTGACGGTGTGCGGGAGGGAGGGATGGTCCCTGACAGTGTTCGGGAGAGAGGGACCTGATGTTGATGAGAGGCGGGGGATTCCGGTGGGAACACGGGATAGTAACCTAGCCGGATGTTATCTACGTGATAAGGCGCCCTTATCTACATCATGGGGACTTGGGTATTTTTTGTAAAGGGAGGCAGGAATTAGTCGACATTTATTGACAGTAAGTGGGAATGAGTTCATTCATGTCAATTAGACAGGGCAAACCCGGGGGGTTTGCCGGTCTATTTATTATTAAGGTACGTGATGACGAGGTGTCTGACAACAGTGACTAGCTATCGACCACCTGGCGACTATGCACGACTTCACTTTTTACTGAGAGTGATCTGTGACGGGAACAAACTGCGACAACGCTGCTCAACCCTTCAGACGTTTGCACTGGCAAATGACCGGGACTCCTTGCGTGTGCGACTCGCAGGCAGTGGCAGGGGCTCGCCCTTTTTTCGCCCTTTGCAACTGCTGTCTGAGGGCTGTACGTTACTGTTTGGTGACACTGGTAATGTGTGGCAGTTCAATGAATACACGGCTGTGCCTACATCTTGCGGGAGTTCGCGCAGTTGCATGTAAAAATTAATATGGTAACCTAGCTGGTAGTCTGTGGGGTGCGCAGAGGCAGACGACTCAACGTCGACTGCTCCACGGGGCGAAGGACGATGGAGTGGGCGGATGAACCCTTACCATCGATCCTCCTCTACCAGGTTGGTTTCGGGTGGGTGGGGAATGAGATGAAGGTGTTAGTATAGGAGTGCGCGGGTGGGGAAAAGAAAAACGGCCCGAGACGAGACGTACGGAGACGAGACGAGGGGATGTATCTGGATTACAATAGTGATAGTACGTGTCAGAAAGTAAACGAGTAAACACGTTGCAGCAGCGCTGTCCCCAAGAAGGCACACCCACGTGACGAGTCACTTGGGTGTTTCCAAGTTCGGCCTCGTGTACGCTATCCCTGACACTCTTTCACCATCGCCATCATCGGTGCTTAGATGGAAAACGTCGCTGGTCGAGCCATCGCATTCTTGGCTGGCGCTCTGCAATCCAGTCAAACTGGGCTGCGGCGCATCCCACCAATTGGAAGGTATCTAGTTATCGACATTATCATCTTCTGTCTGCTGATTCATGGGTTGAGAAGTCCTGTACCACCACAACGTCGAGCTTCGGAGCATGTAGATTCGACTGCTCTTGAGCGTCCTGCCCAAGGACCCGACAGTCCCGCAGCAACACCTGCCCAAGACTCAGGAGCACGTGGATCCTTCGATCGTCCACCGCTTCTCCGTGTACCTTTGACACTATTCAGACTTACGATCATTGTGCCGACTCTTGGCCTCGTGGTATGGAAGCTGGTTTTAGCTTCGTCTGGATCCAACCTTGCTGTCAATGTCATTGATTTCGTTTTAGGAGCGGTTCTTGGGCTTGGGTGAGTGACTCCCGCTATTAAACGATGAACTGAGAACATACAATGTGCCTTTTGCTAGAGGGTGGTGGGGTGGGCTATATGAAACCGTAGAACCTTCTGTATGTATGTGGTACTTTCATCGGGACTATTCGCATGAGGTACTACGGGCGATTTCATCAACAACGGTGGCTGGCAAGTTGATTATTATTTTCGCACAATCCATACAAATGTTCACAGCCTGCACAGTCATACAAACCGTTGTTGAATTATTGTTGGTTTTGCCCCTCCTTTTAAACTTAACCGCGGGTTTGAAGCTCTACCTGAAGTCTCGTCTGCGTCAAAACCTTTGGTTGGAATTTATTGCCTTCTTGCTAGCTAATATTATTGCCTTTATTGTGGGTTTATTCTCAGGAATTATCGAATGCTGAGGCTTTAATTCTATTCTAGGTCCTTATCATGGCGTTAGTCTTGTCCGAAAAGGTGCTGAAAACCCTCAAATTTATCGACACAAAGTCTTGGATCGCACTTTCGTCAATGAAACCCGGTGGGCGAAATTTTTTACGATATCTCTGAGTTAAGCAATTCAAACGATCTTTAAATTTTCAGTACGACCGACAGCCATGGTTTCTGCTGTCTTTTTTCTGGTCGTGTACGGGTTCCTTGTCTGGAAAGATACCCACTTTGGTAAATTGCTGTCCTAGTTTCTAAACTATAATATTTTAACATGTCACCAGTTGTAAAGACCATTTCGGCTCTACTCTATCCCACATTCAGATCTACGTGGTTCTCTCCTTGAGACTCAGGTCGTTTTGGGATTACGGACGGTGGTGCGATCCTATCTCTCTTTGACCTATTCATCCATAGCTAAATTTTCGGGCTATTTTGATCGCTAGTGGCTTTTTTGTATTACATATGTAGGGCACTCGTAGGTCGCTTTCAAAACGTAATAGGCACTGGTTTTTCTGCATCTCGTTGAGATTACTATTGTTGGAAATAATTATGCTACCAGTTACACTTTGTTAGTGTCTATGGCGCGACCACGCAAAGAACGCGAGGCAACCTGTACGCCAATTGCAGGTGTTAATGTCCTACACCGGTTGCTGATACGTAGCCACTGGCTGAGTAGTACCAAAGTAGTACCGACAGTTTCTTCAACTATGAGTAGATCATTCAAAAGAGGGGGTGAGCTGAGTGGCACCGCCGCATTGTCAACGTTCCCAATTACGCCACACGCTGGCACGTTCGTGCCACACCGATTTCTGCATATTCTAGAGTGTGCCATTACATAACATTTAAAAACACTGCTGGAAGGGGACAGTTCTGCGGCGCGCAGAATCCGTGCAGAATTCAATTTACGTGCATAAAATTCTATATATAGTAGAATAATAATTTCTCAATAATTTCTCCCACGACGTAAAAGACAATTAGAATATCGGCAGAATTTTATGCATGTGCATTGACTTCTGCATGGATTCTGCACGCCGCACAATTGTCCGGTTCCAGCCACTGTCTGCTTCCA
>Ga0307513_10008591_pt1 | contig 13036 bp, 10 predicted proteins | sample 15_EM_MG_FD_202174 | JGI IMG/M metagenome (GOLD analysis project Ga0307513, IMG submission 202174) | Populus trichocarpa ectomycorrhiza microbial communities from riparian zone in the Pacific Northwest, United States - 15_EM | ecosystem: Host-associated > Plants > Roots > Unclassified | place...
GTCAGCGGCTGGAACAGGTCGTACGAGGTGGTCGACGGCCTCGACGTGGCCCGCACCCTCTACCCGGACCAGTACGGCCTCTGGCTCAACCCGCACTCCCCGGGCGGCGGCGTCGGCATCCCCTGGCTCGATCTGCGCCGCATCGCGGCGGGCCTGGAGCGCCAGCCCGCAGGGCCTCTGCGCCTCGCCGAACCCGGCATCGAGATCCCGCAGTTCTACGCCCTCCTCTCGCAGAACGCCCACCGCACCCCGGCGGTCCGCTCGCTGCGCCGCGCCTGGGTGCAGCCGGCGCTCGGGGCGCCGTATCTCGCCATCGGCCTCGATGTGTACGACACCTCGCCACCGGCCGTGGACTCGGTGCGCGCGATGATGCAGCAGTCGATAGGGGCGGTCCCCGACGGGCTGCCGGTGTCGACGGTCGCGATGTCGGACGAGCAGGATCCGGTCGTGATGTGGCTCCGCGCGAACGCCCGCCCGTTCTACGACCGCGAGGCCCACGCGATCGCCGCCCCGCCCCAGGCGCCCCAGGCTCCGGCCGCGGGGTACGGGTATCCGCCCGCGCGCGGTCGTTACTGAGCGGATCATCACGCGGACGGCCGAATCCGCGCGCCACGGTCTTCGCGCGTAGATCGCGGCGGATCGTCGCGATAGTATCCGTATGTCCTTTCTGTCTCAACTGCCCCGCGTCCGGCGGCCGTTACCCGCTGTTCGGATAACGGAATCCCCAGGACAGCATCACGGTTGCGCATACTTTCGCCGACAGACCTTCCGTGTGATCGCCGAATCGCTGAAGACTCGCCTGTCAGACGATGGGGGCATCGGTCCGAGTGGCCGACAGCGCATGGTTAAGTCGACTAATCAGCACAGACTGTCAAGCAGGACAAGCAAGATCGGCCGGTACACCGGCGAGCAAGCGAATCAAGCCGCGGACACGCGGCAGGCGTAGGCCGGTCACCACCGGCGAGAGGGGTCGGGTCACTGTGACCGCACCGATCGAGACCACCGCAGCGGAAGCCGAGGCACAGCCGGAGGCTGTGCTCGCCGGTGCCGGTAAGGGGCAGATCGAGGGCCGTTCCCTGGGGCAGATCGCCTGGTCCCGGTTCAAGCGGGACAAGGTGGCGGTCGCCGGCGGTGTCATCGTCATCCTGCTGGTGCTGATCGCGATCCTCTCCCGGCCCATCCAGGCGCTGTTCGGCCTCGACCCCAACGCCTTCAACCAGGACCTGATCGACCCCAACACCTCCCTCCCCAAGGGCGCCTGGGGTGGCATGAGCTGGGACCACCCGCTCGGTGTCGAGCCGAAGTTCGGGCGCGACATCGCCACCCGCATCCTGGAGGGCTCCTGGGTCTCGCTGGTCGTCGCGTTCGGCGCCACGATCCTGTCCAACGTGATCGGCACGATCCTCGGCGTCGTCGCCGGCTACTACGGCGGCCGGGTCGACACGGTCATCAGCCGGCTGATGGACACCTTCCTCGCCTTCCCCCTGCTGCTCTTCGCCATCGCCATCTCCGCCACGCTCCAGGGCGGCGCGTTCGGCCTGGATGGGCTCCCGCTCCACATCAGCGTGCTGATCTTCGTCATCGGCTTCTTCAACTGGCCCTACCTGGGACGCATCGTCCGCGGCCAGACGCTGGCCCTGCGTGAGCGCGAGTTCGTGGACGCCTCCCGGGGCATGGGCGCCAAGGGGCCGTACATCCTCTTCCGGGAGCTGCTGCCGAACCTGGTCGGCCCGATCATCGTCTACTCGACGCTGCTCATCCCGACCAACATCCTCTTCGAGGCGTCCCTGAGCTTCCTCGGGGTCGGCATCCAGCCCCCGCAGGCTTCCTGGGGCGGCATGCTCAACCAGGCCGTCGACTTCTACCAGGTCGACCCGCAGTTCATGATCGTGCCCGGTCTTGCCATCTTCGTGACCGTCCTGGCGTTCAATCTGCTCGGCGACGGTCTCCGGGACGCTCTCGACCCGCGCAGCCGCTGATGCGGCCGCAACGGGAGTTCAGCAAGTTTCCAACAATGGAGGAGAAGCAGACCATCATGCGAAGGTCAGGGCTGGCCGCGGTTGCGGCAATCGGAACTGTGAGCCTGCTGCTCGCAGGCTGCAGCAAAGCCGAAGACGATTCGACGGACGGCACCAAGGCGGCTGGGGCCAACGCAGCGACCAAGGACGTCGTCAACGCCTCCACCCAGAAGGGGGGCACGGTCACCTACGAGTACTCCGATGTCCCGGACTCCTTCGACCCCGGCAACACGTACTACGCGTACATGTACAACTTCAGCCGGCTGTACGCCCGCCCGCTGATGACCTTCAAGCCCGCCGCGGGCGACAAGGGCAACGAGCTGGTCCCGGACCTCGCCGAGAGCGCGGGCGTACCCAGCGACGGCGGCAAGACCTGGACGTACAAGCTCCGTTCGGGGCTGAAGTACCAGGACGGCACCGCGATCACCTCGAAGGACGTCAAGTACGCCGTCGAGCGCTCCAACTTCGCGCGTGACGTGCTCTCCCTCGGCCCGAACTACTTCCAGCAGTTCCTGGACGGCGGCGACAAGTACAAGGGCCCGTACAAGGACAAGAGCGCCGAGGGCCTGGCGTCCATCCAGACGCCGGACGACACCACGATCGTCTTCAAGCTCAACCGCGCCTTCCAGGAGTTCGACTACCTCGTCGCGACTCCGCAGACGGCCCCGGTGCCCCAGGCCAAGGACAAGGGCATCGACTACGTCAAGAACATCGTGTCCTCGGGCTCGTACCAGTTCCAGAGCTACGACGAGGGCAAGCAGGTCACCCTCGTCCGCAACAAGAACTGGGACGCCGCGACCGACCCCCTGCGCAAGCAGTACCCGGACAAGATCGTGGTCAACCTGAAGGTCAACGCGGAGACCATCGACCAGGACGTCCAGGCCGGCAACGCGATCGACCTGGGTGGTACGGGTGTCCAGGCCGCGACCCAGGCGGATGTCGTCAACAACGCCGACAAGAAGGCCAGCACCGACAACACCTACGGTGGCCGTCTCGTCTACCTGGCGATCAACACCAAGCTGAAGCCGTTCGACAACGTCGAGTGCCGCAAGGCCGTGCAGTACGCGATCGACAAGGTCTCGGTGCAGACCGCCGAGGGCGGCCCGATCCGCGGTGACATCGCCACGACCGTCCTCCCGCCCGACATCCCGGGCTACGAGAAGTCGGACGTCTACGCGACCGACGGCAACAAGGGCGACGTGGCCAAGGCCAAGGAGCACCTGACGGCCTGCGGTCAGACCACGATCAACACCAACATCACCGCGCGCAGCGACCGTCCGGCGGAGATCGACGCGGCCACCGCGATCATCAACTCGCTGAAGGCCGCCGGCATCAACGCCACGATGAAGCAGTTCCCGTCGGGCAAGTACTTCACCGACTACGCGGGTGTCCCGAAGTGGGACGCGGACAACAACGTCGGCCTGATGATGATGCAGTGGGGTTCCGACTGGCCGTCCGGCTACGGCTTCGAGCAGCAGATCCTGCACGGTGACGCCATCGGCGCCTCGGGCAACACCAACCTCTCGCAGTTCGACGACAAGAGCGTCAACGAGCTGCTGGAGAAGGCGATCGGCACCGAGGACAAGGCCGCGCGCGACGCCATGTACACCGAGGTCGACAAGAAGACGATGGATGCGGCTGCCCTTGTCCCGCTGACCTACTTCAAGGTTCTGCTGTACCGCCCGGCCAACTTCACCAACCTGGTGTCCACGGCGGCCTTCAGCGGTCAGTACGACTACCTCAACATCGGCACGACCAAGAAGTAGCCCCGGAAGGCAGGTGAAGGCATTGGTGCCCGCGGGCTTCGCAGCCCGCGGGCACCAGGCCGATCCCCGTGATCTCGTACATCCTCCGTCGGACGTTCGCGGCAGTGATCCTGCTGCTGGTCGTCACCGCGGTGACCTTCGCCATCTTCTTCCTGCTGCCACGGTTCGCCGGCCAGACCGCCGACCAGCTGGCCCAGCAGTACATCGGGAAGAGCCCGTCGGCGGCGGACATCGCCGCGGTCAAGAGCAACCTCGGTCTGGACGACCCCCTTTATCTCCAGTACTGGCACTTCATCAAGGGGATCGTGTCCGGTGCCACCTATGACCTGGGGCCCACCACGGTGCACTGCAACGCGCCGTGCTTCGGCTACTCCTTCAAGACCCATGTCGAGGTCTGGCCGCAGCTGACCTCCCGCCTTCCGGTGACGATCTCGCTCGCCGCCGGTGCGGCCGTGATGTGGCTGGTGTCCGGTGTGGCGATCGGTGTCATCTCCGCCCTGAAGCCGGGATCGTTCTTCGACCGGTCCTTCATGGGCGTCGCCCTCGCCGGTGTCTCGCTGCCCATGTTCTTCACGGGCAACCTGGCACTGCTGCTCTTCACCTATCAGTGGCCGATCTTCGGCAGAACGTACGTTCCCTTCACCGAGAATCCGGCCCAGTGGGCCAACACACTGTTCCCGGCGTGGTGTTCGCTCGCCCTGCTCTACTCCGCCATCTACGCGCGGCTCACCCGCTCGGGGATGCTGGAGACGATGAACGAGGACTTCATCCGCACGGCCCGCGCCAAGGGCCTGCGGGAGCGCAAGGTCGTCGTCCGGCACGGTCTGCGGGCCGCGCTGACACCCATCATCACCGTGTTCGGCATGGACCTCGGCCTGCTGCTCGGCGGCGCGCTGATCACCGAGACGGTGTTCTCGCTGCACGGTGTCGGCGAGTACGCGGTGCAGGGCATCAAGGACAACGACCTGCCGCCGATCCTCGGCGTCACCCTGCTCGCCGCTCTCTTCGTCGTTGTCGCAAATCTTCTGGTGGACCTGCTCTACGCGGCCGCCGACCCGCGGGTGAGGCTCTCGTGACCGAACTGTCCAAGACCGGCGCCGCGGTGGGCGAACCCTCGCCCTCGAACGCGCCCACCGCGTTCCTCGAAGTCCGCGACCTCAAGGTGCACTTCCCGACCGACGACGGCCTGGTCAAGTCCGTCGACGGACTCAGCTTCCAGCTGGAGAAGGGCAAGACCCTCTCCATCGTGGGCGAGTCCGGCTCGGGCAAGTCCGTCACCTCGCTGGCGATCATGGGCCTGCACCGGCTCGGCGCCCGTGGCAAGAACGTCCAGATGTCCGGCGAGATCTGGCTCGACGGCAAGGAACTCGTCGGCGCCGACCCGGACGAGGTGCGCAAGCTGCGGGGCCACGAGATGGCGATGATCTTCCAGGATCCGCTGTCCGCGATGCACCCGTACTACAAGATCGGCAACCAGATCGTGGAGGCGTACCGCGTCCACCACGACGTCAGCAAGAAGGTCGCCCGCAAGCGGGCGATCGAGATGCTCGACCGGGTCGGCATCCCCGAGCCCGGCAAGCGCGTCGACAGCTATCCGCACGAGTTCTCCGGCGGTATGCGCCAGCGCGCGATGATCGCGATGGCGCTGGTCAACAACCCCGAACTGCTCATCGCGGACGAGCCGACGACCGCCCTCGACGTGACCGTCCAGGCGCAGATCCTCGACCTGATCCGCGATCTGCAGAAGGAGTTCGGCTCCGCGGTCGTCCTCATCACCCACGACCTCGGCGTGGTCGCCGAGATCGCCGACGAGGTTCTGGTGATGTACGGCGGCAGGTGCGTGGAGCGGGGTCCGGTCGACGAGATCTTCGAGCAGCCGCAGCACCCGTACACCTGGGGTCTGCTCGGTTCCATGCCGCGCATCGACCGCGAGACCTCCGACCGGCTCATCCCCGTCAAGGGCCAGCCGCCGAGCCTCATCAACGTCCCCTCGGGCTGCGCCTTCCACCCCCGCTGCCCGTACGCGGACATCCCCAAGGGCGACGTCACCCGTACCGTGCGCCCGGAGCTGCAGCAGGTCGCCGGCGGGCACTTCTCCGCCTGCCACCTCTCGCAGGAGGACCGTACGCGGATCTGGACCGAAGAGATTGCGCCGAAGCTGTGAGCGATACCGAGAAACTGGAGCAGGGGTCGGCGAAAGCGGCCGACGAGCGCGAGGTGCTGCTCAAGGTCGAGGGCCTGGTCAAGCACTTCCCCATCAAGAAGGGGATCCTGCAGCGCCAGGTCGCCGCGGTGAAGGCCGTCGACGGCCTCGACTTCGAGGTGCGCAAGGGCGAGACCCTCGGCGTCGTCGGTGAGTCGGGCTGCGGCAAGTCGACCATGGGCCGGGTCATCACCCGCCTCCAGGAACCCACCGCCGGCTCGATCCACTTCGAGGGCCAGGACATCACCCGGCTGAGCGCCGCCGGGATGCGTCCGCTGCGGCGGGACATCCAGATGATCTTCCAGGACCCGTACGGCTCCCTGAACCCGCGTCACACCATCGGCTCGATCGTCTCGGCGCCCTTCCGGCTCCAGGGCGTGGAGCCCGAGGGCGGGGTGAAGAAGGAGGTCCAGCGCCTCCTGGAGCTGGTGGGCCTGAGCCCCGAGCACTTCAACCGCTACCCGCACGAGTTCTCCGGCGGCCAGCGCCAGCGCATCGGCATCGCCCGCGCGCTCGCCCTCAAGCCGAAGCTGGTCGTGGCCGACGAGCCGGTGTCCGCGCTGGACGTGTCGATCCAGGCGCAGGTCGTGAACCTGATGGACGACCTCCAGAAGGAACTCGGCCTGACGTACGTGATCATCGCGCACGACCTGTCCGTCGTGCGCCATGTCTCGGACCGTATCGCGGTGATGTACCTCGGCAAGATCGTCGAACTCGCCGACCGGTCCTCGCTGTACGAGGCGCCGATGCACCCGTACACCAAGGCCCTGATGTCGGCGGTGCCGGTCCCCGACCCCAAGCGCCGGGGCGCCAAGAGCGAGCGCATCCTCCTCAAGGGCGACGTCCCGTCCCCGATCGCCCCGCCGAGCGGCTGCCGCTTCCACACCCGCTGCTGGAAGGCGACGGAGATCTGCAAAACGACCGAGCCCCCGCTCCTGGAGCTGAAGCCCGGCCAGCAGGTCGCCTGCCACCACCCCGAGAACGCGGAAGACCAAGCCCCCCAGGACACGGTGCTCCTGTCGGCGGCACGGGAGGCGGTCGAACTGGTAACTCCGGCCGCGGAGGCCACCCCAGGGGCGCGGGGAACTGCGCGACCAGCCCCCACGGACCCGCAGCCGAAGACCGAACCGGAAGACGACCCTCAGGAGTCAACAGACAAGTAACGCATGACGAGTTGGCAAAGTCATGTACATGCCCGAACGGGAGAGCTCAGAGTCGTACGTGTAGGTCCTATCCGACCGTTACACCCTCGAAAGGGACGACTCATGACACTCTCCCGTTCGGCACGTTTAGGGGCCGTCGCAACCGCGGCGGCCTCCTTCCTTGTCATCGCCGCCTCCTCCGCCCCGGCCCCCGGCGCCGACGGCATCGGCGACTCCTACTTCCCCCAGCTGGGCAACGGCGGCTACGACGCCCGCCACTACGCCCTCGACCTCGCGTACAACCCGGACACCGACCGCCTCGACGGCCGTACGACCATCACCGCCCGCGCCACCCAGGCCCTCTCGTCCTTCGACCTGGACCTCCAGAAACTGGAGGTCACGAAGGTCGAAGTGAACGGCAGACGCGCCCAGTTCACGCGCGAGGGCGACGAGATCCGCGTCACGCCCCGCGGGCCCCTGTCCAAGGGCCGGGAGTTCAAGGTCGCCGTCACCTACGGCGGTGTGCCCGAACCGCTCGGCGGGCCCATCGTCTTCGGCTCCAGCTACGGGTGGATGAAGACCGCCGACGGCGTCTTCGTCGCCTGCGAACCCAACGCCGCCTCCACCTGGTTCCCGTCCAGCGACCACCCCTCCGACAAGGCCGCCTTCGACATCCGGATCAAGGCGCCGAAGGGGCTCACCGCCGTCTCCAACGGCCGGCTGGTGTCGACGTACGACAAGGGCGGCTCGACGTACACCCACTGGCGCGAGAAGAAGCAGATGGCGACCTATCTCGCCACCGCCACCATCGGGAAGTTCGACGTGAAGACGGGTGTCACGCCCGGCGGGACGCCGATTTACGTGGCCATCGACCCGGTGCTCCCCAACAGCAACAACGTCGACGTGTACGCGGTGACCGCCGAGGCCACCGACTACTGGTCGAAGGTCTTCGGGCCCTACCCCTTCGAGGAGACCGGGGCCATCGTCGACGACATGCCGGCGGCCGGGTTCTCGCTGGAGACGCAGACGAAACCGGTCTACTCGGGGGTGCGCAGCGAGTCGACCATCGTGCACGAGCTGGCCCACCAGTGGTTCGGCGACTCCGTGTCGGTGGACCACTGGAAGGACATCTGGCTCAACGAGGGCTTCGCGACCTACTCCCAGTGGCTGTGGGCCGAGTACAAGGGCACCCGCTCGGCGCACGACTCCTTCCTCGCCGGGTACAACGCCCGCCCGGCCGAGAGCGCCTTCTGGCAGACCGTGGTCGGCGACCCGCAGCGCGACACGATGTTCGCCTCGGCCGTCTACCAGCGCGGCGCGATGACCCTCCAGGTGCTGCGCGAGCGCATAGGTGACGCGGCCTTCTTCGAGCTCCTGCCGACCTGGACCAAGCTCCACCGTTACGGCAACGCGAACACGGACGACTTCGTCCGGCTCGCGGAGAAGATCAGCGGCAAGCAGCTCGACGATCTCTTCCAGACCTGGCTCTTCACGACCGGTAAGCCAGTCATTTAAGCCTGTCATCTAAGAGTTCAAGCGCACCCTGCCTTGCTTTGTAAGGCTCACGCCGATTTCCGAGTAAGAATATGGGGGTGATCCAGCAGCTCTTCAACTCCTCCGTCCAGCACGCCCTCGACCTCGTCGGCATCTTCGTCTTCGCGATCTCGGGCGCCCTGCTCGCCGTACGCAAGAACTTCGACGTCTTCGGGATCGCCGTACTCGCCGAGGTCACCGCGCTGGGCGGCGGGCTGCTGCGGGATGTCGTCATCGGGGCCGTGCCGCCGGCCGCGTTCACGGATCTCGGGTACTTCCTGACCCCGCTGCTCGCCGCCCTGCTCGTCTTCTTCCTCCATCCGGAGGTGGAGCGCATCCAGGTGGGCGTCAACGTGTTCGACGCGGCGGGGCTCGGGCTGTTCTGTGTCACGGGCACGGTGAAGGCGTACGACTACGGTCTGGGCCTCACCGCCTCCGCCGCCCTCGGTCTCGCGACCGCCGTGGGTGGCGGAGTGCTGCGTGACGTCCTCGCCAACGAGGTTCCCTCGCTGCTGCGTTGGGACCGTGACCTGTACGCGGTCCCGGCGATCGTCGGCTCCGCGCTGACCGTCCTGTGCATCCGTTACGACGCGCTCACCTCGCTCACCAGCGGGCTGGCGGTCGTCACGGCTTTCGTACTGCGGCTGCTCGCGATGCGGTTCCACTGGCGAGCGCCGCGCGCGTGGAACCGGCGGTCGACGGCTCGTGAGGACGAGGGGTCCGTCCGGAGGGCGTAGAGCCGGTCGTGTCCGACGTATTGCCGGTCGTCGCCTTCCGGCCGCCCGCGTCGAACTGCTGGGTGAGCCAGCGGAACACCGTGGTGATCTGGGGCCGCCACAGCGCCATGTTGTGGCCGCCCGCGCTGCGCGGCAGGTACACGACGTCCACGGCCGTCGGTGACTTCGCCACCCGCTGCAGGGCCAGGCCGGCCTCGTAGCCGTCGCCGGACTCGCCGGAGACGTAGAGCGCGATCGCGGGCGCGACACGGTCGTGCCTGAGGATCAGGTACGGGTTGTTCGCGGCCCGCAGCTGCGGGGTCTGCGCGGCCAGGGAGAGGGGCTCGCCGATCGGGTCGTTGTAGCCGGACATCGACACCGCGGCCCGGTAGCGGTCGGGGTGTGCGACCGCGAGCTTCGCCGCGCAGTGCGCCCCGGCCGAGTACCCGGCCACGGCCCAGCCGCCCGGCCCGATCTCGGCACGGAAGTTGTCCGTGACCATTTTCGGTACGTCGACACTGAGCCAGGTGTCCGCGTTGACCCGGCCCGGGATGTTGGCGCAGCCGGTGTCCGCGTCGGCGATGAGAGTCGTCCGCGGTGAGACGAGGATGAACGGCGTGACCTGGCCGCTCTTCATCAGCGGCAGCAGTTGCTGGGGCGCGTGCAGCGAGCCGAACCAGGACTTCGCCGAGCCCGGGTAGCCCGGCAGCAGCTCGACGACCGGGAATGTGCGGTGCCGGTAGGCGGCCTCGTGGTACTGCGGGGGCAGCCAGACGTAGACCTCGGCGTCGACGCCCGAGACCTGGCCCTTGAGGTCGGTGACCTGGACGCCACCGGCCGCGTGCATGCCGGGCCCGTTGGCCTCGCGGAAGGTCTGCCTGACCTTCGGCAGCTCGCGCAGCGAGATCCCGCCGGTGCCGTCGGCGCCGAGGTCGGCGGCGGCCTGGACGTGGTCGCCCGTGCCGAGGAGGTCGCCCCAGTTGTCGTACAGGTTGTTGGAGTTGTTCACCAGCAGAAAGACCAGAGTGACCGCCGTGGCCTGGGCGAACAGCACCATCAGCAGCCGGGCGGCGCCGCGCACCGGCGCGGGCCCGCGCACCCGGGACCAGAGGGCGAGGGGCAGCAGTACGGCGACGGCGGCGAGGGCGATCGTCGTGACGAGGAACGGCGTACCGGTGAGGCTCATGTCTGGGAGGAGGGTGATCCGGCCGGTCGGGTCACGGTTGCGCACAAACCCTTACCCAAGACATTCCGGACACTTACCAAGTGTGTGCGGTGGTGCGCGTGATGGAAAAGCTACCGCTTAGTATCTATCTGCTGTACCGTTCACGCATGCCAGAAGCAGCTTCCGCCCAGGCCGCGCGGGCGACCATCGGCGACAGTGAGTTCGACCGCGACACCGCCGTCACCCGGCGCGAGACCGGCGTCTACGACATCGACCTCTCCGCCGGCTGGACCATCACCGGCGCCGTCAACGGCGGCTATCTGCTGGCCGTGCTGGGCCGCGCCCTCGCGGACGCCCTCCCGCACGCCGACCCGTTCAGCATCTCGGCGCACTATCTGACCGCGTCCCGCCCCGGTCCGGCCGTCGTCCGCACGGACGTGATCCGCACCGGCCGCAGACTGTCGACCGGCCAGGCCTCGCTCTTCCAGTACGACGAGGAGGGCCAGGAGGTCGAGCGGATCCGTGTCCTCGCCTCCTACGGCGACCTGGACGCCCTCCCCGACGACGTCCGGACGACCGCCGAGCCGCCCGCGATACCGCCCATGGACCAGTGCTTCGGCCCGCAGGACGCGCCCACCCCCGTCTCCGGCAGCTCCGCCATCGCCGACCGGCTGTTCCTCAAGCTCGACCCGTCCACCCTCGGCTGGGCGCTCGGCGCGCCCTCCGGCAAGGGTGAGATGCGGTCCTGGTTCGGGCTCGCCGACGGCCGCGACGCCGACCCGCTCTCGCTGCTCCTCGCCGTCGACGCGCTGCCGCCGACCGCGTTCGAGATCGGCCTGTCCGGCTGGGTCCCGACGGTCGAACTGACCGTCCATGTGCGCTGCTGCCCGGCACCGGGCCCGCTACGGGTCTCGATAACGACCCGCAACCTGGCCGGCGGCTTCCTGGAGGAGGACGCGGAGGTCTGGGACAGCACGGACCGACTCGTCGCCCAGTCACGACAGTTGGCGAGTGTGCGGCTGGGGTGAGGTGTATGTCTCGGGTGCGGCGGGCGGTCGGGTGAGGTGTTCGGCTGGGGTGAGGTGTGCGGGCGGATGCCCGGCGCCTGATTGTCGGCGCCGGTCCGGTGGTCCGGTGCGGCTACCGTCTCGGGCGGGTGAGGCGTATGGCTCGCGTGTGGTGTGGGGGTGGATGACGGGCGCCTGGTTGTAGGCGCCGGTTGGGTGGCGCTGGTTGGGTCACGTCGTCGGGCGGCCCGGTCGGGCGGCCCGGTCGGATGGCGCGGTCGGATGGCGCGGGCTGGTGGCCCGGTGTGGTGGCCTGGTCCGGCGGCACTGGGCCCGTGGCCTCGGTCCGGTGGCTCGGTGTGGTTGTCGTCTGGGGCCCGTGACGGCGTAGGCCGTGGTGCCGGTGATCGTGAGGGCCAGGGCCGTCCAGTGGATGGTCGGTGCCGGTTGGGTCGCGCCGGTTGGGCGGTGTGGTGCGGTAGGCCCGGTCAGGTGGCCCCGGTTCGGTGGCGTCGGTTCGGTGGCGCCGGCCGGTTATCGTCTCGGGCCCGCGACCGCGTAGGCCGTGGTGCCGGTGACCGTCAGGACCAGGGCCGTCCAGGTGGCCGCCGTCGCGTCGGGTGGCAGCAGCATCCACGTCGCCACCCGCAGCGGCGTGCTCGTCGGGGGCGGGGCGACGAACGTGAACGAGAGCCAGGCGAACGGCAGCGTCCAGGCGTACTGGCCGCCCGAGAGCGCCGCGCCCAGGGCGGCCAGTCCCATCAGGCCCGCGCTGTCCCGGACGACGAACGCGGGGGTGGCCATCTCCCCGCCCATCGTCTGCACGGCCAGCAGCACCACGGCGACGACCGAGCCCGCGAGCAGCACATGCGCCGCTCTGCGGGGCACCCAGCGGATCGCGGCCGTCCCGTCCAGCGCGAGATCCTGGCCGCCGAACCCGATCGAGGCCGCCATCGCCCCTGCGGCGAGGACGAGCACGGCCGGCCGGGGATCACCGGGCCCCTCGCCCCCGTCCCGGGCCAGGGCCCACACCGCCACCGCGCTGATCAGCACCGCGGCGAACGACACGGGCACCTGACGCGAACGCGCGTACAGCGTCAGCCATCTGACCGGCCCTCGTCCCACAGGCATCCCCTTCGCTGGCACCCGCCCCACGGGCGCCTCCTTCGCCGGTATCCCTCTCACCGGCCCCCGTCCCACGGGCACCCCTTTCGCCGGCACTCTTCCCACCGGCATCCGTCCCACCGGCACCCCTTTCGACGGCACCCGTCCCACCGGCACCCCTCCCATCGGCATCCGTCCCACGGGCAACCCCCTTCGCTGGCATCCCTCCCACTGGCCCTCGTCCCGCAGGCGCCCCTTTCACCTGCCCCCGTCCCACTGGCCCCCGTCCCACAGCACCCCTTTCGCCGTTACCCCTCCCACCGGCCCCCGCCCCGCAGACACTCCCACCGGTACCCCTCCCACCGGCCCCCATTTCACCCGC
>Ga0307513_10008592_pt1 | contig 13033 bp, 14 predicted proteins | sample 15_EM_MG_FD_202174 | JGI IMG/M metagenome (GOLD analysis project Ga0307513, IMG submission 202174) | Populus trichocarpa ectomycorrhiza microbial communities from riparian zone in the Pacific Northwest, United States - 15_EM | ecosystem: Host-associated > Plants > Roots > Unclassified | place...
AAATGAGCTCGATACACAAGTCACCGCCATAATAAGGACCTGTGTTACTGAAAGAAACAAAAGGGACCCACTCCCTGACTGGGTCTCCGGGCTGATTTCCCCGGGAATATCAACGGAAGAGAAAGAGCCAAAAGGGGAAACGGTTTTATTATTATCAGGAGGCTCATCAGGATCCAGAGAACCGCGACAGTACCATCTCCTTGACCAGTTGCGCACTCTGGGGGAACTGCTCAAAGGACGTCCGTTTGTCGAATATCCAACGGTCGAGGTCCTCTCCCGAGCTGACCGCGATGCAGTCGCGCCTAATGTCGTAGGATCGACAGCTGCACGATGCATCAAGATTGGCGCCTGCGATGCCTCACATGACGGTTCCGAGAGTGAGAGTGAGGACGAAACACGGCAGGAGAGGAAGCGACGTAAGCTGGATCCTGATGCTGGAAAGCAGTTACTCAGTGGGCTGATGGCTTATGGGAGTGATACGAGTGGCGGTGATGATGAGCACGAGCCGGCGCGCCTATGGGCCGGTGACGCGAGAGCGGACAGGCCGAGTGTGTTTGATGCGCTTGGGGATTATGCGGGTGATGATTTGCAGAGTTCCGAGGAGGAGGGTAGTGAGGGAGAGGGGCCGGCCCCTGCGAGTGACTTAATGGGTGAACCGGCGGCTCAGGGGCTGTCTTCGGTAGTCACAGTGGACGTTAATGAGGAGGTTAACGACGAGGTAGACTGGGGTGCGTCAGACAGCTACAGCGATATGTAATGGGCGGGCCCGTTGGACCGCTGGTTGGCTGAGTGGCTAGCTGGCCATGCACCGCCTATGCTGGCTGGGACAAAGCAAGCAGGGAGGGTGATTGGATTATGGAGGTGGAACAAGTAATTAATGATGTCAAGCCACTGTTGTTGCTAAGCAGGCCTAGGGAAAGAAAGGGTAGGCGTGTTAAACGCGCCGGTCTGCCAAGCCCCGTCATGTCGGATGTGCCTCTTTTTCGGCGTCTGCCTCGTATAGAAACTACAGCTGGTCCGCAATCCCTCACGCTCCTTTCCCTTACACCTTACACCTTGCACCCTTCCTCATCCTTCCTACATCGCTCTCTCTTCGTTCGGGCTCGGTTCAGTCCCGGGTGGTATCAATCCACATTTTCATCTAGCAGAGCTATCCAAATTACTCCTGGTTCGACACAGGTCTGTTCGAGAGTACTAGTACGCCCGCTTGTCCCTCCGCGCCCCCAATTTTGCCGCTGACGGACTCGTTATCTGATCCGCCTGCTCGTCCTACGACCACCTTGTCAAATCTGCGCCACTACTGCGCCACTACTGCGCCACTCGATCCCCAATCGCCGCTCGCAGTTCCGAAGTACCTATAATCCCACTCGCTTCAAACACATTCGTTTACAAACACAGTCGAATATCACTCTGCGTCTTCAATATAGTAAGGAACCGAATTTTCTACATTTTCCCTTACGCGGCTGCCTCACACCGCCTTTGACAGTAAACAATGGTATACACGTCCCTCCTCACCATCTGTGCGCTCGCTCCGGCCGCTTTCGCTCTCCCAGGCCCCTCCTGGTTGAAGCGTCAAACAGACGCTCAAGAATCCCTGAGTGCGTTTGACGTTTGGCAGTTGATGCCCGCCTGATCTTTTTTCCATTTGCATTTTTAGCGCTCGACCCTGCTGTCATTTCCCCAGGTCTAGCGCAGGATGGTCAAGGCGGCAACCCTGATCCTGCCCAAGTCCGCTCCCTCACCACGAAGAACAATTTCATCAACTTTTGTTTGACCCAGAACACTGCCCTTACGAATGGTCAACAACTCGTTGACGGATCGTGCAACCCTACGCCTATGGGTCGCATCATCAGCTTCGATGTCGCTCCTTCGGCCAAGTTTGTGTTCCCCAAGAACACCGAGTCGACCATCCTACCCGACCAACCCTTCACCATCCAAATGAAAGTCAACAACATGGCCCTCGGTAATTTCGTCAACGCCCAGAGGTGTGTACTCGGCTCAAAATGAAGGGGTTGCTTACCTATTGCCTATCAGCAACTACTACGCTGCTCCTCAGCAAGTCAATGGACAAGGCATTGTCATTGGACACACTCACGTCGTGATCGAGGAGATGCCTACGTTGGATGCCACTGAACCCCTTGACCCCTTGAACTTCAAATTCGTAAGTCTCACAAGGTCCACTTCATCCATTCCTGACTAGTTATTAGTTCAAGGGTGTTAACGGTGCTGCTAACGGTAACGGAATTGTGACCGCGGCTGTCGACAAGGGCCTCGCCGCAGGATTCTACCGCCTCTGCTCCATCAACACTGCTGCCAACCATCAGGTATTTTGAGCACTTTTTAATATCGCATGAGGTCCTGATGTACTATTTCATCGCAGCCCGTCCTCGTGTCCAACGCTCAACATGGCTCTCTGGATGACTGTGTTTACTTTGCCATTGGCCAGGGCAATGACCCATTCAACCTGAATGGTGGAAATGTCGATCCCGCCGCCTCTGCCTCTGCCTCGGAGTCTGCCTCTGCCTCTGCCTCAGAGTCTGTCTCGGAGTCTGTCTCAGACTCTGCTGCTACTGCTGCTACTGCATCTGAATCCGAATCCGCCGTTGAATCCTCCAGCTCTGCACCAGCTGCGACTCAGTCTGCGGACGCTGGTCAGAACGACAACCAGAATGGCGGCAATGGTGCCGACCAGAACAACGACCAGAACGCCGGTAACAATCAGCAACAAGGTGGGAACAACAACAACGCCGACAACAACCAGCAGCAAGCTGGGGACAACAACGCCGGCAACAACAACCAGCAGCAAGGTGGAAACAACAACAATGCCGACAACCAGCGTGGAAACAACAACCCCGACAACCAGCAGCAGCAGCAGGGCGGAAACGGCGCCAACAATGCCAACAACAATCAGGGGCAAGGCAATAACAGAAACAACTGAATGCGGGCTTGAACGACACGACGTGCGACATGTGGTGTATACGTCGACCACCCACGAGTGTGCTAGGGATTCATGGACAACTGGTTCTTACCTTATCGGAGTGCTTCGTAGTGACTAACTCTTCCTTATTTTTTGCTTTGCTGTATCTACCTTCCACTCGTTTCATTCACTTTCGTCGCATTTGGATTTCAAGTGTTGTACGACCTCTTGGGTGCTCGACCAACAACCCACCTGGTCTGTGTTCTTCCTTGACGGGGGCACCTTTTGTTTAGCGGGGATGATCCGTCTTTACTGTCTATCTCGACAAGCTTAGCAGTTGTAGATACCTCCTCATGATGTAATAACGCCCCGAAAAGGAGTGCATTGCCAGCTACCCATCCCGTTTGTCAGCCAGAACATAAGCGGTTTGGCTGCAAGGGGCGGATACTTCTGTCTATATGAGCTCGTCTACCTCCTCTCTCCCCCATCGTCCTTGTTCTCTTCCTCTGCAGCTGGCGCAATGAACGCTAGCGAATTGGTTTGGTTAGAGGATCAGAGGATGAAGGAAGGAAAAGACTCACTGATGAGTAGGAAAGCACCGAGTAAGTGCATCCAATATTTTTGCATGAAGGTTTGCTCCTGTACCGGTTTTACGGGTTGGCCATCGGGTGTGAGAGCTGGAGGCGTCCTAAGTTCAGCGCTGAGCGAAGGAAAAAAAAGTGTAAGATAAAATGGTAAAACGCTGAAAGTGTGCATTTATGGGAATATCTACCTTGGCGATATGGTCGGAGGGTGCACGGATATCGTGGTGTTCGTGATTCGTGGTGAAGGTTCTGCTAGAGTCGTAGGCGGGCAAGCACCATCTGCTGGTATATTATTGATCCAGTAGCTCATGGCGTATGGCGTATGTTCTGCGTCGTCTCCAACGTGGATCCATATCGAGTCGGCCGTCGTGTCGGTGAGGTGGCACTTGAAGACCACGAAGGTGTGAGAGATTGTGAGGTTCTCATCCCAAGGCCACAGAGCTGCAGGAAAGGAATGTAGGGTATACACACCGTTTTCACAGACGAGAACGGCCAGAGGTGTGGGGCCACTCCTGGGACCTCTAACGCGACCTGATAGAGCGCCAACGGCTGGGTCCGGGCCTCAGAACGATACGTATACGCAGCAAGCTCCTCGTTCAAGTTTGAGACTGGTGAATATTTCGCGAGGCGTGAGGAGAGAATTTGTGCCGTGGCCCGCGGGACCCATGGCGGAAGGACGACGGCCGGAAGCCCGTTTGGCGAAGCAGCGGAGGAGGGGACGAATACACGGTGGTGCAGGTTTACTTCACGTGCCGAAACCGAAACCACCAATGTGAGGAAAAAGAGTTGGAGTTGGGAAGAAGAAGGCATTGGTGGAAGAGGAACGAGGCTGAACAAATACAATTTTCGAACCCTTCCTTCGGCAAGCGCTCTCAGATATTTACTCACTCGTTTGAAACAATATTCGTTCGCTTGGTTAGTTCCGGTCCTTCGATTCCATCACATGATTCAAGACACGCGACCGCCCTACGCTTTAGCGCCCTTACGGTTTGGCGAATCGCGACGGGTACCCATTGCGTCACCAATTCCCGTGGCTGATTGGCTGGTCGGTTTGGTCGGTGAGCAAAGGGTATGCTTCTTGAACCTTTACCCTATCGATACTGCAAACGAGCTTCTGAAGGTCCTTCCAGACTCGTTTTCCAGTACCCTGTACAGGCGTGCAGGTTCGGAAACTGCGCCCCTCTGTCCGAAACCGAAATGGAGCGAGTGAGACGAAAGTTGCGCCCTTCTCGATTCATCGAGCAATCGTAGCCCTAGCACGGTTTTCGGGACAACAGCCCTCCTTTTCCAGCACCTTGGCCTTCTTCTCCAGGGATCGGTCTCGGGCAAGCGGGCAAGCCTGTGGGAGATGCCGACGATTGGGCCAGTAAGAACGCACCATTCGTCGGCCGTCCCTGTACCATTGGCATGCTGTGTTTCTGAAACACGCAGACCAGTCATTGAGCGCGCCTAAATGCTTACAGTTTTTTGGCCCCTATTTCTCCTATATTTAAGTTCAGAGGTTTGAATTAAAAAAGGGTCCCCCAATTGACGACGAGGCGTTATCGCATTCAGCCTAGCCTAGTGTACTCGAGCATTCCCATAATCCCCTCCCACTGACAGTTACCAAATGTAGACGTAGTCTCTCGCCCTAGGATAGGCGACGCTCGGTGCAAGCTTGCCGACAACAATTCCAGAATCATTCACTCAATTACCCCCGTGGGACCTTTCGAATTCAGAATCGGAGCCCGATCCCTGGCATTCAAACACGGCCATGTGGTGGATTCGCGGTTCTTGTAGCAATTGCAACAAACGTCACTTACGAAGAGACTTGCTTCCTCCTGCCGAGACGTGGATGGCCCTATTCTCTGCATGATGGATACATGATACGTGGTGTTCCTCCGAGTTTGCCGACTCCGATTGATCCCAATATGGGGACCCAAATAGAAAATAGTGGTTCGTTGTCAATCTGAACCTGCATTCCTACGGCTGAGCCCAGTCGGCTGCAATTAAAGGTACCCAACCTTTGGTTTCTTCTTCGGTTTCCGACCCGTGTCTGTGGATCACATCTCTTGCCTCTCGACACGCATACGCGCCTAACGCAAAGCGCTATTGACCAACGGTGGTGGTGTGAGCCTTCGATGTCAATGTCAGCCGTTGTGAGAACCCGGCTGGGAAGAATGAATGGAATTCCTACTACCCACAGCAATTACCTAGAATTCTGACGGTACGGTCCTGCATCCTTCACGTCCAGTGCTAGTTCAGTTGGGAGGGAGCGAGGTGGAAGTGACGAAGGTGCGGCAAGCAGGACGTGAGAACCGGCGAGGTATCTGGTCACAAGCACCGTCCATTGTATAGACGGCGGGGATTCTCAACTAGGAGACCAATCTGAGCAATCGCCACTCACATCGGGAGTCTAGGCGTTGCCAAGTTAGTTGGCTGCACAGGCGGTCCCATCTCCCTTTGTTTTTGATCGACTCCAAACGAACAAGAAGAATGCGGTTAGGTCGATTGGAGTCCGTGGCCATGTTCTCGGGATTTATTGCTTCCTAGAACTCATGGAAGGACCCGAATATGAATGGGCTCAATGCAAAGTCATCCATCTCCGCTTCCATACGCCATTTTTTTCTCATCGATGTGAAGCGATCAGTACTCTCTGCGCGACAGCTTTGATGCCGGGCGTGGTGCGAGCAGTGGCAGTAAGACATTTCGTACGTCATATTGCCGTGATCGCGAATCGATATCCATAGCCACCCAACTCGTGGTAGAAGAAGAAGCCGAAACTGAAAAACAGAAGGACGAAAGGAGAAGATGATGACAGGCGGGCCGGTGACCAAATAATAAAATAAAATAAAAATGTACAGCCCGGTATAGAAATCGCCTGTTAAACGGTCTTTCATCTGCATCGGTTGTCCGGCACGAAAAGCGGTTAGATGGGTCTGTATTTGGAAGCTCTGGAACCGCGCCCCACCACCAAAGCACACACCACAACCAAAAAGCCGCAAGCGATCATTTCTTTTTTGGCTGTTGCTGTATAGCCATAGCCCCGGCGCCGGTCAGAAGGGGCGACCTCATTCTCTCTCCCGCTCCCCGCGACAATCAAAAACGACAAAAATACAAGAAGAAGAAGAAGAAGAAGAAGACGCCCAAAAAAAAGGCGATAACACCACTTCGCCACTTCGGGTCGTAATCTGCCGAAGGGACCGCGATTGCGTAAGCGTAAAGAAAAAAAGGGGGTGGAAAATATGTATTGCCGGGAACGTGTTCTGTTCTCGTTCTTCGATTTCGGATCGAGCGAGGCGAGGTCGAGGTCATCTCGTCTCGCCTCCTCCCCACCCCAACCCGCCCCGCCGCCCCGGCCGGCGAACAAATCGTGGCGCTGGTTAGGCGGTGAAGGGGGGGGGGAGCAGGTGACCGTAAGTAGCGACGAGTCGTCGTCATTCGGTCCTTTGCGATTTGCGTGTGAGAACCGCCGTCTATACCATCGGCTGTAGTACTACTACTCACACTGCCGCAGCCACCTGTGATCTGCGCAAGGTCAAGGGGTAGCTCGTGGTTCCATTCCAGGACAAGCCTTGAAATTAGGATTTATTTTATTCTTACAGGCTGGCTTAGCCGGGGGGCAGAGCACACTCCCACGAGGGTCACGGAGGACCTTCCTTGGACTAAAAGAAAAGAATAGATGGAACCTCTTCGTTATTAATTCGTACACATATTGTGTCCTTATCGTGGCTTTGGAGGTGGTCGATGACATCAAACACTCACGTTATATATGGCTGGGTGTAGGGTATAGCAGGGTAGTACGATACGTGTTTCGATACCATATGTAAATGATCCATTCTCCACGTAAGGGTCAGGGCGCTCCCTCGCGGTTCGTCCGGGAACGAGAGGTGCCGGGGACCGAGAGAGGAGGGACTACATTGGAATACACGGGGATGGAAACCCAGGTGTTTCCGGATTACGGGTTTGTCGGACAAGCACGAGAACGATCAACATGGAACGAAATGTCAAAGATCCGGCTCCCATAAGTGAACTATTGTGTGTATTGCAGCAATTGAAAAGAGTACTGTATTATGTCGCCCATGCGAGGACAGGGAAAGGAGATCGTTGTAGGAAACAGCCCTTTGACAAGAGAACCACGAATTCGGTCGCAAATTCATCACGAGGTTTTGTTGCTGTTTCTCCGCCATGTTGCTATATATGGTGAATCCGGTCGCGTCGCGTTGGGTCGGTGGTATCCAAGGCCGGGACGGGGGCTATAAACGCATGGTGGTCGTCGGTCGAGTCAAAGGTCGTGTGTCGTCATGAAATACGCTGTGTGTGTATGCACTGGGTCGATGAATAGAAAAAACATATTGCGCTGCGGTGGATCGACGGTGGGGCATCAATTTGGTATCCATTGCCCTGAGAAGAATGGACAGCGCCTTTTGCGGAAACGCATGGCCGGGATATAGGTGACCTCAACAGGCTGTCAGGGAGCATTAAGGCAAGGATGACGACGACGCGGACGGACGGGGTGGCTCAGGGTGTGAGGACAAAGGTTGTGGCGACTTGAGACTGAACGAGAGCGCAAGGAACGGACCATGTCAGGAGAATGAATGGAAATGAATGGGGGAATCGAGAGGGGGGGGGGAGCTGGGGGGTTGTGTGAAGATGGAAACGACTAGTTGGGGTTGTGATGGTAGGATGGTAGGATGGTAGGATGGGAGGGATTGTGGGCGGATCCGGAGGATCGAAGCAGTGCTGGAGGGCTCTGAGGTGGTCGCAGGTGGTCGGTGGTGGTCGCAGTAACATGAGGCGGCCGGGAGAGGGGGAAAGGAAGTGGGTTGAATGGAAGAATAAATTGCCACGCGAGAGTCAAGGAAAATACCCACGAAGGAAGAAGCGTGTACAGCCGTTTCAAGTCGTCGTCGGTCGGTCTCTCGCGTGCGTGCATTCGTGCGTTCGTGCGTTTGTCCGGGAACTACGGGGTAGGTTGGCCGGGAGGGGCTCGGGATACGGATCGAGGTCAATGGTGGTAAATGAGGATGGGAAGAGAACGCGTTGGACGACGGGAATTGGGAGAGAGGGAGGAGGGGAGAGATAGCGAGGGAGCGAGGGAGGGACATGTGTGGTTCGCACGGGACAAACGGACTGCGAGGTCGACGGAACATTGGGTTCCGGAGTAGCGGATGCGGGTGCCTGCTGCTGCTGTTTCTGCTGCTGTTTCTGCTCTGCTGGTGCTCTGCTGGCTGAGGTGGCTGAGGCTCGTGGCAGGGACAGGCTGACTTGAACTGGCTGACTGGCAGAGAGCGGGATAACAAACACGGACAAATAACGGTAATTTCAGCACTAAACTACCGAAAGAAAACGCATCGCAGTATAAATAAGAGAGGTGATTCGCGTCCCCGGCTCGAGTAGCCGCCCCTCCCTGTCCTGCCTGACCTGTCTAGTCCTGTCGACCTGACCTGACCTGACCTGACCTGACCTGACCTGACCTGCCCTGCCTGGCTGGGACGTACTGCAGCTACTACTACTTCTACTACTTCTACTACGTCTACTACAACGACAACGACTACAACCAACTATTACCACCTGCCGCGCTCCTGCTGCTCTCCCGGCGAAACAGCATTTTGCCTCTCTACGTCCCTGCGCACGTCAGTATTCCCTCTCTTCGCGATCCTCCTCCTGCGCGCCTCTCCTCTTTGCCCCTCCCTCGCCGAGTCTGCGCGCGCGCCCTGCCCTACTCTTGCCCTCCCGAGTCTGTCCTGCTTACCACCACCACCACCACTCCTCCCTTAGATTCCCCCATGGACGCTGTATACGACGTACAGTCGCTCACCAATTCCTCTTCGTCGAATCCCCGTACACCCTCACCCATCCTCCCCCACGACGATCTCCGCTTCGCGTACATGCCCGACTCGTTCGACCACCATCCTTCCGACCCCCTCAAGGACCACCACACGCAGTACTGGCAAGGCAGCGCGCCTGGTACCACGTCGGCATCCAACCCGGGTGGTGCCTCGAGTGCGTCCATTTCCATTCCGGTCCCGACAAACGGGAGCGCGACGGCTACGACGGCAAAGACGGCCAACGGCCCGTTTCTAAACGAGTACCTAAACGAAAACGCGAGCGTAGCGAGTGACGAGGCAATGTACCCCGGCTATTTCCGTGCCGATTGGGCTCTTTCTGCACCTGCCCACGATACTACCACGACTGCGGGTACGACTACCACCACCACTTCGACCCAACCTCTTTCAACCACCACCCCCCCGCATCTCTCCGCCTCTCCTCAGTCCCTCCGCCTTCGCCACCAGGACCATCAACACCAACAGCACCATCCAGACCTTTATCGCGCCCAGTCGTACCCGGCCGCCCACCAGGAACACGACGTCCATCACCGCCCCCAGCTTGCCCAACACCACCACCAACAACAACAACACCACCACCAGCTCCGTCACCCCCATCAGTATCATCCTCAGCATCCCCAGTATCCTCCCCAACAACAACAACACCAACACCAACACCAGCAGCAGCAGCAGCAGCAGCAGCAGCAGCAACAGCAACAACAACAACAGCAGCTCCTCCATCAACACAATCCACAACATCATTCTCATCCTTCCCTCATGGCTGCACAAAACAATCCACAGGACGCGTCCAAGTACGTGCATAGTAACCACCACCTTTCTTCACTTGGCCACAACCACGACGACCAACCCTTTCCTGTCCATCCTCCCCCCTCTGACCACGACCACGATAGTGTCAAGCTCGAGCACACCTCCATCGTCGTACCCTCCCAGCTCAACCACCACTATTACCGTCCAGGCTCTTCCTCTTCCTCCATTTCCAATGTCTCCTCTGGCCATCCACCACCCACCTACATCCCCTCTACCATGAGCAGCATCCCGATCATGCACACAGACGACGCCGCCTCGAAGGAGACCCAGTACCTGCGTCGTAAATGTTTCAATTGCCAGACTACAGAACCCCCGAGCTGGCGCCGATCAACCCTGAATCCAGGCAAAATTGTAATTGTCCCTTTTTCAATCTATTCATCCCGTTTATTCATCTCACGATTCCCTTCTCGTCTTCTTTTCCTTCCTCCAGGTCTGTAACAAATGCGGTCTCTACGAGCGAACCCACAACAAGCCCCGACCTCACCAGTTCGGCCTTCGCCCGGGCAACAAGGCTCGTAAGCAGTCCAAGCCCGCCCACGACGCCGCCAGCAGCCCCAAGGGGCGCCCTGGCATCACCGTCAAGAAGGATATCGACTACGGCCACCCAGTGCGACGAGGTGAGAGCCCTTGCTTCGAGCGCCTCATTGCAACGCTTTTCTCATGGACCCCTGTTTTTCACTTTGACGTTTCCAGCAGGTTCAGTCAATGGCAATGGCGAATGGGACGACACGTACGGAAATGGTGCAATGTACCCCACGCTCGGCATGCACCCTCCTGCCGCCCGAGCTCACCATCACCATCCTTACGCAATGCCGCCCCCACATCAGCATCAACATCACCACCAGTCTGGTGGAATCCGCCTCCCTCAAGCCCCGCCCATGACGGCGGGTATGATGCCCAATCCAGCCCCTGGCACTCCATACGGCTCGCTGCCCCCTTCCGCATCCGTCCCAGCCCTGTACGGCAACCAGCTAAGAGGAACACCAGTCGCCCCCTCTGCAGACTACTTTGTCAGGCGCGGGAGTGTTACCCCGGACATGAGCGGCGGCATTGGACCGGTCCGCAGGCACACCGTCTCGACTTCTTCTCCTGGTCGGATGTCGGTGGGAGGACACCAGTCTGGGATGCAGGAAATGGCCTGGCAGCACCAGCACCCCGTGCCCCTATCGGAGATGAGCGTAACTCCAGCACCAGCCCTAGCGAATATCGGGAGCGCCGGTTCTACTCCACGCAAGCTCCTCAATGCGAATGGCACCCCTCCACCGATTGTCGCTCCCACCTCGGCGGGCGGATCCCCCAATTCGGCGGCGAGTGCAGGTGCCTCGGTCAACGCGCCGACCCCTGCAGTTGCGCCCACAGAGAGAACCGCAGTAACAGCATAGACCGCGGGTGAAGCTGGATGTGCGGGATTTGCAGGAATTCACGATATTCCGACGATGTCAATCATGCGATGATGAAGACTACAAACGACGACGACTCTCCGATCCTTCCCCGCCCTTCCTCAAAAACTGCGTGAAAGTGCGGCTGAGAGGCTTTAGCCCTTAGCCCTTCTCGCCTTGTCACGATTCCACATCCCCCACCTATCCTCGCTCACGCACGACAAGGCTGCTGCTGTCCAGTCGTTCACATCCGCCTTCATCGCGTGTTCTCGTTCCAACTCGGTCACTCTGGTCTAGCCCACAACCCCCTCCTGTTGTACTCATATTTCTCCGTCGGGTGTGGCGCGTGCACCATGCACAGCTGCTACGCAAGCGACCATTTCTCTCGTCGTGCTCTTTCTTTGCATCTGATACCCACCCATCGGTTGCTCAGTCATGCATCATCATCGGCTTCCCTCCCGTACACTTTGCTTCATTTGGTCAATGACCCATTCTCGTCCCATGGCCGAGGTTGTTTCCCTCGCACACCACCATACACACGCGTCGTCTCACCCGATCCCTTCGTTTTACGTTGGGTCAAGGATCTGATTGGTGCTCGATATCGCCTTGTGCCTTGCACCAACCGACTGCCACCTGCCGCCACCTCGTGCCGCCCCTTTTTTATTACTACGGAATTAAAGAAATGGTTTCGGCTGTCACATAATCTTCCTCATCGATCACAAGACCAGGGTTCTGTCCGTTCACCTGTTCGGGACAGTCGCATTCTCCACTGTGCATTTTTGACAAACCAACCAACCTACCTACCTAACGCTACGATTTTATGGTTTTGCGTGTCTATAGTTTTGTAGTGTCATCTTTTGAGTCTCCCCATCTCCTTCCTCTCCTCTTGCGGATATCGTCTCCACCTTGCAACAGAACCACTTAACCTATGTACGTACCTATCTGCTGCTGCTTCGGTCTCTTTTCGAGGATACAAAGAACTTGCAAATAGCCAATGACGTGTTGTGAGGACGAGGGAATTGATCATTCTCTTCAAATAAGATGCAATCGACATGGGTGCCGTGTCCTGTCCAAAAGAAACGGTACCGAAGAAGAACTGCTACCACTGCCCGCTATTCGCCGAAGATACGCATGTTCATTAACGCGGCCGACAAGAGCGAGTTAATTAAAAGAATGCAAATGAATCTGACCGTTTGACGTACGCGATTTGTATGGATTGTATGGATATGAACGTCAAGCGGGCAAGTGCAAGCGGGGGGGAAGGCTCTACTCTGTATTTAGTTAATGAGCCCGCACGTATTCACGCCCCGGTGCCTTGACCCGTTTCACGTCCATGCGACCGCTTCTCGTGTCGTGTACGTCATGGGTTTATGGGTTGTGTGTTTGAGCACGTCACGCATTAACAGAGTCCCCCCACGAAATGAATGAGTTTCGAAAGTCTCTCAAGGATTTGACGGGACAGGACTGACAGCCAAGGCAGGTGGAGGGTGTGCAAGTTGTCAGGTCAGGACAGGTCAG
>Ga0307513_10008594_pt1 | contig 13030 bp, 17 predicted proteins | sample 15_EM_MG_FD_202174 | JGI IMG/M metagenome (GOLD analysis project Ga0307513, IMG submission 202174) | Populus trichocarpa ectomycorrhiza microbial communities from riparian zone in the Pacific Northwest, United States - 15_EM | ecosystem: Host-associated > Plants > Roots > Unclassified | place...
AAGCTACCAGACACCCACGGTTGGTCGGGCCATTCAACTTGGTCAGACAAAGAGCTCTTTGTTCTGTTCTCGAAGTCGAGGGAATTACACAAGCCCCCCTGCTGTGTGTGACCATCGGACCTGTTTCGAGTCTGTTCGGTCCGGGAGGCTCGGAAATTGCTGGCAGGCATTCAGAGGTGCAGAGCGCGCCCCCCGATGAGCCCGTGGAAATCATATGACCGCCGACACCGTGGTTACGGCCACAGGCAGGCCAAGTGCAAGGAATACTCGCCAGGATTGGTCCATGTAGAAGTGTAAAAGCGAACCCAAACGAGTTTGAAACCCCTCGAATTTCGTGATTAAATAATTGCCCGTCGCCTTGCGTCTTTGTTGGTTGCTTTATTTCAGCGCCACTGCCGTTACCAGTGTCGGCTGACCCCATACACGGGCTCATAGACGCATCCAAAGGCTTGGTAATGTACGTACTATGGCAGTCCGGAGATCATGGCCGCAAGAGAGGTCGCCAAATGATTGGAATAAGCAAAGTTACCAAAAAACATCCTCAGGTCACAGTTTTCCACCACTGTTTCTGCGGTCCCTCTCCAGCCATTCGGCTAAGAACGTGATCCTGGAAACGGGGCCACAGATCGGACGTTTCCGCCTTTGCCTCTTTCTTGTTTCCTTTCCTGCTGGTTGTCCTCTGTCTTGGTGAAAGACACTGTTGTTACGACATTTCTTTGAGGAAGACAAGCATTTGCATAATCGATGGGTTCAGATGCGAGGATAGACTTGAACGGGTTACCGACCACGGCGGAGAAAATACGATGCGAGACGGTCGGAGATTTGCGCTGCGCTTCTTCCAGCATGGACAGGGCTGGTGAACAGCTAGCCGTGAGGACGCCACAATAGCCCACCGGTGCTCACCTTTACCAACCAAGTTCACAACGGCCAAGCCAATTCACATTGTCAATCACTCGGCCACGACGTAGATTGCGCGCATGAAAATGCAAACCGCGTCTTCTTGTCTTCGGTGGTGGTGGTGGGTGGTACTAAGGTGGTGGTGGGCACCAGTCTCTCCTGCGACAAATCGATCCTTAATATTATACCTTCCAGTCCGCCGACAATGCACCCTGCCTGAAAGCAGGTGGGAAATCCCGCATCCGACCACCGTCACCGAGGCTGTACTCTCACCTGTCCTAGCTTCTAGCTGTGCCCCGCCCCGCCCTGCTGCTCGAAATCTCACGCGAGCGAATCAACTCGGCTGCATTCTCTTACCGGCCCGCTCGGTTTGGCTGTCTGAACCGGTTAAGATGGCACACATAAGAGGTTAGCGAGTCTACCCACACGTCACCTTCCATACACAACCCTTCTCACTAGCCTCCCATGCACCCAGGCGACGCCCGCGACAACAGACACCTCTCCGTGCTGAATCCGCTGGACCCCAATGTCTTACACCACCACACGAACAGATCTACGCATGGAAACCTGCCATACGTCTGCTCTGCGCCTCTCTATCGTCTCCCAGACCCGGCGCCCGATCGTCCTCTGAAACACGCTCGATTCGAGGATAAATCGCAGGTTCTGGCAACGAGCACGTATGTACTAGCACCCAGCACTCCTCCATGGCCCGTCCGATTCACTTTCTTTCCGGTGTCTCCGTCAGCAGCAGGAGCAGCCGCGGTGCCACAGAGCTTCCTGAGCCGTCAGCTCCTCCCCCATTGACCGTTCTAGGCCCTCTACCAATCTCCCAGAATCAGCTGCCCCAGTTCCAGTATCTCCAAGAGTACGATTGGACACCCACCTCGTCCGCTGTCTCGTACCTCCCACTGTTCACCCCCACAGATCACTCCGCGCTTCCCTTTCCCGGCGTCTCCCGTCCCTTTTCATCCCATGGGCCGATGTCACAGAGCCCTTTCCCCCTCCTTGGTGGGCCTGGTATGCTCACCATTCACCCCGACAGCCACACCGCCACGATTGCACAGGCCTCTATCGACCCTCAGAAGGAGATGGCATGCGAACCCTCCGCGCCTCCGCCGTCCATTCGGAAGAGCTCGCGCCTAAGGACTGGAGAACGGGGATCGGACAGGGACTCCACTGGAGACGACCCCGACACTATTGAAGATGTCCCTGCTGCGGTCGTCGCTGATGCTTCAGTTAGCAGGATCCGCAGGACGTGGGCGAGCATCTATGAAGACGAAGTCTTAACCTCCGATGAGTCAGTTTGGCATTTCTCTCTCGCTATACCGCCTCAGGTATGTATTGGATGTTGATGCGTGCATATGTGCCCCCAGTCGAACCCTTCCCGCAGCAAAGCGCCGCAGGATCTACATTCTTTCTTTGGAGCGCTACATCAATGTTATTCAATATTGCTTAGAGCGGAATAACATGGTCGTTGTCGTGGCCTCTGCCTCTGGTCGAGAGTGAGTCCATTCTGTGCCTTCCTCTCACGGACAATGACTGATCACACGATCCCAGCACTTTCCGGACAGTTGGAGCGAAGAAGAGCAAAGTACAACCAATTCCTTCTGTGGATCCCACGTAAACTGACGAACACGAACCAAAAGCTTACTCTGGCAGCTTTCCAGAAGGATCTCAGCACACTCCGTAAGCGATTAGCTCATGTTTATTCAGAGGTCAGACTCTCGTTCAGTTCGTGTCCAGCGTGAGCTATGTAAGCTGAGATGGTGGTGCGCAGATCGACCGTCTCCGTGATAGGCTTCAACCCAATCCTATGCATCAAGTCCATCAAGGCTATCACTACCCTAATCACGGGTTCCACCCTTAAAGCTCGTTAATCCTCTCTTACACCATCCTGGGGGAAATTCTGGACACATAGGAGATATATTAGATCTTGTATAACAAGCCTCCAATGATGTATACTGTGCTGCTGATTCTTTTCTTGATGCGAGCTAGTCTATTCCAGCTTATTATTAATACATAGTACTCTAATCTCCCCCTACATTTACTCCTTTGTCCCCCACGGCGCGTCTGTCGCTGTGCACTCCCGTACGCTATTCGCTGACAATAATGTATATCCCGATGGGATCGACTCTATCTTGTGACGACTGGCTTGCGTTTAGGAGGGGTATTCCGATTCCCTGGCAAAGCTTGTACAGAATATTCACAAAGATCCCGACTGCCGACTGAATCCTACGCCCGCGGCACATCCACCGTCCTTCCTTCCTTTGAACTCTGCACGGCTAACTCGATGATCAGAATCACATTAGCTGAGTCGTGCCATTTGATGGCCTGCTCGGCACCATCGCGAATCGACGCGTAAAGGTTCTGATACAGAGCACGGTAGTCGCCCCTGTGGTTCTTGATCCTTTTTCCAGACGCTCAGCCTGTGGGTCCATGTATAGGAATCAAGGTCAAGATGGGACGTACTTCTCCTTGGTTGGCACACCGTCCTTTATGTATTCCACCTCGGCGTCGTTGGGGTCCAAGCCATATTCGGCCAAGTTGAAAGCGGCAAGTCCATTCTTCGAGACTTGGTCTTCCTGCACGTCGACACCATACTTGACAAAGGTACCGTTGTCTCCCCGAACTAAGTATTTGAGCTGGGGATTACGAAGGGAGAGTGAATGCGCTTTGATAGTCGCGGTAAGTGGATACGGATTACTCTCTGTCTTGTCATAGTGCATGATAATCGTAAGCTTTAATGAAGCCAACAAGATATCAGCTTTCTGTTCTTGGTCGCACGCGACAAGACTAACGGTATCATCGACAGTCTCATCACCAATACCTCTCATATTTTGAAGGAAGGCGGTAACCTTTTGAGGCAGAGCAAAGAGGCCTAAGACCTGGTCGATAACATGCGGCCCTAGATCGAAAATCAAGCCTGCCCCTGGTGCGGCTGTTGCCTTCCAGGCCTTTCGGACACTCTTGCTATACCGGTCGAAGCTATGTGGAGTAAGCTCCTGTATCGGTGAATATAAGCGATGGGGAAACGCAACTGGCTTTCAAAGTCGGAAATGTTTCCAAGCTTCCCTTCTTTGATCACCTGCTTCAGGGTAAGATAATCGGCGTCCCAGCGCCTGTTTTGGAAAGCGTAGAGAACAACGCCCTTTGTTTTGGCAAGTTGTTCCAAGTCCTTCGCCTCGGCGTATGTAGTGGTAATGGGCTTATCCACGAGGACTATGTGCGTACGCCTCGTTTACTTGAGGAAAAATCCGTGTGCAGAAGATACCCACCATGTTTCCCTGCTTCCAGTGCCCGCTGTCGTCATAATGAGATCATCAGTCATCAAGAGAACAGGGGGTGATCGATTCGAGGGAACTCTCACCTTTGCTATCTCATAGTGAGTCGAGGGGGGTGTTCCAACGATGACCTGTTGCCCTTTCGGCCTCAGCCGTCGCAGCCCATCGATTGCTCGTCCTGACGCACCAGTTCGACTTCCGGGTCATTTGTCACATCTTCGTAACGGTTCACCAGTTTGATCTTGATATTGAACGCATGCGCAATAGTCCCCTCCGGTTTGTCGCTCGGCGGCGATCTCTCTACCACGGAGTGCAGTTGGAAGAAGGATGGATGGGCCAACGCGAGGGGAACATGGAACGCCCGTGCTGCTAATCCAGAGCCCACAATAGAGGTTTTAATCGGTCGCGACATGACGAAACCAAGAGCGGAGTTCTTTGTTTTGTCGATGGCTGCCTTCGTCCTCATCCCTAAGCAGGGACAAATCCAGAATTTCGGCCTCGAGTCAACCAAGATGTGACTTGCGTTACATTGACTATTAAACGAGATAGCGAGGGCAGAACTGGCAGCACCAGTGGCCTTATGGGTTCCGGTCAGTAGAATAAGGGTTGACCGTGACGCACTAGGACTGACCACCAGATTTAGTTTATCTAGCTGCGAACGTTCTTTACCGAACTTACTTCGCCTCGCGCTGACCGTCTGGCTGAGGCTGAGGCTGGCACAGGTCATCTGAACTGCCGTGCCGGCTATTATAAATGGGCGGACTTGGGCGGACTTTGGTTCCGAGAAAGCCTCTTATCGTTCAAGATGCCGGACTCGACGCGAACCGACACGTACACCTGCCCCCCACGCCAGTTTTACCAACGCAAAGGCGTGCGCCAGATCGTCCAGTGCAACGAAAAAGATCGCCTTGGTGAGTCAACCTGGCCTCCAGGTCGCAATCCTGACATGACTCGGGCAGTCTCTCAACACGTTGCAAGAATCACGAACATGGCTGCACAAGTCTGGGGTGTAGCGGAGCTTGCATCACTGATCTGCGCATCGTGCTATATTCCTCCTTCAGAATGCAGCATTGCGCAACCACGACTTGTAAATCTTGCAAGAGTCAACAGGCTTATCTCCGATGCCGCTCTGCGGCAACTCTGGCGCGACCTCCCATCACTGCGGCCATTGCTATCTCTCCTTCCTTCTGATTTGGTAGACCTTCAGTTCGACGCCGAGTGGAACCCCACCACATCTCCTTTACCAGTGAGTGTTACAATATTGCGGAGCAAGTCGCCTTTCTCACCTCCTGCTAGGTTGTAAAGCGATCACCTGTACCTGAAGACTTCAGCGCCTATATGCGTTATGCTGCCTTTGTCCATTCCATCAAATCGTCCGAAACCAAGCGAGGTTGCTTCCTCCCTTCATCACTCTTCGAGCACCACCTCGCTTTGCATGCCGACCAAAATGGAAATCTGTGGTCCTTTCCAAGACTACAGGAACTCCAACTCGACCTCGCTCTCCACGAAGACCAAATTCGTCCAATCCTTCACCTCATCAATCCATTTCTCCAGTCCATCACACTCACTTTCGTCGGCGACGAATACGATGAAACCGATCCATACGCGGGACAAGGTGTATATCAGCTGATGGGTACTCTGCGGATGACATGTCCTTCTTTGAAGACCTTCTCTCTCAAAGGTCTCCACTGTGGTCCCATCTGGTTGCAGTCTCCTAGCACCACTACCGACTTCCTGTACACTGCACCCTTGCAGAACCTTGTTCTTTTCGCACGACACTCAGCCCTCCTGCCCCTCTTCACATTGCTCGCCAAGCGTCCCCAGCACCAACTCAAATTCCTCCACCTCGTTGCCGCGTACCATGACTCCGACCCTTTACCAGCGTGCTACGAAGGACTTTCCTTGCTGCCGACCCTTGACGTGTTGGCTCTCGAGACAGACCCCACTCTGTTGTGTCGGCAGCTCTCCTTTGGGACGCTCCCTCAGGCGCCAAAGCTGCGGACCCTTCGGTGTCTTCTCACTGATGTTGCTGAAGAAGAGATCGATCTTTACGCGTTGTTTTTGGCAATCGCTCAATACGCTCGCTCAGACGCCCCAGTCCTCCAAGAGCTCGTGGTAACGAGCCAGCAATACGAATACCCCCCGGACCTACCGTGCCCTCCCATACTGCGAGCCGCGGCTCTGAAACCACTCACGGCCCTGGCCCACCTCAAACACGTCGACATCGGACTTGAGATATTTTGCCAAGTCACTCCGCAACTCCTCGACTCGTTCGCTCACGCCTGGGGCCAGCACTTGGAGTGCCTCATCCTCAGCCCCTGTCCGCGCGTATCGGTCGATGAGCGCGATATCCTGATCGTGCTAGAGGACGTGATCGCATTCGCCGCGCATTGTCCTCATATGCACACACTGGCAATCCTATTTACAGAGCACGAGGGGCCCATCTACGAATATTTCCCCCGATCAACGGCGCTGAGGACGTTGATAGTCGGCTCTTCACCCGTACACTCGGTGGATTACTGCGCAGAGGTGCTTCGGAAGGGGTTTCCAAAGTTGAAAACCATGCAGTGGTCCGACCCCGGAACATTTGTTTCAACCTGCGATGAGTATGATGAGCGTTGGGAACGGGTCGAATCCCGTCTTGGGTTGTGTTGATCTATGTAGTGTTTCTTGGTTTGTTTGGATGGAAAGCTCTCCCGGACCTCATATGTCGTGTTTGGCACCGTTTGTAAATGTCCCGCCCTGTTGTTGTATCAAGTTCCTCAGTGTATTTCTCCCTGGCGGTTTGTCCACTTCACTTTATTGCTAGTTCTTATCATTCGCGTGTACCGTGACGCCGCCTGTACTGTACTCTCGTGTTTGGATATCTGTACGTTCATCACTTTCACCACTCGGGGGTTGGACTCTCTCTTTCCTGGACTTCGTCGCTACTTGGGTTCGAATGAATCCGTGGAATGATTGATATATTTAGATCATGCATTAGACGCTTTCCTGTCCATAGGGCCGCCTCGTGGCCCCTTTTTTCGCGTCAGAGTCACTCTGGCGCGTCTTCAGCCGTAACACTACGACCTTATCAGGAGGAATGCATTTCCACATGTCTTAAAGCGCTGTCGATGGGTGTCTCGCGGATGGGCGTGTCCATGCCCACAGGTGCAGGAAAGACTACAGTTTTTGTCGAGCTCCTTGATCGCATTCAACCAACTGCGACGCGTCCTGAAGCCACAAAATCTCTTATCATCGTCAACACCATCGAACTTGCCAAACAAGCCGCAGAACGGGTACACCAGCTCCTGGGCAGCAAGGGTGTCACGGTGGAGATTGAGCAGGGCCAGAAATACAAGGCCACTGGATGTGCAGACGTGTGGGTGTTTACCTTTGCTCAATTCTGAGGTGTGACCGCCGGCATGTATTGACTCCAAATCAGGACCGTGGGGACATACCAGACACTATTGCGCGGAGACAGACTCAGCAAGTTTTCAAGAGACCAAACGAAGGCGGTTATAGTCGATGAAGCTCATCATGCAGCCGCTAAGTCGTGGGTGCCTTCGAAGCGTAAAGTCGGAGTACCTCATCTAATCAGGGCTTCACAGCTACATGTCAATCCTTTCGCACTTTGATCCAGCCATCACCTCACCCGACCCCACCACACCGTCCTCGGGTGTCCCAATCATCGGATTCTCTGCGACCTTTGGCCGTCATGACGGTTTAGCCCTCGGGGCTATCTTTGATCACATCGTTTACCACCACGAACTTTCGGATATGATCAGGGATAAATGGTTTGGTGTTTTTCTTCCATAGCAAGTGTGGTGCTTACCTTGATCCCTTCGCAGGCTCTGTGAAGCCCGCTTTACCACAGTATCAGCAGATATAGACCTGTCAGGTGTCAGGATTAGTGTCACAACAGGCGACTTTACGGCTGTCAGTCTCGCGCATATTATCAATACTCAGATGGTGAATGATTTAATAGTCAAGTCTTGGCTGGATCTCGCATGTGAGTATCTCGTAGGTGACACCAGTTTGGGTTTATGGTCTGAACCAGTTGTTGTCTAGCCACGCGCAAATCGACATTGGTCTTTTGTGTGAACCTAGCTCATGTCCATGATTTGGCAAACACATTCCGCGAGGCCGGTATTGATGCACGTTACCTTCACGCGAAAACACCAGCAAATGAGCGCCAAAGGTTGCTTGAAGACTTCCGAGCTGGAAAATACCCGGTACTGGTCAATTGCGGTAAGTTTTCCATGCTTCATCTGCACCCTGACTAACGTATCCGCAATAGCAATCCTGACAGAAGGAGCGGATGTGCCGAACATCGATTGTGTGCTCATTGCCCGTCCAACCAGGTCGCGCAATGTCTTCGCTCAAATGGTGAGGCCCAGACAATCCGTCGTTTACTACCTGAAATGTATTTATAATAACTGCAGATTGGCCGTGGAATGCGAAGGTCGCCTGCAACCGGGAAAGAAGACTGTCACATCATCGACTTTGTTGACGCAAGGAACAGATGCAATGGGTTGTTCTCGACTCCTCATCTACTCGGTCTGAACCCAAACGTGATACAAGGTACGTGTTTCGTTTACTAACCCGTAGCTACCTCTTAAACTCAGGAAATAGATAAAACCCTTGAAGAACTCGAAGCGCTTAAGGGTACACGCGGCGACAGCACTAGTGACCACCAACCCGATGGTATACCCGAGGCTAAATCAATCACGTACAAAGACTGGGATAACCCCTGGGAACTCCTCAACAGCGGTGCTGGACAGCCCTACATCGGGAAGCTCAGTCAATTCGCTTGGGTCCATTGCAGGAACAAGGAGGGTGAGGTATATGTATTGGAGTGTCCGAGAAAAGGCACGATGAAGATATTGCCAATTCAAAAGGCAACGAAGAAGACGAACGGGACCGATGTGGGTGAGTCGTGGTTCGTGTAGTTGCTACCTGAACAACAATGAGTGATATCCCTTTAGAAAGTGATACTCGAACAGTCCACTATGAGGTTTTCTTTACACCCATTGTCGATACCCAAACTGCTTGGACCCTGGTGGGGCGCCCGGAACGGGTGCACCGCCGTAAAGTATCGGTGTTCATGGCACAAACCTTAGAGGAGGCTGTACGCGGCGCAGACCTTTTCGTCGAACGTAAGGTCCTACAAGGCTTTCAATCACGCGTGTATGTCCCGCTTTGGTTGATATACGACCCTTACTCACATTCGAGTGGATAGGCTCTTCCGCGGTGCCAGATGGAGGTTCGAGCCCGCTACGCCGAGTCAAATTGCTTTCTTGAGCAAGAAGAAGCAAGGGGCACCCAAGCAGGAGGTAAAGGGATGGGACCCGAAGGCGCTCACGAAGGGAGAGGCGGCGAATCTGATCACACGGTTCAAACACGGTATCCAGGTATACTACGAGAAGAAGTTAGTCCAACAGGAGAAGATTGCGAAGGCCGTTGCGAAAGAGCAGCATCGAGTTGACAGCCAGGTCGTACGAGTCGGACCAATGCATGGGAGTCGCCGCGCTCAGGTATCTGCACTGTAGAGCAACCATGTCTACTACAATGAATTATCACCGAGTGACTGCACCGAGTGAATGCACCGAGCGACTGAGTGACTGGGGTGATTCCTCGGTTCGCATGGTTGTAAGTTCATCTCTCAAGCAGTCGTTGATAGATGGGCCGGAGACAGCGACGGCGTGTGCATCGCCGTTCAAGGCGTTGCCGACCTCTTCCTTCGCTGTTCAGTGCAGTGCACCCCAAGCATGGCCCGTCGCGACCATACTACCGGCGGCCCACGGCCCTCGGACAATGCAGACCATGTACACCACCCGTCAACAAACAAGTACTGTTCTTTTTCTTCTCTTTCTTCGCCGCCAGCCGTGGTCCCTCCCAATCCTTCCCTCCTTCCCTCAGCAGCTTTTGACAAGCCTTTATCGGACTTTACTCGACCATTTACAGTCTCCTTCCTTTGATATTCGTTCTATCTCTCTACTCGCTCGGCCGTCATTAGCTGCGAGAACATGCAGCATCGCCCTGGCACACCAATGTCAGTGAGACCGACGAGCAAATTTGACGAGTTATTCGCCCTTTGCGACCCAGAGTTCAGGCTCGTCACCTCGCCTTGGGTCACCCCTCGAGTGCTCTTCTTCATCCGCTTCACATTAGCGTTTTACGCGATCGTTGCTGGAGTATTCGATCTCTTCTACACTGTTTTGGTCACCGGACAGGGGAGCCAGTGAGCATACTGTGTTGTTGTACTGCGCACGACCCTCATCTTTCTGACGCAACTTGCAGGTACTATGCGTACTTCACCAGGATGTCGTATATCGCAATCACCATATACCTATCCGCTGCAGCTCTCAACACCTGGTCATTTGACCGATCGCTTCAGAAGGCTCGCCGAGCACTGGTTGCAAAGCCATCCTATCTCCTTCAGGCATCGCCCAGGCCCTTGAGATTTTTGTACATGCTTTGGTGGACAACCGTAGCTGCCTTCCGTGAGCCCTGTTGTCTGCCAGTATGTTTCCAAGTGCAACTCACAGGGTCCCCCGCACAGCGCCATTGGTCACAACAGTATTCTGGCTGCTCCTCTCAAAGGGAAATGCAACGGAAAGTGGCTACCACCGTACGCTAAATCTCAGTGTGGCACCCACAGCGCTTCGCTGACCCCTGTTCTTAGTGTGGTCCAATCTCTCCTTCCATTCAATGAATACAATTTTTGTCCTTGTGGAGCTGGTTCTCTGTCGTACTCCGCTCCTTTGGATTTACGCGCCCTTCCTGCCTGCCATCGGACTCCTGTACATGGTACGTCCCCATGTCCTCCCTTCAATGAGGATTCCTCTTGGCAATTCCTGCTTTTAAACGTCGATGCGCTTCTCCACTGACATGACTGGACAGGGCGAAGCACTGCTTGTGCATGCCACCCAGGGTTTCTACAGTAAGCCCTATACACCTCAGGAAGCCTTGCCCTAACCACAAGCACACCACAGCTTACTCGTTCTTGGATCCTGACGTCGTGGGAAACAAGGTCCCCATCTACGTTGTTGGTGTTGCAGTCGCTATTGTGCTTTTTTTCACCATTATGTGGGGAATCGGCAATCTCCGGGACTGGGCCAGACCAACTGCCAAAGGAATCCCTCCCTCTATGAGCGAGAAGGTCGTTGAGGATGGCGAGAAGCTATGCATCACGATCTCCAAGGAATCCACCACGAAGGTTTGAACAGAACTGGAGCAAGATAAGGGCGAAGCGGCGCAAGATACCCTTGACAATATGACCATTTTAATACATTTATCTGAACAGTCGATTGGAGTATGTATATTACCGGAAAATATTAACCAGCGTGGTAGGTGCAACAGAGCCAAGTGTCAGATTGGAAGAACAAAACCGGCTATAATCACTACCAAAATATGATGGTTGCAATGACCTACCGTCACACTCTGGCGTCCTTAACCATCCTCCGCCACAGATCGGACTGCACTTCAGTCAGCCTCCTGTCCAGTCCATCTCTCCACGCCGCCTTCCGCATGTCCCTACAAAGGAGGGATCGCGCTTCCTGTTCATTATATGCATACTTGAACGAACCCGGAGAGTGGTCGACAGGCTGTGTCGTCACCGACACCTACATACGCTTTAGAGGCAGGCCACACTGGATACCCACAGAGTCTCTTGGAAGAACTGGAGTCGGTCCCTCAATCCTCAAGTTGCTCTTCCCTCGTCAGGCTCAGGCCCAAGAACCGTGATAAATTCCGCCACCCAACACTCAGTGCCAGTATCCACGTCGTTTGCGTCAATCAGTCGCGCTTCGCCCTCTACACCGTTGAATTATTCGTCGACATCGCCCAGTGCTTGGGTTTAGGGCTGGTATCATGGATGAGAGAGGTGCATTAGTTTGAAAGGTGGGCTTCTCGGACAGGGTTTCCAAAGGGAAAGTTGGGGAGCTGGCTGTTTTGCCTGGTACTCCTTGCACGGTGGCGTCTGGATTCTGGGAGCGACTTTGGAGGAAGATGTTACCAAATCGATTGCCCGGAGGTGAGTTGGGCGGTGAGTTAGATCCAGGAGACGACACAACTAGACGCTGAGATATCTCTGGAATCACCGGAACGGGCAACTCGGCATGTATATCGTGACTGGTTGCCCTCGAGGTGTGGCCTCCAGGCCCCAGGCGTCTTTGTTCTTGTTGGGGATCCCAAGGACTTCGAAACAACAATATCCATGGGTTCTAGAAGCGATTCGGAATATTGGAACATTCCTTCCACGTCGAGGCATACAAACGCACCCGGTCAGCTCTTGACATTCTATCTTCCGTCCTTCAGCATCGCTCGAAATCACTGTCTTGAGTACGCCTTCTTCGTCACTACAGTTGTTCTGACCGTTTTAACCTCTGTGAGGGAGACGCCGTCCGTCGTCTTTGCGCACATAGATAGGCAACGGGCCAAAATCGTTGCTGCACTGAATCTTGGCTCCATGTACCTTCAGGGCAGCGTGGGTGCATGCAACGCATTTCCATGCAATTTATCAGAAATCGAGCATAGGGTGGCGCATGGGTTTGAATCGGTGAGAGTCAATACTTCGGAGACCCCTTACTACCTTTTCTTCAGGGTTGAAGGGTTTAGAAACGTATACCCCATTCAGCAGCTGCGCGCAGGTTCAATGCACCATCCAAACACCGCCATCCTAATGGCATCGGGGAACTAGATTACTAGGTTGCACTTCCGGGGAGTAGACCTTCGTTGGACGTCGATGCCCAGATGAAACACCAAGGAGTGATCAAAGGGTTGTCTTTTGGCTTCTCGACAACACGACGCCTCAAAGGCTCTTTGACTCCGACATTCGTATGGTTTTTGTAGCGGTTTAGTGGGGAGGG
>Ga0307513_10008595_pt1 | contig 13028 bp, 8 predicted proteins | sample 15_EM_MG_FD_202174 | JGI IMG/M metagenome (GOLD analysis project Ga0307513, IMG submission 202174) | Populus trichocarpa ectomycorrhiza microbial communities from riparian zone in the Pacific Northwest, United States - 15_EM | ecosystem: Host-associated > Plants > Roots > Unclassified | place...
ACGATCGTTGTCACGGTAGGTCATCCAGAATATAATAAATGCCTGGATAAACCCCGAGCGCTCTGCCTCGCTGAAATCCATCATCTGAAAGTGAGATTGTCAGATGCATAAAATTATTTGAGTAAAGAAAACATACGCCAGCAAACATCCAGTCCGCTAGTTGTATACCACGTTCCTCGGCATCGTGAGCCATGCTTTGAAACACAGAAATAAAATGGTATTTGAAGTGTTCAGCGCTGGCACCATTTGTGTACGAAAAAACACCAGGAACCCATCGGAAAAGAGTTGGGGAATAAGCCGAGGTAATCATGAGGAGGGAATTACGCTCTTTCCACCATCCATGAGCCGCATCATTGACTGATCCATTGACGGGACCATCCATTTGAGAGTCCTTGAGCATATTGGACCGCATGAATTTCGTTTGAACCGAAATAACGGTCACCTTTCCAAGCGTTGAGAAGATAACAAAGCCAGGATATTCCTCGGTAAGTTTGGCAAATGCTGCAATGAAACTGTCACCTCCAGGATCAGCATCATGTTTAATCTTCCGCCGTTCCTTGCTAACACGATCCGCATTGAGTAGAACGTCAGATATATCCGCAACGGATTCGCCTGGCCCAGTAAGACCTGGAACCCCGACAATTAATCCAAGTGGGCCAGTATTGGGGTGCGCTCTGACGAGGTTTCCGAATTGCTCACGTTCTTCGTTGAGTAAATGAAGAACACGTCCTGGCCGGTTGTGCGAATGAACCCCAGTGTTATAAAAATGGACACCGTCGGCCCATTTCCAGGTGATGGCATGAACCTCACATCGCTGGTGCTGGAGTTGGGCAGTACAGACACAGGGTTCTTCAAGTTGTTTCTGAATGGCCAGTGGAGTAGTCTTCGGCTGTATGATGATGCCGCACCCTTCATTATCGCATACAATAACTCCAAGGCAGCGCCTAGCAAGCTTCTTTCCTTTCTCCCACTTGGCTGCATGCTCATCGCCGCTTCCCCCACTCGCTTTGTTAGCCCAATGAATTTTGAGCGAGTCCGATTTTTCGTATTCAGTCAAACTGAAGTCGCGGCTGAATATGCCATCGGGCCAACCATCCCAGGGAATTTGCTCGATAGCAGTCTGAGTGGCTGATGGGGCAACGAGAGGTTGGATGGACTGAACGGTAGAGGTCGAGACATTGACCGGGACAAAACTACCATTGAGAGTACGTGTGTAGAATGTCTCACCCGCAGGTGCATTCGTAGGGGGAGAAGTTTGGGTTAAAAGACGAGATTCTGTACATTAATCAGGATAAAATTTCCAAATGAACACTTGAATAAGTACGCACGAGTGGTAGGAACTGATTGATGTTCAGTGGCCCGAACTGATGTCGTTGGCCGTCTCATATATCCCTGGATTCGTCCTAGTAGATAGGTTTTGTGAAGTTGAGCCTCAAAATAAATATAGAACTTCACGCACCATGTTCATCGAACATAGGGACATAGTCTTGGGAAGGAATAGATTCGGGTGATGCTCCGGGGTTGATTAGGGTATTATTGGTGGACCCCTGACTGTCCGGTGGGACGAAGTAGTGATAGATATGTTGAATTAAACCCTGTTCAAAGTTCAGAAAGACAAGCTTCAACCACGATTCATGAAGGTTAATTGTAACTTACAAAAACCATGGTTAGGCCGTCAGAGGAGAGAGAAAGAAAGCGAAAGGACAGTTCACTGACCAAAGATACCGCAAGGCTCAAGCGGAACTCACGCCGATCACAATTCAAAATCTTAATCACAGGCTGATGACCCGTTGCGCAGGCAAGGATAATGATAGCGCAGACATGGAGTGCACTTGCGCCGAGCTTGAATGTGCTTGCGTCGAGGTGGCGCATGCTTGCGCTGAGGTTGCGCTGAGGTTGAGCACACTTGCACTGAGGTTGAGTGTGCTTGCGCTGAGGTTGCGCTGAGGTTGCGCTGATGCTGCGCACTGTTGAGTGGAGCTGAGTGTACTTGCGCTGAGGTTGCGTGCATTTGCGCAGACCCCAACTACACTTGAGTAGACCTCAAGAAAATTTTGAGTTGACCTGAGGAACCGGACACACTGTTCAAGTGCGTCAATTTACTGCTCTTACCAAATTAGGTTGTTGGTAATATTGTGCTTGACGTTGTTGTAATGATTGCAGTCACCAGCAGTTAGTTAGGGTCAAAAAAGTACCAAGAACTAGTTAAAATTATCATATTCCTTGCTTAGAACCCGGTTCACTAAAATTTATCTGTCCAATGCCTTGATAGGTAAAAAAAAGTGAACGTTGAACATATTGATGGCACCCCGGACTTTACCGAGACTCGCCGTCACGTCTAAACATGAAATATCTTGGTTTATAAAGCCCGGATGGTCATTATATTTCAAAGCTATCCAATTGCCTGACGGTCTTCAACATCGCCGAACAACGGGATTAGTGGTCCGTCTACCCGGAGCCCGTTGATTTTTTTGCAACACGTGATGTTGTCGCAAAAAAACCAACGGGCTCCGGAATCACCGGCCCGGGTATGTATGTTCCAGATATCGGTCGTCGCGTCCACGCATCCCACTAAGTAATTAGAATCACACTTTCTCAATGTAATCCCACTAAAAGCATGTGGAATCTCACTATTTTGGTTTGTTATCCCTATATCTAAGGTGGAATCCCACTATCTTATCATGGTATTTTAATCCCACTACCACTATTTTCGTCATCACCCCAACAAAATGACGACGAGCACACCATTATCTTTTTCAATGACGTGGGAATACGATAACGAGATGGCCAATGAATTCTCGGCAGGAGGTGGGCCTGAGTCCGAGGCGGTGTTTTGCCATGCGCCATCTCGTTCTGCATGTTCGCTCATGCCGTAGATGTCGTAAATACTCAAAAATTACATACATATATATTATTATTGTTCTCTAGACTCGTGTCTGTGTTGAAATCTACGAGGTGGATCCATTTTACCAGTATATAAATTGGTATTCATTTGTACCCATAGCGCGGACTTACGCGGACTTGCGCAAATTTTGAGTCAGCTTGCGCAGAAACCAAGTTGCGCAAGCTGCGCAGGCACCGCAAGCTGCCTGCGCGAATTTCTATCTGCCCACGCCAGTGGACTTCATTAGCGATATTTTCTTGGATGACCTAACACTGCCAACGGACCATCCGGGTTGCCTTGCACCAGCCCTGGAAGTTTTCGATTGCCAGACGGGCGGAAATTTCTCCGATGCGGCTGTTTTGAGATTCATTAAAGCCAAGCAATCACGGCCAGATATCGCGAAGCTGAAACGGATTTCCATTCGTTTCACCAGGCCAAGAGAGGTCGACTTTTCCTTGGATGAGGATGTCCGTCAATATGTTGCGGATGGTTTAGGTGTTGACATTCGTTATCCAGTTGGGCTGAACCCTAAAGTCCCTTTGTCGTTTACACCGGATGCGGGTGTGCCACTCGCAGATAACCACTACGGATGGCCCACGTCTTCCTCGAACTGGGTAACTTGGCCAATGCAGTGATTTATCAAATCGCAGATTTTAGCTATCAATCGAGAGTCTCCTGCTTGGAGAAATGGAAGGCGCAATGATGCAGAAACGAATCCTCCCCCCCCTTTTATGTAATATAATTCCATATATTTGTACCATTAGATGCATACATCGATTCTTATGGATTGAAACCACCAAGCCTCACCTCTAATTTGTGGACGTTCGCAAAATGTTTATTGTTTATTGTCAGCGGTAGACACTGTGGTTAGTAAAGGAGGTCAGTATGACTACTCTAGAGGCAGTTGAGGTTGACTGCTTCCAGCGCAGTCAATTTGTGCATAACACAGGCAGTCACATTGACTGAGCCAAATGGACGTTTTGGTCAGTCGTGGCTAACTGCTTCGAGGTAGTCATTTAAATACTGGTTAAGGCAGTCATATTACGCTTCTCTAGCGGTAGTCACTAGGTCGAGATTTGGGTAGTCACGCTGCGTGTTGGCAATGTCTGGAATTGTAAAATAAGTAGATACTACATCGGAGTGTACTACTAGCTTCCTGCGCAAGGACCTCACTCTCCAATGAGAGCAAAAAAAAAGTCCTCATGTCGGCTTTTCGAGCGGAATGAAGTCTCCCATTTTTAGCACAAGGTGGAACCAGGGAAACGACGTTACGGAAAAGAATAAATTAGTGGCATCAGACTTAGAGGAATAAGGTCTATCGTACCTTCAAAATTTGTCGTCGTCATCATCATTAGGCGCCCCAAACTCTCAATAATTTCCTTCTTATGACTTACTCCCCCCTTTGTACATATGCTGTCGCATCTCCGCATCTGTATCCGCGTCTATACGTCATTAAATATGCCTATAATTGAGAGATGCACACCGTTTTTTTCTGGTGAAGCGCGGGCGCCACCCCTTGCTGTAATGCCACCGGATTCGTTATGGGTTAATTGTTGTACATGAAGCCTATTTGTCATTGACCGCCATCGTCTATCCTGATCATTTGTTAGCGTAGATTCCAGCCCAGCAGTAAGTTGTGACGACGTACCTTGTACATGAAAAACAAGCCTGATTTTCTCTTCAGGCGTCCCGCAGCCACCCGCTGACTCATATCCTTGGTTCCGTGTCGACCCATCCGTCAACGCATTCTCGCACCCACATACAACGCCACATTTTTCCCACTTGAACACCCATCGCCGCCAGTTTAACCGACTGACCAACCGTGTTTGGAGCATTCGCTCCCAGGAATACACAGGCCCTCGCTGAGAACCCGTCCCTGTGCTTGCTTCTGCTGCTTCGCGTCGGAGTTTTTTTCGTCGTTTATCTGCACGCGCACGAGAATAACCTCAAAATTAACAACGCAGTGCATATAACTACGAGATGAGATGGATGCTACTTACCCCACGCTACAACACTCTTCTCCCACTCTTATTCTTCCCTTGCAAATTCGGCCTTTGCGAGCTCGCCGAGTTGCGCTAGCAGGTCGTCTTGTCGTTTCGTAAGGAGTGCGAGGTGGTCAGGGAAATACTGTCCACTTGATGAGCTTCTGAGATAGATAGTAAGTAGATAGAAAAGGAGGATAAACGAGTCGAATACAAACCGCCATCATAAACTGGGATCAGCATGAGCGAGAGAAAGTCTTCGATGGCGAGTATTGCGAGAGGAGGTATTAGGAAATTCTAGAACTCGATTAAATTGTCAAAAATAGGTTTCAAGGGGTGGATTTCAACAACGTACCATTAGTGGCTAGGGACCACAGCTCCCCATTGTATGACGCAGCTCATCCCATAGATCGGATCTTCGTGCATGGGGTGTGTATATATGGGTCAATCATGACCCGGATTTAACGTTTTCGCTGCAGTTTCTGGTCAGCGATCGGATGGAATGAGAAAAAACTGGGTACTTCTGGGTGTGTTCCGATATTTCGCCCTTTTGCGAGAAAGGTAAGCGCATATATTTTAGAAATTGGGGGCCGAAATGGTACCTCACCTTCTAGGTAACGACCTCAATAGCCGATGTAAGTTTCCCCACCATATAAAGCCCTCATGAAACCAGATAGTCAATAGTTTCACATACGGAGCGCCATAGATTGTACTTACGAGGGTGTCTAACATGAGTCCTATGTGAGGTGCCTTTGGCAGGCCAATCTTGATATGTCTGAAAAGGCGGTGAGATGGCTCCTGGGTACAAGGAGGAGTTAGGGAGGAAGTCTGACGGATACACGCGAAGGAGAGGTGGGAGGAAGAGTTAACGACGAATTGGAAACAGCGTGACGCCCGCGTCAAGTCACATTTATCACGTGATTGGGCCGCGTCTCGATCAACACACGACTTCAAGCCGGTTAATTGTTGCTACCAACCTCCGTCACCACTCGAACATATTGCCCCTCCCCTCCAATGAGGGATGTGGGCATAATATTGAAGTATTTAACAGGGGCAGGAAAATCTGAGGGGGTGTGGAAGACAATGGTGCGTGTTCATCGGCTCGTGTAGTAGACACAAGTTGCACAATTGATTTTCAGCACTACGAGGATCCGTGAAAATGCCAGCTCACAACACTGATTAGTATAAACGCCATGGCGGCCCACGAAAATGATGAATGCATGAGGCCGCCAGCCCACGGACACGACGCGTGGCCCCTTCCCACTCCCCTGCGAATGCTCACTGAGCCAAGCCAAGTGGGTTTGACCACCACGACCACCAGCCCTCAGCATCAGCGCCGATGACCATCGCGAACACGAACCCAAAGACGAGTACCAGTACCAATACAAAACGGGATCACGAACGCGACTGCCGGACCAACACGACAACGAGCAACGAACAAGGGACCTGGTGATATGCCAAACCCCCACTACCGAATTGCAAACCTCGCAATGCCGCATAGCAGTGTCAATTGACACCTGCACTGCTGTTGCGAGGTTTCTTGGTCAGTTTTGGAGACGTCCCAGTGCACGGGTTCGAGTACCCCAAGTATGGGAAAAACCCATACCGTACCTACTACCCGTCGGAAGCCATACCCCCAGGCTAAGCGCGTCAATGAACCGCCACTTCAAGGGGACTGCAGTCAGCGAAGGTCGATGTAGAGGGAGGGATAATTTATTCCCCCTTCAACCCGGGTCCCATTGGGATGAGCAACGACGTTAACCAGGAACCCGGTAAGCAAATCAATGCTTGGGTATGCGTATAAGTAATGTATTCTGATTGCTGACACACTTTCGGATATTTTCAGAGACCGTAGGGCACCAGTGATTCTGCATCGAAGAATTGTAGCAGTCAAACTTGAGTACAGGTGCGGATATTTAGCCATCAGTTTCTGCACAAAGGAGGATCACGCACCTATAAAATTCGCGCTTAATTAGATCGTCTGACCTATGTTCTTCCCTCGGTTCAAGTCTTCGATCTGAGTGAATAACCACCGACTGATGATCTTGGGCTCCCAGGTTTTCGGCGGCTCAATATTCTCTGTTGCTTCTGTTGACTCCACCATCGTGTACCTGATCAACACAATTCAGCGAGAATCATATGATTTGTCGTGCTTACAAGGCTTCGATCTCGTCGCTGTCAATCTACAAGCCCAGTTTCCTCATATTTGCACCTTTTCCGTCGCGGGAAAGAGGTTTTTCTTCGGAAGTTATGAGGACCATCTATTGAAGTATTTGAAGAGTTTGCTAAAGGCCGGGGCAACCTTACTGGCATTTTCAATGATAGGCCTATGAATGCTCAATTAGTTTTCTTGCATACGTAAAAAGGATGTGTGGTCAAATACCTAGATTGCGTGTGCAACTTCGGCCCCAGACGTCCAGTCTGAGAGTGTGTGGTGCGCTTGGGGAATTGCTTTGGGAAGCCGGTGCTTTCGGAAAAGTGAAGATACATTGCGACTTCGTCGAGGTTGGGCTTGGAACCGGTCTTGAAAGGTGTGAATAAATTCTGTTCAGTTTGTCGCTGCTCCTTGGTCACAAGCCAGTGGCAGCCTTTCACTTCCTGGGTCGGGACATTTATCATGGTAAAGATTAGGGAGAAGCAGGGACTGATGTTAGGAAATGTTGAACTGACTACTTCCCTAGGCAGTCATTTCCGGCGAGCAAATTTTGACTGCTTCGTCGGCAGTGATTATTGCATCGGTCCGGGTAGTAATTTGATACTGTCCTTATTTAGACTGCTTAAATCACATTGTGACTGCTTCGCCAGTAAATGTGACCTCCTTTACTAACCACAGTGTAGAGCTGCTGGGCACGACGCGATGGAGACGACAGGTATCTACGTGATTATGTGTACAAATCTAATCGGACAGCTTCTCCTGATTCACCATCAATTCTCCAGTTGAAGCATTCACTTCGAACGAAAGTTTGAGATTTAGTATACTAAGAGGTAGGGATAATTCCATCCTCAATAAACAGTTTAGTGATAAAAAGGAAGGCGATTTACCGATTGCATAACCTTCAAAGCTGGGAACAGTGAAACTGTCAGGAAAAGACTCAGGGAGGCTCGGATGACGAGAGAAAGGGGGGAAAACGGATGAAGATGAGTGACGAGGCCAGGTGCAAGGTACGGTACAAGAGGGTGAGTACCGACTTATATAGGCGGGGCGAGCCCGATCGGGACGTGTACTATGTACGGAAAAGGGAATGTATCTAACAGAAACGCTCTCCCAATGTTATACCTAAGATTCTCGAGTAAGATTTCACCAACCAATCGCCCATGATGCTGCATATTCCCGAGATTGTAGTGCACCCTCAACGATATATTCCGACTCCAGGTTCACTGGAGGAATAGCAAGATTTGTGCCACGTTTCACTCTCCCATAATCTCCACCGCCACAAAACTCGAAGAGAATATACTACAAACACATGTATACGTGGCTGTGAGTAGGTATGCACCATCTCCAGTCGAGGTGTGGGTAGATGTAGATAACATAAGACAAAGTGAGGTCTCAAAGACGCCGAGTTTACTTGTCAGTCCGAGGCATCGGGCGATTGTGTGTGATATTTTATTGCCACGAATATCTGCAGGGTGGCATCTGTGGATATTGCTTAAGCAAGTAAATCGAGTTTCTTCAGTGCGAGGCCCATGGTCCCCGAAATAATTCTGAAGATATCGGAAAGAGAAGAAGACTGTAGAAGTAAACAGCGTAGAACCAAGAAGTACGTGAAAAGAGTTAGGGTCGGTCTTTTCTCGCTCCGTATTGGATCGCCCAAATTCCAGCTTGCTATACCTCGTATAATGTATACTCAATGCTTATCATACGGCGCCATTATCCTTAAATCCACTGGAAGGGAAAGGTGTCTCACACGCCTGGGAGATTCGATCGAGTACTTGACGACACAACTGGAGAGACCATGGTCGAGATAGGGACTCGTTTTCAGTGGCATATAAGTAGTACCGCATACCTGCATATTTATAATTTTGGTTAAAGCATCCAGGGTTCTATCTTCCTTAAAGATGACCCAGACTTTAAAACTGAGATATGCTTCCTCAATCTCTGGTACTGTTGGCCTTACCGCGGCGCTGTTATGCAACGACGTCCACATTGTAATTTTCCACGTATGTCCTTCTCATCTTGCCGTTGCATCGGCCTGCGATTCGTAATATATATTCTCATATGCGCCGCTGAAAATATAATACCACCACTGATAACCAAGAATTGATAATGACTTCGACCCCCTGCCCATGCAGATAGAAGCGGATGATCGCAGAGTCATCGAAACTGAGGTATTCGAAGTTCTTGTGCTTAGCGAAAGAACTATTGCATCCAAAAAGGTGGTGATGGATTGTCAGAACCGGTGACCGTGTATCATCCTCCAATGCAATCCGACCTTCGGCTGCTGGAGTAAGTGTTCCCAATACTTGTAATTATAAGCTAACTCGAAGAGACTTCGATTAATGTGGACACAAAGTATCCTTCAAGTTACCGACCATCTACTTCGCTGACATCAGCTAAACTGGGCTTTCGACCTGAATTGAAAAACTTCGTCGGCCGCCGACAGATTGTCCTTATTTGTCCTTCGCTTCTAATTCCGAGCTTAAATAAGCCTGACGTTAGGTCCGGAATCCAAATAGGAGACTGCAGCGTTCCAACAGCGCAGACTAACCATTCGTGGTTACTCTTGGAACAAGGAACGTGCAGTGCCTTACGGCAAACGCTGTCATGGTGATGCCTTGAAAGTGATAATTCGGACAAATAAATCGTTCAACATTTGATACATAGTTCGAGACTGATCAGGACTAGATATAGATTGCAGCTATCCACAAAATGCTAGCTCGTTTTGGATTTGGTGTGTGCGCCAGTGTTAGGGCGCCATGGCGCCCAGCCTAGCACTTCTCTTCCCTGGCACCACAGCTCCACGTCGCGTTGGATGCGACTGCACGTTAAATTAGCTGTGGAATTGCCCAAACGGTGTATTTTTACCAAACTAGGGTAGGCCCACACGCAATTTTTTTGAAAGCGGTTTAGCATTTTGCCGATAGTTGTAAATGCCCTATCAATAATTTTCTTATCTTAAATCCAGAAATATCTCGCGTACGATAATTAAACCAAGCACCCATTACGGCACCCACTTTACCAACATGTTTATGCGGAACTATCCCGAACGTATCACGGCGAAAAGGGTTTTGGCTGAAAAAAGTATGGCAATACTTGACGAGATAGCAGGAAAGCGGCGATATCGTGGAGCTAACGCTACAATTTGAGCAACGACGGCGGCAATGACGGCTGGAGTTAATCCGCGCGATACATATTTCGGTGTCTATCGCTTGCTCCAATTTCTGTTTTTGACACTCCGTTGTTTACATCTAATCACTCCCGCGCGTTATGTATCCATGTTACATGATTATTTTTAAAGGAAACCAAATGGAAATCCCGGATAAAATAGCTGCGGAGCGGACACATCGCTTAGATAATGCTACAATGCGAACGGGGAAGGTGGTTAACATTGGTAGAGGGAACGACGGCGAATTAAAGCTCGGCGCCTGTGGCGCTGCTGTAAATTTTAAGCTGCGGTTACGCATCAATTACAATAATAGTTACGGTTGTTGTGAAAAGCCTCCGGCCTTGAACACCGGTGGCGCTGATGGCGATGTTGCGGGGCTAATGTGTGTGTTCCTTCTGTGGGGTGGGGGAAAATATTTTGAACTTATTTTCTTAATGAAACCTGCCTTTCGGGAATCCGGGCGCCGTGAACTACATCTTGAAGTATTTAACACAGAGAAAACGAGTCGTGGCGGCAGCGAAGCAGTGTTGCCCGCGTTAATGTATACCTCCCCTTCTTACTCTCCCTGGGCCAATACTGTAGTGTTTCGACCGATCGTTCGTGTAACGGGTAACAATTGGTCACAAACGAACAATAGCGACAAATGTAACGTGTAACGCCAACAGATGAACATGTTACAAAACAAGTTTTTTGAGCCGCGAAAATAGCCAATTTTTCCACCTGCAGTGCTGGGCTACGTACAACTAACTATTCACACTCCTCCCAATCCCAATCCAACCCTCCAAAAGGCTTACTGGGCTTCTTTTTCCGTTGACCGCGTCCAGAAATGGTTTGGTTCGGAACAGTGAATTGCGTTAACGCACAAAAATTTCCTTTCCATGCATGACAACGCATGTAACGTATCGGTATCTTTTACATACCTCACACATTCCCTATCTTATCTTATCCATCCGTATGTAGCTTATTCCCCCTGATTCCCTAGCTACATGATACCCACCGTATTCGAACCAACTCGTACCACGTTCCTTACTGTTGACTTACTCGTTGATTAGTTACTTAGTTGATTAGATCCTTGCCTGGAGTATATAAGCGCTACCGCAGTATCTAGTCTTTAGTGAATTCTAAACAGTTGACCCCCGTCATCTTGAGTTCCTCTTTGTGTCAGTACCACCATCGTCGTCACTACCCGTCACGACGGTCACTACCGCCACATCTTTTTGACGCTACCAACAACAACAACCACAACTCGTCTACCTAGCCGACTGCTCTCGCACTCCCTAGCTTAGGCCAAAAACTCTCGCTTTTTTAAATCTCATCTCGCTGCTCGTCGTTCGGGACCCTCTGGTTTGATCACCCGGATCTACCAACTGCAAGCAGCTCATACCCTTTCTGTTAAGTTCTCAATTTTATCGAAATGTCTCTAAATATTACTACTTCTAGGAAATACGATTTGCGTACTCGCAAGCCCTTTGGAATGGGCCTGAGCCAGACGCAATTCCGCGTTATCTCGGCCTCGGTGAACGACTCACCTCGCAGGCCCGCCTCAGACGGCGAACAGGAAGTCGGTGGCGTAATAGCCTCCGACTCCGAGGGACCTCGTCGTTCATACAGCGACGTGGCCGCCTCGAGACCCCCGTCCCCTACCATGCGTACGGTGGATGAGACCCCCATCCCTCCTGGCCGGAACCCCGGTTTGAACAGAAGGGTTGGAGAGATTGATGATGAGCGCGCCAGTACGGCGGCTCCCATTCCTGTTGAGAGTCCCATCGTGGACACGAGTGAGTCCGATGAGGACGAACGCCCATGGACTACAGTGAAGCATAGACGTATGCGTAGTTCTAAAAACAATAAGAAATTAAACAATTCTATTGACATTACCCGAAATCTGACTGCTGAAGTTCAATCAGCAGTTCAACAGGCTGAGCAGGTGTTAGAGTTGAAGAATGAAGGGAGGGGGACACCTAAGACACCTAAGGGGGAACACAAACACCTAATGACCACAGCAGAAGTACGGAGTACGACGGTGAGTTGAATTGTTGTCAAACTACCGAAATTGTACAGACAAACACGTGAGCTACAAATCACGTGACCAAATCTAACACTCCCACCAGCGAACGTGTGAAGCTCCCACCTAATCTAAACATTCCAAAACTCCCACCCAATCAAACACCTTCACATAAGACGCGGGCCACCACTCATATCTGAATCATAGTATTCATAGTCATCTTGAACCACAAGTGCAAAACTGGCCTTCTCCTGAGATGATGATGATGGTGGTGGTGCTCGGGAAGTGAGGATCCAATCTTTGATGGATTGTGGCATGTTATACATGCATCGAGCGGCGATATGACCGGGACGACCACAGCGATGACAAACTCCATCGCGATCCGTATCGCACCAACGCGAACCTCTATCATCAACTTGGCTGACTTTTTTTGAGCGATCAACACGGGCAGCAGCAAGAACCTCTTCAACAGGTTCATTTTTGATGATGACATCGTCAGATGCTGAAGAGGCTGTAAGAATAGCCTTAACATCTTCAAGCTTTGGCTCAGACTTTTGGGAGAGGATGGTGATGCGAACAGGATGATAGGAGGAATCGAGCCGCATGAGAAGGACATCCATGACTTCTGTGTCGGTGATGGTACATCCAAGCGAAACAAGCTTGCTTTTCGCAGCCAACACGGATTGGACATAATGGGAAATGGGTTGACTGGGGTCATGGGTGACATCGTAAAACTCCTTCCGAGCGACCATCCTAGCACCAAGAGTTGAGCGCTGGAAATGCTCCTTGAGTTTGGTCCAAGCAGCTGATGCAGTCTCTTCATCCTCTACCAA
>Ga0307513_10008596_pt1 | contig 13027 bp, 15 predicted proteins | sample 15_EM_MG_FD_202174 | JGI IMG/M metagenome (GOLD analysis project Ga0307513, IMG submission 202174) | Populus trichocarpa ectomycorrhiza microbial communities from riparian zone in the Pacific Northwest, United States - 15_EM | ecosystem: Host-associated > Plants > Roots > Unclassified | place...
GCTTCGAAATTGTGGTTTCCATCATCATGGATATCGTTCTGCCGTCGGTTCCGGGCTTTTCCAGGCATAAAATGCTTCCTTGCATGATCCTGATGGCGCCATTGTCGGCAATCCAGCTATTATGTTGCTTGCTGCGGTAGCGACGAATTGCTGGATATCCTTCTACGTCGCGCCGCTGGTCCTCCCGTGGCGGATAAAGTCGCCCATCGCTCTCCCATGCGGCAGGGTTGAAAGGAATGGCGGTACATTCGTCCTCGACTTCGTTGAGAACGACGCCGATCTGCGCCAGCGCCGCGTCGGCCGTGGAGCAGGCAGGCGCCGCCGCAAGCCGGTGCAGAAAAAGAGCGGTGCGTTCCTTGCGGTCCATATAACCCTGTTGTCATATGACTCGTATATCATATTTAGTTTGCTGGCAAATGAACGGGATCGGGTACCTGCCGCCAAACCTCGCGCCACTCAGATCCTTTAATCCTATGAACCGCGTGACGGCGCGGCCCTTTGCTGCTTTGAAGCCGTGCTGCGGGTTCGCCACCGAACTTGGTTCGGGATGACGGAAATGGGGGAAATCGCGGCGAGAACGCCTTATCTTGGCGCCTATGGGGCCACCAGTTTCCGCCAAGGGGGCCGGCGGCACGCCGCTGACGAACGCTCCCGCGCCTTCCTTCACCCGATCGCCCCGCACTTTTGCCCCCGTTGCCCTTGCGCGGCACCAAGACATTGATTTAGCTGGTCGGGACGGGACGCCGCGTGAGGGCGGCGCCACGCCATCGACACTCTTCGGCAGGACGAGCAGGATGCCCCAGGCCCAGCTTCGCGCACAGAACGTCACGCTGACCGGAACGCTGCCGCTCGATCGGCCCCATCCCGATCGCCCGCACCGTCTCTATTTCGCACTGACCAATCACTGCAATCGCGCCTGCCCCTGGTGCAGCACCTGCTCGACGCCCAGCCGCGGCACCTGGCTGACGCTCGACGCCTATCGGGCCTGTTTTCCCGAATCCGGCGCGTTCGAGGTGCAGCTCGAGGGCGGCGAACCGACGACGCATTCCGATTTCCTCGCCTTCGTCGGGAGCGCGCGCAGCCATCCGCGCTGTTCGCGCGTCATCGTCGTGACCAACGGCGTGCTGGTGCCGCGCGACGCGGTGGCGCTGCGGTCGTGGCTGGAGCAGCTCGGCGCGCCACTGACGCTCAAGCTCTCGATCAACCATCATCTGCTGGCGCGGGATGCCGGCCTGCTCGATCTCGCGGGCGCGTTGCGCGATGCCATCGCTGCGCTGGGCGGCGATCGCGCGCTGGTGCTCAACGTCCGGCTGCGCAAGGGCCGCGCGAATGACGACCGGTCCGTCGTCGATGCGGTCGCGGCGGCCGGCCTGACCGGCTTCGCCAACATCTTCTTCCTCCAGCGCTACGGCTTCGGCGATCGCTACCCCGACTGGGAGGAACCGTTCATCGTCGGCGAGAATTTCTCGCTGATCAATCCGGACGGAACGCTGTTCGCGGGCGACCTGGTCGGACGCTCCGAAGCCATGCGGCAGCTGGACTGACCACGCGATGGCGACCCCGGCACATCTGGCCGATCGGCCGTTCGTCGAGAGCTGGCGGCGGCGCAAGAGCGCGGCGTTCGACCTGCAGGACAACAGCACGGCGCGCGGCACCACGCGGTTCGATCTGTGGGGCACGCCGGTCGAGGTCTATGGCAACGCCAATTTCTCGATCTACAGTGCGCAGACGTGCAACGCGAAATGCCGGTTCTGCGTGGAGGAGCTGCGCCCGGCATCGCGCGGACGGCAGCTCGAGGCGCAGAAGATCGTGGAGGCGGACGATGGCCGCTATTTCGCGGCGCTCGAAGCGACGCTCGATGCGCTCGGGCCGCTCCGGCCGACGATCAGCATCACCGGCGGCGAACCGAGCATCGATCCGCGGCTGCCGGCGATCCTGACTTTGTGCGCGCGCTACGCCTCGCCGCGGCGCTCGCTGACCACCAACGGCTCGGGCCTGATGCAGGTCCGCGACGGGCGCCGGGTGATCGACCAGATCGTCGACGCCGGCATCGATCATCTCAACATCAGCCGCGCGCATGTCGACCATGACGCCAATGCCCGCCTGATGGTGTTCCGCGAGGGGCTGGACCTCGCCCAGCTGCGCGAGGTCGTCGCGACCGCGCGCGCCGGCGGCGTGCGTGTACGCCTCTCCTGCGTCCTGATCGCCGGCGCGGTGGAGTCGCTCGACGACATGCGCGCCTATCTCGCATTCGCCCGCTCGATCGGCGTCGATAACGTGATCTTCCGGCAATTGATGAAGCCCGATGACGAGAACATGCTCCACAATTTCGTCATTGCCTTCTCGCGCCGGCGCGGCGTTCGCCTCGAAGCGCTGCTCGATGCGCTCGGTGCGAGCACCGACTTCGTGTTCCAGCGGCAGATCGTCGGCTGTTATTACTATGTCGAGGTGTGGAAGCATGGCGACATCGACGTCGTGTTCGAGGAAGCCGATCTCGCCCAGCTCGAACGCACCAAGCAGACGATGCCCGGCGTGATCCACGAACTGATCTTCCACCCGAACGCCCGGCTGGCATCGACGTGGCAGCCGTGGGACGGCGTGTTGGGCCCGCCCCCCGCGGACGCCGGCGCGCGATGATCGCGCAATTGCCGCCGGTGCCGCATGTCGGCTGCAACCTGCTGTTCCTCGCCGAAATCCTGTCCGCTTTGGCCGATGCCGGCATCGCCGCGCCGGTCCTGTTCCGTGCGAGCGAGATGGACAAGCTCGACCGGATTCTCGCGCACGGCACCGATCGCGCCGGCCATCCGGGCGCGCGGCTGTGGACCAGCGAGAGCGTGCCGGGAATCGCGCTGCCGCACGAAGATGTCATCCTGGCCACGACCGAAGACGATATCCGCCGCGGCGAGCGCGAGCCCGGTTTCTCGACCTCGTTCAAGAAGTTCGGGCTGTTCGGCGCGCCGCTGCTGCTCGTCTACGATGCGCGCGCGCTCGAACATCTGCACGAGAAGCATTACCGGTTCCGCGCGCCGGCCTGCAAAGGCGAGGCCCTTCTGGCGACGATGAAAGTCGATCTTCAGGGTGAGATCCCCGGCTGGTTCCCGGCGGAGGACGGTGTTTGCTATCGGCGCCTCGTCGGCGAGGCGCTGGATCGCCGGCCGGCCCCGGCGCGAATCGTCGAGGTCGGCTGCTGGGCGGGACGGTCGACGGCGTGGATCGCGCGCCTGTGTGCCGCACGCGGTGCCCAGCTGGTCGCGGTCGACCATCATCGCGGATCGAGCGACGCGTATGACGCGCGCTATCGCGCGCTGCTGTCGAGCCAGGACGTCCCCGCGCTGTTCCGGCAGCGGATGGCGGCACTCGGCGCCGATGTTCGGCTGCTGGAGGCGGAATCGACGGCGGCGGCACAGTCATTCGCGCCGGCGAGCCTCGATCTTGTCTTTCTCGACGCCTCGCACGACCAGCACGCGGTGGCGTCCGACCTCGACGCCTGGTGGCCGCGGATCGCCGAAGGCGGCGTGCTGGCGGGTCACGATCATGGCGCGAAGCACCCGGGCGTGATCGCCGCGGTCGACGATTTCGCCGCGGCACGGGGCCTGGCGTGCGGCCGAGGCGGGCGATCGATCTGGTGGCTGCGGCGGTGAGCCCGGGCGCGGCGCCCGAGCTCTACGTCGTGACCGGCGCCTCGGGCGTGGGCAAGACGACGACTTTGCGCTGGCTGCGCGATCATGGCGGCATCCGCTTCCACGGCGAGGCGCACACGGGGATGGTCCGGTCGCTCGGCGCGCGCACGCATGGCCATCCGCCCGACGAATATTTTCGCAGGATCGACGATCCCGGCCATTTCTGCCCTTTATGTCGGGGGCGGGAATTCCGCGAGATGGTCGTCGCGGCGCAGAAGGCGCTCGAAGCCGGAGCGGCCACGGGCGATTTCGTCGATCGCGGGATCCTCGACCCGATCGAATTCTTCCTCCGGCACAGCGGCGCGCCCGACACCGCGATTCCCGACGGCGACTGGCAGCCCGTCGGCCGTTATCGCATTGTCTTCCTGTTCGAGGTGATGCCCGGGCTGCAGCGGCCGAAATGGGGCCGATCGGCCGAGGAGCGGATCGCCGAGGCGCTGATGATCGAGCAGCGGCTGGCGCGGATCTATGCGTCGCGCGGCCATGACGTGGTCCGGGTCCCGCCGGGCGAGGTGGCCTGGCGCGCGTCGTTCGTCGCGTCCAGTGTGGCTGGCCGATCGGCATAGGGCGCCGTGGCGCCTGCAACGCTCGGCCCGGGGCCTGAAATATGGGCCGAACCCCCTGACTGCACCGAGGAGATTGGATTCAGAAGTATGTGATAATATGTTATGTTCATACTGATCAATGGCCAGACTGGCGAGGCACCATGTCGAATGTCGAGCGGATGACGATCGTTTTTCCCGAACCGATGGCAACGAAGATTCGCGCAGCCGTCGCGGCGGGCGAATATGCGTCGACCAGTGAAGTCGTACGTGAAGCGGTCCGTCTGTGGAGCGGGCAACGACGACTGCGCGAGGAGGAAATCGAGGCGCTGCGTCGGGCCTGGGACGAGGGCAAGGCTAGCGGCAGCGCCGGCGCACTCGACATGGCTGCATTGATCCGCGAAGCCAAAGACGAAAAGGCCGCAGCCGTTCGCCGCGATGGCTGAAATCTTCATTTCGCGGCGGGCGCGCGATGATTTCAAGCGAATCTGGCGCTAAATCGCGCTCGACAACGAAGCGGCTGCCGACCGATTGCTGCTTGCGCTGGAGTCGAAGATCGAGCGGCTCGCGGTGTTTCCTGAAATCGGACGTTCAAGGGACGATATGCGATCTGGCGCACGCGCACTGGTCCATGGCGCCTATCTGATACTCTATGACTATGACGCGGCGAGCGACATCGTCGAGATCGTCACGGTCGTCGAAAGCATGCGCGATCTCGAACGGCTCTTTTGAAGCAGTCAGGTGATTGCCATCGCCCGCCTGACGCATCATCGTCTCGAATTGCCATCCGGCGAAAGCGCCAGGGAGCATATGATGGACACCGGACATCTTCTCACGATCGCCCGCCAGCTGATCGACGACCTGACTTTCTGCTTCGCGATCACCGCCGGCGATACGGGCGACAGCAGCGCCCGCATCGTCCAGCCGCGCAAGCTCCAGGACGACTGGACCGTCGACTTCCTGACCAATCGGCGCTGCCGCAAGGTCCGCGAAATCGAAGCCTCCGGCCGGATGACGCTGGCGTGGCAGCACGAAGCCGACCGCAGCTATGTTACGCTGACCGGCCGCGCCGTCATCGTCGAGGACGTCGACCTCAAGCGTTCGATCTGGAGCCCGGCCGCCGATCGCTGGAACCCCGGCGGCCCCGAAGACCCCGACGTCGTCTTCGCGCGGCTGGCTACCGAACGGATCGAGCTGTGGAGCGCGGTCCGCGACGTGATGCCGCCACCGATGGGCTACAGCGCCGCCGTGCTCATCCGCGACGGCGCCGGCTGGCGCTACGAGGCGACCTGAAGCTCCACGCCGCGTTGCCGTGGGGGCAACGCGAACGACCTGACGCCAGTCCCGCCTAACCGATCGCCCGCCGCAGTGCGTCGTTGATCCGCGACTGCCAGCCCGGCCCGGTCGCCTTGAACTTGCCGATGATGTCGCGATCGATCCGCAGCGTGACCTGCTGTTTGGTCGTCTCTGCGCTCGAGCCCCGCGGACGACCGCGCCGCGCCGACGTCATAGGGAAAGCTGAGGCGAGTGCTGGCGGCATTGCTTCCGGACCCTTCGCCGCAGCGAAGTCGGCTTCCGTCCATTCCGGGTTTTCAGGATCTGAGATCATAGCGCTTCCTTTCCATCCGGTTCGCCTTGCGAAGGCTGATCGCCCGCACGACTCCGTCCCGCAGCGTGACCACGGCGCAATGCGCCGCATCATCCAGCATGCCGTATAGTCGAAACCGCTGCTCGCCATCCTCTTTGGGTCGTCTCGATGACGGCCAGCACATCGAGATCGGCAGCGCGAGCAAGCGAGACGCCATGCATTTCGACGTTTGCAGCGTCTTTTGCAGGATCGAATGCGATATCCATATATTAATCGTAGTTACATCAAATGGCAACGCAAGAGCGTTCGCGACGATCAACGTCCCACAACCGGCAACACCAACTCGAACGCCGCCCCGGCCCCGGAATCCACCACATCGATCCGCCCCCGCACCGCCTCCACCAGCGACCGCGCGATCGGCAGGCCCAGACCCGTCCCGCCGCTTTCGCGCCGCCCGGTGAAGAAAGGTTCGAAGATCCGCAGCCGGTCCGCCGCGGCGATGCCGGGGCCGTCATCCTCGATGTGAAGGTGCAACCTATCTCCCTCGAAGTGCACCGCGATCCGCGCCTGTCGCGCGCCCGCCTGCCGGCTGTTCTCGACGAGGCTGGTCAAGATCGCCGACAGCGACCCCTCGGGCATCGCCACCGCCGGCACCCACTCGGGCGCATCGATCGTCACCGCGAACCGGGTGCTGCCATAGCCGTCGGCGATCCGGTGCAGCACCGCCAGCAGGTCCGCCGCCGCATCGGCGTCGGGCCGCGCCATGTCGGCGCGGGCGAGATCCAGCAGCCGCGAGACCAGCAGCGACAGCCGCTGCGCGTCGGCCGATGCATTGGCGAGGAAGCGCCGGCGATCGTCCTCATTCATGTCGCCGAGATGGTCCTGCAGCAATTCGATCGCGCCGGCGATGCCGGCCAGCGGCGTCTTGAACTCGTGGCTGACGGCGTGCGCGAAGTCGCGCAGATAGCGCGATCGCCGCTCGATCGCCGCCGCCATCTCGGCGAAATCGGCATAGAGCGCGCGGATCTCGATCGCGGCGGTCTGCGGTACGTCGGGGATCGTGCCGCCGCCCTTGGCCACCTCGCGCGTCGCCGCGCCCAGCGCCTCGATCGGCCTGGCGATCGCGCGCGACAGGATCGCGGCGATGCCGATCAGCACGAGCAGGATCAGCACCACCCCCAGCGCGATCTTGCCGCGATCCTGGTAGAGGCCGACGAACAGCCCGCGCGGACTGCGCGACAGCAGCAGCGCGCCGACGACCCGGCCGTTGACAATGATGGGCCGCGCATGGTGGACGCGGATGCCCGCGGCGCGGCTGAACAGTTCGAGGAAATAGCGCGCCTCATAGTCGTTGTCGGCGCGCAGCAGGGTCATCGTCCGGCCCGCGAGCGCCGCCCGAACCTCGGGCAGGTCGGCCAGCCGCACGCCGCGATCGGTCGCGCCGGCGATCACGCCCTGGCGGTCGAGCAGCCGGATCGAGGCGAGCGTCGACCGGCTTGTTGCGGCGATCACCGGCGCGACCAGATCCGCGCCGGCCACCGCTTCGGCCAGCGGCGCAGTAACGGGGCGCCGTTCCGGCCGGTCGGGCAGCACCGGTGAGGTGCGCAGGTCGATTGTCAGCGGCTCGAGCCGGTAATAGTCGCCGGGCCGCGAATCGCCATAATAGGCCGGCGACCCCAGACCGCGGACGGCGCGGCGATCGGCCGGCGGCGCGGGTGGGGGCGCCGCGACCGGTTCGGGCCGCGCCCCCGGCCAGCGGCTCGCCGCGGCGGCACTGACCGCGACGCCCTGCGCGATCAGCTCGGCCTCGGTCTGCCTCACCAGCGTGTTCTCATAGACCCGCAGGAACACCGCGCCCACGCCCGGCAGCGCCGCCGCGAACACCAGCACCGACAGCAGGATCACGCGCAGCCTGAGCGCCGGCCAGCGCGCCTTGATCCAGTCTTTCGCCGCCCGGATCAAGGTTCGGCGCCGGTGCAGGCCCCGATCCGATAGCCGATGCCGGCGCGGGTCTCGATCACGTCATGGCCGCCGGCGCGCGCGAATTTGCCGCGCAGGTTGCGGACATGGCTGTCGATCGTCCGGTCGGTGATCGCGAAGCCGGGGCCGTGCAGCCGGTCGATGATCGCGTCGCGGCCGAAGATCTTCGACGGCATCGCCGCCAAGGTCCGCAGCAGCGCGAACTCGGTCACGGTCAGCGGCACCTCGGCGCCCGCCCAGTCGGCGCGCCAGCCCTCCGGATCGAGCGTCAGCCGGCCATGACGGATCGTACCCGCCAAGCTCTCCACCGCCGGCGGCCGCGGCGACGTCCGCCGCAGGATCGCCATCACCCGCGCCACCACCTCGCGCGGACTGAACGGCTTGACGACATAATCGTCGGCGCCCAGCTCGATCCCCAGCACGCGATCGATCTCGTCGTCGCGCGACGACAGGAACAGGATCGGGATCTCACCCGCCGCGCGCAGCCGCCGGCACACTTCCAGCCCGTCCATCCGCGGCATGTTGATGTCGAGCACCACCAGGTCGGGCGCGTGCGCCGCGACCTGCGCCAGCGCCGCCTCGCCATCCTCGGCCTCGCAGGTCTCCAGCCCGGCCTTGGCGAGCGCGAAGGCGAGCAACTGGCGGATGTGCGGATCGTCGTCGGCGATGAGAATCGTGCGCGGCATGGGACATAGAATCATCGCCCGCCATCCCGCGTCAACTCCGGCAGCGGCCGGGGCGCAATGTTTGGCGTCTTGGCGGGCGTTTTCGCCGGTGCCGGTGCCACCGGTGCGGCCGGCACCGGCACCGGCACCGGATCCGGCGGCGGGATCATGCCGCCGCAATAGCGCCAGTTGGCGGGCTTCGGCAGCGCCGGCTTCGGCCCCAGCATCGCCCGCGCCAGTGCGAGCCGGCGCGCGCCGCGCCAGGTCCAACTGTGCCAGTCGCGTTGCCGTTCGGTCAGGTCCTTCATGCTCTCGTGCCGCAGCGCCGTCACGCGGTCGCGCATGTCGGCATTCTCGATCCGCGGTTCGAGTTCGATCAGCGGCAGCAGCGCCGACGCGCCCAGCCGGTCGAGATAGCAGAGGTCGATCTCCGCCCCCGCGCCGCCGACCTCGCGGGCATGGCGGATGTTCCACTGCGCCGCGACCGCGCCGAGATCGACAAAGCAGGCCGCGGTCAGCAGCGCGGTCGCCGCCGCCATATTGAAGTTGACCAGCCACGCGCCGCTCTTGCCGGCCAGGATCCGCCAGCAGATCAGGGCCAGGCCGATGCCGACCAGCACCATCCACGCCAGCGCGGCGATGCGGAGCTCGGTCAGCGAATAGACCTCGACATAGTCGATCGTGCGCAGCATCGATGAGGCGACCAGCAGCAGGTTCTGCGCCACCCACAGCACCAGCAGCGTCCGTGCCCACGGATGCGCCGCCGTCGCCGATCCGGGCCGCAGCATCCACAGCGCCAGCGCGCCGGCGATCAGCGCGGTCGCGATCAGCGCATAGGCACCGCGATGGGCGTATTCGGCTAGCGTCACGCCGGCGGGCAGCGGCGCGGCGCTCCACAGGAAGGCGATGTCGAGCCCGTTCTGCACCGCGAAGATCGCGTTGAACGTGGCGAGCGCGATCAGCACCGAGGCGAGCGGGACGGTCGGCAGCGGCGCGGCGGCGGTGCTACCACCTGGCAGGGTGCGCGACGTGCCCGCCCACGGTCTCAATGCTGGCCACACTGCCAGCAACACCAGCCCCCAGAAGATGAAACGCAGCGGCCCAGGCAAGCTGGCGCGCTCGAACGCCTGCGAGATGACGGGATTGGCGAAGGCGAACAGGCCGACGAACAGCTGGCCGCCGATCACCGGCAACGCCAGCGTGGCGGCCGCGTTGCCGAGATGGAGGCGGCCCGGCCGGCGCTTGACCCGCGAGAGGTGCCACGCATCCATCAGCGGCCGGAACGGTCCGATACAGGCGTGGACGATCAGCGGCAGCACCCAGCCCAGCGCATTGCCGAACCGCCGCCGCGGCAGCAGCGCGGCCAGCGTCACCGCCGTCCACAGCAAAGCGAAGGCGAGCAGGCTGGGATCGTCGAACAGCGCGAACGCATAGACCAGGGCCATCGCCAGCGCCGCCAGCGCGCCGATGCTGCGCCACCCGCTCCGCCGCGTCGCCGCGACCGCGATCGTCCACCCGGCCGCGAACAGCCCGATCGTCGCGCCGGGCACGACGTCGAACGGAAACAGGACTTCGGCGAAGGCGATCAGCAGCAGCGCGGCGGCCACCTTGAACAGGAAGCTGAACCGGGATGGATTCGAGAGCAGGGGCATGGCGGTCTCCAGATGATGGAGACTTGGCTAGGGCGCCTGCATGGAGACCGGCCGGTCGCTCCGGTGCGGGTTCGATGAGGTCGCCGTGCAGAAGATGTGCAGGCCGCGTCGTCAGTCGGCGTCGCGTGCGTCGAACGCCTGACGGGCGGCGTCGATCTCGGCGCGGTGATCGGTCGCCCATGTTCCGAGCGCAATCACCGGTTCGCACAGCGACCGGCCGAGTTCGGTCAGTGCATAGTCGACGCGCGGCGGCACGGTCGGAAACACCGTCCGCGTCACCAGCCCGTCGCGTTCCAGCCCGCGCAAAGTCAGCGTCAGCATCCGCTGCGAGATGCCGTCGATCATCCGCTTGAGCGCGTTGAAGCGGCATGGCCCCTCCGCCAGGATCATGACGATCAGCACGCTCCATTTGTCGCCGATCCGCGCGAGGATCGGCGCGATGCTGCGGCAGTCATGATGCTGCGTTCCAGCGTCGCCGGCGGTTACAACGATGTGCCCGGGTAACAGGATTGTGCCTCCTTGCGCGCGATCCGGGCAGTCACATATCCAGCCTCGGTTACCATTCCATACCGGGAAACGCGCAATATGAAACTCCTCCATATCGATTCCAGCATCCTCGGCGACATGTCGGTCAGCCGCCAGCTGTCGGCCGCCACCGTCGGCCGGCTGCGCGCTGCCGATCCGTCGCTCGAGCTCGTCTATCGCGACCTCGCCGCCAGCCCGCTCGGCCATCTGACCCTGGTCGCGATGCCCAGCGACGCCGCCGAATCGGGCAGCGACGGCGCGGCCAGCCAGGCGGTGCTCGACGAATTCCTCGGCGCCGACATCGTCGTCGTCGGTGCGCCGATGTATAATTTCACGATTCCCAGCCAGCTCAAGGCATGGCTCGATCGCATCCTGATCGCCGGCAAGACCTTCAGCTACGGTGCCGAGGGTCCGCAGGGCCTGGCGGGCGGCAAGCGCGTGATCCTGGTGTTGTCGCGCGGCGGTCTCTACGGCGCCGGCACGCCCGCGGCGGTGCTCGAGCATCTCGAAACCTATCTGCGCGGCGTGTTCGGCTTCATCGGTATCGTCCCCGAAGTCGTGATCGCCGAAGGCGTGCAGATGGGGCCGGAGGCGCGCTCGGCCGCGGTCGATGGCGCGCTCGATTCGGTCGCCGCGCTGAAGGCGGCCTGATCGCGTCGACGCCCTCTCACGCGATCCGCGCGAGAGGGCGTGTCCGCATGCGGCCTCAATACCGCGCTCTTTGGCTAGGTTGATCGATCGCCCGGAAAGGACGAACGCTCGTCGTCGGGGAGATCGACGATGGCGCAGTCGAATACATTCGATCCGGTGGCGGCCTGGCAGCAGCTGGTCGGCCAGTGGGAACGGCAGATCAACGATGCGGCCGCCGGCTTCAGCGGCACCGAGGAATTCGCCGGGACGATGAACCAGGCCGCGAAGCTGTCGTTCGCCGCGCGCAAGGCGCTCGACGAGACGATGGAGCGGATGGCGCAGTCGATGCAGATCGCCACGCACACCCAGATGACGTCGGTGCTCGAACGGCTCGATCGCATCGAGGAACATCTCCTGACGATCGCCGCGGCGTTGTCGCCCGCGGACCGGCAGGCCGCCGCCGCGCGCGAGCCGAAAAGGACGCGGCGCCCCGCGCCGGACGGCGACGCGTGAGCGCGACCGTCGAGACGCTCGATCCCGCGGCGCTCGCGACGCGCGTGCGAACCGAGGTCGACCGCGCGATCAAGCGCAACATCAAGGGACTCGACTTCCTCACCGCACCGCGTGCCCGCGTCGGCGCGATGCCCAGCGACCAGCTGCTCCGGCGCGGCACGCTGTCGCTCCACCGCTATCGCCCGGTCGTCGACGAGGTTTATCGGCGCCCGCTGCTGATCGTCTCGCCGCCCAGCAACAAGGGCTACATCTTCGATCTCGCCAGCGGCCAGAGCTTCATCGAGTTCATGTTGCTGCGCGGCTACGACATCTTCCTGCTCGACTGGATGCCGCCGCGCGCCGACGAGGCGCATCTCGCGCTCGAGGATTATCTGCTCGATTTCATTCCCACCTGCGTCGCCAAGGTGCGCGAGCTGAGCGGCGAACCCGATCTGACGCTGTCGGGCTATTGCATGGGCGGCACGCTGGCCGTGATGTATGCGGCGATCGACGACACCCAAGCCGTCGCGAACCTGCTGTGCTTCACCACGCCGGTCGATTTCGCACCGATGCGGCTGTTCCGGACCTGGGCCGATGCGGGTCATTTCGACGTCGACCGGCTGGTCGATTCGCTCGGCAACGTGCCGCCCGAACTGGTGCTCGGCGCATTCGATCTGATGCGCCCCGCCAATCGCACGGCGGGCATGCTCAATCTCTGGACCAATATGTGGAACGACGATTTCGTCCGCTCCTATCGCATGTTCGATCGCTGGGCGGCCGAGACGCTGCCGATGCCGGGCGGCTATTTCCGCCAGCTCGTCAAGCAATTGCTGTGGGACAATGCGCTGGTCGAGGACCGGATGGAGGTCGGCGGCCGGCCGGTCCGGCTCGCGGCGATCTCCGCGCCGATCCTCAGCATCGTCGCGCAGCACGACCATGTCGTCGCGCGCGAGGCGGCGGCGCCGCTGCTCGATCGCACGTCGTCCGCGGACACCGAGGAAATCATCAGCAAGGGAGGCCATGTCAGCGTGGTCGCGGGGGCGGGCGCGGTGAAGCGCCTGTGGCCGTCGATCGATGCGTGGCTGGGCAAGAGGTCGTTATGAGCAGTCGAGACGAAGCACCGCCGGCAGTCGCGATCAGGGTCTTGAGCAGTGAAGATAGCGCGGCGATTCTCGCCTTCGCGCGGACGTTGCCGGTCGACGATCTGCTGTTCCTCGCGCGCGACATCCGCAACGACAAGGTCGTCGCGGCATGGATCGAGCAGGAGGGGCGC
>Ga0307513_10008597_pt1 | contig 13025 bp, 11 predicted proteins | sample 15_EM_MG_FD_202174 | JGI IMG/M metagenome (GOLD analysis project Ga0307513, IMG submission 202174) | Populus trichocarpa ectomycorrhiza microbial communities from riparian zone in the Pacific Northwest, United States - 15_EM | ecosystem: Host-associated > Plants > Roots > Unclassified | place...
TCATCGTCGCCATCGCGATCTTCCTGATCTCGAAGGCCGTCCCGGCGTTGCGCGCGAACACCGAGAACTTCCTGACCTACCAGGCCTGGTTCCCGAACGATGACCAGCCCCGGTTCGGCATCGCCGCGCTGGCGTTCGGCACGCTGCTGTCGTCGATCATCGCCCTCATCGTCGCGGTGCCCGTCGCCCTGGGCATCGCGCTGTTCCTCTCGCACTACGCGCCGCGGCGGCTGGCCACGCCGCTCGGCTTCGCCATCGACCTGCTCGCCGCGGTGCCGAGCGTGGTCTTCGGCCTCTGGGGCCGGGACGTCTTCCTGGTGCCGGTGCAGGACTTCTCGGTCTGGCTCAACCACTACTTCAGCTGGATCCCGCTGTTCGGCGGGAACGGGCCGTTCGGCCGGTCGATCCTGTTGGGCAGCCTGGTGCTGGCGATCATGGTGCTGCCGATCGTCACCTCGCTGTCCCGCGAGGTCTTCCAGCAGACCCCGGCGATGAACGAGGAGGCGGCGCTCGCCCTGGGCGCCACCAAGTGGGAGATGATCCGGACGGCCGTGCTGCCGTACGGAAAGCCGGGTGTGATCGCCGCGGTGATGCTCGGGCTGGGCCGCGCGCTCGGCGAGACGATCGCTCTGGCGCTGACCCTGGGCACCGTCTTCAACATCTCGTTCAACATCATCCAGAACGGCGGCAACTCGATCGCCGCGAACATCGCCAACACGTTCGGCGAGGCCAACGACACCGGCCGCGGCGCGCTGATCGCCTCCGGCCTCGTGCTGTTCACCATCACGCTGATCGTCAACATGGCTGCGCGCGCGATCATCTACCGCCGCCGCGAGTTCCGGGATAGTGCGGCATGAGCGACTGCACCGGACGAGGCTCACGAAGGAAGGGCCAGGAGAACATGCCAAAGGTGGGCCCAGCATGAGTCTTCTTGAGCGTGAGCAGCCTGGCGTTGCTATGACGCCCGACAACATCCGGACGCGCAAGCTGCCGTTGATCGTCAATCTCGGCGTCGCAGTCGCGGCGATCGTCGTTTCGGCGGCGCTGGTGCTCGGCACCAGCATCGGTAACTGGGTGCTGGTGGTCGTCCTGGCCGGCGTGCTTTACCTGGTCGGCCTGTTTGTGGCCGCGACCAGGGTCGAGGGCCGCCGGGCCGCCCGCAACCGGATCTGGCAGGCGATGATCTACTCGGCCTGTGTGCTGGCGATCCTGCCACTCGCCTCGGTCGTCTGGACCCTGGTCTCCAAGGGCGCCAGCCGGCTGGACGCCGACTTCTTCAACGCCTCGATGAACAACATCGGCCCACGGGACGCGGACGGTGGCGCCTACCACGCGATCATCGGCACCCTCGAGCAGGTCGGCATCGCCACCCTGTTCGCGGTGCCGCTAGGTGTGCTCGGCGCGATCTATCTGGTTGAGTACGGCCGCGGCAAGTTCGCCTTCGCGGTCCGCTTCTTCGTCGACGTCATGACCGGCATCCCGTCGATCGTCGCCGGCCTGTTCATCCTGGCCTTCTGGGTGCTGATCGTCAGCCCCTGGTTCAACAACGGGACGCCCCGGTTCTCCGGCTTCGCGGCCTCGCTCGCATTGACGGTGCTGATGTTGCCGACGATCGTGCGGTCCACCGAGGAGATGCTGCGGCTGGTGCCCGGGCCGCTCCGTGAAGGCGCCTACGCGCTCGGCGTACCGCAGTGGAAGACGATCCTGCGGATCGTGCTGCCGACCGCTCTGCCCGGCATCGTCACCGGCGTCATGCTCGCCATCGCCCGCGCGGCCGGCGAGACGGCCCCGGTCCTGCTGGTCGCCGGCGGCGCCGCGGCGATCAACTTCGATCCGTTCAACGGGAACCAGTCATCCCTGGCTCTGTTCGTCTATTCGCAAGCCAGCGACTCCTCGCGCTACGCACCGGCCCGTGCCTGGACGGCGGCATTGACGCTGGTCGCCCTGGTTCTGATCCTGACCATCGCAGCGAAGCTGCTCGCCCGCCGCAACCGGCTGTCCTGACAAAGAGGTGTCCCCCATGGCCAAGCGCATCGAAGCGAGCAACGTCTCGTCCTACTACGGCAACTTCAAGGCGATCGACAGCGTGTCGATGACCGTCGAGCCGAAGACGATCACCGCCCTGATCGGCCCGTCGGGCTGCGGCAAGTCGACGTTCCTGCGCTCGATCAACCGCATGCACGAGGTGCTGCCGAACGCCCGGATCGAGGGCCGGCTCACCATCGACGACCAGAACATCTACGACGCCGATGTGGACGTCACCGCCGTCCGCCGGATGATCGGCATGGTCTTCCAGCGGCCGAACCCGTTCCCGACGATGTCGATCTACGAGAACGTCGTCGCCGGCCTCAAGCTCAACGGCGTCCGCAGGAAGGCGGTGCTGGACGAGGCGGCGGAGAAGACGCTGCGCTCGGCGAACCTTTGGGACGAGGTCAAGGACCGGCTCGACCGGCCCGGCGCGGGGCTCTCCGGCGGCCAGCAGCAGCGCCTCTGCATCGCCCGCACCATCGCGGTCGAGCCGCAGGTCGTGCTGATGGACGAGCCGTGTTCCGCGCTCGACCCGATCTCGACGCTGGCGATCGAGGACCTGATGTTCAAGCTGAAGGACCGCTTCACGATCATCATCGTCACGCACAACATGCAGCAGGCCGCCCGGGTCAGCGACAAGACCGGTTTCTTCTCGATCGACAAGACCGGCGACCCGGGCCGCCTGATCGAGTACGACGACACCCAGAAGATCTTCAGCAACCCGACCGAGAAGAAGACCGAGGACTACATCACCGGCCGCTTCGGGTAGCCGCTACGGGATGTGCAGCACCACGCCGCCGTCTTCGGTCTGCTCCACCCGGGGCATGACCGGAGCGGCGGCGTTTCGGCTTTCCGCGGCAACAACAACTTCTTCGATCCTTGCGTACGCGCTGAGATCGTCCACCATCGACTGGGTCGGCGGGAGCATGGCCAGGTCGCCGGCGGCCGCCGGGCTGATCCACGCTGTCTGGTCGGCCTCGCCGGAGACGTTGCGCGCGGTCTGAGCCTCCGGCAGCAGAGCCACGAAGAACCAGGTGTCGAAGCGGCGCGGCTCGAACTCGGGCGTGATCCACCGGGCCCACGGGAACAGCAGGTCGTCCCGCAACCGCAGCCGGTGCTTGTCGAGCAGCTCGGTCATCGTCAGCTCGCGCCCGGCCACGGCGGCCCGGTCGGCCTCCCACTCGGGCCCGCTGACGTCGCCGACGGTGTGGTCCAGCTCGTCCCGGCGGCCCGCCAGCAGAACGCCCGCCTCCTCGAACAGCTCCCGGGCGGCCGCGCCGACGACCGCCCGCGCCGCGGTGTCGGGGATGCCGAGGCGGGTCGCCCAGTCCTGCTTGATCAGCTCGGGCCGGTCGGACTCGTCGACACCACCGCCGGGGAACGCGTAGACGCCACCGAAGGCCATCGTGGTCGCCCGCTTGAGGACGTACACCTGAAAGGTCTTGTCCACCGGTTGCAGGAGCACGACGGTGGCCGCGGGCCGCACTGGCGCCGGTGGCCCGGTGAAGTCGCGCGCCCGCTGCAACATGGCCTTCGGCATCGGTATCGACTTAGTCACCGTCTGATCCTGCCACCGACGGCAGCACGGACGATACGGTGGCGATCATGAGCGACTCAGTCATCCGTTGGGGCATCCTGGGCACCGGCGGGATCGCCGCCACCTTCGCCGGGGATCTGCCCCGGGTCCCGGGCGCCGAGCTCGCCGCCGTCGGATCGCGCACTCTCGCCGCCGCCGAGGCCTTCGCGCGCACGCACGGCTTCGCCCGGGCCCACGGGTCCTGGGCCGAACTGGCGGCCGACCCGGAGGTGGACGTGGTCTACGTCGCCACCCCGCACTCGTTCCACCTGCCGGCCGCGCTGGCCTGCCTGGCGGGCGGCAAGGCAGTGCTCTGCGAAAAGCCGATGACGCTCGACCTGGCCTCGACCGCGCGGCTGGTGCAGGAGGCCCGTGGCCAGGGGTTGTTCCTGATGGAGGCGATGTGGATGCGGTGCAACCCGGCGATCCGCAAAATGGTCGAGTTGATCGCGGACGGCGCGCTCGGCGAGGTGACCACGGTGCACGCCGACTTCGGGCTGCAGGGGCCGTTCGACGCCGGCCACCGGCTGCGGAATCCCGCGCTGGGCGGCGGCGCGCTGCTCGACCTCGGCGTCTACCCGATCAACCTGGCGCATCTCGTGCTCGGCACGCCGGCGACCGTGACGTCCTGGGCGCATCTGACCCCCGAGGGCGTCGACGACAACACGGCGGTCGTGCTCGGCTATGCCTCGGGCGCGGTGGCGACGCTGACCTGCAGCCTGATCGGCGAGACCCGGAACGCGGCGTCGATCACCGGAACGCTCGGCCGGATCGATCTGCCGTCCGGCTTCTTCGCGCCGCAGTCGTTCACTCTGCACCGCAGCGACACCACGGAGCTGTTCGAGTTCCCGTTCGAGGGGCGCGGCTACCAGTTCGAGGCAGAGGAGGTGCAGCGCTGCCTGGTCGCCGGGACGCTGGAGAGTCCGCTGATGCCGCACGACACGACGCTCGAGATCATGACGTTGATGGACACCGTACGCAATGAGGTCGGGGTGTTCTATCCGCCCGTCGAGGCCTAGCTGAACAGGGGGCGCACCAGGAAGTAGGCGCCGCAGGCGATCAGGCCCGCGGCCGGGAACGTGAGCACCCAGGCGATCACGATGTTGCCCGCCACGTTCCAGCGCACCGCGCTGAGCCGCTTCGTCGCGCCCACGCCCATGATCGCCGAGGTGATGGTGTGGGTGGTCGAGATCGGCGCCTTGAGGACCAGGGCGTTGAAGAACAGCACCGAACTCGCGACGGTCTCGGCCGCGAAGCCCTCCGCCGGACCCAGGTCGATGATCTTGCGGCCGAGGGTGCGGATGATCCGCCAGCCGCCCGAGTAGGTGCCCAGCGCCAGCGCGGTCGCCGAGGTCCAGAAGACCCACCACGGGATGTCGGTCTTGGTGTCCTGGAAGCCGCCGGTGTAGAGGGCCAGCACGATGATGCCCATCGTCTTCGCGGCGTCCTGCATGCCGTGCCCGATCGACATGGCCGCGGCCGAGATCGTCTGGGCCCGCCGGAAACCACGGTTCAGCCGGCCCGGCTGACCCTTCCGGAAGAGCCACATGATGGCGATCATGGCCAGGAAGCCGAGCGCCAGCCCGACCACCGGCGAGGCGACCATCGGGATGAGCACCTTTTCGATGATGGTGTGCCACTTGACGTCCCCGTGCGCGGCGAAGAGCGTCGCTCCGACCAGGCCGCCGAGCAGCGCGTGCGTCGACGACGAGGGCAGGCCGAAATACCAGGTGATCAGGTTCCAGGCGATGGCGCCGAGGACGCCGGCGAACACGACGCCGAGGCTCGTGATGGTGGGCGGCAGGTCCACCATGCCGTCGCCGACCGTCTTGGCCACGCCCGCGCCGAAGTGCGTGCCGATGAAGTTGCCGATCGCGGCCATGGCCAGCGCCGCCCGCGGCGTGAGGGCGCGGGTGCTCACGCTGGTGGCGATGGCGTTCGCGGCGTCGTGGAAGCCGTTGGTGTAGTCGAACACCATCGCGGCGACGATCACCACGAGGGTGGCGACGAGTTCCGGGCTCAAGGCCTAGGACTCCTTGACCGTAATGGTCTCGACGGTGTTCGCCACGTGCTCGAAGGCGTCGCAGGCGGCCTCGAGCTCGTCGGCGACCTCCTTCATCTTGAGGACGGTCAGCGCGTCGTACTCGCCGGAGAAGAGCCGCACGAGCAGCATCCGGTAGGCCCGGTCGCCGTCGTTCTCGAGCCGGTTGATCTCGATCCAGTACTCCTCGAGGCCCTTCATCCCGCGCAGCTTCGGCATCGCGTCCGCGGTGATCTTGGACTGCTGGTCGAGGACGTTGACCAGCTCGTGCATCTCTCGCGGCAGCGACGGCAGCTCGGTGAGGCCGTAGAGGTAGAGCAGGTTGCCGACCGCCTCGAGGTGGTCCATGACGTCGTCGAGCTGCGAGCCGAGCGAGTAGATGTCGGCCCGGTCGAACGGCGTGATGAAGGTCGAGTTGATCTTCTTGTACAGATCGTGGGTGATCTGGTCGCTGTCGTGCTCCACGTCGGTCAGCCGTTCGCTGACCGACTGCACGTCCACGCCCGGCAGCGCCAACTCGTTGAGCAGTTCGGTGCCCTTCACCAGATTCTGCGCGGCCCGGGAGAAGAGGTCGTAGAAGGCGCCCTCGGTGGGGCGGAAGGAGAACTTCACGGCGCGACCTCGCTTGGCGGGATAGGCGGGGTGTGATGGATCTGCCCGCGAATGCTAAGGAATACATCCCCGGTCGCTGAGCCCGCCTACCCCCGCTCGGCGGCAGTTCAGGCCCCGTTCACCTTCCGTTAACCTAAACCGCCTGATTTGTGTCGATCTTGATGGCGCGCGGCGCCGGAGCGACCTTCCGCGCGATCGGTGCCCGCATGATCGGCGGCGCGACCACGGGCCGATGCACCGGGTGCCGGCGCAGGTGCCGGACCAGACCCGCCTGGTCGGCGTCCGCGATCACATCGACGCCGGCCGCGCCGAGCTCGGCCCAGATCGCCCGGCGCGCCCGGCGGGATCCGCCCGGCAAACCCGAGATCCGCACTGTACGGCCATCCTCGTGGGCCGAGCGGACCAGGGCGTGCAGCAGGTGCCGCTCCTCGGCCGAGATCGGCTCCCGGCCGTCCCAGCCGAACCGGCGCTGCCACGGCTCGCTGATCATCGGGACCAGCGCGGGCGGGGCCGAGCGGGTGCCCAGGTCGTCGAAGGAGCCGTCGGCGAACGCGTACCGGCGGCGCTGGCCGGCCAGCAACTCGCGCACGTCGACGATGCCGGTCACCGCGACCGTGACCGCGCCCGGCTCGAGCAACCCGTCGTCGCAGCGGCTCAGCAGCGCGCCGTGATCGCGCAGCTGCCGATCGAGCATCCGGTACGCCCGCAGCAGCGTGTCGGCGTCCCGATTCGGCCCGACGAACTCCACCACCAGCCGGAACGGCACCTGCTGGTCGCGGCAGAGCCGGCCGCCGCGAGCCGCGGCCCGGGCGAAGAGCGGGGAAAGCACGAGCCGGCGCAGCGTACGGCCGGGCTGGGGCAGGCCGGGGCCGAGGAACAGCTCGCCGTGCGGGCCCGGCCGGACCGGCACGGTGAGCCCGGCCAGGCCCCGGCGCAGCACCGCGGGCAGCGGGTCGGCGTCCTGCGGCGCGGCCAGCGCGTGCCCGCAGGGCAGATACGGCCCCGGGCGGCGGAGCACGGCGGCACCGACCGAGACGGCTCCTGCCGCGCCCACCACTGCCGCGGCGCCGCCCGTCAGGGTCGATACGTCGCTCGCCACCATCCGGCCTCCATCCTGCTGACCCGAGATCTTCCTGACCCGAAATAGGAGTAAATGCGCTTAACGCTCCAATTACTGTGGCACACCCGGCTGCCACGACCGGGCCATCTCGCGCAGAATTCCCCCATGCCGTCTGGTGCGCCTTCCGCAGTCGAGGACTTCGAGTCCGAGCGGCCACACCTGCAGGCGTTGGCGTATCGGATGCTGGGCAGCCGGGCCGAGGCCGAGGACGCCGTGCAGGAGGCCTGGCTGCGCTACGACAAGGCGCGCGAGGAGGGCGAGATCCACGACGTACGCGGCTGGCTGACCACGGTCACCGGGCGGATCTGCCTGGACGTGCTCCGCTCGGCGCGGGTGCGCCGGGAGGCCTATCCGGGACAGTGGCTGCCCGAGCCGGTGGTGACCGCCGGCCCGGCCGAGGCGGTGGAGACCCGGCAGGAGGTCGGGCTCGCGCTGCTCGTGGTGCTCGAGAAGCTGACGCCCGAGCAGCGGGTCGCGGTGGTGCTGCACGACGCGTTCACCGTCCCGTTCGACGAGATCGCCGGCGTGCTGAGGTCGTCCGTCGAGGCGGCCCGGCAGCACGCGTCGCGCGGGCGGCGGGCGATCGCCGCCGACGGGGCACGGCACACCGCCGGCCTGGCCGAGCAGCGGCGGGTGCTGGAGGCGTTCCTGGCCGCGGCGTCGTCCGGCGATCTGAATGCGCTGGCCGCCGTGCTCGCGCCCGACGTCGTGGCGATCGGCGACGGCGGCGGAGTCGTCAGCGCCGGGACCAGGCCGGTCGTCGGCGCCGACAAGGTTGCCCGCTTCTACGCCGGGCTCTTCCGGCGGCGGCCGGCCGTACTCTCGCTCGATCCGGTCCTGGTCAACGGCGACGCCGGGCTCTTGCTGCGGGGCACCTACGACGACGGACGGCAGGTGGTCGCCGTGATCGGCTTCGCCGTCGCGGACGACCGGATCACCGGGATCTACAACCAGCTCAATCCGGCCAAGCTCGGCTCAATCCCGGGGTTTGTAACCCGTTTTCCGCCGCGGGATGACTCAATCCCGGACCGCGGTTAGCCACTTGCGGTATTCGGTGGCGAACGGCTCGCTGCCGTCGCCGAGCGCGATCAACAGCTTCTCGGCCGCCGCCCGGGCCTCGCCGACGGCGTCGTCGGGATAGCCGAACTCGACCCGGTGCTGCTCGAACTCGTCCTCGTCGCGCAACTCCACGGCGCCGGTCGCGCGCCGGCGCACCACGTCCAGATCCAGATCGATGATGTGCACTGTGTCACCATCCCAGCGGGCCGGGGTGGTGATGTCGCAATACACCTCGCTGGTCCGCGGCGGCGGGTTGAACATGCCGGTCCACCAGGCGTTGTGCGGGATGAGCAGGACGAACGGGATCTGCTCGACGGACGGCCGGCCGTGATAGACAGACTCGGTGCCGCGGGTCACGCCGACCCAGACGCCCAGCTCATCCTCGGCGAAGCGGCGCGCTGGATAGTCCCGATGGGCCGAACCGTCCCACTTGGTGTAGATCACCCGGACCATCTCGCGTGGCATGACGAGAACCCTAATGGTGCGACGGTTTCGTCAGTGGGTGCGGGTACGGTCTCCGACGTGACCGCCGCAACTCGTAAAAAGGCAACCGCCGCCCAGCTTCTCGCCGCCGCGGTGGGTGCGGTCCCGGGGGGCTCGTCCCGGCCCGGCCAGGAGGCCATGGCGGCCGCCATCGAGAGCGCCCTGAGGTCCCGGGAGCACCTGCTCGTCCAGGCCGGCACGGGCACGGGCAAGTCGCTGGCCTATCTGACGCCCGCGCTGCTCGTCGACGGCCCGGCGGTGATCTCGACGGCCACGCTGGCCCTGCAAAACCAATTGGTCGAGCACGACCTGCCGCGGCTGGCCGACGCGGTCGAGCCGGTGCTCGGGCGGCGGCCGACCTTCGCGGTGCTCAAGGGCCGGCATCACTACCTGTGCGTGGCCAAGATGGAGCACGCCGACGAGGAGGAGCCGACCGACACCCTCTTTGACAGCGCTCCGCCGCGCTGGCTGGGCGAGGCCGGCAAGCTCGGCAAGCAGATCCAGCGCCTGCAGGCCTGGGCCGACAAGACCAAGACGGGCGATCGGGACGAGCTGGATCCGGGCGTCGACGACACGGCCTGGCGACAGGTCTCGATGCCGGCCCGCGATTGCGTCGGCGTGGCCCGCTGCCCGTACGGGAACGAGTGCTTCGCCGAGGCGTCGCGCGCCCGCGCCCGCGAGGCCGACATCGTGGTCACCAACCACAGCCTGCTCGCCTACGACATGCTCGCCGGGCGCCACATCGTCCCCCCGCACAAGCTGCTGGTCGTCGACGAGGCGCACGAGCTGGCCGACCGGGTCTCCTCCGCGGCGCAGGCCGAGCTGACCGCCGAGGCGATCGAGCGGGCCGGCAAGCGGGCCCGCCCGCTGATCTCCCCGGCCGCCGCCGAGTCCCTGGCCGAGGCGGCCGACGCGCTGACCGTCGGCCTGGGCGAGCTCCCCGCCGGGCGGCTCACCGGCGGCCTGCCGCCGCTGCTGGCGCAGGGCGTGCTGCTGCTCGACAAGGCCACCCGGGACGCGCTCAAGACGATCGGCGAGGTCAAGGCCGACGATCCCGACCCGGTCCGCAAGCAGCTGGCCAAGGCCACCCTGGACGAGCTGTCAAAGACGGCCCAGCGGCTGCTCGAGGAGTCCGCGCACGACGTGGCCTGGGTCGACAAGTCGGATCTCGGCAGCGGCCGGCGGGCGCTGGTCGTGGCGCCGCTGTCGGTCGCGGGCACCCTGCAAAGCAACCTGTACGACGATCGCACGGTCGTCGCCACCTCGGCGACGCTGACGCTGGGCGGCCGCTTCGACACGGTGGCCCGGTCGCTGGGCCTGCCCGTCGCCACGGTCCCCGAGCCGCGCGCGGCGTCCGCTCCGCCGGTCTCCGGCGACGGGTGGAGCTCGCTCGACGTGGGCTCGCCGTTCGACTATCCAAAGCAGGGCATTCTGTACGTGGCCGCGCACCTGCCCCGGCCGGCGGCGTCCGGGCTGCCCGACGCCGCGGGCGAGGAGCTGCTCAAGCTGGTGGGCGCGCTGGGCGGCCGGACGCTCGGGCTGTTCTCCTCACGCAAAGCCGCGACCCAGGCGGCCGAGTTGCTCCGCGCCCGCACCAGCCTGCCGATCCTGCTGCAGGGCGAGGAGCAGCTGCCGATCCTGGTCCGCAAGTTCCGCGAGGACAAGCCGAGCTGCCTGTTCGGCGTCATGTCCCTCTGGCAGGGCGTCGACGTCCCCGGCGACGCCTGCCAGCTGGTCGTCATCGACCGGCTCCCGTTCCCCCGCCCCGACGAGCCGTTGGCGGCGGCCCGAGCGGCGGCGGTGGACGCGTCGGGCGGCTCGGGCTTCGCCTCGGTGAGCGTCCCGATCGCGGCGGTCCGGCTGGCCCAGGGCGTGGGCCGGCTGATCCGCTCGACGGGCGACAAGGGCGTGGTCGCGGTCCTCGACTCCCGGCTGGAGACGGCCCGGGGCTACGGGGCGTTCCTACGCCAGTCCCTGCCACCGTTCTGGTACACGACCCGCCCGGAGGCGGCCCTGGGCGCCCTCGAGCGCCTGGCCAAGTCGTGAGGGCGGCTAGGCGACGTTGAGCTGAATGCCGCCGATCCGAGCGACTCACCGGCCCCGGAACCCCCACCCATCCGCCCTTATGTCGCATTTACCCAATCTTGTCACGCGGGCACTACGTCGACCGCCCCGACAACTACAGGAAAAGTGGGCCTTTGAGGGCGTGCGAAGGGCCCGATTTCCTGCAGTTCCGCCATATCAAGAGCATCCGGGCCAACCTCGCCCGATATTTCGGTTATTTCGGGTCAGCGGAGGGGTGGCGGCGAATGAACGGTGCCAGCGATGACGGACCGGCGCGCTTGCCGAGTCCACGCAGCTGCGCCACCAGTTATCGACAGAACTGCTGGCAACCCGCATAGGCCCTTCGGCGTTGACTAGGTTGCCGTTTCGGCCGTGGTCACTAGGACCGCGTCGGGCGGGACCTCGGGGCGACGGCGGGCCAGGCGGCGGACGCCCGTGTTCAGGACCGCGATCAACGGGACCGCGACCAGCGCGCCGATGATGCCGGCCAGGACCACGCCCGAGGCGATTCCGATGATCACGACCAGCGGGTGGATCGCCACCGCGCGGCCCATGATCAGGGGCTGCAGGACGTGGCCCTCGAGCTGCTGGACCATGATCACCGCGCCGAGGATGACCAGGGCGATCACCCAGCCCTTGTCGACCAGGGCGACCAGCACCGCCACCGCACCGGAGACGCTGGCGCCGACGATCGGGATGAAGGCCCCCAGGAAGACCAGCGCGGCCAGCGGGAACGGGAACGGGACCCGGAAGATCACCAGGAACAGGCCGATGCCGACCGCGTCGATGAAGGCGACCAGGACGGTGGCCCGGACGTACGCGCCGAGGGTCCGCCACGAGGCGTCGCCGGCGTCCGCGAGGCTCCAGCGGGCGTTGACCGGGAACAGCCGGACGATGAAGCGCCAGATCTTGCGGCCGTCGCGCAGGAAGAAGAACGTCGAGAAAAGCACCAGCAGGGCGCCGGCGAGCACCTCGAACAGCGTGGCGGCGGTGGCGAAGCCGGTGGCGGTCAGCTGCGACGTGTTCGAGGTGATCCAGTTCTGTGCGGTGTCGATGGCCTGGTTGACCTGCGCGTTCGACAGGTGCATCGGGCCGGTCTGGGCCCAGTTCTGGATCTGCCGGATGCCCGCGCTGGCGTTGTCGGCCAGTTGCGACGCGCCGTCGATGAACTGGTTGATCACCAAGGTCAGGGTGCCGGCGACCGCCGCGAGGCCGCAGATCAGCACGACGAACGTGGCCAGCGACGGCGGCAGCCGCAGATGCCGCATCCAGCCGACGGCCGGCGCGAGCAACGCCGAGAGCAGCAGCGCGATCGCCAGCGGGATCACGACGATGCTGATGATCCCGATGAAGCGCAGCAGCACCCAGCCGAGCAGGCCCACCACGAGCAGCCGCCACGACCAGGACGCGGCGATCCGCAGCGAATGCGGGACCTCGGCGTCGTCGCGACTCGCCGTGGACTGATGGTCGACAGCAGGCTCGGGCGGCGGCTGCTCGAACTCCGACTCGTGCTCGGAGCCGGAGTCGCCGTTCTGCTCCGCACGCGCTACCCGCACCGACTCGCGGCCGGTGTCGTAGGCCCTTCGCAGGTTCTGCCGGACCCGCATCAAGCGACTCAACCCGCGCACCCCCTCGCCGTCGTCACGCGGTAACCACCGTAGTCGCCGGGCACCCCTACCTTCCCCCGGTTCCCGAGCGCAAACCAGCCGACGCGCCCGCCGGGGGCGGGGCGTACCGTCTGCTTCCGTGAGCGACACCAAGACAGAGGCCGGTCTGCCGATCCGGATGCTGCACGACCGGGTCCTCGTACGCCTGGAGGGAGCGGAGGGCGAGCGACGCTCGACCGCAGGCATTGTGATTCCCGCGACCGCGTCGATGGGCCGCCGGTTGTCCTGGGCGACGGCGGTCGGCATCGGCCCGAACGTGCGTTCCATCGTCGTCGGCGACCGGGTGCTCTTCGACCCCGACGACCGATCCGAGGTCGAGCTGCACGGCAAGGGCTATGTGCTGCTGCGCGAGCGCGATCTGCACGCCGTCGCCGC
>Ga0307513_10008598_pt1 | contig 13024 bp, 11 predicted proteins | sample 15_EM_MG_FD_202174 | JGI IMG/M metagenome (GOLD analysis project Ga0307513, IMG submission 202174) | Populus trichocarpa ectomycorrhiza microbial communities from riparian zone in the Pacific Northwest, United States - 15_EM | ecosystem: Host-associated > Plants > Roots > Unclassified | place...
TCCATGCCCGACGCACAGGTCGCGGTCCTGCGGCACAAGGACCGGACACGCGTGTGGCTACACGACCTCGCGGCCGAATCCGGTGTTGCACCTGAACACTGCGCGGCGCTGTCCGCACACCTGATGTTGTTGATGGAAGGCGCGATCATCACCGCCTTCATCGAAAGCGACGACCGGGCCGCCATCCGCGCTCGCGAAGCCGCGGAGGTCCTTCTCGCCAACGCGCTCGACCGGGCACCCACCGGAATCTGATTCGGCGCGCGAGCTCATACCGCTGGGGACCATCCCACTCCCCGGCGCCTGCCTGCACGCGTCAGCGGGCAGCGCAACGCAGTGCGGCCGTGCACATGCGGAGCCGTGCTGGCATCCACTCGACCGCCCCGACGGCCGTCGAGCCCTGGTCGCGTCGCCATCTTCGGCGCCCGACATCAGCACACGGGAGACACCATGAGCGAAACGAACGGCCTGGCCGTCAGTGTCGGCATCCTTGCGGGGATCTCCGTGTTCGTGACCACATGGATCGGCATGCCGACCTGGCTGCTGTTCCTGGCCTGGCTGACCTACTTCTTCTGCGGGTTGGGCGTGCCGGGCCTGCGCATGCAACTGGCCACGAACCTCTTCGGAGTCGCCATCGGGGTCATCACGCTCGGCCTCGTGGCACTCCTGTCAGCGCCGCTGTGGGCGGCGGCCCTGATCGTCACACTCGCCGCGTTCACCATCGCCCAGTCCGGACGGCTCAGCGGGCTCGCCCAGACCCCGGGAGGCTTCATCGGCTTCGCGATGATCGCCGCAGCCGTCCAGGTATCGGGACAGACCGTGCTCGAGCCAAGCCTCGCCAACCCGATCATCCTCGCCGTCGGCGCAGTCCTGCTTGCCTCGGTGTTCGCCGTGGCGTCCGAGCTGGGCGGCAAGGCACTGTCCGGTCAGCTCTCTGCGCCGGCCGCACAAGCGGCCACCGACGAACCATGAGCCGGCCCCTTCCACAGCGAGCGGTCGCTCGTGTCGCGAGCCGACGGCATCCGCCGTAGAGCACGGACTCATCCCGAACCGTCCAGTTCACCAGCAGGCCGGCCGAACTTGCGGTCCTGCAACGCCGGCGTGCGAGACTTCGTCATCGACATCTTGATCCTCGACGTGCCGGTTGGTGACGACTCGGGCGCGGAGCTCACCATGACGTCCACGGTCGCGCACGCGTGAGCGCCGTCGTTCCACACGACCGGCCGGTACGGCTGGTGCTCGGCTCGCCGCTCTACCGGGGCGCAACGGTCGGGCTGTTCCTGTCCGGACTGGGATTCTCCGCAGCCGCCCCACAGATCGCGTCGTTCCTGGTGCGCGAGCTGGACGCGTCCCTCACGACGGCCGGCCTGTACTACCTGACCAGCCTGACCGCGCCGCTCGCCGGATACCTCGTCGGCGCCCGGTCGGATCGCACCGGGGCACGCCTCGGCCTGTTCCGGCTGTGCGCCGTCGCGGGGTTCCTCGGCTGGGCGGGGATCGCGCTGTCGACCCAGCTCTGGATGCCTTTCGTGCTCAGCGCGGTGGTGCTCGCCTTCGCCGGCGCAGCGACCTCACAGCTGTTCGCCGCCGTGCACGACGAGCTCAGCGCGCACTCCACCGCAGGCAATGACGGCGTCGTGACCATCGTGCGGATGGCACTGACCGCCGGCTGGGTCGTCGGTCCCGTGATCGGCGCCTTCGTCGCAGAACACGTCGGGCTGCGCGCGATGCTGTTGCTCACCGCCGCGTTCACGCTCGCCCAGCTCCTCCCCCTGGGTGCTTTGCGCGTCCCACACCACCGGACCTCTCCGGGCGGCGTTTCGAGGTCATTGGCCACCCGGCCCGGTCTGGCGGTGATGGCGCCGTTGCTGGCCTTCACCGGCCTGTACATCTGCGTCTACGCCGGCGAGGCCATCAAGTACGCCTTCCTCCCGATCCACATGCGCGACCAGCTGCACCTGGCACCCGGCACCGCCGGGGCGATCATCGGCATCCAGCCCCTGGTCGAGCTGGCCCTCATGCCGGTCGCCGTCATCGTGTCCCGGCGGATCGGGATGCTGCGCCTCATGGTCGTGGGCGCCGCGATGGGCGTCGCCGCCAACGTCTGCTTCGCCGCCAGCAGCACCGCGATCGGCCTGTTCGCCGGTCAGATCCTGATGGGCGGGGTATGGGGCGTGTTCGCCGGTCTGGGCATCATCGTCGCGCAGCGGCTGCTCCCCACCGCCGTCGCCACCGCATCGGCCATCTTCATGAGCGCGACCGCACTCAGCTCAGCACTGGGCGGACTCGCAGGCGGCATCGGCGTCGCCATCATCGGCCTGCCGCACGTCTTCGTGATACCCGCGACGTTCAGCCTCATCGCCGTGGTCGGTCTGGCCGTCATGAGTCGCCTCACCTCCGTCGACTCCCAGCGGCCGACCGCCACCGACAGCTGACCTGCGGGCCGAGCGCGCGGATTGCGTTCTCCTTGAGTTGACGACAAGCCTCGACGAGGCCCTGCGCACGGCCGCGACCCCCGGGACCGCCGACAAGGTCGTCGTCACGTTCATCTGAGAGGCGTCCGAGCGCCTACGCCCTCGGCTCGGTGCAACACCTTCTCGCTGTCGTCAACGCCACCCATCCCCGGGCGTCCGTACGTAGCGCCTCCAGGCGTATCGCCAAGGGATGACGGCGAGGATGACGACGACGAAGGAACAGTTGAACAGCACGTCCCGCGCCGCGACGGTTAAGTCGTCGGAGACCAGGTGGGGAACGGCGACCGCCGCGATCCAGATGATCTTCCAGGTCACCTCGAACAGCAGGATCGGCAGCATGCGGACGGGATATCTGAGCCCGAGGAACGCGAGCAGCGACATGGCCGTCAGCAGGCAGGCGACCACCCCTTCCGGCACGGGGAGGGACGGGGCGCTCTGGATGAGGATCGGCCACTTGACGATGGCCAGTCCCACCCCCATGAACGCGTAGCCGACACGCATGACGTTCAGCCGTCGCGTGGACAGCACCAACGCTCCGGACAGCCCTGCGGTGCCGCCGTCGATGACGACTACGTCGTTGTGACTCATGCCCCAAGGCTGGAGCTGCGCGGGCCGTCAGCCCATCAACGTTGCTGTTTCCGGGAATCGGGAGTCAGATGGGTCTCGTGGAGGACACCTCGGCGGCGGCCATCGCCGCCGTGCTCGACCAGGTCGGGGCCCGACTCAAACGACTCCGCACCCGACGGCGGATGACCCTGACCGGTGTCGCGAAGGCGACCGGAATCTCGAAGAGCACGATGTCGCGGCTGGAGACCGGCCAGCGCCGGCCCACGCTGGAACTGCTCCTTGCGCTGTCGCACACCTACCGGGTGCCGCTGGACGACCTCGTTGCGGCACCGGAAGAGGGCGATCCGCGCATCCGGCTCAGGCCCGGTCGTGTGAAGGGCAGGACGGTCATCCCGCTGACCCGGCAGCCGGACGGCATGCAGGCCTGGAAGATCGTCATTCCGACCAGCAAGGCCACCCCGGAACCGCGGGCGCACGACGGCCACGAATGGATCTACGTCCTGTCCGGGCGCATGCGTTTCGTTCTCGACGACCAGGACTGGGTGCTCGGGCCGGGTGATGTGGCTTCGTTCGACACCACGGTGCCGCACTGGTTCGGCAGCGCCGGCGACCAGCCCGCTGAGATTCTCAGCATCTTCGGACGACCAGGCGAGCGAATGACGGTCCGAACGCCCAGATCGATCGGCCCCTGACCAGCAGATCCCGGAAGGTTGTCCAAGGAGCGGCCATGACCGGGACGTTGCTCGAATCCAAGTTCCACGTCCCGAGGCCCCGAGGCAGGCTGGTTGCACGTCCACGACTGAGCGAGCGTCTCCGGCACGGGACCGAATCGGCACTCACGCTCGTCTCGGCCCCCGCCGGGTTCGGCAAGACGACGCTGCTGACGGATTGGCTGGCAACCGAAGTCGGTGCGGGACGGTCCGCGGCGTGGCTGTCGCTCGACCGGAGGGACAACGATCCCGCGTTGTTCTGGACGTACCTCGTCGCCGCACTGCAGAAGGCGTCGACGAACGGGCTCGGCGCAGGGGCGCTGTCACTCCTGAAGGCGCCCCGACCGCCGATCGAGGCGGTCCTCACCGAGCTGCTCAATGACCTGCACGCCATCACGCACGATGTCGTGTTGGTGCTCGACGACTACCACGTCATCGATGCGAGCGACGTCCACGACGGGATGTCGTTCCTGCTGGAGCACCTCCCCCCGCAGATACACGTCGTGATCGCAGGCCGCGCCGACCCGCCGTTCCCCTTGGCCAGGATGCGAGCGCGCGGCGAGCTCGTCGAGATCCGCGCCGCCGATCTGCGCTTCACCCCTCGCGAGGCCGCCCAGTACCTCGACGAGGTGGCGCGACTGGACCTCGCCACGGAGGACGTCGCAGCCCTGGAGGATCGGACGGAGGGATGGATAGCCGCGCTCCAGCTCGCCGCGCTCTCGTTGCAGGGGCGCGCGGATGTCAGCGGCTTCATCGGACGGTTCGCCGGGAACGACCGATACATCGTCGACTACCTGGTCGAGGAGGTACTGGCGCACCAACCCGAACCGGTTCGCGCCTTCCTGTTGACCACAGCGGTGCTCGACCGGCTCACGGGTCCGCTCTGCGACGCCGTCACCGGCCGCGCCGACGGGACCCGGATGCTCGTGGACCTGGAGCGCGCCAACCTGTTCATCATCCCGCTGGACGATCGGCGGGAGTGGTACCGCTATCACCATCTGTTCGCCGACGTGCTGCGGGCGCGCCTGCCCGGCGAGGCGCCTGAGCTGGTTCGGGTTCTGCACCAGCGCGCCAGCCGCTGGTTCGAGAGCCACGATCTGGCCGAGGAGGCGGTCGGCCACGCACTGACCGCCCGGGACTTCGACCGCGCGGCGCACCTCGTGGAGCTGGCGGTGCCGATGATCCGACGCCATCGCCAGGACGGGACGTTGTTCGGCTGGCTGCGAGCGCTGCCCGATGACGCCGTGCGGCGCAGCCCGGTGCTGAGTGCCTACTACGGATACATGCTGCTGGTCGCCGGCGATCTCGACGCGGTCGAGCCCCGACTGGACGACGCGCAACGCGCACTGGCCGCGGCGCCGGACGGGCCGGTTCCGTGGGCCGACACCGAGGAGCTCCGGTCGCTGCCCGCGACCATCGCCGTCTACCGGATCGGGCTCGCGCAGGCCCGGGGGGATGTGGCGGGCGTGTCGGAACACGCTCGGCGCGCCCTGGAGGTGGCCGGCCCTGGCGATCATTTCCTGCGGGGCGCCGCCGGTGGGTTCCTCGGGATCGCCGCATGGGCGCAGGGTGACGTGTCGACAGCCTTGCCGACGTTCACCGAGGCCATGGCAAGTCTGCGCGCAACCGGCAACCTGGTCGACGAGCTCAGCAGCACCGTCGCGCTCGCCGACATGTGGCTCGCGGCCGGCCGACCCCACACGGCGCGCCGGATCTACGAGCGGGCACTGCAGGCGGCCCAGGACCAGGGCGAGCCCGTGCCGCGGGCCACCGCCGACCTGCACGTAGGGCTGAGCGAGATCGACCTCGAGGCCGGTGACATCGCGAGCGCCGAGCGACACCTCGAGACCGCCGCAGCGCTCGGCGAGCGGGCGTCGATGACCGAGAACCGCTACCGGTGGTTCGTGGCGACGGGCCGGGTCGCTGCGGCCGAGGGCGACGCGCAGCGGGCCGTCGACCTTCTGGACCAGGCCGAGCAGCTCCAGCGGCCGAGCCTCGTCCCGAACGTGCGTCCGGTCGCGGCGGTGCGGGCCAGGCTCCACATCGCGCAGGGCCGGCTCGCCGAGGCCGCTGACTGGGCACGGGAAACGGGCGTTTCTGCGACCGACGAGGTCGGCTATCTGAGCGAGTTCGACCATCTCACCGTGGTGCGGCTGCTCCTCGCGCGGCACCGGGCACACCACGACGTCGGCGCGATCGAGCAGGCACTCGGGCTGCTGGACCGGCTGCGCGAGGCCGCCGAGAACACCGGGCGCGCCGGCAGCCTCATCGAGATCCGCATGCTGACGGCCCTCGCGCACGACGCACGGGGGCATCGGCCGCTCGCCCGCGCGGCGCTCGGCGACGCCTTCACCGAGGCGCCCGAACCGGATGGCTACGCACGGCTGTTCCTCGACGAGGGCGCCCCGATGACGGACCTGCTGCGCGACGCCGAGCACCACGGCATCGCCGTCGACCACGCGCGTCGCCTGCTGAGCACCGGTGCCACGGTGGAACCCGAGGCCCGTGACCCGGACCTGTTGACCGAGCGGGAACTGCAGGTGCTCAGGCTGCTCGCCGGTGAGCTGAGCGGGCCCCAGATCGCCCGCGAGCTGTACGTCTCGCACAACACGCTGCGCACCCACACCAAGCACATCTTCACCAAGCTCGATGTCACCACCCGCCGGGCGGCGGTCCGCCGCGCCCGCGAACGCGGCCTGATCCGGCCGGATCTCACCCCGCCGGTCACATCATGAGGTGACGCCGGGTCACCCCATCGACTCCTAACTTCGGATCGTCCCGCAGCACCCGCTGAGGACAGTCGGACACGAGGAGCCGGACATGCCCGTCACCACCACCACACTCACCCGCGCGGCGGGGATGGGCGCCGTCGCGTCAGGCCTGCTGTTCGTCGCTGTCCAGATCAACCACCCGCACCTCGACGCGGCCTTCGTCACCACGACCGAGTACACGATCCGCGAAACCATGAAGGTGCTCTTCGCCGCGCTGGCGCTCACCGGCATCACGGCCATGTACCTGCGGCAGGTGCAGCAGACCGGAGTGCTCGGCCTGCTCGGGTACCTTCTGCTCGGCGTCGGCCTCCTCACCATCCTGAGCGTCCAGGTCGTCGCCATCTGCGTCCTGCCGGCCCTCGCTCTCAGCGAACCCGGCTACGTCAACGACATCCTCGCCGTGGCCACCGGCGGCACCGCAGCCGGCGACATCGGCTTGTTCCAGACCCTCAGCCTGATCTCCGGCGCCACCTTCATCGGCGGCGGCGTCCTGTTCGGCATCGCCCTGTTCCGCGCCGGCATCCTCGCTCGTTGGGCGGCCGCGCTGCTCGCCGTCGGAGCCCTCGCCACCGCCACGATCCCGCTGCTGCCCATGATCAACCAGCGGCTGTTCGCCGTCCCCGTCGGGATCGCCCTGATCGGTCTCGGGTACTCGTTGTGGCGCGAGCAGCGCGCCGCGGCCGCCCGCCCCGCGCCCAGCACCCGCTCCCCGCAGCTCGACGTGGCCGGTGCCGCGTGACCATCAACGCGCCCACCCGGTCGGCCCGGCCGACCGGGTGGGTGCCGTTCACGCTGATCGCCCTCGTCGTCGTTCCGGCCGTCGCCGGCACGCTGCGGCTGGTCGAGGTGTTCGGTGGACCGCACCTCATGCCGGCGAACCCCCGCATCACCGACTCACCTCTGCCGGTGGTCGTGCACATCGTCTGCGCCGTCGCGTACGCCGTCCTCGGCGCCTTCCAGTTCTCCGCCGTGCTGCGTCGCCGCCGCCCCGGCTGGCACCGGGCGGCCGGGCGGGTACTGGTGGTGCTGGGCCTGGCGGTGGCGTTCTCGGCGCTGTGGCTGACGCTGTTCTCCACCCGCCAGCCCGGCACCGGGGAACTGGCGTACGGTTTCCGGCTCGCGTTCGGGTCTGGCATGGCCGCCGGCATCGTCCTCGGATTCGCTGCGATCCGCCGTGGCGACGTCACCCGCCACATGGCGTGGATGACCCGTGCCTACGCGCTGGCTCTCGGCGCTGGCACCCAGGTCTTCACCCAGGGACTCGGCGAGGCGGCCTTCGGCACGAGCGAGCTCACCACCGACCTCATGCTGGGCGCGGGCTGGGGCATCAACCTCGCGGTCGCCGAGTACGTCATCCGCCGGCACCGGAGCCGCCGGATCAGCCGCGCAAGGGCTGGGGTCGGGTCCTCATGAACCGGCCCCCCGACCGCTACCGGCTCCGGGTGGACGGGCACCTCGACAATCACTGGTCGGCCTGGTTCGGCGACCTCACCCTGACCCGCGAGAGCGACGGCACGACGAGCCTCAGCGGGGTCGTCGCGGACCAGGCGCAGCTGCACGGGCTGCTCGTCAAGGTCCGAGACCTCGGCGTCACGCTGATCTCCGTGGAGGCCATCGAACCCCGACCCGATGTGTGACACGGTGGACCCGATCGACCTGGTTGCCGCGAGCGCTCGCCGATGGATCGTGCAACCGGCTCCCATGGCGGGTGATCACAGTGGGCCCACTGCTCGAGACCAAGCTCCACGTCCCCCGGCGCCGACGCGCCCTGATAGCCCGGCCCCGACTGAGCGATGCGCTGAGCCGCGGGGCGGAGTCGGGTCTGACGCTCGTGTCCGCGCCTGCCGGATTCGGCAAGACGACGCTCCTGGCGGAATGGTCGGCAGGAGCCCCGGCTGACGGGCGGTCCATCGCGTGGCTCGCGCTCGACCAGCGCGACAACGATCCCGCGCTGTTCTGGACCTACCTCCTCACCGCGCTGGCCACGGCGGCGCCCGGGGTCGGCGAGGTGGCGCTGGCACTCCTCCACCCGCCGCAGCCGCCGATCGAAGCGGTCCTCACGACCCTGCTGAACGACCTCGTCGCACTCCCGGACGACGTCGTGCTCGTGCTCGACGACTACCACGTCATCGACTCCCGCGAGGTGCGGGACGGGATGACGTTCCTGCTCGACCACCTCCCCGCACAACTCCACCTGGTCATCGCCGGCCGGGCCGATCCGGCACTCTCGCTGGCGCGGCTGCGAGGACGCGGTGAGCTGGCCGAGATCCGCGCCGCCGAGCTCCGCTTCACCCCCGACGAGGCCGCGGCGTACCTCAACGGCGCGATGGGACTCGCGCTCACCGCACAGGACGTCGCAGCGCTCGAGGAACGCACAGAAGGATGGATCGCCGCCCTCCAGCTGGCCGCGCTCTCGATGCGGGGGCGCGACGACATCGCCGGGTTCATCGCAGGCTTCGCCGGGGACGATCGGTACATCGTCGACTACCTCGCCGAGGAGGTCCTTCAGCGCCAGCCCGGACCCGTCGCACGCTTCCTGCTCGAGACCTCGATCCTGAACCGGCTCAGCGGACCGCTGTGCGATGCCGTCACCGGCCAGGCCGGCGGATCCGCGCGCCTGGAAGCGCTGGAGCGCGCGAACCTGTTCCTGGTCCCGCTCGACGACCGTCGCCGCTGGTACCGCTACCACCACCTCTTCGCCGACGTTCTCCAGGCCCACCTGCACGACGAGGAACCCGACATCGTCCCGGAGCTGCACCGACGGGCGAGCGCGTGGCACGAGCAGAGCGGCGAGCAGTCCGAGGCGATCCGCCACGCGATGGCCGGCGGGGACCTCGGACGAGCAGCGGATCTGGTCGAGCTCGCGATACCGGCGACGCGCCAGGGACGGCAGGAGGCCACCCTGCGCCGATGGCTCGAGGCGCTGCCCGACGAGCTGATCCGGACGAGACCCGTGCTCAGCAACGGGTACGCCGGGTCCCTGCTGGTGCGGGGCGAGGTCGAAGGCGTCGAGACGCGCCTGCGCGACGCCGAGAGCTGGCTGGGGACGACGACCGGTGATCCGCAAGCGGCCCAGTCGCCCTCGGGAGCGATGGTCGTGGCGGACGAGGACGCGTTCCGCCGGCTGCCCGGCGCCGTCGCCGTCCACCGCGCCGGCCAGGCCCGGATGCTCGGCGACGTCGCCGGCACGATGTCCCACGCCAGGCGGGCGCTCGACCTCGTCGAGCAGGACGACCACGTCGGACGTGGGGCCGCGGCAGCGCTACTGGGACTGGCGCACTGGACCCTCGGCGATCTCACCGAGGCCCATCGGTGGTACACGGAGGGGATGGCGAGCCTGGACAGGGCCGGGTACCTGTCCGACGTGGTCGGCTGCGCCATGGCCCTGGCCGACATCCGGGTCGCGCAAGGGCGCCTCCGCGAGGCGCTGAGCACCTACGAGTGGGGGCTGCAGGTCGCGACCGGACACGGCCCGATCGCCCTGCGCGGAGCGGCCGACATGCACGTGGGCATCAGCGAGCGGCACGCGGAACGCAACGAGCTCGACACCGCCGAGGCGCACCTCGTCACTGCGAGGGAGCTGGGCGAGCACGCCGGCCTTCCGCGCAACCAGTACCGATCGAGAGTGGCCATGGCTCGGCTCCGGCAGGCAGGCGGGGATCTGGTCGGCGCACTCGACCTCCTCGACGAGGCGGAGCGGCTGTACACCAGCGACTTCTTCCCCGAGGTGCAGCCGATCCCGGCCATACGGGCGCGGGTCTGGCTTGCGCAGCGGAGAACGGGCGACGCGCTCGCCTGGGCACGCGAGCGCGGGCTCTCCCCCACGGACGACCTCAGCTACCTGCACGAGTACGAGCACATCACCCTGGCCAGGGCGCTCCTGGCCCAGCATGCGGCCGAGCGCGCGGGACCCTCCATCGACGAGGCGACCGAGCTCCTGGAGCGTCTCCTGCGCGCTGCGGAGGAGGGGACGCGGACGGGCAGCGTCATCGAGATCCTGGTGCTGCAGGCGCTCGCCCACCAGGCGCGGGGAGACGGACCAGCCGCACTTGCGGCGTTGCACCGCGCGGTGGAGTTGGCCGAGCCGGACGGCTACGTCCGGATCTTCGTGGACGAGGGGCCGCCGATGGCCGCCCTGCTCAAGGCTGCGGCGAAGCAGCGGACTACCCCCAGGCATGTCCGGCGACTTCTGGCGGCCGTGGAGAACACCGCCGGCAGCACGCCCGTCGACCAGGACCTGATCGAGCCACTGAGCGACCGCGAGCTGGACGTGCTGCGGCTGCTCGGAACCGACCTGGACGGCCCCGACATCGCCCGCCACCTCGGCGTGTCCCTGCACACCGTGCGGTCCCACACCAAACGCATCTACACCAAGCTCGACGTGAACACCCGCCGGGCGGCGGTCCGCCGCGCCGAGGAACTCGGCCTGATGTCGCGGACCCGGGGCCGCTGATCCGTCGCTCGGGTGCGCGGATGCCGCCTCACCCGCCCGATCACCACATGTGGCGATGCCTGCTCACCACATCGCCTCCTACCTTTCGGGCAGATCAACCACACGTCTGCAATGCCGGCAGTCGGAAAGGAGGGTCATGCGCGAATTTCCGACGGAGAGCCACAGCGACGCCAGGAAATACGAGATCCGCCTCGAGGGGCACCTCAATTCCCGATGGGCCGCCTGGTTCGACGGACTGGACCTCACCACCGACAACGACGGCACGACCCTCATCCACGGACTCGTCGCCGACCAGGCCGCACTTCATGGCCTGCTTCAGAAGGTGCGCGACGTTGGACTGCCGCTGGTCTCGGTCACACAGATCGAAACCGACCGGTCCGACGTGTCCGCCATCGATCCTCGAAAGCCCACCGATCCAGCCACGAGGGAACCGACATGACGATCATCGATCGAACCACGGAGACGACGCGGGTCCCGACGGACTCACTGCGGAAGACAGCGTTCGTCGCGGGCGCCTTGTACGTGATCACCTTCGCCGCGTCGATCCCGGCGGCACTCGTGCTGCTGCGCCCCGTGCTGGACAACCCCGACTTCATCCTCGGCGCCGGCTCGGCGACCGGAGTTCTCTGGGGCGTCCTGCTGGACCTGATCACCGCGTTGGCCGGCGTCGGCACAGCGGTCGTGCTGTTCCCGGTGGTCAGACGGCAGAGCGAAGCCGCCGCGCTGGGCTTCGTCACCACCCGTGTCCTCGAAGCAGCCACCATCCTCGTCGGGCTCGTGAGCCTCCTGGCGGTGGTCACCCTGCGGCAGGACCTGGCCGGAGCCACCGGAGCGGATGCGGCGTCGCTGGTCACCACCGGCCATGCGCTCGTCGCGATCCGCGACTGGACGTTCCTGTTCGGCCCCGGCGTCATGGCAGGCATGAACGCGCTGCTGCTGGGCTCCTTGATGTTCCGGTCCGGCCTCGTGCCCCGCATCATCCCCCTGATCGGGCTCATCGGAGCCCCGCTGCTCCTCGCCTCCACCATCGGGACGCTGTTCGGCTTCTTCGACCAGCTCTCCCCCATCGCCTCGCTCCTGGTGGCCCCGATCTTCGTGTGGGAGCTGTCGCTGGGCGTGTGGCTCGTCGTCAAGGGGTTCAAGCCTTCGCCCATCACAGCGGGGATGACCTCTGCCGGCACCCCGTCCGCCTAGCGACCTCACCGTCTGAACCCCGCACGAGGTGCAGGCCGGATCCTTGTAGCCTGCACCTCGAAGGTGCCTCTCCGTCAGGTCGCATTGGGCGCTCAGCCGGCGCAATGATGACGACCCGCGTGAAGGAGGGGCGCATGACCGACGGCTCCTCTCCTGCGGGTGGCACTCCCCCGGCCGAGGCTCGGTCACCGTCGGCACACCGGGTCGGATGGGGATTCATCGCGCTGTACGCGTCGGCGATGATGAGCACCTCGCTGCTCTTCCTGGCGCCACTGCTGGTCACGTTGGCCTTGAAGATCAACTCACTCGTGGGGATCGAGCAGGCACCCCACAGCCTGGCGCTCGTGGCCGGCCTGGGCGCGCTGGCGTCGATCATCGGCAACCCGTTCTTCGGCAGGTTGAGCGACCGCACCTCGTCGAAGCTGGGCATGCGTCGACCCTGGATGGTCATCGGCCTGGTGGGCGGTTCCCTCGGCATCCTGATCGTCGCGGTGGCACCCACCATCGCGGTCGTGCTCGTCGGGTGGTGCATCGCCCAGCTGTTCTTCAACGCCCTGCTCGCCGCCCAGGTGGCGGTGCTGCGAGACCAGGTCCCGACCGTCCAACGGGGCCTCGTCGCCGGTGTCCTGGGCGTCTGCGTCCCCGTCGCCTCGGTGAGCGGCACCTTCCTGGTCGAACTGTTCACCGGCAACGAACTCGCGATGTTCCTGGCCCCGTGCGCGATCGGCGGGTTCTTCGTCCTGCTCTTCGCGGCCACGCTGAAGGACCGCCGGCTGGCCAAGGCCGACAAGCCCGCCTGGTCGGTACGGGAGCTCGCCGGCTCGTTCTACGTGAGCCCACGGACGAACCCGGACTTCC